>Ga0302320_10000346_pt1 | contig 107805 bp, 88 predicted proteins | sample Bog_T0_3_FD_202130 | JGI IMG/M metagenome (GOLD analysis project Ga0302320, IMG submission 202130) | Peat permafrost microbial communities from Stordalen Mire near Abisko, Sweden - Bog_T0_3 | ecosystem: Environmental > Terrestrial > Soil > Wetlands > Peat | place: Sweden: Abisko, Stordalen... | reverse complement strand
GTAGGGCGTCAAAACTCCTAAAGCATAATCATTAAGACTAAAACTTGTTTCCATTTCTAATGGTTGGGCCAAGGGCTTGATGATCGTTTCCATCGACATTCTTCCCTTTTCATCTAAATTAGCATGAAATTTGACCTTAGCCTGGCCTTCAGGTTTTGTCGTTACATCAGTAACAAGCAATTCAATGTCCCCTAAGGTAGTGGAAAATTTAGGATTAATGGTTGTGTCGGTAAACACAACCTGCCCTTGGTGCAAGATAATAGAATCAATAATAACTACAGGCAATGGGATTGAGGGCGCTGTCGAAGAAATTGGGCCTTTAGATGCCGCAGTAGCTGTTGTTTGTTTTGCAATTGGCGCTGGAGATGGAACTAATTCTAAAAGATTAATCTGATTCTTAGGCAATAGCTCGATATTGATCTTCAAGCCATCCAACTCGAAATTCTCCACATGGTAAATTTTCTTAAAGAGATCAATAAAGCTAACATCCACTAATAACTTATCGAATCCTAACATCTGTTGGTTCTGATTATTTAGAATTTCAAATCCATTCATGGTCAATTGCAAGATAAAAGGATTGAAGCCTACTGAATGAAGATGAACCGGATGTTTGAGGATTTTTGTCCCCTGGCAGGGGATAGCCCAGGTAAGGGCCAGTGGAATAAGAATAAATCCCGTAACCAGGAAAAATAAAAATATCCCAAGAACTATTTTTGTAAAAATACGTAAAATTTTTTGTGCCATATTAAGATAATATTTTAGCTGATTATGACTTATTTATAAAGACTTCATTTTTGTCAAAACGAACTTTCTTTAATCCCGCATAATGATCGTCAAGGGCGCGATACCCAATAGCGCAAAGCACCACTGATTCAAGCCCTTCTTTAGACAAAGCTAAAATTTCATCAAATTCCCTAGAGTCAAATCCTTCCATAGGACAGGCATCAATCTTACGATAAGCGCACTCGCTAAGGAATCCGCCTAAGGCAATATATACTTGATTTTTCATCCACTGTGAGATAGCTTCAGCGCTCTTGCTCTTAAGATAGCCCATCATCTTTTGCTCATAGCCTGATAAAGATTCTTTCGTGACACCACGGACTTGGGCAACACGTTCCACATAATTCTTAACATAGTTCCCATCCATCGTTTTAAAAACGCAAAAAACAATAAGAGTGTCCGCATCGATGATTTGTGGCTGATCCCAGGCATGTGGCCTTAATTTCTTTCGCAAAACAGGATCATGAACAATAACGAATTTCCACGGCTGTAAGCCAAAGGAAGACGGAGAAAACCGCAACACTTCCATGAGTTCTTCAAAATCCTGCTTTGAAATCTTTTTAGAAGAGTCGAATTTCTTCGTGGCATAACGCCAATTCAAATGTTGGTCCATGAAACTCCTTTACATTAAAAAACCCTCTGCCGCCTTTAGGGGCAGCAGAGGGTTGGAAATACAAGAACTTGATTCTTATATTTTTACAACGTTTTGAGCTTGTTCACCCTTAGGGCCGTTGACGATTTCGAACTCAACATCTTGTCCTTCGCCGAGTGATCTGTACCCTTCACCTTGAATTGCAGAGTGATGCACAAACACGTCTTTGCCGTTTTCAGGAGTAATAAATCCAAAACCTTTTTGGTCGTTGAACCATTTTACTTTACCTTTAACCATAATCTTTGAAACCTCCTTTTGATCGAAACTTGAGTCCCTTTGCGTGATCCCATAAAAAAACCGCCAGGCTTGGAACTCACCTTGCGGTCTAAGATCACAATCCTTGAATCGAACTCGTTGGATAGTATGCCTTACTTTATTTGATTTGTCAAATTATATTATGGATTTTCTTTTTTAGAGGCTTCAAGGAATTCCCAGCGCTGATAAACTTCCAAAAGCTCTTGAGCAATGGATTCTGAGCGGGAATTGACACGGACAATTTCCTTAGTGTCTTTCTGATAAAAATTAATGTCAGCCAATAATGCAAAGATCTCTTCTTGCTCAGCTTCGAGCTTTTCTATTTTTAAAGGCAGGCCTTCAAGCTCGCGCTCTTCTTTAAAAGAAAGTTTTCTTAAAGAAAGCTGCTTAACAGGTTTCTGCTTTTCTGGCGATGAGGTGATTTTAGATTTAACCTTAGGGGTCTTTTCTTGACGCTGGCTGACCCAATCATCATAGCCACCCGGGAATTCACCGATCTCGCCCTCTCCTTCCATGACCATGGTTGAGGTAGCCACATTATTCAAGAATGACCGGTCATGGCTGACGATAAGAAGAGTCCCGGTATATTCCATCAATAATTCTTCTAAAAGCTCCTGGGTCTCAATATCCAGGTCATTGGTCGGTTCATCCATTACTAAAAAATTAGATGGCTTGGTAAAAAGCCTGGCTAAAAATAAACGGTTGCGTTCTCCGCCTGAAAGGACCTTGACCGGTGTGCGGGCACGGTCCGGAGTAAATAAAAAATCCTGCAAATAACCGATGATATGCCGCGGCTTACCATTGATGGTCACGGTATCTCCACCAGGGCAAACACTTTCAATAACAGTCTTTTCTTCATCCAATTGCTGTCGTAATTGATCGTAATAGGCAACTTCTAAATTAGTACCTAAGCGTACCTTGCCTTTTTGAGGTTCAAGTTGGCCTAATAAAATACGCAATAAAGTGGTTTTGCCACAGCCATTAGGGCCAATGACCCCAATTTTATCGCCGCGCATGATCTGAGTGGAAAAATCTTTGATCAAGCATTTATCCCCATAGGCAAAGCCAAGATGCGAGGCTTTAATCACCAAATGCCCGGATTCTTCGGATTCCTGTGCCTTCATACGCACCTGGCCGATAAGCTGGCGCTGGGCCTGTTTTTCCACACGCAAACGCTCCAGGGCCTTGACCCGGCCTTCATTACGCGTCCGACGGGCTTTGACCCCTTTGCGAATCCAAACTTCTTCTTCCGCTAATTTCCTGTCAAAATCAATGCGCTGGGCTGCTTCGACTTCCAGGGCCTGGGCTTTTCTCTCTAAAAAGATCGAATAACTGCATGACCAACTAAAGGTCTTGCCACGATCAAGCTCCACGATCCTCGTTGCCAAATGCTGCATGAACATGCGGTCATGGGTGACAAAGAATATGGTTCCCGGATAATCTTTTAAAAATCCTTCCAGCCAATTGATGGAGTCAATATCCAAATGATTAGTAGGCTCATCCAAAAGTAAAACTTCCGGCTTTAAGACCAGGGCCTTGGCCAAAAGCACTCGACGCTTTTGCCCTCCGGATAATGTTTCAAAATCAGCTTCACCGTCTAACTTCAATTGGGATAAGACGAGCTCTACCTGGGCATCAATATCCCATCCACCGGTATGATTTAATTCTGATTGTAAAACATCCAATTGGCGCATCAATTCAGGGGTATGTTCCGTATGCAAACGGTGGACCACATGATGATAATCACTTAAAAGCTTGGCACGGGCCCCAAGCCCGGAAAATACAATATCAAAAACAATTCCCTTGATGTCATTAGGAACTTCCTGCGGCAGATGCGTGACTTGGATCCCCTTTTGAAAAACGATCTCGCCCTCGTCAATAGAGATCTGGCCAGCCATCACCTTCATCAAGGTGGTCTTACCAACCCCGTTGCGTCCCAAAAGGGCAATACGCTCGCCAGGCTCCACCTGAAGGCTAAGCTTTTCAAATAAAAGAGGCCCACCAAAGGCCAACGATATTTCCTGTAAACTGATTAGCGCCATAAGTCGACTAGTCTACTACAGACGAGGTTAATTAGCTATAAACTTGTATTGATAATGGTAAATGCTTTTTTTGCGGTATTGGATAGGGCAGACATTCAACTTAAATATTTCTTCAATCTTTGTTCGTCATTGGGAGAATCTAATTTGACGAACCTGACGCCTATTTCAGAGTTCCCTGTGGATACGGAGTCAGATCCTTCCAATTTCTTAACCCATACCACTTCACAATCGATCAAAAAAGGCATTAAGTCACCAGGCAATTCCAAGGCTATCCTGAATTGCTGGCCCACCTTGATATCTTCATCAACAACAAATCTCCCACCCGTTGGAGAAAGATCCTTGGTGCAGGAATGAAAATACACATAAGCAGGGGTAATATCTTGACTGGACTTTTCACAAGTTGATAAGACCCTGACTGGTATCCTTTTAGAAATTCTTTGGTCGTTCTTTCCCAATTTCCCTTTCAACCTATTATTAAGAGCAATATCGATCTTTTCTTTCAAACTCGACATATCTTGGGATTTTTCATAATAATTATCTGCATCATAAGTAAGAAATCGCTGTCCATCATTTTGAAGTACACTGTTGATAATGATCTTTTTATCCGGGAAATGTTTACGAATGATCTCAAATATATTCAAACCATTGATAACCGGCAAACGGACATCAAGAAGCACGACATCAATATCCTGTTTTTCCCACAAAGCAACCAAGGCTTCAGCGCTATTCTGGGCCAAAACAGTATTATAACCTGCCGCCCTAAGCTCTTTATTGATATGAGCCCTATCCCCGGGCTGGTCATCAATAACAAGGATCTCTTTTAATGCATGCATGATCTACCTCTTGGGCCTTTTTACCAATTATATGTAGATTAGAAAAATCTAATTTTCATTGATAGTATACTACTATTACTGGCATTTTGGCAACCTTTATAAATCCGCTTCCGTTTAGCTAAAAGTAGCGAGTAGTTCTTTATTGGTGGGGAATTGCTGGAGTTTTTTGACCAGGGTCTGGGCGGCTTCTACGGTGCCAAGGCCTGCTAAGCCTCGTCGGAATCTTTCAATTTGTTGATATTCTTTCGGATCAAAAAGTAATTCTTGCTTGCGGGTGGCGCTTTTGGAAATATCAATGGCCGGAAAAATACGGTGATTGGCAATTTCCCGTGAAAGGACAACTTCCATATTACCGGTTCCCTTGAATTCCTCAAAAATAACTTCGTCCATACGGCTGCCGGTTTCGATCAAGATCGTGGCTAAAATAGAAAGTGATCCGCCATTCTCGATCTTGCGCGCAGCGCCAAATATACGGCGCGGCACCTCAAGGGCGCGGGCATCCACACCGCCGGAGATCGTGCGGCCGCTGGAACGTGTTTGCGCATTATGCACGCGGGCAAGTCTGGTCAATGAATCGATCACGATCATGACATTCTCACCTGCCGCCACTTCCACGAAGGCCTTACGCATTAATTTATCCGCGATCTCAATATGGTTCTCATAGCTTTGATCTGACGAGGAATAATGAACTTCACCGGGAATGGTTCTCTTAAACTCTGTCACCTCTTCGGGCCGTTCATCAATAAGGAGGCAATAAAGCTTTATCTGAGGCGTACCGCGGGCCACAGCTTGACAAATATGCTTCAAAAATGTAGTTTTACCTGAACCAGGCGGCGCAACAATAAGGCCCCGCTGTCCCATGCCGATAGGGCAGATCAAATCCATGGCACGCATGGTCAATTCCTGACTCCCGGCTTCCAAGCGGATGCGTGGGGAAGGATCTATAGGAATCCCGGCCAAGAATTTCTTTTCAGATTCATCCCTCCGTATTGGTGCTGGACGGGCGTGTTGATTTGAAGAACGATGGGAATTATAAGGTCGCATATTTATAAGGTATCTTTATACCGTAATAATTGCCCATGGGTTGGATCGCAGACCCAAATATTATTCTGATCATCGCTGACAACACAATGCGCTTTGATGGCTGCTTGTGCCTTTCCTAACAAAGAAAGGTCACCTTGGGCTGATACCCCAATAACGGATAGTGTAGCCATCTTGGAACTGGTCAAATACAAGTGAGAAAGATTTGGGTTATAACTGATCACATCAACTCCTGGATCAGCATCCAAACTGCCTACTTTTTTATGCTGCCGATTTAGATCAAAAACCATAGCTTTACCTTCTGCACAACTTATAAAAAGAAAACCTTTTTGATCATCCAAAGCGTCCCCACGTGATTTTTCACATCCATTGATCCAGGTATCAACAATATGATGGGTCTCAAGATCAATGGCTACAGCCATCTGACCTAAATTTGTATACGCGTTTCCTCTGCGATGATCGATCACCAGCGATTCCGGTCCTTTATCGACAGGGATACGATCTACCAGTTTCAACTCCGGATGTATATCCCCTGATAATTTAAAGATCTCAAGTTGTTGGCTATCTGGTTCGGTCACCCATATCTCATTACTAAAGCCGACATAACGTACGTAATCAGCACCCCCAGCTAATTGGGCAGTGGCTACGATCTTTCCTGAGTTAAGAGCGACCGCGTCAAGTTCTTTTCTGCCGTGATCCGCAGCAAATATAAAGCCTTTTCCCTCATCCGCCGAAGTGATCCCTACTTTATGCCCCTTTTGAAAACTCGCGCTCGAACTAAAACCCCGTATGCTTGTCCTCTTAAAAGTCGTGGGATCTATCAAATATAATTTCCCTGTATGACCTGCAGGCACCAACACCTTTTGCAATTCTGAAGAAAAAAACATATCATCGAAACCAATCCCTCCCCTTCCACCAGGTATCGAAACAGCCGTGGATTGCAACGAGGAATCAGACGATTGGGCGAAAGCAGGATCGATCATTCCTGCCAATATCAAAATTAAAATAAGTATCATAAAGTTTTGTTAAAGCAGATTAAACCTATAGCCAATCCCTGGCTCATTGATGATCCGCTTGGGGCTTGATGGATTGTCTTCTATTTTCTGACGAAGGTGGTTTAAATAGACCCGAACAGAATTAGCTTTCTCTTCGTTTTCTGTTGCCCAAACTTCCCTTAATATTTGACGTATGGTCAAAACGCGTCCCGCGTTCTTGATCAACGACGTTAATAATCCGTATTCAATGGAAGTAAGTTTAATTGCCTTGCTATTTAGTGTAACAATCCGCGAATTAAATTCAACATGTAATCCGGCATTATCAAAAACCTCATTAACAATGCCCGGTGTCGTCTTTCGTCGCAACACTGCTGCAAGCCTTGCGGTCAACTCGGAGGCGGAAAACGGCTTGGTGATATAATCATCCGCCCCGCCTTCCAAACATTTGACCTTTACTTCTTCCTGCCCACGGACAGAGACCATGAGCACGGCCACATCGCTAAATTCTCTGATGCGCAAAAGCACATCAAAGCCTTCCATGTCTGGCAAGCCCATATCCAAAAGCACGGCTTGAGGTTTTTTATAAACAAGAGCGGCTAATCCTTTTTCTCCGCTGTCGGCATTGGTTACTTCATACCCGGCATGCGTAAGGATAACCCCCAGCATCTTTTGGATCTGCGGTTCATCATCAATGACAAGAACGATTCCCTTGGACATCTTATTCTTTTTCAGCCATCGGTAAGGTTATGGTGACCATAAAGCCTTTAGGGGACAAATTCTCTGCTTCCACATCACCTTCATTTAATTGCACAAAACGACGGGCAATAGAAAGTCCTAAACCTAAACCACCTTTTTTAGTCTTTGCTCCTCGGTAGAACTTATCAAATATCTTGGCCAAGGTCTCTTTAGAAATTCCTTCACCTTGATCGATCACACTGATCCTGATCTTTTGGTCCATGATACGGACATTGATATCGATCTGGCCTCCTTCAGGGCCATGGACAAAGGCATTATGGATAATATTCTTCAAGGATTGCGTGATCATATAAAAATCTGCATTCACATACAACGGCCCTTGAGGGCAATCCAGGTGGATACGCTTTTCGTCTTCTTGAGATAGCACCTGTTTTAAAGCTTGGGTAATGATATCCTTGACCTCACACCAGGCAAAATTAGGGCTTAAATTACCAGTATCCAACTTGGTAAGATCCAAGACCGCATCTACCCCGCTGGTCAAGCGCAGGCAGGCTAAACGGCATTCTTCCAAAAGCTCCATGGCATCTTTGGGCCATTGATGATATAAGACCAAGGCATCTAAATAACCGGAAATGATCGTCAGCGGTGTCTTTAATTCATGCGATAAATTATCGAGAAGAGCGCTTTGCAAATTTTGGGTATCTTCCTTCATTTTGGCTTCACGTGAGATCTTAAGCAGCTGGTCTTTTTCCAGCATCACCGTCATCAGAGCCATAAATGATTCCAGCAATGTCCTTTGGGCCAGATCTAAAGGCTTTTCATTTAATAGCTTGATGACCAAGACCGCCCTGACCTGTCCCGACGACATTAACGGCAAATACATCAATGACTGTTGCGGCAAGGTATCTGAAAAACGCCCTGCTGCTTTTTTATTTGCCACTACCCATTGGATCATGCCTTTTTGATTATCGGTCATTTCTATAAAGTCCCCGAGATGATTCTCAAAAAGAGGCTGTTCATTTTCATCGATCATCAAAACGCTGCTGTTGCCATGCAAAAGCATATTGATCTGGCTGGTGGCAACCCTCATGGCCTGCGCTATGTCGGTACTAAGGGCCAAGGCGCGGGTCAATTCATACAAAGATTCTGAACGGCGGCGCTGCTTTTGTTCAACTTCTTTTTGGCGGCGCAACTTGGAAGTAAAATATCCCATCATCAGGGCTGTAATAAAAAACATCACCAGCAATCCCATATCGTAGCTGCTTCTAAAACTAAAAGTATATTTCGGAGGGATAAACAAGAAATCCCAAGCCAGAGCACTTAAAGCCGCCAGCATAAAGGCCGCAGACCGGCCTAAGAAGGAACCGCTTAAAACAACGGTCAATAAGTACATAAGCCCGGTCGGCTGATAACCCGTCCAATTTTCTAAAAACATATTAATGACCGTGGCAATGGCGAACATCAAAAAGCTCAAACCATATTCATGAGGCCTGAGTTTGGACAGGAATTCTTTCGGTTTATCAGGAAAATTCTTGTCTGTTGACGACATGCGTACCATGTGCACGTCGATCTGACCGCTTAAGGTGACCAATCGATCAGCGATCGTAGGTATCCCTAAAAACCTCTGCCAATTTGTCTGAACAGATTTCCCAACAATGATCTGAGTGACGTTCTCTTTATTAGCCACATCAATGATCACTTGGGCCAGGTCATCCCCCACTTGATGGATGATCTCGGCTCCCAGTTGACGGGCCAAGGCTAAATTCTTCATCAAACGTTCTTTATGCTCTTCGGTAAGCGGTGCAGAACCCTCCACATACACGGCGATCCATGAAGCATCCAGCATCCCTGCCCAGCGACGGGTCATACGTATCAATGATTCTGAAAATGGTGTGATCCCCACGGCGACCAAGATGCGCTCACCGCTTCTGGTCGGGCCTGAAAGACCTTTGGCTAACATCAGCGAGCGCAGATTACGGTTGACATGGGCCGTGGTCAAGCGCAAGGCCATTTCTCTTAAAGCGGTCAAATTCTCGGTCTTAAAAAAATTAGTCGTTGCGGCTTGGGCCTGATCGGGAACATACACCTTGCCATCCGCCAAACGTTGATGCAGGGCTTGAGGAGATAGATCGACTAAGGTAATTTCAGATGCTTCATCAAGGATGGTATCTGGAACTGTTTCTCCGACGACCACACGAGTAACAGCCAAAATATCTTCTCTGCGGCTATCCACATGCTGTACATTAAGGGTGGTAAAAACATCAATATCCGCGGCCAGGATCTCTAAAACATCCTGATAACGCTTGGGATGCCGGCTGCCGGGAGCATTGGTATGGGCGAGTTCATCGACTAACACTAATTGGGGATGTCGCCTGAGGATCTCATCAATGTCCATTTCCTCAAGGAGGATACCACGATAATCAACCTGCTTAAGAGGGACCTGCTCTAAGCCTTCCAAAAGGGCTTGGGTTTCAACCCGGCCATGCGTGCAGGCAACACCAACTAAAACCCGAAAGCCTTCCGTTTGTCGCTGGCGCGCCTCCTGAAGCATGGCATAGGTCTTGCCCACCCCAGGGCACATGCCGAAAAAGATCTTCAGCTTGCCGCGATGACTCTCTTCAGCTTTAACTCTGGCTAATATGGCGTCCGGATCAGGTCTTTCCATTCCCTATATAATACTTGATTTGGGAACAACTACCATCACTTTTTATACTGATCCAAGGCGAGATTTAATTGCAAAACATTCACCACCGGTTCACCCAACAATCCTAAAAAACGACCCTGGGTGTTTTGATCGATGATTTGTTGGACCTCTCCTTGCGTTACCCCACGGGCACGGGCGACACGGACAAGTTGATAGTCTGCAGCGGCTTGGCTGATATGAGGGTCTAACCCACTGCCTGAGGAAGTTACCAGATCCACAGGGATTTGGTCATTATTCTTCGGATCAGCTGCTTTTAAAGCAGCGATCCTTGCCTTAACCTCATCGAGTAAGGCAGAATTCGAAGGTCCTAAATTGGAGCCTGAAGAAGAAGAGGCATTGTAAGCAGGACTCGTCGCTGATATCCTGCCCCAAAAATATTTCGGATCATCAAAATTTTGACCTATCAACGATGATCCTAAGATCTTGCCGTCCCCTGAAACGATCAGAGAGCCTTCAGCCTGTTTATGAAATAAGGTTTGGGCGATCCCGGTCACGAACAACGGATAAAGAATTCCCGTGAGCGCCGTAAATAAAATAAATGAAACAATGGCAGGTCTGATTTGTGCGAGTAACATTTTATTTCCTCCGATTAAACTAAATGCATGGCTGCTAAGATCATATCGATCAATTTGATCCCTACAAACGGAGCAATGATGCCTCCAACCCCGTAAATCAACAAATTATCCCGTAAAAGACGGCTGGCAGCCATTGGTCTATACGGCACACCAAATAAAGATAAAGGAATTAGGGCTATAATGATCAACGCGTTAAAAATAACTGCGGAAAGGATCGCGCTTTGCGGGGTGGATAAATGCATGATATTTAATGCCCCCAACGCCGGATATGTCCCCACAAATGCCGCCGGAATGATCGCAAAATATTTGGAAACGTCATTGGCAATACTAAAGGTCGTTAAAGATCCTCGTGTGATCAAAAGCTGTTTACCGATCTTCACAACCTCTATCAATTTGGTCGGATTGGAATCCAGATCCACCATGTTCCCTGCTTCCTTAGCTGCCTGTGTCCCTGTATTCATGGCCACCGCCACATCTGCTTGGGCCAAGGCAGGGGCATCATTGGTTCCATCTCCGGTCATGGCAACCAGACGACCGCCGGTCTGCATATCACGGATCAATTTTAATTTAGTCTCAGGGGTTGCCTGGGCCAGAAAATCATCCATCCCGGCTTCCGCGGCAATGGCCGCAGCTGTGAGAGGATTGTCTCCGGTGATCATAATAGTCTTGATACCCATGCGGCGCAATTCCGCAAAACGTTCCTTGATGCCGCCTTTGACAATATCCTTTAATTGGATGACACCAAGCACTTTTTGATTCTCTGCGACCACCAGCGGAGTGCCTCCAGCTTTTGAAATTTTTTCTATTGATGATTTTAGATCATCAGGGAAGATCCCACCTACTTTTCTAACATAGCCTTCAATCGCATCAACAGAACCTTTTCTAATTTGGCGATTGGTCCCTAAATCTACCCCGCTCATGCGTGTTTGAGCGCTAAAAGGAATGAACCTTGCTTCCAACTCCTGGGTCTGTCTTTCCCTGATACCATATTTCTCTTTGGCCAAAACAACGATACTGCGGCCTTCAGGTGTTTCATCGGACAAAGAAGATAATTGTGCGGCATCGGCTAATTCTTCCGCGCTGACTCCTCTGGTTGGGAAAAAAGCCACTGCCTGACGATTACCAAGCGTAATAGTCCCTGTTTTATCCAGTAATAATACATCCACGTCCCCCGCAGCTTCAACAGCCCGTCCGGAAGTAGCAATGACATTGGCCTGGATCATACGGTCCATACCGGCGATGCCAATGGCCGGCAATAAACCACCGATGGTGGTGGGAATAAGACAAACCAACAAAGCAACCAATGCTGTTACGGTAATGACAACACCCTTTCCAGCGGTCGCAACGCTAAAGATCGAAAATGGTAAAAGGGTCACCACCACTAAAAGAAAAATGATCGTAAAAACCACCAATAAAATGGTAAGCGCGATCTCGTTGGGTGTTTTTTGACGACGAGCACCCTCCACCATGGCGATCATATGGTCTAAAAATGTTTCACCGGGATTCACGGTAATGCGTACCACTAACCAATCGGAAAGGACACGTGTCCCGCCGGTGACAGCGGAACGGTCTCCGCCGCTTTCACGGATAACCGGGGCACTTTCCCCGGTAATGGCACTTTCATCAACAGAGGCAACCCCTTCAACAACCTCACCATCCATGGGGACATAATCACCTCGCTCAACCAGGACAACGTCCCCCTTACGCAAAATTGTTGCTGAAACCGTTTCAAAACTGGAACCATGCACAGGCTTAGACATTTTCTTAGCCGGCGTATCTTTGCGGGCTTTGCGCAGACTCTCAGCTTGGGCCTTGCCCCGGCCTTCGGCCATGGATTCAGCAAAATTTGCGAAAACAATGGTAAACCACAACCATAAAGAGATGGCTAAAATAAAACTGGCGTTTGTTTCTCCATGACCTCCTAATGCTTGAACATATAATCCTGTCGTCAATAAACTGCCCACCAAGACCACAAACATCACAGGATTCTTGATCTGATGACGGGGATCTAATTTCTTAAATGATTCAATAATGGCCGGAACTAATATCGTCGGCTCAAATAGCGATGTTACTTTATTGTGTGTTTTTTTCATATTATTCCTTAATTAGAAACCAACATTAAATGTTCCACGATCGGGCCTAAAGCCAATGCCGGAAAGAATACCAAGGCCCCTATGACCAAAACCACCATGACCAAAAAGAAAACAAATAGCGGCGTATGCGTTGGCAAGGTCCCCTGAGTGGTTGGTATGATCTTCTTAGCTGATAAAGATCCCGCAATAGCCAGCATCGGGATCGCCAGCCAATAACGGCCAAACAACATCGAGACCGCTGTCATGACATTATAAAAAACCGTATTCGCACTGATACCACCAAAGGCGCTTCCGTTATTGCCTGCCGCGGATGAAAACGCATAAAGTATTTCGCTAAAACCATGAGGGCCTGAATTAGATATTCCTGCCTTCCCCGCAACTGTAAGCACAGCAATGGCTGTTGGTATCAAAATAAACATATGTGGGATCACGGCAACCAGGGAAGCCATCTTCATTTCAAAAACTTCGATCTTTTTACCTAAATATTCCGGTGTACGGCCGATCATAAGACCGGCTATAAAAACAGCCACGATGATAAATCCTATCATGCCATACAAACCGCAACCTACACCGCCAAAATCGACCTCTCCTATTTGTATCAGCCACATCGGGATCATACCGGACAATGGCATAAAAGAATCATGCATGCAATTGACAGACCCATTGGCGACCGCTGTTGTAGAAATTGCCCAAATAGCTGAATTAGCAATGCCAAAACGGGCTTCTTTACCCTCCATGTTCCCACCTGATTGGATATCTGTGGCCCTTTGATCGATCCCTAATTTATCCAACAGAGGATTTCCCTGCTGTTCGATCTGTATACCAAACCATAGGCATGGAAGAAAAATAATGAACATAGCCGCTAATATGGCCCATCCTTGCCGGCGGTCCTTGACCATATAGCCAAAGGTATAGCACAATCCCACGGGGATCAACATAATGGCTAACATTTCTAAGAAATTAGATAAAGGAGTTGGGTTTTCATACGGGTGTGCAGAGTTGACATTATAAAATCCACCGCCATTGCTTCCTAATTGCTTAATAGATATCTGGGAAGCCACAGGTCCTAAAGCAATATCTTGTTCTGTGACCGACTTTCCATTACTATCTTTTTCAGTCTGCAAATATGTTGCTGCCGCACTTTTACTAAAGGTCTGAGGAATACCTTGAGAAACAAAGGCAACTGCAAAAACAATTGATAAAGGCAATAAAATATAAAGAACTGTCCTTGTCAAATCTACCCAAAAATTCCCGATCGTATTCATCTGCTTTTGGATAAATCCTCTGATCAATGCCACCAAGATCGCCATACCGGTTGCCGCAGAAACGAAATTCTGGACCACCAGGGCCATCATCTGGGTCAAATAGCTCATGGTGCTTTCACCGCCATAGCCTTGCCAATTCGTATTAGATGCGAAACTCACCGCTGTATTAAAAGAAGAATCCGGGGATACCGCAGGCAAGGCCATTGGATTTAATGGAAGACTGGCTTGAAAACGCTGAATGGCATAGACCACCAATACACCCAAGACGTTAAACAAGATCATAGAAAAAGCATAGGTTTTCCAGGACATACCTTCTTCTGATTTCACGCCACAAAGCCTGTAAATCCATCTTTCCACAGGCGCAAACCAAACATTTAAACCTGCGGGGCTTCCCTGATATATACGGCCCATGTAAGTACCAAACGGCTTAACTGTCAAAAGCACCACTATAAGGAAGAAAGCTGCTTGAATAAAATCATTGAGGCTCATTAGAATATCTCCGGTTTAAGCAAAGCTATTAAAAGGTAAACAAACAAAACAAATGAAGTGATCCCACCGATCCAATAAATGGCTAACATTGATAACCTCCGTGTTTATACTTTTGAACACAAAACAATAAAAGCCCAAGAGACAAGCCCAAAAAGAATAGTTAAACCTATAAAAATAATATCCATCATAAGAATATCCCCTTGTTTATCTCTTCGCCTACCCTTATGGCAGGCGGACACTTAAGAATAAGTTTACCTTAATTTCTGATTTTGCCTAATTAAAAGCAGGCCTTTGGGTATTAAAAAAGTATTAAATTAGCTGGGGAGCCAAACGGCGGGTATTAACGAATGAAATTCATTCTATTTTGGCTGAATAATACGAAGAAGTTCTTTAGCCGCTTCATGAGGGCCGTTCCTTTCCCAACCGGAAACACCCAAACGTGTACGGATCTGACCGACAAAAACACCTGCTTTAAAAAAAGCTTCAAAATATTTCTCTGCCAGCCCCTCATGCAATTCTTTATACTGCACAGGACCAAAGACATTGGCAAAATAAGAATGGACTATCCCGCTGGTTGTCGTCGTTCCCTTGCTCATCACAGCGCCTTCTTTAAACACCTTAAAAGCAGATCCGGCATTTGTAAACTTTTCTATAACAGGATGGTCTTCATCAATGTCTTCATAATTATTTGCATACAAAATAAAATCAATAGCCTGTCCCTTGATAAGATTATTAAAAGTAGTGACCGGCAAAATGATCCGGGCATTGACCTGATTGGCGTTCATGATGATCGCACGGTCAATTTGTCCCAGTGCATAGCCAGGTTGAAGGTCATCCAGCCTTAAAAAAGCCCCTATCTCTGTGCCATAGCCAATGATCTTGCCATCAGGGGCTATTTCAAAAGATCCCATATCATCGGCAATAACGATAATATCCTGAATGTAGTCCTCACCCAACGCACGAAATGCCTCAAGGGTCTCAGATTTTCCGGCACCGGTATCTCCTATAAAAAGAAAGGTCAGATCCTTGTTGCCCTTTAAAATGATACGGATCATCGCTCCATGAAAAGGCAAATGCCCCTTTTTCATCATTTTTATATTATGAAGGGTCAAGATCATCTTCTTGACATATCCAAAATAGCCAAATTCATCCCGGCCAGGAACGGCCCCAGCAAGAATATCATTGGCCTCATCATCATAAAAAACAGTAGGCATCTTGGCCAAACCATCCAAACAATTCCCTTCCACCCCAAAAGTAAAGACAGCGTCAGGTCTGCGCTCGAGATCATTATCATCAGCCATTTCAAAAAGGTTACATAATGAAAGCCCCAGCTCAGAAAATCTTTTATGAAAATAAACAAGGATGAACAAATGACCGACCTTGGCCGGATAACACAGCCATTCATTCTTGTTAAGCTCGAATAGCTCCAGAGGATTCTTATAAATACGTTCATACTTTCCGGAACGCTTATTCATTGGCGGATTCAGGATCAAAGGAGGGTAAAGAAGAACTTGCCTGATCACTGGAATATTCTGCAGCTTCTCATAAACACCGGCAGGTAAATTCAACCGTCTTGGTGAGGTGATCACCCCAACCTCACCGCCGGCAATAACTTGACGGTAAATACGCGGATGAAGATTTGTTAAATTCTCCTGGATATCCCTATAGGCGCTTCGGATCAAGTGACTTAATGGCTCAACCATATCCTGAAATGCACGATACGGCCTCTGGTCAAATTCCCGCCCCGAAGAATCACAAACTATAAAACGCTCTAAGGATCGCCAATAATTATAGACATATTCGATGAAATCATTAAAAAGATGCCTGTCTTTTAAGAAAACCCCTGAATCCGGTACAGCCACGGTCAAAAGATCTGCAGAATTTTTTGTCAGGAACTTTAATACTTTAATGAGAAGATCGATATTTTTATCTTCCAATAAAGAAGATCTATCAAAGATATCTAAAAGGATCGAATTCTTACGTTTCAGATCGGCTAAACAACGGGAGAGGATCTTTTTAAAAAGCTCACTATTGATCACGTCCTCGGTCGTAAAACAGGCCCTATCGGAGATCGTAATAATGACCTTGTTGTCATAAATGTCAAAAAGGGATTTATTCATAACCATATTTTTTAACAAACCATGTTTTTAAAACTTGAACGGACCATAAATAACACGCCACGATACCGATGAGAAACAGGAAGAATGATGCCGGCGGCATGACAAATTTAAAGTATGCTCCAAGCGGTGTATAGGGAAGGACCAGGGCTATCGATACAATATAGATGGATGTAAATATCAAGAATGGGCTTGGCCAGCTATCTATAAACGGTATCTTACCTGTACGGATAATATGAATGACCAAAAGCTGGGTACACATGGATTCTATGAACCAGCACGTGGCAAACGTAGCCTGATTGGCATGGTATACAAAGATCATGATACCCCAAGTCATATAATCAAATACAGAGCTTAAGGGTCCAAAAAACATCATGAATTTCCAAATATAATTGATGTTCCAAGACCTTGATTTTAAAAGATACTCTTCATCAACGTCGTCAGAAGGGATCGCCACCTGGGAGGCATCATAAAGGAAGTTATTCAAAATAATTTGTATTGGATACATCGGCAAGAAAGGCAGGATCAAGCATGAACCTGCCATACTGAACATATTACCAAAGTTTGAGCTGGCGCCCATTTTAATATATTTAAAAATGTTGCCGAAGACCTTCCTTCCTTCTATAACACCGTCGCGAAGGACCATCAAGTTTTTCTGTAAAAGGATCAGGTCAGCAGATTCCTTGGCGATGTCAACCGCATTATTAACAGAGATCCCCACGTCCGCTGCTTTCAGGGCTGGTGCATCATTAATGCCGTCCCCTAAGTAACCCACGGTATGGCCATTTCGATGCAAAGCATGGATGACACGCTCTTTTTGTAACGGTGAAAGCCTGGCAAAAACTGTCGTTGTCTTGACTAAATCCTTAAGCTGGTCATCAGTGAGCTTTTCTAATTGATCCCCGGTTAAAAGTCCCTTGATATCAAGCCCTACCTCGCTGCAGATCTTTTTGGTGACCAGATCATTATCCCCAGTAAGTACTTTAAGCTCTATGCCAAGTTTTCTTAAAACCTCGATCGTTTTTTTGGCGGTTGGCTTTGGTGGGTCAAGAAAAGCGATATACCCTTTTAAAATAAGTTCCTTCTCGTCATCCCTGGAATATACTTCCTTATTAACATCCGTATCCTTATAAGCAACAGCCAAAACCCTGAAACCATCCGCGCTTAAAGAATCATATTCTTCCTTTAGGTCCGTCAATACGATCTGGTCTAAGTCCTCCAGCTCTCCATCCAGTTCATACTTGGTACACCTTTTGAGGATCTCTTCCGGGGCCCCCTTGGAAATGATCTTATGCTTCCCCTCCATGTCCACAACCACTGACATGATCCTTCGGGAAAAATCAAAAGGCATTTCATCAACTTTTTTGTATTGATTAACGACCAACTTTTCATATTTTAAAACAGCCTTATCCAATATATTCTTAAGTCCTGTTTGATAAAAACTATTGATATACGCCAGTCGTAAAGTACCCTGGTCTTCTTTCCTGACCACATCACAATATTTCTCCAGAACGATCTTATCCAAGGTCAGCGTCCCGGTCTTGTCTGTACAAAGCACATCCATCGCGCCAAAATTCTGAATGGAATTCAGACGTTTAACGATAACATCTTTTTTAGACATCGCGATAGCGCCCTTGGACAAATTGATCGTCACAAGCATGGGGAGCATTTCAGGGGTAAGTCCAATGGCCACTGATAATGAAAATAAAAGCGCATCCATAAATTTATCTTTAAAGCTATCAACGACACATATAAAAGCGACCAAAGCTATCATGGCCCAGATCATCAACCATACAAATTTATTGATGCCACGATCAAAACTGGTCGGCTGATTAATGGATGAAAGTCGTTTAGAGATCTCTCCAAATTCAGTAGCTAAACCCGTTTTGATAACCACCCCTAAAGCGGTACCGCTGACCACACTTGAGCCCATGAAGGCAACACTATTAGCCCCCGGTGTCTTTTCCACCGGCATGGATTCACCGGTCAAAGCAGCCTGATTAATGAATAGATCCTTGGCTTGAATGATCCTGATATCTGCAGGGATCATGTCCCCTGCGAATAGATCGACAATGTCCCCAGGGACGATTTGTTTAATGGGAATTTCTTTGGATTTGCCATTACGATAGACGGTTGCGGTGGCCCGCACCATTTCGCTTAATCTTTCTGCTTCCTTCCCCGCGCGGTATTCCTGGAAAAAACCAAGAACAACGCTCATGACAGCCATGAGGCCAATAATAGAACCGCTGACCGCGTCCCCGGTCCAAAAGGTGACGCCTGCTATCACAACAAGCAAAACGACCAAGGGGTGAAAGAATTTGAGGATAAATTGAATGGCCAGGGCCCTTTTTTGCTTTTTGGCAACTTCATTGGACCCATATTCGGAAAGGCGTTTTTGAGCTTCAGCTTCAGAAATTCCAGTCTGAGAAGTCTTGAATTTCTCAAAAAGAACCTCTTTGGGGCAGGCTTTATAATCAAAATCAAAAGTTTGTGGTTTTAGATTGATATTCATGAGGAGTTAATCATACCCAAAAAATAATTTTTTGCAACTTCAATTACCGAAACAGATCCCTAAGGCACGAGCATCTTTGATCAGGGGATGATCAACCGGCACTAGTCTTGAACCCATGGCCACTTTTGATAAGGGTACTTTAACTAAATGATTATCTTTAACCCCTACCATACAACCAAATGCACCTTGTGCAATAAAATCAACCGCCTTTGATCCCAACTGTGTTCCTAATATCCTATCAAAAGGAGACGGAGACCCTCCTCGCTGTAGATGCCCTAAGACCACATTGCGTGTTTCAATGCCCGTCAATCTTTCCAACTCTTGACCGATCACAAAGCTCACCCCGCCCAAACGAATAGGTTGGGACCCGTCATTGACCATTCTTTGGACGGTCACCTTGCCTCCAATGGGCTTGACTCCTTCAGACACCACTAAGATGGTAAAATGTTTCCCTTTTTTTTTGCGATCTTTAATGTGCTGCGCCATTTCGGAAAGATCATAAGGGATCTCAGGCAATAAAATAACATCTCCACCGCCGGCAACACCGGCATAAAGGGCGATCCAACCGGCAGTCCTTCCCATCACCTCGAGGATCATGATCCGGTGGTGGGATTCCGCTGTGGTATGCAAACGGTCCACCCCTTCGGTGGCAATATGAACGGCTGTATCAAAACCAAAGGTGATGTCAGTTCCTTTAACATCATTATCAACTGTCTTGGGCACCCCTACAACGGCCACCCCTTGCTTTGATAAACGGTGAGTGGTATCTAAGGTGCCGTCACCTCCGACGCATACCAAGCAATCTATTTTTAATTTACGTAAATTCTCGATCACCTGACCGGAAAGATCTTTGTAGATAACATTACCTTTGCTTTCTACAGGATATTTATAAGGATTAGCCCTATTGGTCGTCCCTAAAATTGTCCCTCCCAGGGTCAAAATACCTGACACATCTGCTTCATCCAATTTCCTATGCCTGTTATAGAGCAAGCCTTCGAAGCCATCCTTAAAACCGATCACCTCATAACCATATTCATGGATCGCTTTTTTGGTCACCGCCCGGATAACGGCATTCAGCCCCGGACAATCTCCACCGCTAGTTAGGATCCCTATTTTACATACTTTCTTTTTAACCAACTAAGCACCCTCCCTTGTCAACTTTAACCGTGTGATAGCCACCATCAATCCGATGAGGGTCCACAAAAGAACACTAAGTTGGACCGAATAAAAAGTATTATCAAAAAAACTTTGAATTAAATAACCAAATAGGCCTGCGACAGACCCCTGAAGATAGGTCAGCGGCCAGTAATCCTCGAACTGTTTACAATAGACAAGTCCATAGCGTAATAAAACAAATAACATCCATAAAAAACAAGCCAATCCTAACAAACCGGTTTCCGCCGTCATCTGCAGATAACTATTATGGGCATACCACTGTTCTGCGAGATTGTGGTCCCGTTTAATGACCCTTGAATAGGTGTTGAGCCCTGTTCCATAAACAGGGGATGACCGAATGATCGATATCGCTTTCTTCCAGAAATCATGGCGACCTGATCCCCCCTGCCTTAATAAAGGTTTTAGATTAAAAGGAGTATTTTCATTTTGATCACTATTAATATCATTAATCAAATGGAGGTGTCTAACATAATGCAAAGAAGGAAGGAAGGTAAGGATAAAAACCAACAAGAGAGCTCCTGCCAATAATGCCTTGCGCCGATCCAACAAAAACATGACAAATATGATGGCCAAAAATCCAACCCAGGAACTTCTGGAATAAGTCCAGCATAAACAGGTCAGTGATAGGACCAGAAAAAGGATCAATACCCCTCCCAAGATCCAAGATCTTTGACGAACAATAGCTGCAAATGAAAGACAAGCAACCAGCCCAATGACAGGTAATAAATAAGCCCCGAAACCATTAGCTGTAAAAAATGACGCGTTGATCCTTCCACCCGCAAAAGAGTGTCTTTTAAGAAAATCATGCCCCTGACAATACTGAACGATCCCGCTTAAAATGGTTACAAAAGCAGACAGCATAAAAAGAGCCAAAAATATCCGGATACGTTTCTCATCACTAAAGGCTTCTATGAAGCTAAAATATAAAAATATGCATTTGAGAAATTTGCCTACAAAAGCTGCCAGACTAAGTGCCGGGTACTGGCTAAAGATAACGGATATAAAGACGGCTAAACTTAAGAATTGCAAAGGACGGTTAAGAAAATTGTCGGGAGGAGAAAAACTTTTCCAAATAAAACGGATCTTACTTAATAAATTCATTTGGGAAGTGCTTACCGGCCAGTCAAGGCACATGCGGTTTATTTTCTTTAAAAAATAGAAGAAAATTGTCAGGCCTGCAAAAGAATCAAGTAATGCTATGGAAACCGGCAAAACAAAGATCAAGGCGCAAAGTGAAAAAACCATGCCCCAGTCGCAAAATTTCTCAATAGCCGTATTTTTCATAATCAATACCTAAAGCGTCCATATCCATTTTCATAGGCCCATGGAACCCAAACGGAGTTTCCATAAAAAAAGCATCGATCACATCTTTTAGAGAGACTTCTGATCGGCTATCTTGTCGAGCGTTCATTTCCGCCTTTTGTGCTACTTTTTTTGCCGCAATGCTTCGCAAAAAAACAGGGATTTTGGCCAGGACCGCCTCAAAATTTTCTTTGGCTGTTTTGTCCCAAACAACACCTTCCATCAAACTTACCTCCGGCTCATCATTTTTCACGCTGTTCTTTTTCCAAAATGGATAGGTCCCTTGTGCTTTCTTCGGAAAGATTTAGGAACTGGGCACGAATATCAAAAAATGAAGGATACCCGCTCGGTCTTGAATCAAGTACTATCGCTTCAAGCTTTAACATCCGGGGAGCTATACGGGGGGATTTAATTTCCAAATTAAGCTTTGCTCCTTTTAAATCTCTGGGGGCCATAAATTTCACCCCTCCGGCACTGATATCTTTGATAATGGAGGTCAGATCCCATTTAGGAGGATTTTGATCACTAAGACAAAACCTTATATTTAAAGGCCTGACAATCCTTTTAGACCGACGATTTTCCCCTAACATATCTCCCTCCTCAATAAGATTCTAAGATCATCTTATCCTGACAAGATCCTGACTTATACGATCTTCATAAAAGGCCTTGCCCCAGCCAACTACCTTGTCATCGATCAAACAAACCGGGACTTTTTCTTGAGAAGATCGATCCAGGGGGACATAAATATAAAATTCTACCCTGGTCTCGTCAGATTCTTTATATAGCTCAATTTGATCTGGCTTGCCCAACAGGTCCATCACCTGCACCTTGGTCATGCCATACTGGAGATCAATAAAGGGCCTCACTTGTTTTTCAGACCAGCATACGCAGCCCATCAGACTTAGGCATAAACCTATGATCAAGAAATTCTTCATTTTTAGGAACTCTTGTCCTTTAAACATCATTAGCCTAAATTTTAATGATAAATCTTTCAAAAGTATATTTTTCTTTTATATTCTTGTCTTGGTAAGGAATAAAAAAATAACCGTAGAATTGACCTTGATCATTCCAGAGTTTCTTTCTATTTTAATGCGGAGCAAAAAGCCTCTTCAAACAAATCCATCGCTAAATCTATTTCTTTGTGTGTTATGTACAAGGATGGTGCTAAAGTAAAGACATTCTTAAAATATCCCCCGATACTTAAAAGCAAACCTCGCTCACGGCCAGCCGCAGTCAATTTCCCTTTTAGACCGATATTCATGATCTTTTCCGTTAATACACGGTCCGGCGTGCGCCCGTCTTTCTGGCAGATCTCAATGCGCAGGGCCAAACCTAATCCATCGACATCCCCGATCTGTGGGTATTTTTTCTTTAATTCGACAAGCCGATTTAAAAAATACTTCCCTTTTTCAGGGACGCTGGAAGAAAAATCTGATGCTTCAATAAGATTCATAACCCCCAATGCCGCAGCTGTCCCAATAGAATTAGAGGAATACGTAGAATGTGTAGATCCCGGAGGAAAAACTTCCGGAGAGATCAAATGTTCCTTCGCCCATATCCCTGAAAGCGGATTAAGCCCATTGGTACAAGCCTTACCAAAGGCAATAATATCAGGGACAACATCAAAATTTTCGATCGCCCACATTTTACCTGTGCGGTAAAATCCCATATGCACTTCATCATCCACGAATAGGATATTATGACGATCAAGTAATTTCTTAAGCTCTTTGAAATATCCCTTGGGAGGGACAATGTAGCCGCCTGTCGCCTGCACCGGCTCGACAAAAAATGCCCCATATTCACAATTCTTGGTCTTAGGGTTCACCAGTGAATAATATTCCGACTCAAACAATTTTTCGAAGTCCCTAAAACAGGTCATATCGCAGCAATTGGCCCCACGATCGGCGGGACAACGGAAACAATAAGGAAATTGGACAAAATGGGCCCGGTCCGCGAAATGCCCGAATTGCTCGCGGTAACGATAGCTGGAAGTTAACGCGGTGGCCCCCAAAGTACGGCCATGATAACCTCCCATGAAGGCAAAGGCTGAATTCTTCTTGGTATGATTACGGACGATCTTGATCGCATCCTCGATGGCAGCGGCACCCCCGATATTAAAATGTACCCTGCCTTTTTCACCAAATGTTTTTTCAATATTCTTAGCTATTTTCTCAGCAAGCAGGATCTTTTCTTCATGCAAATACTGACAAGATAGCTGAGGAAGCGCATCGATCTGATCTTTCACGATATTATTGATAACTTCATTCTTATAACCAAAATTGGCCACTGAATGCCACATTTGCAAATCAAGGTATTCGGTGCCATGGTTGTCATAGACATAGATCCCCTCAGAACGGCTAAATATCTTCAACTCTTGGGCGTAGTGGACAGTGTCGCCCCAAGAACAATATTGAGCTTCTTTGGCTAAAAGTAACTCTTCTTTAGCCAAAAGCTTCTCTTCTTTGGAAGACAATGTATCTTCACTTGAATTCGACAACTGCGCCATGAAATACCCCCCTATTTCCTGCTTATCAACAGGTAGAAAAACACACTATTCAAAAATTTAAAAGCTTGACATTATAACACAAATACAGGAACTGTCATTGAATTAAAATTAAAGGGCCCCTCATAGTTGTTCACGCATCTTTTGAAGTTCCTTTTGACGCTGGGCATCTGCTTTAGGATAGGACATTTTAAGGCTTTTAAGCGTATCCACGATGGTTTGAGAAATGATCAAGTGTGCGTTTTCCTTATCATCGGCAGGGACAATATACCAGGGAGCTGTAGACTTACTGGTGGCATTCAAGCAAGTCTCATAGGCCTTCATATATTCTTTCCAATATTTCCTCTCTTGTATATCGTCAGGGCTTATTTTCCAATTCTTTGCTGGATCATCTATGCGTTCAAGAAATCGACGACGTTGTTCTTCTTTGGAAAGATGCAGAAAAAATTTAATGATCCTGGTCCCATTATAATAAAGATGTTTTTCCAAGTCCCTGATGGAACGATAACGCTCTTGCCAAATGGTCTTTGGATCCAAGAGGTCCCGCGGCATCTGTTCTGCCTTAAGGATCTCCGGATGTACCCGTGCTATCAACACTTCCTCATAATAAGAACGGTTGAATATGCCGATCTGTCCACGCTGAGGAAGGTCCCGGGTTGTGCGCCATAAAAAATCATGTTCCAGTTCCTCAAGACTGGGATGTTTAAAACTAAAAACCTGGCAGCCTTGAGGATTGACACCGGACATCACATGCTTGATCGCCCCATCCTTGCCAGCGGCATCCATTGCTTGAAAGATCACCAGTAGAGCATAACGGTTATCCGCATACAGGATGTTTTGTATCTCACTTAATTCCTCAATATGGCGGACTAAGATCTCTTTATACTGGTCCTGAGACTTATAAAAAGGCTGGACCATGGTTGGTCTTTTTTTAAGTACTACTTCATGGCCTTCGATGACTTGAAAATCTTTTATGTTAATTCTCATACTTTTCACGATTTGGTCAAACCAGGATCGGCCGGATGGGTGATCTTATCAATATCGACTTTCAAAGATTTGATATTTTCTTTAAGTTCAGGGATATTTAAAGCAGTTAAATTATTATCCAGGGTTTTTATTGCATCCTGAGAATCATCCATTTTTTTATCAAGCTCTGCCAATACGGACACATAATCTTTTTGCCAAACCTTCATGTCCTGTTTCATGGCATCTGCTTCCGCCTTGATATCCACCAAGGAAATTTGAATGCTTTTGCTCTCGTTTTCCATTTTCTGCCTTTTTTCAACCTCCTGAAGTAAGGCATCTTTTTGGGCGGTAAGAGCGTCTTTCTGTTGATCAATAGAGTCTTCCTGGTCCTTAATTTGCTGCACGGTCCCTTCTAAACTTTTAATTATACGCTCAATTTGTTCTTGTTGCTCCTTAAATTTAGTGGCGTTGGCTCCTGCTTCCAGCTGCTGTTGTTTACTGATATTATCTATCTGTGCCTTTTGCTGGTCGCAAAGATTATACAGATTTGCTCCAAAACAAAGGACAATAATGCCAACGATCAAAAAAATAACCTTAAAAAGATTAGCCCACGATTTCATAATTACGCCCCTTTTCTTTTAAAAGATACTAATCAAGTATACCCGATAAAAACCAAATTCGCCAATTTCCAAGCTTACTCAAACGTGTTACTATACCCCCATGTCCCTGGAACAAAATGAACATTTTTCCTGCCCCTACTGCGGGGAGACCAACGACCTATCTGTCGATCTAAGCGGTGGACCCCGTCAGGAATTTGTGGTGGATTGCGAAGTCTGCTGTGCCCCCATTGTCGCATGTCTTCAGATACGGGGCCAGGAAGTGATCGCCCTCGAAGTTCATCGTGAAAACGATTAATTACCAATCAACCGGAAAATAATCCTTAAGAAATTTACCGCACCAATGTGTCCCGGAATTGATGCCATGAAAGAACGGATCGCAAACCCGGGCCGCCCCATCCACAATGTCCAAGGGAGGTTGAAAATCATGATTTTCTTGTTTACGGGTGGACAAAGCAATAGGATCCTCGTCGGTGACCCATCCAGTGTCCACGGCATTCATATATATACCATCATTAACCAGGTCACGGGCTGAGGTATGCGTCAGCATGTTCAACGCGGCCTTGGCCATATTAGTATGCGGGTGCTTGTCCGTCTTGGTATAACGATGAAATTTCCCCTCCATCGCTGAAACATTCACAATATGTTTTTGCCCGGTATTTTCCCTCTTCATCATCGTGCAAAGTTTATTACATAAAACAAAGGGGGCAATGGCGTTGACCAATTGCAACTCGATCATCTCTGCGGTTGGAATATCCCCCAACCCCAAACGCCAAGAGTTGACTTCCCTCATATCTACCTGTTGCAGATCAGCGTCCAGCTTCCCCTGAGGGAACGCCTGGGCGACCTGTAAGGCATGGTCATGCGTATACGGAATTTGCGAAAGTTTCGCAGAGGCGCTTAACCCAATAGCTGGGATCGTACCATTCCAAGCCAATAGCGGAGCTAAAGCCTTATCAGATATTCTACCATGGATCACCTTGGCCTTACATGCCTCAAAAGCCCCCAGCAGGCCCTGGACATTAGCTGGCAAGTCTTTAAAATTTTGCGATTCATTTTTCAAAAGATGGGCATAAAAACCCGGCGGACGCCTGACTGTTTGTGCGGCATTATTGATCAATAGATCTAAACGGGGATATTTTTGTTCAATGAAATTACAAAAAAGCTCAACACTTGGTGTATGCCTTAGGTCCAAGCCATAAATATCCAACCTTGAGCCCCACTCTTTAAAATCACCTTCACGGCTATAACGTAGGGCTGCGTCAATGGGAAAACGTGTCGTGGCAATAACATGGGCCCCGGCGCGCAGCATCATGAGAGATGCCTGATAACCGATCTTTAAACGTGCCCCGGTGATCAGGGCCACTTGCCCCTTAAGGGAAGCTGTTTGAAAACGTTTAACATAATTGAACTCTGCGCATTTCGGGCACATAGTATCATAAAAAAAATGGACCTTGGTAAATTCGGTCTTACAGATATAACATGCCCGCGGATTTATTAATTCTTGTTCTAAAAAAGCGCTGTGCTTATCAGCATGTAAGATCGCTTTAGGCGCGCTAAACACAGCTGCCTCACGGGCTGTACGGATCCCCGTCGTTCTTCTTAATTTTCGCTCATGATCGTCGATCCGTTGTTTCTTGAGCCTGATCCTGTCTTTTTTGCGTTTCCGGATCTCATCCCGGTCAGGACGTGAAATTTCTCCCGCGGCTTTGAGGATCGCGATCCTTTGCTCCTTTGTCAAATGGGCTAATTCAACACTATTTTTGACAAGATCGTCAAGCAGATCGACGCATCTTTGTATTTCATCTTTGGAATACTTGGCATCAACGATTTTATTCATTTTTAGGCAGGATAATAAACCTTCAAGTGGGATTTAAGCGTCAAGGCATCCACTTGGCCTGGTGCTTTAGGCTTATGAAGGAAGGTATAGGTGTACAAACTCCCCGCGGCTGGCAGGACCAACCGTGATATGGCTCCTAAAGGCCCCAGGGACATGCTGATAAGATCATGCTTGCGATGGCGATGGGTAAAAGCTAACATCGTCAGCACATCGTCAAAGGAATTAGCCTTAGCTGCGATCTTGACGATATCCGCCCGTGTGCTTAGTGATTTTTTGAAAATGGATTCTAAATTCTTAGGAGTGTCTTGTAAATAATGGCTCGAAACAATTACCTTTACCCCAAGTTTGCGGGCCAGCATGACAACTTGTTTTAATAGCGGCGAGCTAAGCTCGATATCAACCATATCCACCAACGGTAAGGCCGCAGTGATGATGGCCCATTTTCTATCATCAGCAAATTCTTTGAGAGCTCCTTCATTCTTCTGATTGCGTACTGTCAGTAATAAAGGAATTTCTAAAAGTTTGCGTTTTTTGATCTGACCAATGATATAGGCAGGATCTAATTTTTTGAACAAGTCCACCCGCAGTTCAAGCAAACCAACGCCCAAACTTTTAATTTGGGCGTTGGTTTCTTGGTCTGTGATGACAAGCGCTAATGGTGATCCACTTTTTGACATTCTTTATATGACCGCTTCCGCTTCCTTGGACGCCATGTCCAAAAAAGACTTGATACGGCGGGAACGTGTCGGATGGCGCAGTTTGCGCAAAGCCTTGGATTCGATCTGGCGCACACGCTCACGGGTGACATTAAATTCCGCCCCTACCTCTTCTAAGGTACGGCTGGTCCCGTCCATGATCCCGAAGCGCAATTCCAAGATCTTGCGTTCGCGGTCATCCAAGGTCGAAAGCACTGAGGTGATCTCTTCCTTAAGCATTGAATGCAAGGTTGCATTCGCCGGAGAAACAGCTTTTTTATCTTCGATAAAATCACCGAAATGCGTATCTCCTTCATCACCGATGGGTGTCTGCAAAGAGATCGGCACTTGGGAGATCTTTAAGATCTCTTTGACCTTGGTCACCGGCAGGCGCATTTCCTTGGCAATTTCCTGAGCCGAAGGTTCACGGCCGTATTCCTGCACAAACACACGCGAGACACGGATGATCTTGTTGATGGTCTCGGTCATGTGCACTGGGATACGGATAGTACGTGCCTGGTCCGCGATGGAACGCGTGATGGCTTGCCTGATCCACCAGGTGGCATAGGTAGAAAATTTGTAACCGCGCTTGTATTCAAATTTCTCGACGGCACGGATCAAACCCATATTCCCTTCCTGGATCAGATCCAAAAAGGAAAGCCCACGGTTAATATATTTTTTAGCGATGGAAACAACCAGACGCAAGTTGGCTTCCACCAATAATTTCTTAGCTTTATTAAAACGTGATTGTCTGGTCTTGATCTCACGCAGATGCTCTTTGACTTTTTCCACCGGCTCGCCTAATTCTTTTTCCAAGCCTGATAATTGCCTTTTAAACTCTGCCGCATTGGCCGGCAATTTCTTGACCTTCAAGTGTTTTTCCACACGCTCGATATTAGCGATCAAGTCCGAGATCTTAATGACGATCTCCTCATTGATGGTGGAGGTCAACTTGAATTCCGCAATGGATTTAGCAGAAATATCAGAGCCAACTCTGGTGTGGCGTACATGCTCGAGGATCTTGGCCAAATCCTTCATTAAACGCCCGCGGCGTTCCAATTCATCCTTGATCACGTCTTCGGCGTTGATCTCATCGTTCAAAACCTGATTGATGATAGACAGGGCTTCTTTACGCGCATAATAAGTCTTGAACAAAGACTCTGCGAACCTTATTTCCGCCTCTTCGATACGTTTGGCCAACGCAATTTCTTCCTCACGGGTCAGAAGCGGGATGGAACCCATCTGCTTTAAATACATCTTCACCGGGTCATCCAGAGGAATGAACTTGTCGGAATAAACATCATCCTCCTTGTTTTCCTCACGCAAACGACGCACTTGCTGCTCACGGCTTTCTTCTACCGCTTCTTCGGCGATAACAGGCGTCTCTTCACCGGAATCAACGACCTTGATATCCTGTCCGTCGAGCACATCAAAGACCTGATCGATGTCCTCGGAAGAATCAATGGCATCTGACAAAGTTTCGTTGACGTCTTCATAGGTCAAAAAACCCTTCTTTTTGCCCAACGTCACTAATTTGTCCAGATCACCCTGTAGATCTTTTGGATCCTTTTCTTTGACCGGTTCTTTCATTTTGACCTCATTTTAACAGCTGGTTTTGAAAGACTGATTAAATTGTTCTCTAAGCTGATCTAATTTTTCTATATCATTCACGGCTTCTGCTTGACGGATGGCTTCCATTAATAGGCCGCGAGCTTTCTTTTGTTTTTCTTGCTTGATCCTCCCAATACAGTCCTGAAAAACCAGGGCTGGATCTCCTAATTTCCCTTCTTCAATACTAATGAGCCTGGTGACCAAACTCTGTGCAGACTCATCATTTAAACGTAACAAAAGATCATTGGTTGACCAATCACTACTTTCTGCAGCCAATGACCAGATAACATCCACCACCTGACGTTCTGCCCCATCAGGAAAATCTTCAGGGCCGATATTCTCCCTCGCTGCTTTAACCCATGCGGGGTCTTTTAAAAACAATGCCAGCAATAATTCTTGGCCCACCGAAGCTGAGGCCGATGCTTTTATTTTTATCTCTGGCGGTACAAAGCCCTGTTGACCCCTGGCCTGACCGGCTTGTTTAAGCAATACCCCTTCAGGGATATTCAACTTTTGGGCCAACAACTTGGTCAATTCATATTTAGCCACTTCACTTTTAAAACGTGCTATCGTCGCTAATAATTCCTGGGCTATCTTGGATTTGCCATCAACTGTCTTGAGATCAAATTGGAGCCCAAGCCAGTTAAATTTAAAATCCAGGATCGACTGAGCACTTTCAATGCGAGTGTTAAATACTTCTAAGCCTTGTTGACGGATGAATGAATCAGGATCTTCATCCTGGGCCAAGGTGGCCACACGCACATTCATACCTTCATCGATCAGCAGATCAAGACTGCGTACGATCGCTGATTGTCCTGCAGCATCTGTATCAAAGAGCATGACAACATTGGGCGTATAGCGGTGGATCAATCTGATCTGCTCGACGGTCAAAGCCGTACCAAGCGATGCCGCTATATTTTCCACCCCGTGGATGTAGGGCATGATCATATCCATGTACCCTTCAACCACGATGATCTGATCTAATTTCCCAACCGCTGCCTTGGTTAACTGCAGGCCAAACATATGCTGGCCTTTGGTGTAAACCGCGGTTTCCGGAGAGTTGATATACTTGGCACCATCGCTATCTGCCATGGCACGAGCGCCAAAGGCCACGAAACGATTTTGGATATCAAGGATCGGAAACACGATGCGGTTGCGAAAGCGATCGTAAAAACCACTCTTACCTTCACGGGCAATGATCAATCCCGCTTTAGAGATCAGCTCTTCGCTGGTCCCCTTTGATCTTAAATATTTTAAAAGAGCATCCCACTCATTGGGCGCAAAACCCAATTGAAATTTTTTGACCGTTTCTAAATTAACTCCCCGGGCTTTAAGATACTCCCTGGCCGCTTGGACCTCAGCTTCACGGCTGGTCAAAAGAATATCATGAAAAAAATCCGCTGCCAAAGCATTGATCTTTAGGATCTCCTCACGCAACTGACGTGAGGGGCTTGGAGTCACTGATTCATCCTCAGGGATCACCACGCCGGCTTTATTGGCCAAAAATCTCACCGCTTCAGGAAATTCCAAATGCTCCTGGCGCATGAGAAAGCCAACTGCGTTACCACCGACGCCGCATCCGAAACAATGAAAGATCTGTTTATCCGGATTGACAACAAAGGACGGTGTTTTTTCATTATGGAACGGACAAAGAGCTTTAAAATTCCGACCGGCTTTTTTTAAGGCCGTATAATTACCGATAATCTCAACAATATCGCTGCGTTCAATGACCTGATTAATAACATCATTAGGGATCAATCCCATATTAACGACCAACCGGGTGCAAAACTTCTGTGACAGCGGCATTGTAATGCGCGCTCGTAAATAACTTATCAAACAGATGACTATACAAAAAGCTGTAGGTGCCTACGGCTGCATGACCGGCGATCTTAAAACTATAAGAACGCAAGGTCATACGCGTCATAAAACCGTTATGCAGCAACAAGATCAAGAAGATCGTCAAACTGCATACTAAAATTCCACGGCCAACCGCCACAATACCCGAGGCGTATTTATCAAAACCTTCATGATTTGTCTCTATCTTAAAAAGGAAAACAATGCCTTCTCTAAGAAGTTTGAATATAAGCAAGATCCCAAACCAGAGTCCTGCGAATATCACCAGACCCCAATAATCCCAAATAGTCTTGGTTTTCATAGCCACCCATGCAGCTATGAAGGTATAATAGTGTAGACTGACAAAGACCGCGGCTACAACCCCTATGATTTTAAATAACTCGGAAATAAAGCCGTTTTTAACACCGACAAAGATCATCCGAATAAACAACAAAACAAGGGCGGCATCAATCCAATTAATGCTTTTGATCAAATGAGTCAACATAGTTTTAGTTTACAACGTAAGGGGAAGTATAACATGTGACCAGGAGGCTGTCAAGCAAGCGCTTGCCCAAGACAAGTGACGTAACTATATGAAATTAGATAATTTATATGCGAGTTGAAATAATGTCGCTATTTATTTAATATCAAAAATCTGTAAAAAATAGCCCCTGATACAGCTCTTTAAACAGCTGCCGGAACAGCCAATGAAGATTCAACTGGAACAGGCGTCTGGGTTGGTTGCGCCTTATATTCGTTAAATTTAACAGACACAATACGCGACACTCCCCGCTCCTGCATGGTGACACCATACATCACATCAGCCGCAGACATGGTATTTTTATTGTGGGTAATAACGATAAATTGAGCAATTTTAGCAAATTCCTTCAACAAATTCGCGAAACGGTCCACATTAGACTCATCCAGGGCCGCATCAATTTCGTCCAAGACACAGAAAGGACTGGGATTGACTTTAAAAACACCAAAGATCAAGGCAATGGCCGTTAATGTTTTTTCACCACCGGACAAGAGACTGATATTTTGTAATTTTTTCCCCGGAGGCCTGGCCACGATATCAATGCCGCATTCCAAAGCATTTTCAGGGTCGAGCAAGACCAATTGAGCTTCGCCGCCTCCAAATAGCATACGGAAATAAACCTTAAATTCTTCATTGACCTTAACAAAGGTATCCGTGAACATCTGACGGGTGGTACGATTAATCTTCTGGATGGTTGACAATAGCTGTTCGCGGGCTGTTAAAAGATCGCTTTGCTGCTTGGTCAAGAATTCATAACGGCCTTTGAGCTCTTCAAACTCCTCAATAGCCACCAGATTGACTGCCCCATAGGATTCACAACGTTTTTTGAGTTTATCGATCTCTAAGGTCAACTCTTCGATGTTTAATGGTGGTTCTTGCTCTGCAGTCGGCTGAGAAATTTGTTCGCCAGTCGGTTCAATTACCTGGGGCGCTTGCGCACTCAACCCTGGCCCGCTTGGCAGTGTGCTTGGAACCGGCAACGGTTCAATTAACAATGGTTGATTGGCGATTACGTCCCAATCAATCTTATAGGCCTGCAACAAGCGTTCTTTAAGGGTCCGCTGATTGAATTGCACTTCCTGCTGGCGCATCTGCTGATTATGCATATCGCCTTTGATCCGGATAATTTCATCCTCGATACCACGGATCCCGTTACGCAAAGAATTAAACCGACGGGACATTTCCTCTTTTTTAGCTGACTCTTCATTTAATTCCGCGCTCAAAGCTTCTTTTTTACGCTGCAATTCTTCATTCGCCTGTTGCAAAAGAATGATATCTTCGCCAAGTTTGATCTTTTTAGCTTCTAATTCACGATTTTCAGACTCAAAACGATTAATATCCGTTAGATCACGATCAAGATTTTGAGTATGCAAAGCTAAATTATCTTCAAACCCAAGACGCTTGTCAGACAAAGAGGATAATTCGCTTTCCAATTGGGCAACATAAATATTTAACTCCTGGATTTCCTGTGACTTATCCGCCATGGCCTGTGTTTTAAATTTAATATCTTCCTGGCAGCTCGTGATCTGTCCGCTGATCCCTTGCAAGGCACCTGCCAATTCAACTTCCTGCGTTTTCAATGTGGTCAATGCGGTGTGGACTTCAGCAAATTCAGAAGTAATAACATCCAATTCCCCTACCAATTTACCTGAAGTAAGTTCAATATCATTCTTCTGCGCCTCTAGAACCGAGAATTTCTTCTCCTGCTCTTGGATGATCTTAAGGATCTCTTCAACAGCACTATTTTGTTCCTGAATTTGCTGATCAATTTCAATTTTTTTACCATTGGCTTGGGTTAATTTCTCGTTGATCAAGGCAATACGGTCATCCAGGTACTGTAAATCTAATTCTACATATTTTGTTTCGTAGGTAATTTCGTATAATTCCGGCGACTGCTCGGTGGCAGCAATAACTCTGACTTCCTTGATCTTCCCGATAATACCGGTTTGTTTGTCACTCGGGCGGACCGTGGCTATAAAGCGGCCTTCCACGATAGGATCCGGGATATCCTGATATTGCACCTGCATTTTCTCGATAAATTCCTTTTGAGATAAAAGAAACACATGATTTTTCTCAAGATCATCGATCAAGGCTTCTTGAATGGCCAAAAGACCTCTGGACATTTCCAAAGCCTGACGCTGAGTATCCCGGTCAGTCCAAGATGCTTGCAATTGAACTTGTAATTCAGATATGACATTCTTAATTCCTTCAAAACGCTGATAGGCCTGGGTCTTCTCATCATGGACCTTGGAATTTTCATACTCCAAACGGGTTTTTCGCGCCAAGGCTTCCATCGTGTGCTTCATATTTTCAGTCAATTGGTTCTTAAAACGTACCTGCTGGCCATTAAGTCCAAATATTTCTTTTTCCACTTGGGCTACGGAAGCTTTAGCTAACTCTATGCTGTGCGTTAACACGCTTAAGTCATTGCGTTTTTGCTGCAGACCGGCCTGTAAGGCTGATAAATTTTCAGCCAAACGGCTTAAGGATTCCTTGATCTCTGAAATCTTAGCCTGATGTGTACTGCAACGGCCCATGGCAGCGGCCTTATCCGCTTGCAGGCGCTGGCAGGTCTCATCCATATTCTCTTGACGCTCTTCATTAAAAGAGATCTGACGCGTATTCATAGCCGCTTCATTTTCTAAATGGATCTCCTGGGCTTTAAACCCATTGATACGTTCTTCGATCTCTTCTATTTGAACGGCTTCATGATCGATACGATTATTTAATTCTTCCAGTTGTTTTGTCAATTCAAGTTCATGGGACTGCAAAGTGCTGATTGCAGAGGATAAAACTGAACTCTCTTGGTCAAAGCCAGCCATCTGATGGCGGCCAAAGATCAATTCATAATTCTTCAAAACTTCAAATTCTTCTTTGTAACGCTGGGCTTTTTTAGCCTGGCGTTCAATGGTGGCGATCTGACGCTTGACCTCGACAACAATATCATTAATACGCAATAAATTATCTTGAGTGTCTTCCAGCTTACTTAAGGCTTCTTTTTTCTTACTCTTATATTTAGTGATCCCGGCCGCTTCATCAAAGATCTGGCGACGGTCATCCGGCTTGGCGGAAACAACCAAGTCTACCTTGCCTTGCTGAATGAGCGAATACGCCTCAGCACCGACACCGGTGCCTAAAAATAATTCCACGATATCTTTTAAACGGGAAACGTTCTTATTGATCAAATATTCGCTTTCGCCGGAACGAAAGAGGCGACGGGTGATCACGACTTCGTCATGGTCTATGGGCAAAATACGCGATTCATTAGAAAAGGTAAGGCTGACTTCCGCAAAACCTAAAGGGGCCTTTTGGTTGGTACCGTTGAAGATAACATCTTCCATCGATGATCCGCGCAACTCCTTGACGCTCTGTTCGCCCAAGACCCAACGGATGGCATCAAAGACATTGCTTTTGCCGCAACCATTTGGCCCGACGATGGCAGAGATGCCCGGCTGGAATTCGAGCACAGTCTTCTGCGCGAAGGATTTAAATCCAAAGATTTCTAGACGTCTAAAATACATATATCATCACTTTATAATATTTAACGGGAGAGTCAACAGAGATTTAATATTTTTTCGACGAGCAAAAAATCGTGGTATATAGCGAGTTACGCCTCTAAGAGGCCTGTTTGGCAAACCTGGGCAAATTTTTTGGCACTTTCCCTGACCGTTCTTTGCTGCGTATTGAAATCTATATCGATCAATCCAAATCTGGGAGTAAAGCCCTCCGCCCACTCAAAGTTATCCATTAGTGACCAATAAAGATACCCGATCACATTCACCCCCTGCGCCATAGCCAAATGGACATTCTTGAGATGACTTTGAATATACTCCCATCGGTCATGATCGTCAGCCGTACAAATACCATTCTCCGCAACGATCACCGGTAATTTATATTTCTTGAGACTTAAAAGCACCTGACATAAACCTTCAGGATAAATATCCCAGCCTAAAGAATTCTTTTTAAGCGGATGATGCTTGCTCTTGCAGGTCTCCATCAGCAAATCACCGATCCACCAGCTATGCACATCCACCAAATGCCTGGAATAGTAATTAACTCCAATAAAATCAAGGGTTTTACGTCCAGCTAAATGATCAAGGATCATCAAATTATACGTTTGCTTCCTCAGGGCAACTGCCAGGCGATTTTTTAAACTTTGATTACAGCCAACGATGGCCTGCATATGCTGGGCAATACTGACCGCGGGTTTAGTCAAATTAAGTTCTTTATATATTCTATGGATCAACTGATAGGCCTCGATATGCGCTTCGATCAAATGATGATAAACCGCCTTGGTCTTGAGAAAAGATTTCGCCTGTGGCGGCCACATTCCCCAGAGATATGAATGAGAAAAATAAACAGTAGGTTCATTGATGGTAAACCAAAAATGGACGCCTCGGGCCAACGCACGAGTGACAAACTCGCAATAACGCAAGAAGCGCTTAACACAACGGGGATCGGTCCAACCACCTGACTCGGCAAACCATATGGGATTAGTAAAATGATGTAGCGTCACCATCGGCTCTATGCCGCGTTTACGCAGGGCCTTGATGACATCAATGTAGTGGACTATGGCCTCATCGGAGAATTCTCCTTCGTTGGGCTCAATACGGCTCCATTCGATGGAAAGGCGATGGGCATTATGATTTAAACTTTTGACCAGATCAAAATCCTGCTGGTAAAGTTCGTAATGGCGACAGGCGGCCCCGGAGTTTTCTTTCCCAGCTTTCTTCTCCCACGGCCACCAATCCGCATTGGTGTTATTGCCTTCTACTTGATAAGAAGATGTAGCCGCACCCCAATAAAAATTATTTGGAAATTGAGTCATCGGTGGATTATACCATGCCTGACAAAAAACCTTTAAAAATGTGTTTATTTAAATTCAAGTAAAGTGTAAATTAAGTCTATGCAATCGCTCATTAAATTGATCCAAAAAACATACAGGATGGTAGATCCCCATGAAGGCTCAAAGGTTTTGCATAATGTTAGCTCACTGTCCGGATTACAGCTAGTCACCTATTTCTTCCCTATCATCATTTTGCCGTATTTATTTAGAGTGATCGGCCCGGAAAAATTCGGGCTTATCGCATTCGCGCAAGCCTTTGTGCAGTATTTCATGATCCTCACTGATTATGGTTTTAGTGTCTCTGCCACCAGGGAAATTTCCCTGTGCATTGATGATAAAGCAAAAGTTTGTAATGTCATTTCTGCGGTCATGAGTATCAAGACGATCTTGGCATTTTTTAGCTTGTTGATCCTCTGCATCGTTGTTTATTTTGTCCCTAAATTCAAAGATGACTGGATGGTTTACGTGCTCAGTTTTGGCGTGGTGGTTGGTAATACTCTTTTCCCCTCCTGGTTTTTCCAAGGTTCGGAAAGCATGAAATATACAGCTAAACTCAATATCATCGGAGAATTTGCTTACGCCTTTGGTATTTTTCTTTTTATACGCGGCCCCCAAGACTTTCTCTTAGTCCCGATCATCACATCTTCGTCAGCCCTGATCACCGGTCTTTTGGGACAATATATTCTTTTCGCCCGTTTTGGCCTGACTTTTCAATGGCCAAAACTAAAAGATCTGCACCAACAGCTATTGGCCGGATGGAATGTTTTTATTTCCGTGGTGGCCATCAATGCTTATACGACTACCCGTGTTTTTGCGGTGGGTCTTTTGACCAATAATACCCTGACCGGATTTTATTCCGTTGCCGAGAAAATTGCCAATGCCGTTCAAACCTTCCCCCTGTACGCTTTCTCCCAGGCGATTTTCCCTCGCCTGAGCAATATATACCCTAAAAACAGAATAAAAGCTTTTAAGATCATGGAACAGGTACAATTGATCACCGTCATTATTTCCTTGATCTTCCTGCCCCTGATCTTTTTATTGGCGCCATTTATTGTGAGGCTTGTCTGCGGTGGGACTTATCCGGCGGCGATATTATCTTTAAGATTCTTACTGGTCTCTATTTTCTTTATCAGCTCAAACGCTTTTCGCGTACAGTTCCTTTTAGTATGCGGCAAAACTGATATCTACAAAAAGATCCACATCTCCATGGCAGCCTTTGGCCTGCCCTTGTTAATTATTTTTATATCTTCGTTTTCCTACGTAGGTGCCGCCATGGCAACAACGATCATTGAAGCAGGCGTTTTTACCATAACCTATTTTACGGTCAAAAAATTAAACTTTTCGTAATACCTAATTTGTTACACTATTAGTAGTTGACTCAGAAGGATGATGCTCTTGCCCCTCCGGGTGATGATATTGCCCATCCTGATGGTGATATTGCCTATGCTCGCCATGGAAAGCCCGTAACTGTTGTCGATCAGCTTTTAACTTCTCTATTATAGGGCGCATTTGTTCTCTTAGTGCTTTCATTTGGGCCATAAGCTGTTGCATCTGAGAATGTAAAGGGGCCAGCTGCTGACGCAAACTCTCCATATCCTGCTTTAACTGCTCAACTTTACCCCTGTTTGGATTATCGTTCGATGAAGGCTCTTGTGCTCCGGCCCTGAGCGTTAATGCTGATGTAATGCATAAACAAAGAACCACAATTTTTAATCTGCGCCCCATAGATCCCCTCCATTTTTATAAAATTATAATGACAAATTCCGACAACCTTCTTAAAGTATACAACCTAATATCTCAATTTTCAAACCCACCCTATCTATACCGTGACTATCCCTAATGAATCTGTATGGCCTGGATAAGAAGACAATTTACGCTCGGTCAAAATAAGAGTATCCCCTTTTTTCACCCAATGATACTTTTTAAGATCTTTAAATATTACAGATGGATCTTGGCTAATTTTTCTATTTAAAATGATCGGCTGTACCCCATAAGAAAAATTTAAAAAATCAGCCACCTTTGCATTTGAACTAAACGATAGTACCCAACAATGTGGTTTAAGCCTGGAGATCCGGCGCGCAGTGTTCCCGCTAGTCGTTGGGGATAGTATATAACGGGCATTTAATTCATGGGCCGCATGGACCGCATTCAAAGATGTGACATCAGTAATTGTCAATTGACTGCTTTGAGCGATTTTATTATCGATCAGCATGCCCTCATCAGGCAAAAATCCTCTATCCCTTTGTTCTTCTGTGGTCTTAGCGATCTTGGCCATCATACGGACCGTTTCAACGGGGTAATCGCCGATGGCTGTTTCTTCCGAAAGCATAACAGCATCTGTTCCGTCTAAAATGGCATTAGCCACATCATTGACCTCTGCGCGGGTCGGGCGAACATTTTGGGTCATGGATTCCAACATTTGAGTGGCGGTGATCACGGGCCTTCCCATCATATTCGCTTTTTGAATAAGCCGTTTTTGAACTCCCGGCACTTCTTCAATGGGGATTTCCACTCCCAAATCTCCACGGGCGATCATAACCGCGTCCGCTGCCTGGAGGATCTCATCAAAATTTTCAATCGCCTCCAAACGCTCGATCTTAGCTATCAGATAAACCGAGCGCCCTTTCTTCCTAGCAAATTCCCTGACCTTGATAATATCTTTAGGTTTCTCCACAAATGAAAGACCAAAAATATTAACACCATGCTTTAATCCAAAATCGACTATTTCTAAATCTCTGCCTGTGATGGGGTTAATATTAATTTTTGCTCCGGGCAGGTTAAGTCCTTTATGCGAAAGGAGTTTCCCTCCTATCAAAACTTTGCAATAGACATCATGATCGAAGATTCGTTCTACTCTTAATTGAATAAACCCGTCATTAAGAAAAATAATACTGCCTTTAGAAACATTCTTATAAAGCTGTTTAAACTCAACAGCGATATGCGTCTCTGTGCCAACACAACTGCGAGTTGTAAGCACCACTTCCCCGCCTTTTTTAAGCATCACTGAACCATTCTGAAGAGTGCCAATACGTATTTTGACTCCAGGAAGGTCCATGAAAATGCTGACCATATGTCTTGCTTTAGAAGCGGCCGCACGAATATTGAGGATATTTTGTGCATGCTCCTTAAATTCCCCATGCGAACAATTTAAACGAGCCACGTTCATGCCAGCATCCATCATCCCTTCAAGCTTGGAGGGGGAACACGAAGCAGGCCCGATCGTACAAACGATCTTTGTTTTATGGACAGGTAATTTCAACGGTGCTTGCATTTTATACTTTCCAGATCTTAAATAAGACCCTTTTTAATTTCTTGCAGAATTTCAGGTTTGACTTTAAATCCTTTTTCCTGGGCTTTCTCTATATCCACCAAAGCTTTGTCATACTGCTTATTACCTAAATAGGCTTGGGCCCGGTTAAAATAGACCGAAGCATCGGTAGGGTCAATATAGTTAGCCTCGATATAATCAGCAATGGCCAGGTCCCAATTGCCTTGTTCAAGATAAAAACCTCCACGGCTTTTATAGCCCTGGATCATGTGAGGATTTAATTCAATGACCTTATTAAACTCACCCAGAGCAAGGTCTAATTTTCCTTGTTTTTGATAAATACTTCCCCAACGAAGATGGTTGTCTACCCCCCAAGGCTTGGTTTCTAAAGAATGTTCGTAAAAATAAAATAACCCCAGAATTGTAAATAACCCTCCCACCATTAATTGTAAATAAATATCCCCTATATTCCAAGGCTCAAGAACTGCCTGTTTTGGATTGGAAGGGTTAAAATAGACGGTGACTTCATGTTGGTGGCGATATTTATTCATGACCTTTAATGCGCTTTGAGGGCTCCTGACACTGCCATCATTCATAGACACCTTGTTCGACAAGTAGGTTATATCACCCACTGAATATTCATAGAGGACATCCGAGCCGTACCATCTGGTCGGGTCATCCCTTAGGTCCACGAATTTAGGCAAATGATCAATCGTTAACAAAGATGATACCACCTGGCCTTTGGTCTGGATCCATTGTGTTGCATCCCTGGATGCCACCAAAAGACAGCAGATCCAGAACAAAATAGCAATTCCAGTCACCGTGATGATACCCCAAAAGAGTTTCCCCATTATTAGTCTCCTTAGGGATTAATATACCACAATTACTTTCTTCATAGCCCCACTTTTTTTGTTAAGTATCCCTCTTTTTTGTCATAACCGGTCAATTCCAAGATCGAAGGAACTTGCCGGCCCTTCTTGCCTTTGTTAGTTTTTTGAATAAAAACCAACAGATTCACCGCTTCTGCAATGGCCTCAGGAACGGGAGCTACACCTGCTTCCATGATCAACTGCTCTAATCTTAAAAGACCGCTTTGGGCAGAATTCGCATGTATCGTGCTCACACCGCCGGGATGTCCGGTATTCCAGGCTTTGATCAAAGAATGTGCTTCTTTGCCGCGCACTTCACCGATAATGATCCGGTCAGGCCTAATACGCATTGAATCAAAGATCAGATCATTCATGGTTTTTGAGGGAGATGATCGCATCGTCACAGAATCTTTGACATTACATTTAAGTTCCTGGGTATCTTCAATGATGATCACCCTGTCCTGTGGATGGGTTTGGGCAATACAATCCAAAATCGCATTACAAAATGTTGTTTTCCCTGATTGCGTTCCCCCTATGACTAAAATAGACTTTCTTTGTTCGACAGACTCTTTAATGATCCTCTCTTGACTCTGAGTGATAATCTCATCTTTAACGTAATCTTGCAAAGGGATCACTGTTCCCGCACGTTTTCTGATCGCAAACGCCGGGTAGGTCACCACTGGCGGGATAAAGGCTTGAAATCTAAATAACTTAAAATCTTCATTGATCTCCACCCATAATTCACCTGAAAAACTTGGGTTCTTATTGGTAACCACTTCATCTGATACGCTGGCCACTGTGTTGATCAAATTCTTAGCCGCCGCTGCAGACATCACTCCATATTCCCGTTTCCCCTGATAACCATCAACCCATAAGGTCCCATCAGGATTTAACAAAACCTCATAAATCTCTTCATCTGAAAGAGCCGATAAAACAATCGGCCCCAGATCTTGTTTTAATTTATTTTGTGTACGCGAGTGTTCCCTGAGCATCTTCTATGTTCTCCAGCACCATATCTTTCATGACAAAGATCTTGAATTTATACCCAGGATCAACAATAAGTGTTGGTTGAACATCCATATTCTTCTCAAGTGTCTGCTCGCTAACATCTGACAGCTTCTGGCCAACATTGGCGGCAACAATATCGCGAGGATTTTCATATCCCTGCTGTTGCTGGACATTTTGATTTAAAATATCATAACCTGCACCCATTAAACTAAGCAACACGGCATTACCGTAAATCCTCAAATAATGATTATTCACCTTGTCATAAAAACCCGTATAACCCGCTATATCTGTTCCTTGCATCTTCTCAAGATCTAGACTCTTGCCGTCAGGGAATATGATCCTGTTCCAAACCACCTGTACGCGCTGCTGACCAAAACTTAAATTACTGTTATACTCTCCAACCAGCTTGGCACCTTGTGGGATGAGAAGGTAATTGCCCGTTATCGTGTCATAAACGTTTTGGGTGACTTGAGCATTAACGCTCCCCGGCAAATCTGAATTAATTCCGGTTATCAAAGCCGCGGGGATATAACTTCCCGCCTTAACTTCATAGGGAGAACGAGGCTTCTTTTTAATACTTTCCAGATAATCATCGTCTGAATCCTCCTTTTTCAAGAATGTCCGCTTACTATCCTGATTGTTTATGCCTGCCCCCAATTGACCGGCCAGCGCCGGAAGTACTGGAAGTTTTGTGCCGGTGACTGATTTAACCATGTTCATAATTTCATCCAAACCACCATTTAAACCGTCTTGACTAGTTCTCTTACCTTGTGATACTACTTGTGTTCCAGGAGGCCCAGGGATTTCTATACTCAAAGGTGATTCCATGGCTTCTAATTCCAACTTTTTTTCTTCGATCTTATTCTTATCTTCGATCTTTTTAATTTCCAATTGAGTCGAATATTCATCTTCAATCTCCTGTTTTTTCAAATCAAGATCCTGACTTGAAATGACCTGGGCTTCAATTTCTTGGGCTGTTGGCTTATGAAGCAGAGCTCCACTAACATTAATTCTTATATTCTTGAACTTTTCATCATTGAACCAACTTGCTTCGAGGGCCCGAGCTGAGATATCAATAGATGGCCGAGGTTTGCTTTGCACTATCTTTACTTTTTGGTTCATTTGGGTTTTATACATAAACACACCAATCACTACCAGCAAAACAATCATCCCTGCTAAAAACGGCAGACGATTAGTTTGGACGATCTTTTGAGGCATTTGATTGAACATAAATTTTTTATACTTTCGTTAATTTTATAATTTGCTTGTACTTATTTGTTCCTAAAATCAATACCCCTTGGTCAAAAATTGTGTCTATCACATAATAAGGCTTAAAATAGCGATAATTAACTACCTCTGTTTGCCCGCTGTGATCGATCGTCATAAAAATCGGCAGTTGAGAATGGTCTACCTGGTCCGACATCCGGATAAAAACCTTATTACCATCTTCAAAAACACTTGACGGATACCAACTAAGCTTTTGATCACCTTTGATCCGGTAATCGTATCTAATGCTTTCAATATTGATCTTGGGCTGTTGGATGACATTATTCTCAATCTTATCAGGAGACAATCCTACATTAATGGCGTCAGCTTTATCCTGAGGATAATAAAATCCAATGCGTGGCATATAGTCCCCTGAGTCCACGGATTGTATGGTGATATCATAATCACGCCTATTGGTGATTATAGACAAACTGGTTTGTAAGCCCCCCATAAACGGCTTGATCAGTACAACCGGTGTGTAGTTGGTGGTATCTCCTATATAATTTGGTAAAATATTCCACCGGGTCGTATCCCCTGCCGCAGCGCTCATTATTTTTTCACCTTCTTGTAAGACTATTTTGCTATACATCATCCGCTTAGCGGTCAAATTCACTTCAGCTAACCCATAGGGGTATAATATCGTCCCATCAGGCCTTGTGATCACATCCGCCTGACCGTTATTAACGTAATTGTCCGTCTGTTTATCAACCTCCATTTTATTTGTTAAAACCTGCAGCCTTCTCTTATCAGAAAAGCTGATATCCTCAAAACCCAGACCATCACTATCTGCTGATTTCATCTGTGGTTCAGGGCCGCCGGGGATCTGAATCAAAGGCTGGTCATTGGCTTTCCCTGGATCGCTAGCACAACCACTTAAGGTCAGGCCCATAAGTATTAACAATTTTATCTGCTTTTGCATAGGATACCCTTTCAAAAAATAGCACGTTAATAACTATGCTAATTTCTATCGGGGGTAAGAAATTAGGTGGGCGATGAAAATTAAACTTTATTTTAGGTAGATACCGACAAAATCAATCAATGGTTATAATAACAAATCCGGGGTATTTGTCAATTAAAATATAACATAAAGTCAATTATTATTGATGATTAATAAAATATTAAAAAGAAAAATATATGTTTAAAACGGTTTTTCAACAATTATTTCCGGCATTGGGTAATGCTTTTTATTTAAACAGTAAATTTTTCCGCCTGTCTGCATCACTAACGCTGCTAGGAGGGCATCATTAATATCCAACCCATACGCTGGATGCCATTTACGATACAGCATACCGCCCGTGTCTACAACCGCTTGATCGATAGGAGCAGTTTTAAATTGAGACAAAAATAATAAGGTGTTCTTTTCTTCATCCTTACGCATAAAAAAAACAATTTCAGCACGCTGAATTGCCCCGATCCACAACTCGTATTCGTGCTTTTCTTGTAATTCATTTAAGAACACAGAAGCCTTGCGCTCCCCACGCAGGTGCCAAATCAAGATATCGGAATCAATATATGCTCTCATTGCTGATACCTTTCCATGGACTTCCTAAAAGAACTTTTAGCCTGAGTCACTGTTTGTTCTATAGATTCTTGCCTCTTCCATGCCCCACTAGTTTGTGCAAATACATTCATATCTCCTGTCGACTCTACTTTTTGAGCGTACATTTGCACGGCCCCCTCTATCACCTTCTTTTTGGAAACGTGAAGTTTTTGCGCTAAAAAAGATATCTTGTTTAGGATCATTTCATCAATTCTTGCTGATAATATTTTATCCATACCCGCTCCTTTCTTACGTAAGAAGTATAACGTAAGAATATCAAACTGTCAACTTTCAAGTAAAATTAGACAAACAAATATCACATTAATTTTGACCATGATAATGACGTTACATATAAACCAAATGGGTTTAATGGATCTTCTCTATATTGGTCTTCATTAGTATGAGGAATTTGAATCACCGAAATCAAGGCCTTATAGTGACTTTCTCCTAAGACCTGATTATTATAGTCACGCTCAATTTCCTTCCACTCCACCGAATAGGTGTTTTCAGCTTCTTTTAGAAAAACCAATAATTCGATATGCCGAGTCCCCTTATTTTGTGCGTAATCAAAAGGATTGCTGTCTTTGTAATACGGGTCTAAGAAATTATATTGTACGGATTTGATAGATTCTTGATAAACCTGCGTTAGATCTTTTCTTAACGCCTCGGGATCTGATATGACTGAGCGCGCCATATCAATGTATTGATATACAAAAGCTTTGATTATTCTCTCATCATTGAGCGGCATCTCCTTGGCCTCACTTGTCGCCACTGCCCTGCCTAAATTATCTACTTCGACGATATATGGAACGATATGGGCCTTGTTGATTGTAAAAATATTGCTCACGATACTGATGACCAATGCAAGTCCTAAAACAAAGGCCATCCTCTGCCAATTTTGTTTTGATGCATTGATGTTATGAGTTATCTCATCGTATTCTTTTCTGGCTCTTATATAAGGATCAGTAGTTTTTGTATTCATATCATGATGTTCCAATAATACTGTCAGTAGAACCTCCTGTCGAATCTTGTTGATCTATAATATCCTTCGCTACTTTTCCACCTTGGGTATCACCCACTTTTTTATCCCAAGCCGCTTGTTTGACATCCCTATTAGCCGCTCCAAGTGTCTTCATCGTCTCATTAATGATATCTTGCGTTCCAGCTATTTTCCCTTGAGCCTGAAACCTTGCTTTTGCAACTTGTTTAGCCGCATCATAGGCTTTGGCATTGCCTGCCATCGCAACGACACCACGAGCTGTAGCCGCAGCTATTTTGGGAATTGCTGTTACAGCAGATTTTACATCAGCCGCTGTATCAAAACCCATTGACATCCGCCCGGTCAGCCATGAAACAGCCTGATCTGGAACCTTGAGGCAAAGTTTATAATAAATATATGCGGACAAAGCTAATTCAATTTCATAATTAATGATCTTTCCTATGTCGGTGGGGTCTGGCACACTTTGAGTCCAGGTCTTAGCCAACCCAAGACCAAGACCAATGAGAATATAAATAAAAATCATTTTGATACCGATATGAAAAAAGGTATGTACGTAACGCTCAGCATACTCCCTGGTCCATGTTAATCCAGAGAAAGCCAGTAAGAAAATACCTCCTGCTAAAATGATCTGGCTGCCTATTTGGACCAGTATCAATTCCAATCCAATCACCGCAAAACAATACAAAACGAACAAGCCTATTGGCACCGAAATTAGTATCATTTGAAAATCTCTCCACAAATTGAATGTAACACTGGTGGCCCATATATTTTTGGCGATCAAGAACCCGATATGAAAAATATTCTGGGCTTTAATATCAGTGACGGTGGAAACTCCAACAGCCTTGGCCCCCAATAAACCTGCAATTTCATTAACGGCACCAAAGAATAGACTGTAGATCAAATTGTAATTAACGATAAAGTAATAAAAGAAGTCCAAATATATAAGCAATTTGATTAACTCAAAATTTGAGTCAACCATATCCACATTTTTTCTCAATAAATGATTAAGTGCCAAAACCGCAATGGCTATGGCTGCGATAGTATTAAAGAGTCCCAAACCAATACCCGCACTTGCGGACTGTATGTTTGAAATACTTCCTGTATATTGATTGATAACCTGAGTCAAAATACCGTCATTCATAGGATTTTCTCTAATTAAGAGGCCCAAAAATACTGCTGCCGTCATCCTGGGCATTAAAAATTTGTTTCATTTTATTATTTTCTTCCTGTTCATCCTGGAGCTGTTTGCTCATCATCGCGGCCTGCATGGAAATTTGTTCACTTAATAACTCTTGAGTGGTTTGCGTTTGCGCGATGCTTTGTGCAGCTAGCTGATTGGAAGTTTGTAAAGCTTGCGTTTGCCCTACGGCCTGATCATTCTTACCCATCAACGCATTCACTGAATTTACCACTTGGGCGTAAGAAGCTCTTAACTGAGCGGCCCTGTTTAAAGTATTTTGGATAATATTCAATGCCCCTTGGTCTAAAGATTCTTGCTGGTCAATCATTGATCCGCTGGCCGGCAGATTCGTAATCTCCTGTTGCATTTGAGCCATTATGGTTTGAGTTTGGTTGGACAATGCTGTTCCCTGATTAGTGATATTGGTTAAATTATTTCTTAATGCATCTGTATCACTAAAGTTATTCTGATAATTCGCCACAGATTTAAGCTCTTCCACCTGGTTTTTGATCATCAATATCTGGTTTTCCAGGCTTTGGAGTTGGCGTAAATTCTCAGTGATCAGCTCAATATTATTTAAAAGTTGGGTGTGCTCGGTGGCTATATCTTGAGCCCTGACATCCACAGGAAAAATTGTAAGGGCCACAATTATCCATAAAAATAATTTCATGCTTGCCTCCTGATCTCTAGCCACTCCTGTGCCTCTTGGCCCATTCCCCTAGTGTCTAACCACTTAGCAACCCAATTCTGCCCATAACTCTTTTTGAATTCCTTAACCAATTGCCTCTCTTGCGGTGATGTCCCAGCCCCATAAAAGGCCAGTTCCAAATTCTTTAATCCCAGATCAATCAAACGATGACCCACATCACGGGCAGTCACGTAATAATGTCTTTTACGGACAGACTCGCTGATGATCTCAATTTGCCGCTCATTAAGACCAAACGCCTCGTAGAATTTCTTATTATTTGCTTCTCTCGCTGCAGGATTAGGCAAAAAGACTTTGGTAAAACAGCTTTCATTAATAAAATTAACATAAGGCGAATTAACAATATCTGAAAGACTCTGGGTGGCTAAAAGCACACAGGCATTATTTTTCCTTATGGTTCGTAGAAATTCTATCCAATAAGTCATAAACGTTTCATGAAGCATGATCAACCATCCCTCATCAATAATGATAAAAGTTGGGCTACCATCCAAAGAACATTGGATCTTATGAAATAAATAAAGTAAAACAGGCGTACTTAATCTGTTGTCCAGTCCCATCAAATTGGATATTTCAAAAGTCTGAAATTTTCCCTTTTTAAAGCCGTCTTCCTTGGCATCTAATAGAGAAGACATATACCCCTCTTTGATCTGGACAAACGGTTTTAAAGCTTCCTTGATCTCATCATTTTGAAGATTTAAATAAAAATCAGATAGGGTCTTAGATGAGGATTTGCTGGTATCCCGAATGGCCCCTTCAATAGCAGCCCGAATAGTTGGATTCATGGCTACCCCTTGAAGGGAAACAATACGTTCAATCCAGCCACAAGCCCATTTTTGCTCAGCAAGAGTCTCCAAATTACTTAAAGGACAAAAAGCCAAATCGTCACTATCACCCATAATGTCATAAAACTCTCCCCCCACGGCATGTGTTAAAACATATTGGCTATAGCCCTTATCAAAAATATAAAGTTGTGCACCTTCGTAACGTAAAGCCGAATTGGCAATATGCGATAATAAAACTGATTTGCCCGCCCCGGTGGGCCCAAGTATCAAGGTATGCCCGACATCACCTACATGAACATTAAACCTGAATGGAGTTGTTTGGTTGGTTGCCGCATAAAAAAGAGGTGGTGAATTTTTAGGATAATAAGGACAAGGATTGTATTGGGAGCCTGTCCAAACATCAGTTAAAGGCAACATATTGGCTAAATTCTGAGTGTTGATAAATGGCTTACGGATATTCTTCAAGGCTTCCCCCGGCAAGCTTCCTAAATAGGCTTCTATTGAATTCATCTTCTCTATAATGGAAGGAAACCAATTGTTATTTAACAGATCCCTTAGAAATTCTATCTTCCTTTTACACTCTGCTTTATTGCTGTCCAAAACCACCACTACAAAGGTGGCATAACCGTAATTAACTTGGCCCAATTCAATAGCTTCCTGAGCAGTTTTGGTTTCTTCTATTTTCGTTAAAACCGAACGATTGGCCGCGTCCGGATTTAAACGGGGATCTTTGCCAAAGGCTCCCATTACCATCTGACCGATAGAATATTTCATCCCTAAATATTTACCTTGATATTCTTCGACGATCCCTAAAGCATCAATAGGATCGTAGAATAAGAATCGCGAAGAAAACCTGTATTCAAACGGCAACGTTGAGAGGATATTAAGGATTCCTGAATAACTTTCATACGGAAACTGGATCAGCGTAATGACCCCTATATGATTATCATCAATCATAGGCTCATGCCCGCCGATAAACTCATGCGCACCTAAATAATGGTTCAGATAACACGGCGGTTGGGGAACTGGGATTTCTGATTTACCGCCAGAAATACACCGATGAAGAAAGGTCATCATCTCAGAAGAGCTCATGCGCTTGATGCGTATCTTGTTTGAAATATTCCCCAGGAATTCGCTAAGTTTCTGATTAAAAAGATCAATAGTAAACTCCAGACTTGGCCCCTCATCTTTTTGGGCATTTTGGATAAAAAAATTATTCACAGATTTATTTTCAACGACTGATGGAAGGTAACAGAAACTGATGGCATAAATATTTTCAAAATGCTCGCCTTCTTTTTCATACCGATCTCGCCTGTGCTTCTCTATTAATATGGACGTCGCGTTATCAAAATAATGCGTTTGAGGATAATCATTGGCAGGTATTCTGATCAAATCCACATGAACGGACCAGCCATTGCCAAAATTCTGGAAAATAGACTGGATTTGAGAAGATAATTGGTCTTCTTCCAAGCCTAAGGATGAATCCATATCCGGGCCACAATAATAAAAACACCCTAAAAGACTACCATCTCGATTAAATAAAACCCCCTCATCGACAAATTCGAAGTAGTTGATCAGTGATGGAAAACCTGCAGGACCAGTAGTGAATTCTTTGACAGGTAACATATTAAATTTTTCTGCTTCGCTTTATAACACTCTTAGGAGTGTTTATTCTTTCCCGGGCACTATAAAAATCTCTATATAAAAGTGATCTTAAAAACACCTTGGTGGCCCAGGGATCAATTTTAGCGGTCAGTTTGCTTGCGATCAGTCCAACGATCCAAATGAATATTGCCAAAATTACCGATAAAGAATCCCTTCCTGCTGTGCAAAGACACAACGATAAACACGCTAAAAGAATGATGTTCTCCCGCTCCCCTCCCAATAATAAGATCGGCCTGGTCAAACTCTGCAATAAAGGAGTGCTTACTTTTCTATTGAACATTTTTTACATTTGCGTTGAAAACATAGCTGCGTTGGTAAGTAAGGATGCCGCCCAAAATACAATGCCCCCTACTGCAATGATATTTGTCAGTTGATGGATCCCATCACCGATCCCTTTGCCAAAAGCATTAACAACTCCCCACATGCCAATCGCAATGAGAAGAATTGATGTCGGAAAAATCCCGGTGGTCAAATCCTGGGCGATCTTGTACAATTGGCTAGACATAACTAGGATCTGTGAATTTGTTGTCGCAAAAGCGTTTTGGCTAAATAAAATCATGAAACTTGATAAAACCGATAACTTCTTTATGTTTCTCATAACTTTATCTCCTTATATTTGACATTTAAATTTTGGCTAATCATAACATAATGTTGATTAAATGTCAAATATAAAGCCTTTATTATGATTAATCATCAAATAGTCTGCATTAAATTATTGGTAACGCGACATTGTCTTTAATTAGAAATTATTTGCTAGGGATTGAAACCTTGATTGCTCGCTGCAGACGTTTGATATAGGCATCATCAACCAATAACCCTAATTTCTTTGCATAAAGTGCATCTTGTAAGGCTTGAGAGTAGTCTTTCTGCGCCTTCTTTAATAGGGAAAGGTTCATATAGGTTGCGGGAAAGGTTGGATCTAAAGATATAGCTTTATTAAAATCTTCAAGCGCCTTGCTGTCTTCTTTTTTGATATAATATAAGAATCCCCTGTTATTATACGCTTTTACAGCTTGGGGCTCCAAAGCAATAGCCATATTAAAATCTCTCAAGGCAAAGTCATCCTGCTCTTCTTGGAAGAAAGCGACACCTCGGTTATTATAAGCCCTATAATAGTAGGGATCTTCTTTGATAACAGCATTCCAAAAACTTATAGAATTATGCCAAATTTGACATTGTAAATCCGTCCTTATTCCCATTAAAACTAATAAAAAATAAAGAATTATCTTACACCATCTGTTTTTAAGGCGTTGCACTGCCCATCCACCCACAAAAAGACAAATACCTAAACTGGGCAGAAACATAAAACGGTCAGCCACCACATTAAACCAACGACCGTCAAAACGGAGTAAAAAGAAAATTGAAAAAAAGAAATACAGGAATGAAAAAATGAATAATTTATGTTTATGGAAGCGAACTAAAAGTAAGATCAAGAGCAAAAAGAGTACTACCGACAATGAATAAGGCCAATGGAAAATACTGACAGGATAAGGCAATACATAATAAGGAGAAAGTTGAAAAGGGAAAAAGAATTTCCAAACATAAAAGACCAACGACCAGACCCAGATCAGGGCCCCTTGAGGGAAAATATTCCCAATGTGATGATCCCTATTTAACGCATAGGTTGTCCAAGCAATACCGATGATATAAAGGAAAATAGGGATCTTTTCAATAAAAACCCGTTTAGTTAAGCGGCGCCCATAAAACCAATCCAAAACTAATAAGATCAACGGCAAACTTAACGCCATTGGTTTAGCTAAAATGCTCATAAGACCAAATAAGAATGTTAAGAGGTAATGCTTAATTGATAGTGTCTTAAGATATGCCCAATACTGATGCAAGGCCAAAAGATAAAACAATGCATACAAAACATCTTTACGCTCCGTGACCCACGCCACTGTTTCAACCCTCATCGGGTGAATAGCGAATATCAACGCCGCCAAAAAACTAGCCTCTAAAGAAAGCCCCATTTGCTTTGCCAACAACAGCACTAATATAACAACTCCGGTATAGATCAAAAGATTGTCTAAATGAAAAACAAATTGATTAAAACCAAAGAATCGTTTTTCTATGGCAAAAGATAAGGTGGTTAAAGGAATGTACGTCTTATTGACCGTTTGGGTAAACATCTGCTTGATCGAGCCAAGGGATAGGTCCTGAACTGCAGAATTTCCTACAACATGTCCCCCATCGTCCAAATTAATAAAATCGGCCTTAAGGCAGGGGAAAAATACAACGAGGATAAACACGATGAGGATAAAAATACTTTTTGCCATATTGGCAAATTATAGCATAGGCACTTTGACTCTAGTTCAAAAAAGCCTGAAAAAATGGGCCACTGTATAGGCTATTGCAGCAATAGCTGCTGAACAAGGAATCGTTATGATCCAGGCCCAAACGATCCGGCCAGCCACTCCCCAACGAACCGCACTTAAACGTTTGAGTGAACCAACGCCCACGATAGCCCCGGTGATCGTATGGGTTGTACTGATGGGGATACCAAACATTGCAGTGACCCGCAATACGACAGCGGCACCCGACTCAGCACAAAAGCCATCCACCGGCCGCAATTTTACGATCTTCTGCCCCATGGTTTTGACAATGCGCCAACCTCCGCACATGATCCCTAAAGATAATGTCGTATAACAGGCAAGCACGACCCATAAAGGAATATGAAATTTATCCCCCAAAAGCCCCGCGCTAAAAAGAAGACTGGCAATGATACCCATGGTCTTTTGAGCATCGTTACCACCGTGCCCCATACAATAAAAAGCTGAGGATACCAGCTGTCCTTTACGAAAAAAATTATTAACCTTTGATGGAGACGATCTTCGAAATATCCAATGGACCAAAACACCGAAGGAAAAACCAAGCAAAAGCCCAACACAAGGCGCGACAATGATAAATATAACAACTTTCAGGATCCCTGGCGCGACCAAGGCGCCAAAACCGGCTTTAACAACTGCGGCCCCAATCATGCCACCGATAAGAGCATGAGAAGAACTTGTCGGCAGCCCAAAATACCAGGTAATGATATCCCATCCGCAAGCGCCTATGAGGGCACCAAAAACTACTGTCTGGTCTACGACATGGATATCAATGATGCCCTTACCAATGGTGTTGGCAACATGCAAACCAAAGAAGAAAAATGCACTGAATTCAAAAAAAGCCGCCCAAATTACCGCCATACGAGGGGACAGGACCCGGGTGGAAACGATGGTGGCTATGGCATTGGCTGAGTCATGAAAACCATTTAAAAAATCAAACGTCAAGGCCAAGAATACAAGAAAAATGATACTCGCTGGAATATGCATGTCTATATCAACATTAAGTTTGTTTTATTAAAATAGATTCAACAACATTGGCGACATCTTCACAAATATCCAGGACCGTTTCAGCATCCTGATAAACTTCCTTCCACTTAATGATCTCTATAGCGCTTTTAGATTCAAAAAGTTCCATTAAAACAGCATCCCGCATGGCATCACCGACATTTTCCAAACGATTGATCTCTACACAGGCAGCCAGCACCATTTTAGACCCGTTTTTAACACGCATACCTTTGACGGCTTTGGAAACTGTTAATACGGATTCTTCAATAACTTTAGCAAATTCCATCAAATGCCGATCATTACCGGGTATTTTATAAACCTTGATACGGCCTACCATGGTATTGATCATATCCGTAATATCATCCAGTTCCTTTGTAAGGGCGTAGATATCTTCACGGTCAAAAGGAGTAATGAAAGATTTGTTAAGCTGTTCAATAACAGCATGGCTTGCGGTATCCCCTTTACTTTCGAGATGCAGAATTGTTTGATAAGCTGATTCTTCGATGAGCCCATGAGTGGCGGCTATTTCTTTAAATTTGACCGCCGACTGTACGGCGCAATCAACTTGTTCTTCGAAAAGATTAAAAAAATCAAACTCGCGAGGAAGAAATCTAAAGTTCATAGCTTATCCTTAATTTAAGACTTGTTAATAAGAAACTATTTTATATACAAAAATACCTTCCCAGCCAGTTATGGCTGAAAAGGCAACGACTTTTCAACTAAATATACAATAAAAGAATATTATCACTGATAATTCATATGTCAAACGAATCTAAACACCCTTTGGCAATATAGATTTTTCCCTGATGTATATGTGATAGGTTAAATAATCTAACTTCCTTGAATAAAAAAGCAGCCCCTAGAAGGGACTGCTTTTTTATTGGTTGCGGGGACAGGATTTGGCGCCTCCGTCCTACTATCGCAGGACTCCGGTCGGCCACCCGCCCTATAAAATGCTCCCATAAGGTCGCATTTTATAAACAGGGCTCCTTTCAAATCCTGTTTCTCTTAACAAATGAAAATAGCTTGACCAAAAGGCCAAGCTATTTTCAATGGTTGCGGGGACAGGATTTGAACCTATGACCTCCAGGTTATGAGCCTGGCGAGCTACCGGGCTGCTCCACCCCGCGATATCACTACCCCGATATTTATTGCTTCTGCTGTTGCACCGGAACGATCTTGTAAACTGTCTCTCCCGGACGGATCAAACCCATTGTTTCGCGACCTACTTTTTCAACATAATCAGGGTCGGTTTGCAACAGGAATCTTTCTTGTTCAAACTTTTTATTCTTTTCTTCCAATGTCGCGATCCTGCGGGCATAATCGGCATTCTTTTTCTTTAAATCCTGCATGATCGAATAAGACGGCAAAAAAAGAGCCAGGATAATGACCGTCAAAATAAACAATGAAAGAGCATTCTTAGTCATTTAAAAAATCTTAGACCAATTCTGGCCGGCATAAACGGCTTTTTTACCTAATTCTTCCTCGATACGAAGCAGCTCATTATACTTACAAATACGGTCAGTACGTGACAGCGAACCTGTCTTGATCTGGCCTATACCGGTCGCAACAACAAGATGCGCGATCGTCACGTCCTCAGTCTCACCGGAACGGTGCGACATGATCGAATGAAAATTATTCTTCTTGGCTAAGTTAACAGTATCCAGGGTCTCAGACAAGGAGCCGATCTGATTGACCTTGATCAAAATGGCATTAGCGCTCTTTTCGTTAATACCACGCTGAAGATATTTAACATTGGTCACAAATAAATCATCACCGACGATCTGGATCTTCTTACCCAAACGTTCGGTCATGGCCTTAAAACCAGACCAATCATTTTCAGCCAACCCGTCTTCAATGGAAGCTATCGGATATTTAGCAACTAATTTGGCATAAGTCTCGATCATATCAGCTGAAGAGACTTTCTTGCCATCGTAATCATACTGGCCATTTTCAAAAAAGGAAGTTGAAGCAGGATCCAGAGCGATAAAAATATCTTTGCCTGGTTTATAGCCGGCTTTTTCAATGGCTTGAATGATGATATCTAAACCCTCTTCATTGCTGCCTAAATTGGGAGCGAAACCACCTTCATCACCAACAGATGTGGCTAATTTCTTATCGTGTAAAATGCCTTTTAACGCATGAAAAACTTCACAAGCCCACTGCAAAGCCTTGGAAAATGTCGGTGCACCTGCGGGCATGATCATGAATTCCTGGATATCCAAATTATTATCCGCATGCATACCGCCATTGATGATATTCATCATGGGGACAGGCAAAATATGCGCCTTGGTCCCACCGATATATCTGTATAGAGAAACCTTCTTTTCATTGGCCGCGGCCTTGGCGACCGCCAAAGACACGCCTAAGATCGCATTAGCCCCGAGCTTGCCTTTATTCTCAGTACCATCCAAGGCTATGACCACCTTATCAATGGCCTTAAAATCAGCATCTTTACCTTTGATGGCTTTGGCAATAGTAGTATTGACATTGTTAACGGCTTTTAAAACACCTTTGCCGCCGAAACGACTTTTATCGCCGTCACGTAATTCAATCGCTTCAAATTCACCGGTTGATGCCCCTGAAGGAACAGCGGCACGGCCGAAAGCGCCTGAAGTTAAAAGAACATCTACCTCAACAGTTGGGTTGCCGCGGGAATCAATGATCTCGCGTGCTTTAACGGATTTGATTTTAGACATATGCCCCTCTTGATAAATTAGATATAATTATATTATGCCCTACGAAAAGAAATAACTTAACATAGTTTAGATACGCCGTCAAGGCTTAACCATAAGCCCAGAGAATCCTCTGGTAAACCCACCCATCGCGCTCTCTTGACAAGCGATGGGCATGTGTCATACTTTAATTGAAGTACTTGGCAAAACCAGCGAAAGCTGGTGACGCAAAGGATCGAGCCTAAATCTCTGCGAAGCCAAATGCGAAAGCATTTGGGCCAAGCAGGACATGGCAGTCGAGCTGCTGACGGTGATTTACTATAAATTTTATAACCCGAATGCTTCTCGAGATCTTTTGAGAAACATTCGGTTTTTTTATTGCGACGTAGATGAAACTCTGTACAATAAAAAAGGAGTCATTAAAAGATTAAATCTAAATAAAGGATCTGCAGTATATGAAATTTTTTTCTAAAAAAGAAAGCGGATTCACCCTCGTTGAGGTTCTCGTAAGCATAGGGATCCTGCTTATTTTCCTTCTCTTTGCCGCGAGCATGCTCACCAATAGCCAATTATTGGCCTCTTATTCAAAACATAAGATCCAGGCTGCCTATGCAGCCCAACAATTGATAGAAACTCAACGCCAACAACCAATTAGCCACTTTGCTCCTTACCTGGCCACTGTTAATCCGGTCCGCACGGCGATCATAGGATCAGTCGCCCTGGATACAAAAGGTAATTATGCCAACGTCAACTGTGGCGGCAATCCTAATATTTTTTGTGGAACCGCAACCATTGCCATAACACCGGAAACTTATAGCACAACCATGCCCAATAATACAGCGACCTATCAACCCCCTGTGGGGTTGGCATACACTTACAATACGATCGCTCATGTGGCAGTTACCATCAGCTGGACTGAACAAGTTCTGGCTTTAAAAGTTCCTATGAATGAATATTATGCCGCTGACATATTGGTCACTGATTCTATGCTTAACTAAACTTATGTGTACAAAAATGAACAATAAAGCTTTTACCATAGTTGAACTGATGCTGGCCGTCGGCTTCTCGGTACTTTTACTGACGGGCGTATATGGTTTTTATACTGCCGCCAGTCAAGTTTATTCCTCAGGCATAGCAGGACAAAGTCTCCAAGATGGTGCTAATATTATTCTTAGCAAAATAATCGAAGGACAATCAGAATCAGGCACGGTCTATCGCCTATCTACTTCTGAAACTTATGGCATTCCTAATTCCAACATAATCTATTTTTGTCAAGACAACCCTTTAATTCCACCTTGCGGGACCTCTGACAGTACGGTACGATGGTACACCTTGGATCCCACAAGCACATCCCTGAGGTACTATCATCCGACATCAAATCCTCTTGGCTATGATGTCATTTACACGGCTCCTAAAAATACCACTATAACGCTGCGTTTTTCGCCTGCTCAGGAGCCAAACCCATTACCACCGCCTACTACTATAACGATACCAAATGTCATTGAGATCGATGTGGCTTTAACAGAAAATCTATTACCCAATGTTACAAATAACCGGTTGGCTGCCAGTGGTTCTGCGTCAACCTTTGTCCTTTTGAGGGACCATCCATGATCGACATCCACCAAAATAAAGGATTTGCATTGGTTTTTTCAATGATTTTCCTGTTTTTGATCGTTTCCTTCATGGCTGTTTATCTTTTGGCTGTTGCCAGTGGCGTTTCTCAAGCCAATCGCACGGCGAATGCAAAAAAAGCTTACTATATTGCCGACGCAGGTCTGGTTGATGCCTATGAACGCATAGAGCAAGCAGGTAAAAATTTCACTGCTCCTGCCAACGGCACTAATTATATTCCCTCCCCGAACACTGATAACGGAGTATTCACGATAGGTAACAGCACCGGTAATTATGTTGTTACGGTTGCGACCACGTTTACACCCGCAACTAATTTTACAATAACCTCGACAGGTACTATCGGAACTGCGACAAGAACTTTGCAATTAAAAATGACCTGGGCGTCGATCTCAAAATATGCTTATTGGAGCCAAACAGAACTTAACGCCGCATTTGGAGGGCCTTTATGGTGGGTCGGTGAACCAGGCTTAGAAATGTTAACTACCGGTCCTGTACAAACCAATGGGCAGTTGAATATCTTTGGTAATCCTATTTTCTACGGTGCGGTGACAGAAGCCAATCTGCCTATTCTTGCCAATGGTACGCTCGGGAGCACTCCTACTTCAACTACGCCAAACTATTATCCAAACATTAGCAGTAATCCAAGCATAATTTTCACTCAAGGCATTACCAATGATGCTCCCCCGGTCAACTTGCCTCCACAAACCACCCTAACCAACCTTAATACGGTAGCGTCTGATGGCCAGGGATTGGTTCTAACCGGTGCCAGCACGGTCATTTTTAATCCTTCAGGAACAATTACTGTCACCGGGAATGTTGTCAATAACAATTGTGTGGCTACAACAAAATACAATAATACCACCATCACCCCTCCAACCAATGGGGTCGTTTATGTTCAAAGTACCAGCACTATCTCTAAATGCAAGTCTTCTGCTCAAGATGGCAATGCTACCGTGCAAGGAACTGTCCATGGGCAGTTAACAGTTGCCGCTGACCAGAATGTCTATGTTTCCGGCAGTGTTGCCTACAATAGCGATCCCAGAAAAAATCCTGGCAGCATGGATCTGGTGGCTCTCGTGGCCAATCAAAATATCACTATTATTGAAGCATCTGCCCCCACTCAATTGGAAATGGCTGGCGTCTTAATGGCCATGCAGGGATCATTCCAAGTGGACCAATATACGGTTTATCGGGGAAACTCCACCACTGCGGTCATGGATCAATACGGCAGTTTGATCAATTATGTTTGCGGGGCGACAGGTGAAATGGACATGTCAGGAACCTTATTAGGAGGATGGAATCAAATTCAGACTTATGATAACAGACTTGCTAAGATGGCTCCTCCCGGATTTGCCCCTATGAGCACCTTTTTGACGAACAGTACGGGGAACATCGTGTATTCAAAATTAAATATTCAAGAGTGCGTCTCTGGAAATTGCGGATAACCAATGAATAAAAAAAATAAATTACCTATAAAATGGATGTTTGGAATTATCATCATCCTGATAGCTATCGCCTGCTGGACGACTCAACAAGCGCAAAATAAAAACCAGGCCATGGGATCCGCGACTTCGAATTTTTTCTCACAAAATAATTTTCTCCAATTCTTAGGTCATTTGATAGGCCTGCAAAATCTTGGTAACTCGTCTGGCGGGCCATTCAATGCCAATACATCGTCGACTCAAGGGTCGAACGCTTCACCACAAGGAGGCAATGAATGGAATAACGCAGGCAATACTCTGGGAGGCAACAATTCATCAGGTGCGGGAAAAAATGCAGGAGGTACCGGAGCCAATACGGAAGGTATAGCAGGAACCAACGCAGGACAAGAAACAGGAAACATCGAGGGGTATAACGCAGAACAAGTAACAGGGAATTTCTTAGAAAATACTGTAAGCAATGAGACGGGAAATATTGAAAGTAACCCTTCAGAAATAAATGCAGAAAATAATCCGACCTCTAATACAGAAACTAGTACGAACCAGGAAACAGAGAACCCTTCGGAAATGAACGCAGAAAATAACCCGGGAGCAAACGCGGAAACCAGCCAAGGGAACAGCTTTGGGGGCAATCTGGGAAATAATTCAGGGAACAATTCTGGAAATCCCTCAGAAGGAAACTCGGGCAATAGTCTTGGAAGTCTCAATGCCCCCAATCTTCCAACGATAAATCCCATATTACCAAACGATGTGGTCTCACAAAATATTGCGCAACAGAACCAACAAACTGCGGCCTTAGCTGCAATATTAAAAACTCGTCAAGCACTTGTCGCTCCAGTCATACAACAGGCCCAGGCCTCAAAATATCAGACCGTTACTGCGCAAGATATCCCGGCTCCAAGCATAAACCCACCCTCTTCTGATATAGTGGCCAAAGTGAAAGCGAACCAGCTATCACTTCATTAAAATTTGAAGAAAATTTCTTTATTTATATGTTATACTTTACAAAAGCGCCAAAGGGTTCAATTCCTTTAACGTCAAATAGTTAGGAAACACTTTTATGATGAAATCTCGTTTTATTAAATTTGTCCGGGTATATTGGAAAGGCATCTTGATCTACGCCACGGTGGCAGCATTTGTGGCATTTATGGTCATTTTCATGTATTTCGGTGGGACCAGTTTCTTTGGCATGGAAGGATATTTCCGCAAAAGCATGATGGCCCAAATGGGCGTTTATTTGGTGGTCTTTCTTATCATTAGTATTATCCAATCCGTACTTTTTACATACTTCCAAATGTATTTTATGATGGGCGGCGGGATGAACAAGATGCTCAGCAAGGACAGCGCTGAAAAAGGAAAATCAGAGGTCCACTGGGACGATGTCATCGGCCTGGAAAACGCCAAAAGAGACGCCTGGGAAGTCGTGCAATTTATAAAAGATGCTGACAAGGTCAAGGCCATCGGCGGTACCATGATCAAGGGTGTTTTAATGGTAGGCCCTCCGGGCTGTGGAAAGACCTATTTAGCCAAAGCCATTGCCACCGAATGCAAGCTCCCCTTCCTATCAGCGGTAGGTAGTGAATTTGTAGCGATCTTTATGGGTATGGGGGCGGCACGCATCAAGTCTTTATTTAAAAAAGCCCGTCAATTAGCTGCGGTGGAAGGCGGTTGTATCATTTTTATTGATGAAATTGATTCATTTGCCGGCCCGCGTTCGGAAGATCATGGCTTTGGAGGGGTCACCTCGAACAATGCCACCATCAATCAATTTCTCACTGAACTCGACGGGTTAAGAAAACGTGAAAATCATATCGTGGTGATTGCTGCCACCAACGTGGCACCGGAAAAAATGGACACCGCTATCATGCGTTCAGGCCGTTTTGACCGCAAGATCATCGTTGAAAAACCTACAGCCAAAGAACGTGAAGAGATCATCCGTTATTATCTCAAAAAAGTCATTTGTGATGCGTCTATTGATGTGACTTTGATCGCGGAAAAAGCGCAATGGTTCTCTCCGGCGGACATCAATAACATGGTCCGGGAAGCCAGTATCTTGGCCATGCGGGAGCGCCGCTCTACCATCTCTCAAGAAGACATGCTCAAAGCCATGAACGATGTCATGGTTAATATTGAAAAAAGCGGTGAAGAAAAGATCCTTTCTAATAAAGTTAACGTCAAATGGGACGAGGTCATCGGTATGACCAGTGCCAAGGAAGAAGCCTGGGAACTGGTGGAACTCCTCAAGGACCGTAACCGGGTCAAAAGTGTGGGCGGAAAGATCGTCAAAGGGATCTTATTGCTAGGCCCCCCGGGCTGCGGAAAAACTTATTTGGCTAAAGCCATGGCCACGGAATCAGGCTTTCCTTTTATCTCAGCCATGGGCAGTGATCTGGTCGGTATTTTTGTTGGCGAAGGCGCCAAGAAAATGAAGAGCATCTTCAAAGAAGCCCGTCAATTAGCCAAAGCTGAAGGCGGATGCATTGTCTTTTTTGATGAGATCGACACCTTTGCCACCCATCGCGTTGAAGAGCGCGGCTATGGCGGAGGGATCTCACACAATGCCACCATCAATCAATTCTTAATGGAGATCGACGGCCTGCGCCAGCAGGAAAACAATATCGTGGTCATTGCCGCCACCAACGTCCCTGAAAGTAAACTGGATTCGGCCATATTACGCGCCGGACGCATTGAACGTAAAATTTATGTCAATCTTCCCAATCTCCAGGAGAGGATCGATCTTTTCAAATACTATCTGACCAAGGTCACGATCGACGACAGCGTTAAGCCTGACCTGCTGGGTCGAAAAACACTTTGGTTCTCCCCCTCCGACATTGATAGCATGATCCGAGAAGCAGGCCTTATCTGCCTGCGCGATAAACGTGAATGCATCACCTTTAAAGATCTCTCTTCTGCTTATGATCGCATCGCTTACGGCGCTAAGTCCAATACGGTCTTAAGTGCCGCGGAAAAAGAATGGGTGGCCTATCATGAATCAGGACATGCCATCATTAGCTTTATGTTGCACCCCACCGATGATGTTATCAAAGCTACCATCATCCCGCATAAAAATGCTTTAGGGTTCATGGCTCCTCGACCTCGGGAAGAAGTGCATATCCGTAAAAAAGAATGGTTCATGGCTGAGATCAAGGTTTTATTAGCTTCCTTTGCTGCTGAAAGCATTAAATATGGCACCACCGGCTCTGGCGTCAGCGCGGATTTTCAAATGGCCATGGAACGCGCTCATGGCATGGTTTGGCAATTCGGTATGGGCAGATCAGGACGCCTGGGCAATTGGAGCAATTTAGTAGGTTACAATGGCCAATCTTTTATATCTGAAAAAACCAAAGAGATCCTTGATGATGATGTTCAAAGCATCCTGCAGGAATGTTTAACGGATGTTACCAATATCCTCAACACAAACCGCCAACTACTGGACTATTTCGCCCAAGAGCTTTTGGCTAAAGGTGAATTAGAATATGATGAAATTGAAGCTATTTTCCAAAAATTCGGCATTAAACCCACCTCACGCCCGACATTGGCCGCTTCCTAAAACCGTACTGGCTTGTGTGCTGATCTTGGGAACGCTCGCAGCTGTCGGTGGCTGTGCGCCTAAAAAGAATGCCCACGCCGCCGCTCATGTGCCGGCAACTGACCTGCAAAAGAAATTCGAAACCAAATGCCGCAAAGACTACAATCTGAACATCATCACCCGTATCGTCGGAAAAACATTCTGGATCTACGCGCCGACCGATAAAGCTCTTTTTGATTTCGCGGCTGACAGCCCTTCCCCGCCTGACCCGCTCAAAAAACCAGCCAAATATGACCTTCTGTACATCAACGGTTCTTATAAAAACAATTCATTCGTTTTTGAATATGATGTCATCCCGAAAGTTAAATCCGATCTGCTGGGCGAAGGGATCCGCAACGAAGGTACGGATTATTTTAATAAACTTTATAATAATTTGTTTACCGTTGTCACCGAAACCTTACTGGACCCTAATACCCCCATCTCTTTTGTGGTGATGTCCATCACTGACATTAAAAAAGGTATCGAGGCCCGCTATACCTTCTATTTGGAAGACTACCGCATGGCTTCAGTAGGAGGTCTTCCATCCGAAGAATTCGAAAAACGTGTCTTGCAGGAAGAAAAAGGCAGTACGGATTATATCGGAGATGAGATCGGCCAGCATTTAGAGTTCAATGATATCAACATGCCGGATTTCCTGACCAAACAGATGGTCAACCGTATCCGTTTTAAATTCACCCAAAGCGATTTCCCCCCTCAAGAAAATGCTGAGGAAGCCATCATCGGCATCATTGCTGATACCACCCGTTACTATCACTATAAAGACTTCAAAGAAGTGCGTACAGAAGATATCCGGACTAAAAAGAAGATGATCTTTGTCCCTAAACAACTGGATTTCTTTGGGGAAGATAAACCTAAAAACGAAGGCCAAAAACAAAACGGAAAACTTATTCACATTATCTTTGAAAACGGCAAAACCACTATCAAAGATCAATGACCTTTCTGCCTTCAATTCTTATTTTCCCACGGACAAAAAGATCAATGGCTTGAGGATAAATGCGGTGTTCCACTTGATGGATCTTTTCTTCAAGTGATTCAATGCTATCTTTGGAGCCAATACGTACGGGCTCCTGCAAAATAATGGGGCCGTCATCCATCTCCTCGACAACAATATGCACAGTTACCCCTGTGACTTTTGCGCCATAGTCAAAAGCTTCTTTGATCGCGTGCATCCCTCTAAACGCAGGAAGCAAGGATGGATGGATATTAAGGATCCTATCAGGATATTGCTGAATAAAATAGATGCTGACTAAACGCATATACCCTGCCAGGACAACAAAATCTACTTTGTGCTCGTGTAAGCACTCAACAACGGCCCGGTCGAATGACTCGCGATCTTGAAAATCTTTAGGATTGATAAAAACGGCCGGGATCATGGCCTTTCGAGCATGTTCAAGCGCATACGCATCTTTCTTATCGGAAATAACAACGGCTAAATTCGGCTTTATTTTTCCCGTCTCAAGCGCCTTAATGATGGCCTGTAAATTCCCTCCTCGCCCTGATGCCAAAACTGCAAAATTCAATATCCCCTGTTCCTTGGTCATGATCCGGCTCCTTGAGATACCAAACTATCTTCGCCCTTATTTGATCTTAATAGGCCTACCAAACCAACCATCATAAATATACCACCAACGCCGACTAAAATCCAAAGACGATCGATATGGATAGATAAAAAAGAACTGATCATCATGGCTAACAAGAATGCCAAATAAACGACAAAGTTCATTGCCGCGAAAACTTTTCCCGACATTTCCATGGCGCAGAGCTTGTTGATAACGGTATTGGGGGCAACCATCACAGGACCTACGACGAGCCCCAAAACAAAGGACAATCCCAGGGCCCAAAAACGATCGTGGGTGGCCTGGACCACACAAGAAAACACAACGACCATGATCCCCCCCAAGATCAATGATCCAAAAATAACCTTATAGGCTGCGATCTTTTTCCCCCATCTTCCATAACCTAAGCATCCCAGAAATAATCCCACCGTCAATGACACTGCCAAAAGCCCCAGGTCCTTGGTAATGCTATGAAAGGCCTGTTGGATAAACACAATAATGACCACGTAAATGGCCCCTACAGCAGCCAGAAGAATGAACATTGTCCAAAAAATGAACCTTATTTCTTTTTGAGAACGTATGTAACGGATACCGTCAATGATCTCATGCCAAACACTTTTTTCAGCCTGCAATATTTCTTTTGTACTGGCAATGAACATCTTTTTATCTGGAAACCGGTATTGAAAAGCAGTGATCGAAAAGACTAACGCCGCTGAAAGAAAGTAACACCCCGTATCCCAACAAAACCCTGCAAAAAAACCCGTATGTTCAACGATCCAACTTCCTAAAAGGATCCCCAATCCCCCGGCTAACATGGCAGTGATGGTAGACAAAGAATTGGCAATATGCAGATCATCCTTATGGACTATCTCCGGGATAAATGACATTTTTGCCGGTACATAAAAACAGCTTAAGGAAGAAATGACGAATACCCCTATATACATTGGCCAGATGGAAGGCAAATGGATCAGATAAAAAGCAACGATCAAGATAAGAACGCTTTGGACAAAATAAGAAATAAAAAGGGTGGTACGCCTATCCCATCGGTCAATGTAAACCCCCGCGATGGGTCCAATGATGAACGCGGGAATAATGGCAAAAGCAAACATTTTAGACATTTCCATCACCGATCCCGGATGGAGCGCTGTCATTAAGCCCACCAAGGCCATTTGATAGACCCTGTCACCGAACTGAGAGATCAGCTGGGCAAACCAGAATCGGAAAAAATCCCTGCTTTTCTTATCACGGATAAAATACCACATTATGTCTTTAATTCCCCGATGTTCTTTATTGTTTCGTTTTCATCCATAGCCGCTAAATGCCTTAAGGCAAAGTCCTTCTGAAAGAATGTTATATCATGAAGATCTAATACTCTTTTGTAAGCTATCCTGGCCGCAGGAAAATTGTGTCCTACTTCATACAATGAACCCAGATTGAACCACGCATCCGTCTGACGGGGATTTAATCGGACACTTTTAAGGAACGCATCAATAGCTGGAGCGTTTTGTCCGATCTTGGCATAATAGATCCCTATCGCCAACCATCCACGGGCATCAAAGGTTTTGCCTTCCTTAAGTTCTTGACGCAGATACTTCATGGTCAACTTTTCCTGTCGCTCAACCATATCTTTTTCCTTGCCCGCATCTAAAAATACATAATGCTCCAGACCTTCTATATATTTACCCTGCTGGCATAAAGCTGATCCTAAACTGATATGATACATCGGATTAAATGGTTCTGCTTTAGCCGCCGCCCGAAAATGACGCTCAGCATCAGGAATATCATTCCGGTAAACGCTTAGCAATCCCATAGCCCCCTGAATACGCGGATTATTTGGCTCAAAAGCCAAAGAACGCTGGAGCATGCTAAACTCATTGGACGCATAAATGCTCTGTTCAATAGCGATCGATAATAAAAATACTAAAAAACCTCCGGCCAGAATTTTTAAATAAAGTGGTCTGGTAAAATTACGCCTATCATTGCGCTCATAAAACCATCGAAAAGCCATCACCATCCCTACAAAAACAGGGATGCTCGCTAAATATAGAAAATGTTCCGCCGTCGACACATACCCGCTACCTACACCTATGCCCGCGACCAATTGTGAAACAGGCAATAATTCAAGCGCAAACCAAAAGATCAAGAAAAAGACAAAAGGGGTTATTTTTTGACGCCACCGATATAAAAAGAACAGGGCCGCTGTCCAAAAAATGATCGCCAAGATCGCAGACGGACTGGTAAAAGACATAAAAAACGGCAGGCAACTGTCGTAATGCAGATCCACCGGAAGTACAAACAAACGCAGGTCCGTGATCACCGAACGCAAAAATGTCAAAAATCCAAGGATCAATGTTAGCGGATTATCTGCAAAATAAATTTTGCTTACACCAACATAATGACGAAGAAGAATATACCCCGCGACGCCAATAAAGAATGGCCCTATGACCATTGCTTTTCGCATCAAGGTATTTTCTTTATCCAGACAAAGATACATGATCAAAACGGCCGGAAGAACTCCGGCGGATTCTTTACACAATAATCCCAAGAAAAAGGTGATCATGGCCAATAAAAGATACCCCCAACGATGATTCTTATAAAATTCCAAGAATAAAATAAAGGTGATCAGTACAAAAAATGCACTCATCAAAATAACCCGGCCAGGGATATTGCACACCGCTTCCCATTGCACCGGATGCATGACAAAGAGCAAGCCCGTCCAAAAACCTATCGTATCATTATTCGTTAATCTGGATACCAGAAGAAAAACCAAAAGCGCGTTTAAAATATGCAGGATGAGATTATCGAGATTATAAAAAAAGGGGTTAAGCCCATAAGCATGGTATTCACCCATAAAGCTCAAATTGACTAAAGGACGGTAATAATACTGGTCATGGAAATACCCCTCTCGAAAGATCGTGGGGATATTCTTGGCGGACCTGATCATCGGGTTTTTGATGATGGATATGCGATCATCCATTGTCTTGAACGGCGCTTGCAACATACAACCATAAGCGATCAACCCTAAGACAATGATGGCTGCAACACGTTTGAGCATATGGTCTTCGAACCCCCGACCTGCGCAAAAGGCCCAATTGCTTCGACTAAGTCAAGCTTGTGCCAATGCGACGGTATTATAAAAGCCGACGAGAGGGTTTGAACCTCCGACCTGCTGATTACGAATCAGCTGCTCTACCAAACTGAGCTACGTCGGCAATATTCCGATTGAGCTACGCCAGCGTGGATTTACGACATAGTACTCTTTTTAACTGGCACCGATAAACCAGCCTGCCAGGAAAACCAGAAGCCCGCCCACGATTACCTGGAACGCGGCAGATAAGAAAGGCGTATCCATGTATTTCCAACGGATCAAGGAAATGATAGTTAGTTCAATGATCACAACTCCCATAGCCACTGTCATGGCCAATTGGAAACTACGGAACAAAAATGGCAAGGTATGGCCAAGTCCGCCTAAGGTGGTCATAAGCCCGCAAACCACCCCGCGCAACCAAGGAGTCCCCCGGCCGCTGAGTTTGCCATCATCAGACAAAGCTTCGGCAAATCCCATACTGATACCAGCGCCTACTGAAGCGGCAAGACCTACTTTAAAAGTTTCCGCGGTATTGCTGGTGGCAAAGGCTGCTGCAAAAAGAGGGGCCAGCGTTGAGACAGACCCATCCATAAGGCCAGCCAAGCCAGGCTGCACAATACGCAATACAAAAAGTCTTCGGCCCATATCCTGCTCAATGCTTACTTCCCCATCGGCAGCCTGTCTCTCGTTTATTTTTTGGGCCACCGTTTCATGGCGCTGTTCCTCGTTAGCAAGATCTCCTAATAACTTTCTGATAGAAGCATCCTTGCTTTGCCCAGCCGCAGCTTCATAGAACCTGCGCGCATCCAATTCCATTAAAGAAGCCTGTTCCCTTGCTTTTTCGGGACGCAAGGTATGCAGGAGCATTGAAGAACGCGGGACCATAAAGCCATGAACATCCTGCCTTCTGACCAGCGGGATATGCTCACCAAATTTCTTTTGATATAGCTCGATCAAGCGATGACGATGACCGGACTCTTCGTCAGCCATATGATCAAAAAGTTCTGCTGTCGCCGGAAAATTCTTACGATACTCCTGGGCAAAATCACGATAGATCCGTCCGTCTTCTTCCTCTGCGAGAATGGCTAAAGCTAACATTTGAGATTCGTTAAGCTCATTAAATCTCATAAGGTTCCCTTTCTTTAGAAAATATTAAATACTGTTCAAAGAATTGTACTATAAGCCTTGGGCTTGCAGCAAGAGAATAACTAATGAAGCACCAATACAATAGAAGCCGAAGAAATACCAACGGCCCTTTTCCAACCAATTGGACAACCATTTTAGGGCCAACAAGCCAGAAATAAAGCTGAATACCATACCGATCAAGCTAGGTAAAAATAAACCTATCATACTTATCCCATGGTGAGCTGAGGCATGTTGTACCTTTAAAAATCTTAAAGCTTCCATCAAGATAACCGGTGGCGTCAGGATGACAGCAAGGGCAAAACTAAAATCCTCAAGACGTTTTTTCTCAATACCCAAAATAAGTCCGGTAGATATCGTTGCTCCTGAACGTGAAAATCCCCGAAAAGGCAAACAGATCCCCTGCACCATCCCGATCACACAGGCTGCCATTGATCCTACCTCAGGTTTCTGTCCCGACAGGTTTTCTTTTTTAAGCCCTGTACAAAGGATCAAGGCCCCAACGACTGCGAGTGATGCTGAAATTAATAACAAATTGCCAAAAAGAAGTTCAACCTCTGGATGAGAAATGCCTTTTAATATGACTTTCTCAATTAAAACCTTCAATAATAAACCGACACAACCCGTGGCCAGCGTTGCCATGACAACCATTTTCAATGTTTCCACGGTTACTTTTTGTGAAGAAAATAAATTCGCTTTCCATGAACTCCAGAAAAAAACAATGACCGCCAACATGGTGCCTGTGTGAAGCATGACCAAAAGAAGAGTCATCTCCGGCTTTGTCGGATCAAGCCCCATTAATTTCTCGGCAACAATAACATGCGCTGAGCTTGAGACCGGCAACAACTCAGTGGCCCCTTGGATGACGGCAAGTAGAAGGATTTTGGGTATGCTAAGCATTGATTTTTATTGATGATATGGTTACGACCTTAATGCGTAATAATAACCGTCTTTTCTCTTAATTTCAACGGAAGCTTCAAAAAGTTTGGAGATATTCTCAGAATTTAAAACAGCCTCTTTAGTTCCATCTTGATAAAATTGGCCATTTTTCATCAAAATGACCCTCTTTATTTCCGGAATAATGTCAGAAAGATTATGTGTCACAAGGATGATACTGGTGCCTCTCCTGGCTATCTTACTTAAAATATTACTAAATTTATAAAGCGCATGTAGATCAAGGCTATTGGTCGGCTCATCCAGGATAAGCGCTTTGGGATCATGCACCAAGGCCCTGCCAATTAAAAAACGCCTGGCCTCACCAAAAGACATTTGATCCATCTTCCTATCCCGTAGATGGCCTATCTCCAAAAATTCTATGATCTCCAGAGCTTTACTTTTCATCTTGAACGTCAGATGTTCCCTAAATAGGCCTATGCTGCTAAAAAAACCTGATAATACCATCTCCATGCCTGTTATATCTCTGGTGCAGATGTATTGCAGGTCATTTGAAACGATGCCCAACAAGGATCGCAGATCAAAAACATCCCAACTGTCCTTCCCCCAGATCTTAAATGAACTCACTTGATCTTCTTGCGCACTAGGATAATACTCCCGGGTAATGATCTTGATCAATGACGATTTGCCTGCCCCATTAGGGCCTAATATAGCAACATTCTCTCCCGCATAGATCTTAAGGGATATGCCATCCAAGACCCTTTGATCTGTCCCTTTAAGAACAGTGATCTTATTAAATTCTATTAACGGAATATTTTGTTTTGACTTCATAAAATCACGCCTTCTCACCCACGATGATCGCTATTGGGTAAACCAAATAAATATCTTTGCCGCGATGGACTGATATGATCCCTTGCTTGTCATTCATCACCAGTTGACGGATCTTATCGGCATCGCCGGGTTTAGGGAAGGATGCTTTTAATTGCCCTTCAAATTCTATCTCCAAGCTATGGAATTGGGTCTTTAAATTAAGCAGCCCTGCTGCTTGGGCCATGTCCTGCAGTTCTAACAATGAAAAAGCTTTTACATGCGAATCATCACGTAATTTTTCTATCAAATTATGTAAACGGGAATGTGCCGGAGACGTTGTAAACACATCCACCACTGCTACCTTCCCCTTAGACTTAGCTACCCTGACCATTTCCTTTAAGACCATGGGTGCTTTAAGAAAATGATGAAATGAAAATCTCGTCACTACTGCGGAAAATGAAGCATCAGCAAAAGGAAGATTAGTGACATCCCCTATCAACCAATCCATATTGGATAATTTCTTTTCCCGTTGCAATAAACGGGCCTGCTCGATCATCCGTGGGACAAGATCAATACCTGTGAGATGCCCTGCCACTTGGGCCATGGCACAGCTAAGCATGCCTGGGCCGCAAGCAATGTCTAAAACCGTGTCCTGCCGATCAATGCCGACAGTTTCAATGATACGCTTAAAAAAAGCTTCATTAGAAAGGGCGGGGACTTTTTGAGAAAAAGGAATGGCCTGTTTGGAAAATTGCTCCAGGATCAGTTTATTATGCTCATCTTGTTTTATATCTTTACGATGGATCATTTAGGTAAACTTCTTCTGGAGGGCGGCTACAAACACTCTTTGATCACAGGCAAAAGCTTGTTATAAACTTCGTTCTTTCCGATAAAAGCCTTGACCTTGACTTTGTCTGCGATTTTTTTAAAAGCCTTTACATCGAATAAAGTAAGGATAATTATAACACAATCAGGATGATCTTCAACGATTTGTCGTGCGGCCACAAAACCATTTTCATTGGGCAAATTGATATCCATGATGACAATATCCGGCTTCACACAGGAAGCCTTGAGCACACCCATCTCCCCGCTATTGGCTTCAAATATCTCCAGGCCCAAATTATGCCCAATAAGATAATCTTTAACCGTCGTGCGAAAGTCATCATGATCATCTACTAATAAAATCTTTTTCTTCATGCACCTACCTCTAATATTTTCTTAGCTTCAAGCCAGTCCTGAACTTCAAAACCTTGTTTGCAGCCGCGTTTTTCATAAAGCTCGTATGCTTTTTTCGCTATCATTTCTGAAGTAACGACCGTTTTACCATTTGATCCTTGGACAACCTTCTTGACCACAGGTTTCTTTCCATTTTTCTTGATCTGCTGACCAAACGATTCCATAACTTACTCCTTTTTTTGTGTTTTAGTTTATATCCTGCCGTCTTTTGATTATAGAAGATGAAATCACAGAAAACTATTAGCTAAAGTACGTAAAAATCTAAGTGTTAATACGTAGTCCCCATTTTTCATCTATACCCAAAAATCATGGTATAAATGATACACACGACCAAGATCAGTCCAATGCTCAAAGCTGCCCAGCCAAAGATCCTGACAGCTAAGATCTTTTTCACTGACATAGGCTCTGCCATACGTTTTTTAAGTTCCCCGCTGGCAACTAGCGCTTCGTATTCCAAAGGCCGTTCACGTTTTAGGTCTTCAATGGACATACGCCCGGTAAAGATCACCGTATCCATGGGGAACTTCTCCGGCCTAAAATGGGTGTTAAAGAAATGAACTGTAAAAATAAAACCTGCGGCCAATAAAGCTTCGTCACTATGAATAATGGTGGCCACATTAATGACCCATCCTGGTAAAATATGGGTGAACCCTTCCGGGAACCAAAGCATCAGTCCTGAGCTGCCAATGATCACGATCCCCCAAAGGACGGCAAAATAATCGAATTTCTCCCAATAGGTCCATCGTCCATATTTCGGATATGGCCCTTTGCCCATATACCATTTCACCGTGGCCAAAAATTCCAGCCAATCCTTCTTGCCAAAAAGAATACTGTCTGGGCCAAACAGTATTTCTTTCAAATCCTTAAAGCTGATCCTCTTCTGGAAGAAAATATACCAGATATGGGCAAAGAAGATGCTAAAGAGCGCTACCGCGGCACAGCGATGAAGGAATCCCGTCACTGCAAAGCCCCCCAAAAGCTTTGAAATAAACAAGGCCCATGGTGAATACGAGAATTTCAATGTCATACCGGTCATGGTAAGGGTCAGGAAACTAATGATCATAATGATATGAAGTATCCGGAAAAATACCGGGAAACGCACATATTGTTTTTCTTTTGAAACTTCGTGCTTGTGAGGATACAGCCGCCTCATCTCCAACGATTTAGGCAGCCACAAAAGCGTATGCAATAGGCTCACGCTAAAAGTCATTACCAATAAAGAAGTCATGAACCAAAATGTCCAAAATATCCACGGGTATTTCTTAGGGTCATGGTGAGTGGCATGCGTCAAATAGCCTGCAAATCGCCGTGTTGCCCCTTCATGGCACTTGGCACAGGTCATGACAATGTTATCCCTACTTAATGTCGAACGAGGGTCTGTCACAGGATAAATTTCATGAGAACCATGGCAATCCTGACATTTAGCTGATTTCGCGTATCCAAGCTTGGATGTTTTTCCGTGGACTGTTTGAAAATACGTTTCAGCGATCTCTTTATGGCATTTACCGCATGTGTTCATGATCTCAAATCTAAAGACATTCTCATCTGTTCTTTTAATGGTGTGTGCGGTATGACAATCATTGCAAGCCGGTAATTTGTCTGAATCCTTGCCCTTACCTATGGCATGAACGCTTTTTATATATTTTTCATAAACACCTTTATGACAGGCCGCACAAGTGATCGCGATATTATTACGGTTAACAGAAGACTCAGGATCAGCAGCAGGAAGCTGTTTATGGGCGGTATGACAACTGGTACAGGTGGCCGTTACAACCAACCCCTCAAGGAGCTCCTTACCATGGATGCTTTCCGTATAATTAGTGGTGATATTATGCTCTGTCCCTTTGTAAAGGACCGCTGCCTTCTCATTCTCACGATGGCAACGGGCGCAAAGTGCTGGGACATTGGTCGGATACGTGGGTGATCTTATAACTTTATGAGAAAGGATCCCATGCGTGCCATGACAATCCTTGCATGAAGGGGCATTGGGATTGCCCTGCTTAAATAATTTCCCGTGGATCCCTTGATTGTAAAGTTCTACCTGCTGACTATGGCAGACAGCGCAATCCACTTTTTTCGTGATCGTTTCACAAGCGCGGACCTTGGAAACAGATACTTGAGTGTGACATTGAGAGCAGGCCACCTTGGCATGAATGGAATCGTTCAACTCTTTTTCATCGACAAAAAGCGAATGGTGATCTTTAGAGGCAACGATATCTTTTTTGCCGTGACAGGTCAGACAATCTTTATCCGCAACGCCCATATCATAAAAAACATTTCTCACCTTATGGGGCTGATGACAATCAACGCAAACAGGGATGCTCTGCGGGTCCTTTTCCCACAACTCGCCTTTAATGATCTTGCGATGCACCTGCTCGATTTGGCTATGGCATTGCAAACAGGTTTTAACAATGTTCGCCCGAGCAATCGTAGAACGCGGATCCGTATGCGGGAGTATCTGATGAGCGCTATGGCAAGAAGCACATGTAGCAGCGACATTAAGTCCTTTTTTAAGAAGCGCCTCCCCATGCATACTTTCAGAATAATTCTCTAAAATGTGATCTTCAGGGATCTGCCGCTGAAGGGCAACCGGCTTACCTTCGCTATGGCATGAACCGCAGACAAAAGGAATGTTAAACGGTGAGACCTTTGAATGAGGGTCTTTCACAGGAAGGATATCATGATTGCCGTGACAATTAACGCATCGAGGGGCTAATTTATCGCCGCGCGCCAGGGCAAGGCCATGAACACTGTCTGAAAAAAGAGATTTTTCATGCGTATGACAGGTTCCACAATCAACCGGCGCTAACGGTGTCTTATGGGGGAAATCACTGCCTACGAGATCTTTATGACAGCTGGTGCAAAGATTTTTTCCATGGACCGAGGCTTCAAATTTCTTTTGATCGACCAGTGGCGCCATACTTGCATCGCTGTGACAAGCAAAACAATCATCATTCGTAGCCGCTTTCACTGCAGGAGCACTCGTCGAAACGCCCTGCGCATGACTTGCGCATGGTGCCAGAAGAAGACTTAAAATAAAAATAGAATATTTTAAGAAGGATATCATTCTTCATGATCCTTTTTAACAGGATGATGGCCATGAAGCCATGAAAAATTCCCGGGATAAACATCAGGATCAAAGATGACAAAATATCCATGCCAAATAATAATGGTGACACAGGCTAAAATAGCTTCGTAGGCGTGAACAGTTCTGACCACATCATAAAGCCATTTAGGAAAGTAACTGAAGAACCAAACCTCACTGAACATCAAGGCCCCGGTTAAAACCATTACCAAAGAACCCCAAAGCAAGGCCCAATATTCCAATTTTTGGACATAACTGTAAAGGCCGATCTCAGGCTTATTTTTTCGCTGGCCAAAATAATACTGAAAGGTCTGGAAGAATTGGACGAAATCTTCTGTCTTGATACTTAAAGCGGCCAATTGCCAGCGGCCTTTTTTAGTAAAGAATAAATAATAAAGATGATACAAAGCCAGTGCAGAGAATACCAGGCCTGTCCCCCGATGTCCCCAGCGAAGCCAACCATTATGCCCAAAGAATATGGATGACCACCAGGTTTGCGGGAACATAAGCGAAAATCCTGTATACGCTAAAATGATAAAGCTCGCCGCTAAAATGAAATGTTGCCAGCGTTCATTCAAACCCATGCAGGCTTTACCTTCCGCTTTAGAGTACCGATAATACGCCATGGCTTTTTTGGAAAAATCCATGACGTTATGTAATAAAAGGATGCCCGATACAAAAAAGATTAGGAAAATATAAATATTACGCACCAGGTCGTTCGCAGGATTATTACCAAGTTTAAAACTTCCATGAATAGAACCTTTGGTCACCTCAGAACTTATGCCCGGATGGCATTGTCCGCAGGTCTTTTCCAAATTCTTAGGATTGATCATTGAACGCGGATCTGAAGAAGGAAGGATCTCATGGGCCCCGTGGCAGGAAGCGCAGTTAGCTGCGGTCACCGACCCTTGTTGCATGGCAAGACCATGATAACTTTGCATGTAGCTTCCCAAAACATTGGAAGAAAGGCTGTATTTGGTATTGATACGCTGGGCTGAATGGCATTGCCCGCAGGTTTGCGGGATATTGGCGGAAGAAACTCTCGACGAAGCCTGTTTGACGGCGTCATTGTTATGCTCCCCGTGACAATCCGTACAAACCGGAGTATCCCTGCTGCCTGCGGCTAATGCTTGCCCGTGAATTCCTCGAGAATACTGTTCATACTCTTTTTTGTGACACTGCCCACAGGTATTGGGAATAGTCGCCCAATACAATTTGGATGATCTGTTAGTGGCCTTATTAATATCATGCGCCCCATGACAATCACTGCATACCGCAGCCTTTGTATCGGTCCCTTTTTGAAAACTTAGGCCATGAACACTATCCAAGTAAGATTTATCTGCCTTTGATAAAAAGCCCAAAATACTTTGCTCTTTTTGATGACAACCTGAACAGGTCAAAGGAATGTTCTTGCGATTGACCGGAGAGCCAGGATCGTCAACAGCCACTATGGCATGAGGAGCCCCGTGACAGACAGAACAAGAAGCTGTTAACGAAGAGTCCTTGACCATGTCCTTGGCATGATCGCTACTACGCCAAGAATTGGATTCTTTATCGTGACAAATAGAACAATCCACCTTAGCCACATGATCTTGATGAGGATTGGTTTTGATATCCGTATGGCAATCCGTACAATTTAATGAACCGTGGGCTGAATCATTGAATTTCTTTTGATCTAGCGTGTGGCAGGTAAGGCAGGCATCATTGGTAAGCTTATCCTGAGCATGGCTGGTGCAAGGCGCCAAAAACAGGCAAAAAATAAAAATTGCATATATAGATACTCTCTCATACATACTTCAATCATAGGTTATAAATGAAATTGAGGTTATCAGTAGAACTACGTAAATATCGAGGGGTTTTACTTAAAAAACGAGGGTTTTAGCCACCGGTATGACAATCCGTGCAGTTTGAGGTTTTCCAGGAATCGTCTCCATCCCAAGGATGTTGGAATTCCAGCCCATCCATACTTTTCTGTATGGTGGCTCCCGTACCTTGTTCGGTAATGATATGGCAAAGGGTGCATTTGCGTGAGATCACTTCTCCGGTGGCGGCCTTATGTTCATTGTCATGGCAACGGAAACATCCTGAGGAGATCATATGCCCGATATTATCCGGATACGCATCCCAGCGGGATTTCATCTCAGGGAAGAAATTCTGCTGATACAAAAGGATAATATTCCCGATCGCTTTCTCGATGGCATCCTGATGGCCGGTATAGAATGCCGCCTGCTTCGTACTATAATATTCCATCAAGCTTGAACGTATCTTTTGGGTTGCCTCGCTTGAAGATGCATATACCTTCCCAAGCACATCAACGCCCTTACCCTTGATCATTGGGATATCCGGACTGATATCCCCCAAAGCGATCGCTCGATTCATCAAAACATCAGGGGCTTCAAAGCGATGGGTGGCCCGGTTATGGCAATCAATGCAGTCCATTTTCCTGATCTTACCCGCCGGAGGCTCGATCTTTTTATAAGGAGAATCATTCGTCGTATAGATCACAGCCTTCCCTGCTTTATTGACTGTCTTGACCCAGGTGATCTTCTGGCGTTTGGCGTCATCGGCCACATAGTAGATATCATTGCCGTAGTACATATGCGCATGAATACCCGCCGCGCCATTTTGACCGGCACCAACCCGCATCAGAATATCGATCTTCCAAGGAGGAGTTTGGCTGGGGTCATCGGCATAATAAATTTTATTCAAGAGGATCGCGCTGAAAGCCTTGCCCGGCCAATGGCATTGTTCGCAGGTCTCTTTGGCCGGACGCAAGGTCTCAACAGGGGCGGGAATCGGACGCTCGTAAGTGCCATCGAATGTTTTAACCAGCATATGGGTCCCTGCCACTTTGTAATGTAAATACCAATTGGCCCCTGACCCAACATGGCACTCAACACATTTGACCCGCTCATGGGGAGATTGATTGTGAGTGGTGTATTCCGGTTTCATGATCCCATGGCAGGTGACGCCGCAAAACTGAGTTGATTCTGTGTAATTAAAAGCTTTATACGAACCAATGGCTGTCATGATCAACAAGATCACGGTGCCAACCATAAAAATAGCGACGGCATTCTGGTGGGTGGATAAAGAAAGGTCTATAACAATGGGTTTAGGGCGACCTTCGGCACTACCTTTAAGGATCCGTTTCTGCTTCCAGTGAGCTCCCAATGGGATCAATATGAGCCCAATAATAAGGAACGGCGGCAACAGGACATAGGTGACAAGACCAAGATAAATACTCGGCGTGGAAGAAGTAAAATCAATGGCGAATAAAAAAAACTCACAGATCAATATAAAAACAGACAGCATCACCCCAAAATAGGTGATGCTGTTGTAAAAATGATCCGGGAATCTCTGCTTTTTTTGACCTGAGTTCTTATCCATTGAACAACAATTTACACTAAATTAACTCTGAAGCATAGGATGTTTTATTTATTCCCGCTTACCAAGTGAACTTCGCAGTCAGCATAAAAATATTAGCTGAATAATTTCCATCACCGGCTAATGAATTATCCCGATAAGAAGCATGTTCATATTTGGGCCCTACCGTCAACCATTTATGAAAGGTCCAGTCCAGTCCTGTTGAAAAATTAAGCATCTTAAAATCAGACCCATAAGGCACACCGGTGTTAAAATTTACATAATTATCTGATAGTGTATAACATACTGTATTGGTCCATGTTAAGTTTTCCAAAGGAGAATAGCTATCCGAAAAAAGCCAGCTATTGTCTCCGGAATTGAATTCAGGTATAAACGGCGGAACCGCGCTCGTGGGTCCTGTTGAAGGTTGCCCCGCCGCCGTATACGCCCCTGATGCCGCCACGGTCCTCACATAACTTTCCACATGAGAATAAGTAAACATTAACAAAAGAGGATCAATGGGTTGTACTGTAATATCATATGTGAAAGTCGATGAAAGCATATGATTTTCAGACACAGGATATCCACTTACCGCCGTACCTTCTGATGCGGCTTGAGGATTATAAACAGTATCATTGAACTGATATTTTAATGAATTCTGAATCCAATGATACGGTTTCCAAGTAAGGGTAGATGTGTCTTCTATAGTATCCACACTCAAAGCGTCCAGAAAAATATCGCTGCTCGGAGTCCCATGTATTACCAGATTATAATATCTACTATTTTCCCAACTTTGTGAGGCTTCGTTCCTAAAGATAAAGAACCTGTTAGGAACTATATCCATACCAACCTTCCAAGATTCATTTTGGGTCCTGTTAAGACGATCAAATGAAAAAACAGTACTCCCTGGACTTGCAGTATTATAATCAAAATCCCAAACCGAATCCCTATCCTGCTGCGTTTGAGCTTCGGCATATAAACTGGTATGAGAAATACCTGAATACCGCAGCTCAACATGTTCCCCTACTTTATCATCATGATCATTCGACTGATATAAAGCTTCCGCAGTTGTTGTTGGTGTAGAAAAATAATCTGAGGCTGCCTCAGACCCCATATGTTCATACCTGGCATCAGCAAGAAAATCCAGGTTTGGCGTCAAATTGGAATTAAGATTTCCCACCAAGATATGCTCATCTTCTGAAGCATGCGAATAATTCCAGCCGGTCGCAGGGGTAACAATAGGAGAAATAACGCCTGCTGCTGAGATCGTTTGTGTATCCTTCTGCATAGAATCCGTAGCATGAATATGATTGTAATGATACCCCAACCCGACAAAGGTTGTATCATTAAGCATCCATTTTTCAGCCCTTACCCCAGCGCCAAACAACTTGGCATCTGGCGACTCATTGTATGAAGTAATGGTATTAGCTACAGCTGCATAGTTAGTAGTCGGCATTTCTGACACTGTATTATTGTAATCAACCTCAAAGTTCTGTTGACCTTTAAGGGTAATCCCCGCAAATTCTTTCTTTTCTGCAAGATTAAACTTGTCCACCGTTTCGTTGATCGCTTCCCAGCCTGGTGCTATATTCTTAGATCCTAAGCTGGATGTTGCGGCACTCCATTGCTCCAGCGATTTATTACCATTTTTGGAATCATGTTCATAGACCGCATCTACAAAGGGATCGCTGATCGGGCCTAACCCAACTTCTAATTTAAAATAACTGATATCCATCTGCAAATCAGGACTATTAGCTTTAGTGCCGCTTACGGTACCATACCCAGGATAGACCCCGCCGGTATTATCGAAATATTTTCTAAAAGCATTATAATCTATCTGAAGAAAGGACATATCTCCATCTTTTAGGGTCAAGTGAGCGGTACCATTGTCGTTGGAAAATTCGCTTCCATCTACACTTAAAGAAATGTTCTTATTAATATCTTTAACAAAAGATACATCGATCCCTTCAGTAGCCCCATTAGGCATCCAGTTAAGGGCTTCGAATTTCCCCACATTGCCTTTGACATCGGCATATTGTAAAGGCGCCAACGTGATACTAAAAGGTGCGGCATTTGTTTCCTGGGCTAATAATAAGTTCCCTGCTCCTGTCATGTAGGTAGCTAATACTACCGAGAGCAACAATCGAAAACTTTTCATATGTTATCCCTTCCTAAGAATCAATAACGAAGATGATCATTAAAATTAGACCCATGAATTGCCTGATGGCAACCAGCGCTCCAACATGTACCTGATTGAAAACGTGTGCTATGATAACTGGCAGAAGATTCTAAGGCCGAGAAAAGAACCGTCGCATGGCAACGTAAGCACAGATTATAATCCCCGGAAATCAACATTTTATCATTAACAGAGCCATGGACCTGGTGACATGAAGAACAACCATCATTCATTGCGTCATGCTTCCATACAAAAGGCCCGCGTTTGTCCGTGTGACACTTAAAACAGACCTCATTGACACCTTCTTCAGAAGTAGACGTCCATGGCATGACATCTACCCCATGGGCATCATGACAATCCGTACAGCTCATCTTCCCTTCTAATACAGGATGATGATAAGGAAGACGGAATTGCATTTTTTTATCAGTGTGGCAGGTAAAACAGATTTCCGGGTCTTTCTTGGGATTAATAATGCCAACGCCAATACCTCCGCCATTATCCACATGAATAGACCCAGGGCCGTGACAGGTTTCACAACCCTCAGCACCGGTCGTATCATCTTTAACAAAGATACGATAGTGGGTGGAGAGTTTATATTCCTTATATTCCTTATCATGACACTGCGCACAAGTTTCTGTTCCCACATACGTGGCTTTCTTTAAATACAACTTCTGATTGACCTTGTTCTGGTCTGCTTGGGACACAGAAACTCCCCCGGCCCAAAATAAACCAAAAACCAAGGCCAAGACCATCATCAACGTCTTTATTTTACCGATCATAGAGTGCCTTTCTGTGCGCATGTGCTCTCCGCTGGAAATACCGTTTCTATTTAGTTGCTGCTGCTTTTTTAAAAAAATCTTCAATTGTCCCAACGGATTTATACGTATCTACCGTTGGCTTGTCTAAACCCGCGGCCTTGGCTGCTTTAACGACAGTCTTACCATAATCATTAAGTTCATGCGCCCCATCATCCTTCTTAGGCATTTTATCCACATGGCAATCAATGCATTTGGGCTTAGTATCCGGATAAGCTTCTTTATAGGCCTTGATTTGTTGCAACCCGGCTTGAGCTGGGACACCCCAAAAGATAATTCCTATCAATACAAAGAATATGATCGCTCTCATAATAAACCCCTTAATTGGCGTTAGGTATAGGACCTACCGCTTTATATGTATCTGCCGTTGGTTTATCTAATCCGGCTGCCTTAGCTGCCTTAATAACAGACTTGCCATAATCATTAGGCTCATGCGCCCCATCATCTTTCTTAGGCATTTTATCCACATGGCAATCAATACATTTAAGTTTGGCATCAGGGTAGGTTTCTTTATATGCTTTGATCTGGGTAAAATCAGCATGCGCCGGTAGCGCCCATAAAATAAATCCAGTTAGAATAAAGAATGTAATTCTTTTCATCTCACCCTCCCCATTGCCCCTCCCATCAAGGGAGGGGAATAAATTAACAACTTTGTTCTATTAAATGTATCTTGTTGATGACGTTATGGTACTCTTGAACTTTATTTGAAACAATTCTTTCTACTTGTTCTGCGGCACCCAGACGTTTTTGAATATTGTCCTGGACCACCCGGTCCAGATCATCGACTGTCACTAAACAAACATCTTTAACTTCCGCTACCTTGGGATCAATGTTACGAGGCATGGAAATATCAATAAAAACTAATTTTTGCCCATTCTTCACCTGCATGGTCTTTTCTACCAGATCACGATCGATCAGATAATGTGGGCAAGAAGATGAACAGATGCAGACATCCACTTGAGGCAAGATATCCGGCATTTCCCAGAACGGAACCGCGATACCTCCATTTTGCCCTGCTAACTCTTGGGCTTTTTCCATTGTCCTGTTCATAATGTAAATTTTCTTAACGCCTTTATTTTTTAATTGCTCAACAGCCAAGCGGCCCATTTTCCCGGAACCAAGGATCAAAACAGTCTTGTCCTGCAATGACCCTAATATATCCTGTGCCATGCAGACACTCGCCCAGCTGACCGAAGAACCGCCAAAGTCGATCTGTGTCTCCCGCCGGGCTTTCTTGCCTGTTTCCAAAACAAAATTGGTAAGGATATTAAACGTTTTGTCCATCATCAAATTTTGACGTGACAGTTCTATGGCTTCCTTGATCTGGCCTATAATTTGTTTTTCCCCTAAGATCAAGGAATCCAAGCCGCAAGCAACTCTTAATAAATGCTCGACAGCCTTTTGACCTTCCAAAACATAAAATAATTTATTAAACTCCGGTGTCTGCGGTTGATGCTTAAGTAAAAATAATTTGCTCAGGATTTCCTGGGGTTGACAATCGTCGTCAACGTTGACATATATTTCACAGCGATTGCAGGTGGATAAAATAATGGTAGAAATGACCGAAGGATAGTTTTTAAATTCCGAAAGCAAAAGCTCCCTTTCCAACGGCGCCAAAAAAAACTTCTCCCTGGTTTCAATGGGAGAAGTCTTATGGTTGATACCGACTGCCAATATTTTCATATCGCTCTCTAAGTTTTTACCACGGCATTTAAGATCTTATTAACACTGGGAACCAGTTTTTCAAACAGATCACTTTTGCTGATAAATTCTTTGATGATCTCTTTACTGACCAACGGTTGTATGTCTTTAAGATCGAACATCGTTAACAAGATAATGGAGCACTCCGGTACTTTTGCCTTGATCTGGGTCGCTGCCTCCACCCCGTTGATCCCTTTGAGCCAAAAATCCATCAAGATGATCTCCGGTTTGATACGATGGGCTACTGAAACCCCTTCTTCTCCGGATGAAGCTTCCAACAAATCAGCCTTCACATTGCTTACTTCCAAAAAATGATGTACTGCCTGACGGAAATCTTTATGATCTTCTATGATTAAAATGGTTGACATATGATTTTAGAAACTCTGCGCCCTCATCTTCACACATAGTATAAATCGAAGGGGAATTAATGAAATGCGGTAAATTACTTAAAGGAATACGTAGTACCACGCAGTTGGTCAAACCAATCCTTTGGCCAAAGCATACTTGACAAGGGCAGCGGTTGTTTTAAAACCTAATTTATGGATGAGACGGCTACGGTGGGTTTCGGCGGTACGGATACTGATCTTAAGCCTGGTGGCAATATTCTTGTTGGCATACCCCTGGGCCACCAATTTTAAGATCTCTTTTTCGCGAGCGGTGAGGATCTCCAAAGAAGGCATATCTCCATCCTTGATCGAACGGACATACTGTTCAGCGATCAATTCAGAAATAGCCGGTGAAATATAGGATTTGCCCTTCATCACCATTTTAATGGCCATGACCAAAAGATCAAAGGCATTATCTTTAAGGATATACCCGGAAGCCCCATTGGCCATCGCACTTTTGAAATGCTCCTGGTCTTTCTGCATGGTCAACACCAGGCATTTAACCTTGGGGAATTGCTTTTTGATCTCCTTTAAAGTAGCCAGGCCATCTAAATTAGGCATGGACAGATCCATCACCACACAATCTGCTTTGACAGAGGCTAATTTATCCAATAACCGTTCACCATCTTCAGCTTGGGCCACCACTTTAAATTCCGGTTCTTTGTCCAAGAGGCCTTTTAGCCCCGCCCGGAGCATTTCATGATCATCAGCCAAAATAATACGCACAGTCGCCATTATTGTTCCCTCCTGCATGGGATATCAGCGATGATGGATGTGCCTTTCTTTAGTTCGGATTGAATTTCTATCCTGCCTTCCAAGAGGTTGGTCCGCTCCTGCATCGTTATCAATCCCAACCCTTTGGATTTATCCTTTAAGACAAAGCCACAGCCATTATCTTCGATCTTAACCTTCAGCCGGTCTTTGACGGCACGCAAGGAGACCTTGACCTTGGTGGCCTTGGAGTATTTTAAAATATTGGTTAATGCTTCCTGTACGATACGAAACACATTGATCGTCTCTGATTCAAAATGTAAATTTTCCAAAGGGCTGTGAAGAAAGGTGATCTTAACTTTTCCCGCTCGGTTGATCTCATCGATCATTAAATTGATCGCCGTGGTCAACCCTAATGCTTCCAGGGTCGCTGGACGCAAACGCATGGCTAAATTACGGGACTTATCAATGATGCTATCAAGATAATCCAGGATCTTTTTATGATTTTTAGGAGGATTAACCGTCGACCCTTCCTGTAGCCATGCGGATTGGATGATCATTTTAAGCGTGGCCAGGGATTGGCCTAGATCATCATGCAGGTCTCGGGCAATGCGGTCACATTCCTGCTCCTGGGCCTGAATAATACGTTTAGGCAGGGCCTTGATCTGCTCTTCCATTATTTTACGTTGGGTGATCTCATGGCGGATAGAAACGTATTGGTACGGCCTGCCCTTCTCGTTAATAAAAGGGACGATGGTCGTTGCCACCCAATAAATACCGCCATCCTTGGCACGGTTACGGATCTCTCCCTTCCAAACCCTGCCTCGAGAAATGGTACGCCATAAATCCTTAAAAAATTCCGGAGGATGATATCCTGAATTGATGATCCTGTGATTCTTTCCTAACAGTTCCTGCCTGGAATATTTAGAGATCTCGCAGAACTTATCATTGGCAAAAATGATATTTCCTTTTTGGTCGGTGATGGCCACGATCGTGGACTCATCCAGCGCGGATTTGATATCGGCTAATTCTTTTAGCGTTTGCTGTAGGGTATTGTTCGTGATTTCCGCATCCAGTACATTTTTCATCTTGGGCCAATTATAGCACCCTAATTTTCTTATGCAAAACAGTTAAATATTTTTTCCCCCTACCGGATATTTATCATATTTGGCCTTCAACAGATCCACTTCCTTGACTGTATATTGCTCTTGATGATCAAACTGATCGTTGACCATTTTCTGAGAGGAAATAAAGGGCTGTAAGACATAATGATCGGCTTTTTCGATCAAGGGTTGAATATACCCAAGATCCTCATCGGAGCAAAACTGTTTGGCAAGTGTCGTACGAAACTGATAGGGAATGCCGCTATTGATAATGATACCAATACTTTCCTGGATCTTTTCAGTATCACAAATAATCCCTGCCACCTGACTATATTTAGGCAAAGACGATTTGATATCCATGGCGATGTAATCAAGCAGATTGGACTCGATGAGCGATGATAAAACTTCCGGATGGCTGCCGTTGGTATCGAGTTTTACGGCAAAACCCATTTCTTTGATTCGCGTGATAAAATCAACCAGCCCTTTTTGTAAGGTTGGTTCACCTCCGGTAATCACAACACCTTCTAATTTCCCCTGCCGTCCATTTAAATAATCGAATATCACCGTGGGCGGCAGGGGCTCTTGAAATAATTGCGGTAAAACCAATTCGGCATTATGGCAATAGCCACAGCGAAAATTACAACCTTGGACAAAGACGGTTGCCGCGATCAATCCCGGAAAATCGACCAGTGTCAGTTTTTGAAAACCGCCTATACGCATAGTGCTTCGTGCTTCCACTAAGAACAATTAGAGCAATGCGCTACCTGATAGGTTTTGCGTTCACGAAACTCTTCCTTTTTACCTTTATTCCATTGCTTGACCGGTCTTAAATAGCCCACCACCCTAGAATACACCTCGCATTCGTTCCCGCAGCGTTCACAACTTGGCTTCTCGCCAGGCAAATAACCACAGCTGGGACAAATACTGAAGGTAGGGGTGATCGTAAAATACGGCAGGCGGTATTGGGTGCAGATAGTCCGCACCAGATTTTTCAACGCCTGTGTATCATTAATGCGCTCACCGATAAAACCATGGAGCACCGTGCCACCGGTATATAAGCTCTGCAAGTCATCCTGATGGTCCAGGGCTTCAAAAATATCACTGGTATGCTCCACCGGCAAATGCGATGAATTGGAATAATAAGGTTCATGACCTTGGAGGTACTCTTCTTGATTGGCACAGATAATATCAGAAAACATCGACTTATCCAATTTCGCCAAACTATAGGAAGTGCCTTCTGCCGGAGTTGCTTCAAGATTAAAGATATTACCTGTCTCGCCTTGGAACTCTACCAGCTTCTGGCGCATGAATTCCAATACCCTGACAGCAAAAGCTTTCCCGTTGGTCGAGGAAATACTTTCTCCGATCAAATTCAAACAAGCCTCGTTCATCCCCAAAAGACCAATGGTGGAAAAATGATTTTTCCAATATTGATCGAAACGTTCCTTAATATGCCGTAAATAGAATTTGATATACGGATATAGATTTTGGTCAGTGAGCTTTTCTAAGATCTTTCGTTTGATCTCCAGGCTTTCCTTGGCCAAATTCATTTTATCCAATAATTGGACAAAGAATTCTTCTTCACTATCAGCGGTATAACCGATCCTCGGTAAATTGATCGTGACAACCCCGATCGATCCGGTCAAAGGTGAAGCTCCAAACAACCCGCCCCCGCGGCTTCTAAGCTCCCTATTATCCAAACGCAAGCGGCAGCACATACTGCGCGCATCTTCGGGGTCCATATCGGAATTAATAAAGTTAGAGAAATAAGGGATCCCGTATTTAGCGGTCATTTTCCATAATAATTCCAGATTAGGATTATCCCAATTAAAATCCTTGGTCATATTGTACGTCGGGATCGGGAAGGTGAAGACACGCCCCTTGGCATCACCGGCAAGCATGACCTCTAAAAAGGCTTTATTGAACATGTCCAATTCGTGCTGAAATTCACCATAGGTCTCTTTTTGAATTTCTCCGCCGCGCACAACCCCTTGTGTTTTATAGTAGGAAGGCACCACCAGGTCCATGGTGATATTGGTAAACGGCGTCTGAAAGCCAACCCGGGTTGGGACATTGATGTTAAAAATAAACTCTTGCAGGGCTTGTTTGACCTCATCATAAGACAGATCATCGTAACGAATGAAGGGCGCTAAAAGGGTATCAAAATTAGAGAATGCCTGGGCGCCGGCTGCTTCCCCTTGTAACGTATAGAAGAAATTCACGATCTGCCCCAAAGCACTGCGTAAATGTTTAGGCGGCTTGCTTTCCATTTTACCGGAAACACCTTTAAAACCAACAGTCAGCAGATCTTGAAGGTCCCAACCCACGCAATAAACACTTAAAAGCCCAAGATCATGGATATGAAAATCCCCATTTTGATGCGCATCTTTGATTTCAATGGGATAAATACGGTTTAACCAATAGAGTTTACTGATCTCGGAAGAAACATAATGATTAAGCCCTTGCAGGGAATAGGCCATATTACTGTTCTCATTGACCCGCCAATCATTCTGATTAAGGTATTTATCCACCAGGTCCGTGTTGAATCTTGAAGCGATCTCGCGCATTTCAGCGTGTTGTTGACGATAAATGATATATGCTTTGGCTGATTTGCGGTAAGGGGATGACAGCAAAACATCCTCGACAATATCCTGAACGCCTTCTACGGTCGGATTTTCGTTAAAGATCTGTTGGGCTATATTGACAACCCTCACCGTCATTTTCTGGGCTATCTCCGGGCCGAACTCACCAGTGACTTGTCCTGCCCTGGTGATCGCCTTAGTAATTTTCAGCGGATTAAATTCTTCTGTCCTGCCGTTGCGTTTGATGATCTGAGTGAATACCGCGATGGCCATACTTGCCCCCATTTCTTGATAAAACACTACATATAGGTGTTATTAAATGTTGTAATACTACATATGGTAGTTTGATAAAACTCGGAAGTCAAACTTTTTTTCAGATTTTATTGGCAGAAAAAAAGCAAACCCAACTTTAAACGATTCCCCGTCAAGAAACATGCGTCTTACGGTAGTTACCATGACGGCTCATGGTAGCTTTCTCGTCGATAGGAGTGCTTTCTTTGAGTGGCGCGTCAAAAACAGAAATGACCGGCATATCATTAAAGAACTTTTTAGCCCACACCACGCGTTGACGGTCAAGGGGCGTAATCGCGCTTGGCCTTAAGGGCGTATCCAATTGAATTTCATTGGCCCCTAAACGCTTGGATATCCGGGCGATCTGCCGGATATTGTCGATATTTTGATCCACCAACATGATCTGTAAGGCTAATTTACCTTTAAAACTTGAACGAAATTCCTTGATCCCCTGGATTATTTCTTTTAAATCCAGCACCTTCCCCTGATCTACCGTCTCAAAAAATTCCTGGTTACCGGCATCTAATTTAGCCAAGACAAAATCCGCGAGCATAAGATCATCGCGCACCTCTTTTAAATTCATCAATGATGAATTCGTCAGTACCGCGATCTTTTCATTCCTGACAGCCTTGATCTCACGGATCATTTCTCCTAAATTCTTCGCTAAGGTAGGCTCACCTCGTCCCGCAAAGGTGATATGGTCCACAAAATTTGAAGGGATTCGGCTGATCTCTTCGAGCACGTCCTTGGTAGGCACATAGATCTTGCGTTCATTGGTCAATTTAGCCGTCTTGCCTAACTGACAATAAATGCAGTCCATATTACAAATTTTACTTTTTGCAGAAAGAGGATCTACGCCCAAGGAGCGGCCTAAACGCCAGGAACGCACCGGGCCGAAAACATATTGAAATGGATGGATCATGATTTATTCAATATGACTTAAAACAGATAAAATAAAAATACGTTAAACTACGCAGATGCATGCGTAGTTATACGCAGATCCCCACAGTGGCTATGCGGGACCCGATCGAACACTATTTTTTAGTGGAAATAAAGAAGGTAGTGGCCAGAAGGAAAATGACCTCAACAACGGCATAGACGATCAAGGATGTCGCAACACCGGAGGTAAAACCATAGGAATGCAAACCCACACTTAAAAGATTGACCCCAAACCAGGCCCACATTACCACCATCATGCCTATCACAGCACCGACGGCAAGGCCCAAGGGACCGATCATGTCCGCAACCTTGGCATGGAAAAGAAGAGCTGTCCACAAAACGATCATCAAAGCCCCGTTTTCCTTAGGGTCCCAACCCCAAAACCTGCCCCAGCTTTGATCAGCCCAAATACCACCAAGATTGGTCCCCAGAAAGGTCAGGGTCAAAGCCACCCCTAAAATACCAAGGGTTGTTTTATAGGTTTTATCCAAGGTCTGGCTATCCTTGCCAAAGACGGCCTGTAGAAGCCAAATATGCCCCAAGAGGCCTCCAACACAGGTGGCCGCATACCCCATGGTGATGGTTGTCACATGGGTTGCCAGCCAGAAATTGGAATTAAGAACTGCGATCAGTACCTTGAGAGTGTCACCTTCAGCGCTATATTTATTGGCAATGAACAATAAAGCCGTACCACTAATAGCTGCTGTGATGATGCCTAACCATTGCCGATTATAATACTCAATAAAAAGCCCTAATAAAACGGCAATAAAACCGACAAAGATAAAGGTTTCATAAAGACTCGATACCGGCGGCCTGGCCATGATAATGATGCGCATGACAAGCCCCAACACATGCGGAACAAAACCTGCCACCACACTGAATAATCCCAAATTATACCAAATGGGCTTTGAAGAGGTAAATGAGACCACAAAAAAGATAAACGCAAAAATATAAAACATGATAGACCAGGTAAAAGGGCTATTTTCCTGGTAGAACAGTTCTAAGGGAAATTTATCGACCTTTTTAAGGTCTTCTTTAGATAACGCATCGTGAACGGTATTAAGGCATTGATGGGCCGCCAAATTAAAAGACACATCATTACCCTGCATATAACTGATGGCCATATTATTCCAAAGGATGACCAGCTGGCGACTTTGCTCATTACTAAAATCTGTTGTCAGAGCATCCCAGGAACTTAACCATTTACCATCTTGACCTGACGGAATAACAGCAAAAGGTAAATTCCTGTAATCCTGCGACCAACGGAACAGATTACTTGTTGTCTGAGCAAGCTCAGCTTCGTCCGGTGTATATTTAGATGCTAATTTCCCCCTTAAACTTATAGTCGCCTCACTAATTTCACTGGCCTTAAGAGCAAGGTCGATATAACTAAATTGATTTTGAGCCAGCGGCAATCCCAATTTAGTTTTAGTGGCAGATGAAGTGATCGTAAAATCACTTTGCGGATAGGCAAATACAAAACAACGTGAAAGGTCCGCGTAAAGATTAATGGCATCAAAAACCCGCATGATCTCATTTTCAGCCACGCTGCGTTCTTTTTCAGGGATCTTTGATGCGGCTTGCTGCAATTGAGCCAGCACGCGATAGGTTTGCTGCAATTGGGTTGGAGTATAGCGTCGATCTTGCTGTGGCGTTATCCCTAAGGCTGTCGCAATATCAGGATCGTTAATTAAAAAGATCTTATCATTCAAGGTCGAATCAGGGTTAAAGAAAAGTGCCGCAAGCCAGGCAGAGGCCCCTTGTTTTTCATAATGGTCTTTGCCTGAGAATTGAGTCAATAGACTGCGCGCAAAGGTATCTAAAGGTTTAAGCCGGCCGCTATCAAGCACCGGGATCTTTTTAAAATTGCTGAAATCCTTGATGCCTGGCTGGGCAAAAGAAATGGCGCTAAATAAAAATAAAAAAATGAATGTCATCCCCGAATGTTTTAATCGGGGATCCAATTCAAAATTAATTCTGTTATGGATTCCCGCTTTCGCGGGAATGACATAATCCCTCATTGATGATTCCTTTTAGCAATGAACGCTTGAATAAGAAAATGCAAAGCTAGCCCCAAAAATACCGCCAAACATGCAATATAAGGCATGATCCTGGCGTAATTCTTCACCACCGCCAAGGTTGAGGACTGTCTTCCCGTACTATCGGAATCATAAGAAGCTTGATAAAGAGTGTAATCTTTATATCTTAAAGGATTGTTCATATAAATACGTACTTGGCGCTGAAGCGTACCGGTGGTGATAGTGACCAAACTTTCATAACTCTTGGCCATTTCAGTTCCCGGATGGAATTCCGCTTTAAAATGGTCCAGTCTGATCGTAAAGGGCAACGGAAAACGTTTATGGCGCAAAATGAAATAATAATTCTTGCCGTCAATGGGAACAGGAGTTGGCTGGGTCTCAGAACCATACAAATATAAAGAATAGGTCCTGCCATTGACATTCAGATCAAAGATCCCTCCCCGGACATTTTCTTCCCTTTCCTTATCAATAGGTTTCTCGGTCAAGATCGTGATCCCTGAAGCGTTTAAAACGCTGGGATCCGGTTTAGCGACGGAATCACTAAAGGCTTCACTGTTATAATAAAATTTATTGACCATGAGGGTAAAATTCTTGTCCGCAAAAGGAATTTGATAACCAGGTTTAAAATCCTTGGTATCAATAGCTGTCACTTGGCGCGCATTACCATCATCTTTCCAATAAGCCAGTTCCCATTCCTGATAAGAGGTGGAAACATTCGTCCCCTCACCTTCTGCCAAATGCACCAGCGATTCCTGGGACACATGAAAGATCATGAAAGCCGCGATAAAATATATAATAAGGCCAAAATGAATGATGAGAAGTCCGACATTTTCCCATTGGGTATATTTTTTGTAGGTCAGGATCATCATACAGATCAAATTAACAAAAAAGACCCAAAGGACTAATTGTGCGCCGGGAAAAGGAATAAAACCTGCGGCCAGGAAATAGAAGGAATTAAAAAAACGGTCCTGGGCTGCGTATAGACCTTGTTGGACTTGGGCGATGGTCCCCCAAAAGGTCAGGATAAAAAGAAGGAATAAACAAACAACCGAGATCTTTGCAGAACTTAGGAATTTTATCATTTACGAGAAATAGACCCGAGTAATTTTAAAAAATTATCTTTATTCTGTTTCACTGAAGACATAGAACCTGTCATTTTTACAAACACCGTTGTTTGCCCTACAGGGATCATGGAAGCTATCATGGTTTTATCTGTAAGGTTGCCCTGAGCTTGCAAAGCGGAAAAATCAAAAACTTTCACATCCAGTCCATCTTTTGTTTTTAAACCTTGAGCTGATACGATAAGCTGATCCACATAAGCAGACGATGTGGGAAGACCCAGTTGTCCGAGCCAACGCTCCAAATTAGCCTCGAGCCCACCCGCAGGACCTGCCAAGGCGATGATGTAGCAATCAATGGCTTGAGGATCAGCGATCAGATGAAAAGAAACCATCCGCATATGCCTGCCTGGCTCTTCCTTCCAGGCTTGCGGACTAACCCAGTTTAAAATATTTTGTTGAGTCGGGGCTTCTATGATCCCACCCATCGCTGACATATCTAAACCCGCGTGAGGATCAGCATTAGGGTCTGTTTGAACACTGGGCACAGCCGCGGCATCAGCAACAGGCGCATGATATTCCACAGAACCTACCAGCTTAAAGAAATCATCTTTATTCTTACTAACAGTATCCACTGTTCCGGTCATTTTCACAAACAAGGTTGCTTCATCCACTGTCACCATCACCACAATAATGCTTTTATCCGTGGGCTTTGCTTTGGATTGAATGGAAGTAAAATCAAAGATCTTGCCCTCCTGCCCTGTTTTAATTTTAGTACCAGGCGCGGAAGATATCAGGCCGCCCAGCTCATCTGAACTTGCCTGAACGCCGATCTGCCCCATCCACCGACGAAGATTAGCCTCTAATCCGCCGGCCATACCGCCTAAAGCAACAATAGAGCAATCAATGGCCTTGGCATCAGAAAGCAGATGAAAGGTCGCCAGGCGCATGCCTCCGCCAGCTTCTTGCTTCCATCCTTGAGGAAGACCCCAAGTAAACATATTACTCACCGCACTATTATCCGAAGGTAAACCCATCGCCGACATGTCCAACCCTGCGTGAGGATCAACAGCCGCTGTCTGGTCAGATGGCATCGTCTGAGCAATAGGAGCGCTTGGAGCACTGGTTTGCGTAGGTTGGAGAACAACTTCTGTGTAATGGCTCTCTTGAGGCTTTTGGTCGCAACTGCTTAGGAACAAAGTAAAAATACAAATGATCCAAACCATCAAAAACCTTCCTGTTTATCCTATATATTGGTCTCTAATTGATCTTGGGGCTACTCAGTTATACCTATTTCTTTTACTTAAGTAAAGAGCTTTTGCGAAAAGTACAGCAGATCTTTTTTATGGCTTTAGATGCACCCTGATCCCCCAATCAACTGTCAAATAATCACCCACTAAAACCCCTCCATGATCGAGGCGCCGGCTCCAGATAATATTAAAAAGCTTCCGGTTGATGCTCCAACGGCCTGTGATATCAAGCAATTTTTGATCGGTCCGTTGATCGGTCATGATCGTAACGTTGAAAGGAAAGGTCATTTTCTTTTTGATCCCATGCATTTCTAAAACGCCTTTGACCTTATAACCACTTTCGGTATGAATAATTTGATCGCTCTCAAAAATGATCTTCGGATATCGTGCGATGTTCAACAATCTTCTTGAACGCGCGATCTTATCGCACCAAGGACAATTTGATCTTATACTTCCCGCGTCAATCTCTAAATAAACCGATTGGATCCGCTGAAATCTTTCATCCAACATGATCCTTCCCTTAAAATCCCTAAACTGCGCCTTATATTTACCAATGACAGTATACGGGATGGATCCATCTATCCTCGTTTCCCTGGGGCCAAAGGTAACGATGCCCTGGGCGTAAGATTGACCGATCCCCATACTAAATGATACCGTAAAAACAAAAAGAATTAAAAGTCTCATAAGCCTTACGATAACAAAATAATACACCCTGCGCAACTTATTGTGCTTTCCACTTTCAGTAAACCAAAAACTTCTGCTATAATATTTAAAAGATTTATTAATGGAGATATCAAATGGATTTAATAAGCGAATTACTGATCATTCTCACCATGATCGTTTTCAATGCCGTTTTTTCCGCCTATGAAATGGCCCTGGCCTCTATCTCGAGGACCAAGCTCACCTATTTAGTGCAAACAAAGATCCCTGGAGCTACCGAAGCCTTGTTCATGAAAGACCGTATGGAAGCAAGTTTGGCCGTTGTGCAATTAGGGGTCACTCTTGTCGGGTCAATTGCGGCTGCCATCGGTGGTGCGGGTATCACAGAAGCCCTTAACCCCTATTTTCAGAATCATCTCGGTTTATCAAAAGAATTGGCAGGATTTTTAAGTTTGGTCACCTTGATCATTCCTTTAAGTTCTTTTACGATCATCTTCGCCGAACTTATCCCCAAGATCTTCGCCATCAAAAATAGCGAATGGGTCATCCTAAGATTGTCAAAAATAATGATCTATTTTTCCTATATCGCTAATCCTGTTGTTTCCTCTATGGAATATATCGTTAAATCTGCTATTAAGTTTATTGACAAGAAAAAACCAATTAATAACCCAGGCCCGGATACCCAAAGAAGCTTGCATGAACTTACCGCTGCCCTTGCCATCGCCAGGACTTCCCGGCTGATCGATGCCCAACAAGAAAAAATAGTTATGTCGGCCGCCCAACTTTCATTAAGGCCGATCAAGGACATCATGATCCCAGTGGCTGACATCTGTATGATCCCTGAAAACAGCAGCCTGTCAGATGCTTTGATCCTGGCCCATTTGGATATGCACACCCGTTTTCCTGTGTGTGCTGATCTCAACGACCCTCAAACGATCCAGGGATATATTAATTTCAAGGATATTATCGCAGCCCTAAGGATCAATCCGGAAGATCCAACCATCAAAGGAACCATCCGCCCCTTGATGAAATTTGCTGGAACCACGCCGATCTCAAAGGTATTGGAAAGAATGATCCAAGAAAAACTGCACATTGGACTGATCGAAGACCCGCAAAATAAGGTCATTGGCATGGTCACCCAGGAGGACATCATCGAAGAATTAGTCGGTGAAATCGAAGATGAGTTTGACCGTCTTCCTAACAGCATCCATCCCTACGGCAATCAATGGCTTGTTGGCGGGGCGGTCACCATGTCTGCGCTAGCTAAAACAATGGGGCTAACCTGGACACAACAGGATGGCGACCTAAAACTTGCCGATTGGTGCCAAAGGCATACTACTAAACCTTTTAATGGCGGCGAAATAATCTCCAGCAACGGCATGCAAATAACCGTCAGAAAACTACGCAGGAAAAAGATCAGCGAAGCATTCGTAGCTAAAAGCTAATCACTCCAAAAATGGTTCTATCCATTTTCTAAAAAGCTTAAGTCCATCGGCAGGCACTACTATAGGAAAATCAACGAGTGATGAAATATCCTGTCCCATAAAATCACGAGTATTCCACGTCACAAACGCAGCTACCTTGGCCAAATGAGCGGAACACAGGATAGCTGCATCAGCCTTTGGCAATCTTTCTAAAAACAGCTTAGCTTGATTTGTCGTAGGGTTTGGAGCAATTTGGGGAGCCAGGTGTTTCCAAAGTCTTCGGTTTTCTTGAACTAACTCAGGAAATTTTGCTGTTAAAACTCTATCCGCTTCAATAATAACTTCTTGAGAAACAACCATTCGAAGAGCCCCTGCTTCAACCAGGCGTATAAGCTCACCTGCGGCACCTTTGGGAGAAATTAAAGCAGCAATATACGCACTGGTATCAAAGAAAATTCTATATTGAGGGATTGCCATTACGCCTCGTTATGCTTAATTTTCTTCAAATCTTTTAAAAGACCATCCACTGTTATACCCTTGGTTTTAGCCGCCTTGGAGAATTTTTCTGACACAGATTCAAAAACTGAAAGTTTAGGAGTTAAAAGAATCCCATCCCCTACTCTGGTAACGGACAAAACAGCATCCCTTGATAAATGTAATGATCCCCGAATATTTGCCGGTATCGTTATTTGGCCCTTTTCTCTCATTCTTGTAACCATAAATTTCTCCTAAGCTAGGCAAGAGTTAAGAAATAATTCCTACTATTTCCTACTTTCTAACTAAGTATAACATGATTTACGCTTTTGCCAACACTTCTGTTTCTTTAACCGGATTTATTCCCAACAATTGAAATGGGCTTGAGATGGGTTTGATGTTGATGATGACCGGCACAAAGCCCTTAAACCCGCCTTGCATCAATTGATCGAGCTGGGCCTGGTCGAATTGCACGCTAACTGTCCTGCCGTTACGTTTAACATTGATTTGATTAAGGTCGATACCACCGGGGCCGGAAGGTTTTGCTAATTGAGAATTTGTTAAGGATGTTGAAATACTATTAGTATTAGGATTAGTATTAATAATAGATTTTGTCGGAATGGCTTCTTGCAAATGGGGCCTCATCGCTGGAACAAAATGAGCCGCTACTCCATATATTAATCCCAGACCAGCCACTATAGCAGTCGCCTGTATAAAAGATTGGCCAATAGTAGATTGATACCACTGTTTTTTCTCTTTAGATGTTAAAAACGAAAATGCCTGCGCAATAAATAGAAACCCAATCATCACGGCTCCAGCAATACCAACCGCATTAGCAATAACGTCGTCAGGCGCCATGTTCTCCAGCATCGCCGGATCGGACAAGAGACTAGCTGGTAAGAATTGGGGTCCTTTAGGGCCAACGAATACGAGATTTGCGTTTTCTTGACCTTCTCCTAGTAAATTTAGACTTTTTACGTTCCCCAGAATTCCTTCTTGTGTATTTACTGTAAAACCTTCCTCTAACCAACTTTCATTAAAGATGTGCTTCGCCACCAGTGCGTCAGATCCATCAATCCAATAAGATGTCACATTAGAACCATCTTTAATAATAATGTTGCCACCCACGACTATAACCTTAACTGCTTCCGGGTTCGCTTCTCGTTCTTTGGCAGTTGTCGTTAAGGGTATGCCGCCTCTCTTCCCAAGAACTCCTACAAATAAATTGCCAGAAGACTCCACAAATCCCACTTGAACCATTTCTTTTAATGGCCCTTTATAAACACCTGCTGAATGGTTAAGGGTTATCACTTGTACCGGTCTTTTAGGCTGTCTGGCCTTAGCCAAAACAGCGGCTTCCAGCTCTTCGATCTTTGCTAATAATACAGCTTTTGTTGCTTCCAATTCTTCCGCTGCGGCAGCTCTTTTACCCTTATTAAAAAATCCTGGAGGAGGCTCATCTAGTTTAAGCACAAACCCAGGTTGCGTTATTGATAACATGCCTGAGATATCTTCAGGAAAAAATTTAATGCCAGTTTGCATCTCAAGAATTTTCCCTATACGAAGAATAAAACTATTTCTTCCCTTATGTAACCCTGTATCTATAGCAACAAGTCTTCGATGGCCTCCTTGGCTGGCAACCATATTTAAATTTAAGAATGGTTTGAACATCCGTAATACTTGAACAAAATCAGCTGAACCAATACCTCCTGCCCCTTCTACGGGCGTTGGTTTACCTACAAGAATATCTTTATCATCACCCAGCAGATCATATCGATGCTCCTCATCAACAGTGTCTCCCATCAACTTAGCCATCGCCGCATCAAGGGGTTGATGCTGCGCCTCTGGTTCACCATTAAACACGGTACTGACAAGTGGAATATCGCGTGGTTCAATAAAGCGACGATCTATCTGACGAAAATGTGTGGCAGTAATTTTATTAACTACCGCTTCAATTGGCATTAAGGATGAACGGTATGCATCTAAACGTTCCTTAAGTTTATGTAAGGTCTCCTGACTCACTTTAGGATCTCTGATCGAGCTAACCGTGCTATGCATAATATCTGGAATGGAAGCACTATTGCCCTGTGATAAATGGCGATGAGATCTACGATCCGCGGCTTTTTTACGTAAATAAAGAAATTCTGGAGCGGTTGTAGTGTACTCCATAACTACAACCCCATCGGACATCAGATGTGGGCCCACCAATTCAATATTAAATGGTTTAACTCCTCTGGCATCTTCGCGAATATCTCTTTCTAATTGATCGAGTGTTATGCTCAGACTTTCGTGAGGGGCAACATCATCATTAGCAATCGTGACGTGTATCTCATCGAGGTTCATATCCAATACAGGGGTATCGGCACCAACAACCTTTCTAATAATTTCTTGTTGAACATACTCATATATGCCCCTAATTTTCAAGTTATCATTTAGTTGAATATGTTGGAGCATAGACTCAGCGTTTCCATTGTTATCTCGGATATTTCTTGCAACTTTTTGGGCGCCTGTTTTCTTTGAATTAAACTGACGCTCTGCTCGACTATCACGACCTGCAAAATTAGTCCGCATCTCTTTTTGATATTCAAGGGCTTCCTGTGAAGTTACATTAAGCGTCGCCGCATCTTTTTGTTCTGATGGTTGCGCCGTAACTTTATCTTTTATAATTTTTTGTGCTGACGGATGGGTTTGAGTATATTGGATTAGCGGTGAGGGGGAATTATTTTGGGCTTTTGCGTCGCCTAAGCTAACTGTCAATAAGAAAAGAGCTCCGGCGGTTAAGGATAGGAGGATCTTTGTTAGCATGGCTGTATCTGTGCTGCGTTTTAAACGTACTTTCATCGGCAAGATTCCGCCGGAGAAATATTTGCGAGGAACAGACACCCCGCCCGTGCCCTCCCCATCAAGGGGAGGGGAATCATCTTTAATGTAATTGAACACGCCTTTTTTGTAGGCTTTCAGGTAGCGTTCGTAAATTTGTTCTTTGATCGTTGGATCGTTTAAATTGACCCCAGCTACTTTGTTTTTATTGGTATAAAGAGCATCTAAAAGACCGTTTTGGATGGTTTCTTTGTACCATTTGGCCAGGATGAGGGCTTGATAGATCTGACGCAGCGGGGCAAAATTCTTTCCCGTGTTGACTTCTTTTTCGATCTCGGGAAGGATGATTTGGCGGATGATATTGGAGGCTAAGGTATGAGCGTTATTTCCCCCCTCCCTAACCCTCCCCTCCAGGGGGAGGGAATTATGTTTTTGCATCGCCAAATAATCTTCATCTAACATGACCTTTAAGGTGGCTTTTGTCACGTAGGCGGCGTTGGCTTTTTCGAAGACTTGGGCTTCATTGGGCAGGATCCATACCTTATTAAAGGTGTTTACCGGGATATCAGTGGTGCCAAATTGTGCCTGGGCTTTAGCATATACCCTGCTCCAAAATTCTTTACCTAAGTCTTTCTCGGGATATATAAGGGAAGCGGTCAATTGTTTGAGGATATAATCTTGCGCTAATAGATCACGGCCCAGGTCTGTTTGGCCTAATGCCTCGGGAACCATACGGTTCTTTTCATAGGGCGAAAGATTGACCCATAGATCACCTTCGGGGATGGTTAGGCCGGCCAGGAAATATTTGACTAGTTGATTGGCTTGTTGTTTTATTTGTTCTTGATTCCCCCCTCCCGTACCCTCCCCACGGAGTGGGAGGGAATTTCCAGTATCAACGATAAACTGGAATTCCAAAGGCTTTTGAGGATTGACGATCAGGCCTTTTAAAGCTAATGGGGAAAATGGCGCAGACTCTCCGACCATAGTACCCGGCACAGGAAGCTGATTGATGCTAAAGTCCTGAGCTTGTACGTACTGGAGATTGCTTAAGCTAAAAGTGAGACATAATAGTGAAGCGATGAGACGTTTGAACACTGTTTACTCCTTAAGAAAACGCTTTCACCTAAAGGATGATTCAAGGATACCATATTTTTGACGAAAAGCAAGTTTTTATACTTGATGAATAAACAATTAAATATTGATTGGAATAAAAAATCCCTCCCCGCTTATGGGGAGGGATGTCTGCAGAAGACTATTAATCTTTGTAACTTTGAAGTGTTTTCATGTAGTTGGCGCGTTCGAAGGTTTCTGGGTTAACGCATGATTTTTGGCTCATGCTTCCCTTCATTTGGGCGATGGATACATAGCCGTTCAACTCCATCCACTGCTCAATGCCTTGTAAGATCACCTTGGCATGAGCTGGCCCGTTGCGTAGCAACACAGAACACAGCATCGTAGCATCAGCTCCGGACATGATCATTTTGATCACATCTTCGCTGGAATGGATCCCGGTCGTCGCAGCCATACTGGCTTTGATATGACCATATAATATCCCGATCCAACGCAGAGGTAATCGCATATCATAAGAAGAGCTTAATTCCAAATTAGGGACCACGTTCAACTCTTCAAGATCAATATCCGGCTGGTAAAAACGATTGAATAAAACCAAACCATTAGCCCCTGCTTTATCCAAACGTTTGGCCATATTGGCCAAGGCACTAAAATAAGGACCGATCTTGATCGCCACAGGTATGGTCACCACAGATTTGACCTCTTCTAAAATATCTATGTAAACTTGTTCAACCTGACGACCGTCCATGTCCGAATTCGTTGCCATAAAATACACATTTAATTCCAAAGCATCTGCCCCGGCTTCCTGAACCTGCTTGGCAAAGGTCACCCAGCCGCCTTCAGTTCGGGCATTGAGACTGGCGATCACCGGAACCTTGACTGCTTTTTTGGCCTTATAAATATGAGTTAAATACTCTTCCGGCCCTAAATTAAACTCTCCCACTTGAGGAAAATAAGATAAAGATTCAGCATAACTTTCTGAACCTTTATTTAAAAAATGCTGAAGCTCCCCAACTTCATGGGTGATCTGCTCTTCGAATAAGGAGTGATTGACGATGGCCGCGATCCCCGCATCTTCCAGGATCTTGAAATTATCAAGGTTCTTGGATAATGGTGATGCCGAGGCGATCAATGGATTCTTTAATTTTAACCCTAAGTACGTTGTTGATAAGTCCATTTTACACTCCTCCATCTTGCTTGCCTGTTGCCAAGTTTTGTAAAACCTGCCAATGCTCATTCACATCACTCTGGGCTAATTTGCCCAGGGCTTCGGCGACTTCCGGATTACTTTTGGTGAGCATTTTAAATCTGTTCTCTAATCCCGTAAAATCTTTCAACGGTGATTTAGGACCGGCATAATCCAATTGCAATGGATTCAGCCCTTGTTTGACCAGATCAGGATTAAATCTGAACAATGGCCAATACCCGGTCTGAACGGCCATCTTTTGATGCTGCAATCCCGTGATCATGTCAATGCCATGCGCAATGCAATGGCTATAGGCTATAATAAGGGAAGGCCCATCATACGCTTCGGCTTCCAGGAAGGTCCTTAAGGTATGTTCATCTTTGGCTCCCATGGCAACAGAAGCTACATACACATGGCCATAGGTCATCGCGATACGGGCCAGATCTTTTTTAACCGTATTTTTTCCTGCGGCGGCAAACTTGGCCACGGCAGAACGCGGTGTTGATTTGGACATCTGCCCGCCGGTATTAGAATATACTTCGGTATCTAAGACCAGGATATTGACATTGCGGCCAGTGGAAATAACGTGATCAAGGCCTCCGAAACCAATATCATAGGCCCAGCCGTCTCCGCCAAAGATCCACACGCTTTTCTTGACCAACATATCGGCAATACTTAATAACTGTTTAGCTTCCTTGCTGGTTTGACCCTGCAATTTTTTAATTAACAGCTCAACTCGCTGGCGTTGCTGGAAGATATCTGCTTCATCATGCTGTTTAGCATTGATGATCTCTTCAACCAAGGCTGTGCCAATCACAGTTTCAAGCTTCTTGACCAATTCGCAGGCATATTGATTTTGTTTGTCGATGGACAAGCGGAACCCTAAACCAAATTCAGCATTGTCCTCAAACAAAGAATTGCTCCATGCCGGTCCACGACCGTCATTATTTTTAGTATACGGGGTGGTTGGTAAATTACCGCCATAGATGGACGAACATCCGGTAGCATTGGCGATCACCATGCGGTCCCCGAATAACTGTGTCGCTAATTTAATATAAGGCGTTTCCCCGCATCCGGCACAAGCGCCTGAAAACTCGAATAAAGGCTGCAAGGCTTGAGAAGAACGTACCGCCGACATTTTCACCAAATTGCGGTCAAGTTCAGGAATATTCAAGAAATGTCCCCAATTTTCCTTTTCACTTTCGCGCAAAGGTGGCTGAGGTTTCATATTGATCGCTTTAAATTTGGTTTCCGATTTATTCTTAACAGGGCACACATCAACGCATAGGCCGCAACCTGTGCAATCTTCGGGCGCCACCTGGATCGTATATTTTAAACCTTTCCAGGCAAGTTCCTTGGCTTCCACTGCTTTAAAGGTAGCCGGTGCTCCGGTAAGATGCTTGGCATCATAGGCTTTAATACGAATGACCCCATGCGGACAAACCATCGAGCATTTTCCGCACTGAATACAGATATCAGAATCCCATACAGGGATTTCCTGAGCAATATTACGTTTTTCCCAAGATGTTGTGCCAACGGGATACGTCCCATCGCACGGTAAAGCGCTGACCGGCAATCGGTCCCCATGCCCTATCATCATCTGGGCTGTGACATTGCGCACAAAGGCCGGTGCCTTGGCTGAGATCGTTGACAAAAATTCAATGGTGCTGGGAATTTGATCCGGGATCTTCACCTCTATTAAATGGGCCAAGGTCTGATCCACGGCTTCATAATTCATCCGTAAGATCTCTGCACCTTTTTTGCTGAAACTTTTCTTCGTATATTCTTTGATATGTTCAATGGCTTCTTTTTGAGGCAGGATATTTGAGATCGCAAAAAAGCAGGTTTGCATGATGGTATTGATGCGCATGCCTAAACCTACTTTTTTGGAAACAGAATACGCGTCAATGATAAAGAACCTTAATTTCTTATCCTTGATCGTCTGGGCAACCTTACGCGGAAGATGTTTCCAGATCTCATCCGGGCCATGGATGGTATTTAAAAGGAATACACCGCCTTCTTCGGCCTTTTGCAAGACATCCGTGGTTTCCAGGAAATTAAATTGATGACAGCCGATAAAATTGGCCTTGCTGATCAAGAAGGTTGAATGGATAGGTTGAGGCCCGAAACGCAAATGAGAAACCGTCCCTGAACCTGATTTCTTGGAATCATAGACGAAATAGCCCTGCGCATACATGGGCGTGCTTTCACCGATGATCTTAATAGAATTCTTATTGGCACTGACTGTACCATCCGCGCCAAGCCCGAAAAATATGGCCCGGACGCCTTCCGGATTTTCAATAGTGAAATTCTCATCATAATCGATGCTGGTATGCGCCAGATCGTCATTGATACCGACGGTAAAATGATTCTTGGGGTTTGATTTGCTCATTTCATCATAAACACCCTTGACCATGGCCGGAGTAAACTCCTTGGAAGACAGACCATAACGGCCTCCGATGATCTTGGGGATATGAGAGAATTTACCAGAAGCATTGGCCTCTACGATCGCATTGACCACATCTAAATACAAGGGCTCACCACTGCTGCCCGGTTCCTTGGTGCGGTCTAAAACACATAATGTTTTAACGCTCTTAGGTAGGGCTTTGATGAATAGTTCATTGGCAAAAGGCCTGTAAAGCCGAACTTTAATAAAACCTACTTTTTCTTTCTGACTTATTAATTTATCCACGGTATCCTGGCAAGTCTCTGCCGAAGAACCCATGAGCACGACCACCCGCTCAGCTTGAGGATCGCCATAATATTCATATAAATGATATTGCCGTCCGGTCAATACCGCGAATTTATCCATGGCCTTCTGAACAATACTGGGACAGGCATTATAAAAAGGATTGACCGTTTCACGGGATTGGAAATAAACATCCGGATTTTGGGCAGTACCGCGCATGACAGGATCGTTAGGATTCAATCTTCGCGAACGATTGGCCAAAACCAGGTCTTCATCGATCATACTGCGGATATCTTCAAAAGTTAATTGCTCGATCTTGGCAACTTCATGAGAAGTACGGAAACCATCAAAAAAATGGACAAAAGGAAGGCGTGATTCCAGGGTTGCCGCATGAGCGATCAAGGCAAAATCCATGACTTCCTGGACAGAACATGAACAAAGCATGGCAAAGCCGGTCATGCGCGCTGACATCACATCTGAATGGTCCCCAAAAATTGATAACCCCTGGGTGGCCAAAGAGCGGGCAGCGATATGAAATACCGTCGGAGAAAGTTCCCCGGCGATCTTATACATATTAGGCAGCATCAAAAGCAAACCTTGAGAACAGGTAAAGGTCGTTGTCAACGCTCCGGTTTGCAAAGCACCATGCACTGCACCGGCAACACCTGCCTCGCTTTGCATTTCCTGGACCAAGGGCACGGTATCCCATAAATTCTTCTTTCCCACAGCAGACCATTCATCGGTCCATTCCCCCATGGGTGAAGATGGGGTAATGGGGTAGATTGCCACCACCTCGCTTAAAGCAAAAGCAATATAAGCAGCCGCCTCATTACCATCGATCGTTACCTTCTTACGCGTATTCATATAACTCCTACCTTTCAAAAAACTGTTTTTATATAGATCTAGTAATACGTTGTTTCCTAAAAGAGGCTATTAATTATAATAGTCAAGTAACTTGCCTGTATTAACTATGCCAGCTTCTTGAAGTAAATGGTATGCGGAAAAGTGCTTCAAAAAGGCAGTAGAACTACGTAGTTGTACTACTATTTAATAGCTGTGTTCGTTTAATTTCACCTTACCCCGAAAGATCCAATAGATACTCACCGTATAAGCCAGGACGATCGGCATACCGATCAAAGCAATGATCAGCATGATTCCCAAGGTCTTTGGGGAAGAAGAAGCATTGTAGATCGTCAAACTATACTGCGGGTCTGGATTGGAAAGGATCATGTTTGGAAAAATACCTATACCAAAAAGGAACATAAATACAACGATCGCTGCGCTGGAAGAAAAGAACGCAAAAAAGTCCCACCCTTTAGAGATACAGCGTGGGACATTAGCGATGGCAAAAAGCTGGGCCATCGGGATTAAAAAAAGAATAGGATACTGCTTTAAACAAGCGACCATGTGGGGCGCATAAAGCATGGTGGCCATGGTCAGGGTCACATAACAGATCACAAAGAAAATTATGCAATTCTTGACCCATTTACGAACCTTATCATGAAATTCCCCTTCAGTTTTCATCACCACGTAAATTGACCCATGCATCATGCAAACGGAAACAATGGTGATCCCGCACAATAAGGCATAGGGATGCAATAAACCAAAAAAGGTCCCTTGATATTCCTTGTCAGCGCCTAAAGGGATGCCCCAGATCAAATTGCCAACGACAACGCCTAACAAAAACGCACATAAGATGCTGGCCACACAAAAAGCCACATCCCAAGTCTGCCGCCACCACGCAAAAGGCTGCTTGGAACGAAATTCAATGGCCACGGCCCGAAAGATCAAAGAAAAGATCAGAAGAAAAACAGCTAAATAAAATCCTGAAGCCAAGGTGGCATACACATCAGGAAATGCCGCAAATAATGCCCCGCCTCCTGTTACCAGCCAGACTTCGTTGCCATCCCATACCGGGCCGATGGAATTGATCATCAGCCGGCGTTCAGTATCTCCCTTGGCAAATAAATGCAAGGCCCCTACTCCCAGATCAAAGCCATCGAGAAGCGCATACCCCGTCAACAAAACACCCACTAAAATAAACCAGGTCAAATTAAGATCCAAGATTCCCTGTTCCTTTCTTTTCCAAACTATCTTTAAACCGTTCGCAATTGCCTACTAATCTGCTCGATGCCCATGTCCGTCTCGTTCAACTTCATCCGGACCATATTTGATCTTGCTATCGAATAAATAAATATACAGCACGAATAACAACAGATAAATAAAGGTAAACATGATCAAAGAAGTAAGGACAATATTGGCCTTGACCGCCTTGGATAAGCCTTCGCTGGTACGTAACAATCCATAGACGATCCATGGCTGGCGCCCGATCTCAGCGGTCATCCATCCTAACTGATTGGCTATCTGTGGTAACAAAACCGCGAAAACCATGATCCTCAAAAGCCATATGGTCTCAAACAATTTCCCCCGCCCCAAATATACAAAGCAGGTGATCGTTAATATGAATAACAAGACCCCAATGGTGATCATCAAATGATAGGTTTGAAAAACAATGTTGATCGGAGGCAGATTTTCTTTCTTAAAAGATTTGATCCCAGCCACTGGTTTGCTGGCATCCCCGTTAACAAGGTAACTTAGAAGTCCAGGGATCTTAAGGCCATAAACCTTTTGTGCCCCTTCATCAACATATCCGAACAAATACATGCCTGCCGGTTCGTTGGCTGGAAAATTACCTTCCATCGCCGCCAATTTTGTCGGCTGATATTTAGCCACTGTTTCAGCCGCGATACGGCCTGTGACCATCTGCCCTACGGCCGCGATCAAGGCCACGATCAAGGCCACCCGCATGGAGACCTTGGCAAATTCTATATGACGTTTATTCAAAAGATAATACGCGCTGACGCTCAATACAAAGAAAGCCCCTGTAAGCCACGCGGCAACAAGCACATGGGCCAAACGTTCCATGGATGAAGGATTAAAGACCATGGCCCAAAAATCCGTGATCTCCGCACGGGCTACAAGTCCATGCCCCACAATATGAAAGCCCGCCGGTGTCTGCATCCAGGAACCGGCCACGATGATCCAAACCGCGGAGAAATGCGCGCCCAAACATACCAAAAGTGCGGATAACCAATGCATCCTGGGGGAAACCTTGTCCCAACCGAATAAAAGAATGGCCAAAAATCCAGACTCTAAAAAGAAAGCAAAAACCCCTTCGGCAGCCAAGGCAGAACCAAACACATCACCCACATAGCGCGAATACGTTGACCAGTTGGTCCCGAACTCGAACTCCATCACGATCCCGGTGGCCACTCCGATGGCAAAATTAAGGCCAAACATCTTGACCCAGAATTTTGTCATCTTGTGATACAAAGGCTTTTTGGTGACCATGTACATGCTTTCCATGATCAGGATGATCAACCCTAAACCAATAGACATCGGTGGATAAATAAAGTGGAACATTGCGGTAATGGCGAATTGAATACGTGAAAGGATCAGCAAATCCATGCGGGTTCCCTATTCTTCAAATAAAAATACATACCTTTTATTTCATGTAAAATAGAATATACATGATTATTTGTATATACGCAATAATACGTAGGGTTTAAAAATAAAAACGCCCAGTAAAATTAACAAAAATGCCAACGGAATAAAAATGCGTAAAGGATAAAAATAGATAAAAAAACGGCACACATTCATGATCACATAGGCCGTGTCTTTGATCGGATGGAATTTCGAACGGCCTATTCTCTTATGATATTGCGTTGGTATATATTTAACCCGATGGCCATGGCATAAGAAAATGAGAGTCGTCAGCGTAGCATAAGAAAATTTATCCGGGATAACCCAAAGATAAGGCAGCATTATATCCCTTTTAAACGCCTTCAAACCTGTTTGAAGATCAGGGATTTTCTTATTGGCCAGCACGCTCGCAAACATACGGACCAACCACTTGGCTGGTGCGCGCAACATAGGCAGATCACCTTCTTCACTGGATCTCGCCCCATTGACCTGATCAAAATCCGGGAAATACGCCAGCATCTTAGGGATGTCAGCGGCGGTATACGTGCCGTCAGCATCAAGTATTACGATGATAGCCCCTTGAGCCGCCAGGATCCCTGTTTTATATGCTGCCCCTGCCCCCCGTTGATCGGGGTGATGGATGACCCGGCAAGATAGATCCTGCGCTATTGATGCGGTTTGATCGGTACTGCAATCATCGACAACTAAAATCTCATAAAAATATGCGTTGCCCTCAAATGCCGCACGAATATCCCCTATGACTTTAGGCAAAGCCTCTTGTTCATTAAAACACATCAACAATACAGTCACGTCCAGCTTCTCGTTGGACATACCTTCTTGGGCCA
>Ga0302320_10000345_pt1 | contig 108197 bp, 95 predicted proteins | sample Bog_T0_3_FD_202130 | JGI IMG/M metagenome (GOLD analysis project Ga0302320, IMG submission 202130) | Peat permafrost microbial communities from Stordalen Mire near Abisko, Sweden - Bog_T0_3 | ecosystem: Environmental > Terrestrial > Soil > Wetlands > Peat | place: Sweden: Abisko, Stordalen... | reverse complement strand
TGTCTGAGGACCGGGAACTTCTCGCCCGAATGGGAAAGGCTGCCCGCCAGCGCGTGGAAGAGGCCTATGTTTTGGACAAGCTTGGTGATCGCTTGCGGGGAATCTACGAAAGCGTTCTGGGAATTAAGATTCCGGCCACCGTGAACGATCCGAAATCAGGATGAAGGTACGAAGGTTGTTTCCTTGAGCCTCAGGCAGGGAGTTTATTGGGGACATTCAAAGGCCAATCTATCCCGGACTTATGATAATCCGGGTCCCGCCGATTTGAACCTGTTAGACCTTCAGATGGTCTTACGAAGAAGGATAGCGACATTGCTGGATTGGAAGTTGTGCAGAATTTTTCAAAGTGAGGGTGAAATTACAATTCCCGATCGTTGGGACAGGCCAACCCCGGTGGCACCTTTTCCCTTCTGTTATAATGACTTGAGGGAAGTTATGGCTTCAGCTTGGAAGGGGATGTGGCAGCAGGCTTGCGGGGGTTGATTCGAGACAGAAATCAGAAAACAAGCAACTTCCCCCCATCCCCGAAAGTATTCGGACCGATGTGTTTTCAACTTTGGTGGCATCATTTGCAGTTTGGGATTACGCCCGGATCCAGCCACTCAAGATTTGCGCGAAAACGATGCGATTACCTTCTCCAGAGTCAGAGACCGGCGTTGGCGTGGCAAATCCCCTGCGATTGAAGCGGGGGCGCGGAAAGTCTGCTGCCCCGCCCAAACCCCTGGTGAAACCGAGCCCGCCCATTGGCAAGAATGCCATCATTGCGATGGGGCTGTGGCTGCTCTTGTGGATGGGCTATAATACTAGTCTTGCGTATGTGGAGAAGCCCAACTTTCCCAGCGATGCCATGGATTTGTTTCACGGGGTGAGAGCTTTTTTCCCAATACTGGCCGGCTGGATTGCGCTCGTCCTGATATTCAGCCGTTCAAAACGCCTATTCACCTGGGTCATGGGCCCCTTGGGGTTAGTGGGGTTGTATTCAGTCGTGGGAATTGTGTCATCCGTGACCCAAACCTATGAGCCGTCCGATGCGTTATATTACGGGTTCAACTATCTGGCGATTGTCCTGGTGCTCTTTGCGATTGTTCTTGTTGATCACCCACTTCCCGACCTGATGAAAGTACTGAAGCTCACGTGGGTGGTGGGAACCATTTTCACGCTGAGCTTGCTGGGCGCCATTCCCTTCCTGGGTTTGAAGGCGTCGGTATCCACCGATGAATCCAGCCGCGTAGGCATGCAGATGTATAATGGCCAGGGCGCAGTCATGGGTATGGCTTCGACCCGAAACACCGGATTCGCCCGTTACGCCGCCATTTCCGCCCTGGTTGCGCTCGCCGGGACTTTGAGGAAAGGCAAGCCTGTTTACCGAATCATCTGGGGAGCGGTCCTGCTCACTTCGGTATACGCACTGTACATTGCCAATGGCCGTACTGAGATTTTCTCCTTTGTCTGCGGGATGATGATCATCCTGGTGGCGGAAAAAGCCACGCGGACGGTCAACATCCTGATCTCGATCGCCGCTGCTGTCCTGTTGGGCATACGCGGATTCTACTCTGCCTTCTTCCTTTACTTTACGAGAAAGTCCGGCCATGTTGATTTAACCATGACAGGGCGCACGGTGACGTGGGATGAGGGATGGAACCTCTTTTTGAAGTCTCCCTTCGTGGGGTTTGGTTTTCAGGCTGACCGTTACTTCCTTCGTCAGCACATGCACAATGCGTTCCTGCATGTTCTGGTGCAGTCCGGCATTTTGGGCGGTGGAGCTATTCTAATTGCATTGGGGATCGTCTGGTTCTACATGATCCGCTATTTTTTCTTCCGCCAGCCTGCGGACAAATCTCTGATTCCTGCTGAGATTCCCGCGGTTTTTCTATTTGTCACAATTTCTTCGATAACAGAGTCAACGTTTGCATATTTTTCTGCCGCGTGGTTGCTGAGCGCCCCGATTCTTGCCTATACCATGGCACTTGACCGGCACATGCGCGCACTCAAGGCAAAGGAAATCCGCGAAAAGATCCAGCGGCATGCGCTGGCAAGACGTGCTTCGAGGATACAAGGGGGGCCGGGAGGAGTGCCTGATATCTCTCCACTTGGAACAGGCGGCGGGCTTTAAGAACGTGGTTTGCAAAGGCCCTGTTTGCAGGTGCGAGGGGCGGGCCCCAAATTACTGCCAGTGTCATTTCCTCAAGGTCACATTCCTGACGTATCTCGCTCGCAATACACTCTCTTAGTGAACGTTCTTATGGCTGGCAGCTTTGGCGCCACCGGAAAAGAATCCGTAGCGCAAGATGCACCACAGGGCGCGGACTCCATCTTTCCACGTGATCTTTTTCCCCTCTGCATACGAGCGCCCGTAGTAGGAGATTGGCGTTTCGTAAACTGGCCAGCCGCCACGCGCAATTTTGATGGTAATTTCCTGCTCAAAACCAAACCGATTTTCTTTGAGGTCAAGTTCCTGCAAGACATTCCTGCGCAGAGCTTTGTAGCAGGTCCAAACATCAGACAAATTGAGATTTGTCACCATGTCAGAGAGCAACGTCAGAAATTTGTTGCCGACGTAGTGCCAGAAAAGGTGGATGCGGTGGGGGCCACCAAGGAAGCGTGAGCCATAAACGACCTCTGCGTGCCCATTCACGATCGGAGCGATCAGTTGGTGGTAATCGCGGGGATCGTATTCGAGGTCGGCGTCCTGGATAATTACAATCTCCCCTTTTGCCTCCCTAAACCCGCGCCGGAGCGCTGCTCCTTTGCCCTGATTCCTGTCCTGTAGGAAGACCCGAATATTACCTGTCGCCAAGATTTTCCCGCTTCGTGGCAATAGCAATTGGGGTGGGTCAAACTTTGAAGACCCGGCTAGAGCTTCAAGGAAATCGCTGGTCCCGTCCTTGGAACCATCATCGACGATGACGATCTCCTTTTCGAGTTCCACGCCCTGCACCCGCAGAAGGATCTCCTCGATCGTTGCCATTTCGTTGTATACCGGGATAACTACGGAAATCTTCGGCGTGGGGTTTTCAGTCACGGGCAGTCCATTGCCTTTCTGCTTTTGGCCGGCAGGGATCTGGTCTTACCCTGGTCGCTCTTCCATTGCGTGCTGGGACCAATCTCTGGTTTCAGGATAGCACCTTCACCCATGCCCAAAAGCATCCACCCCTAGTTGGTTCTTCCTGCCAGGGCTCCGTAAATTTCCGGCCGGCGGTTGGCGATGCGGTCAAACTCCCACACGCCTGCCTGCCGGATGACTCGGTTCTGATCGGCCAGCGCGGGATCGATTTCAGCGTAAAGAATGATCTCTTCCGTTTCGCCGGCTTCGGCCAGCATTGTCCCGTTGCAATCCACGATTTGAGAATGCCCGGCAAATCGGAAGCCGCGCTCTTCCCCCACCCGATCGCAGGCGATCACGAAGACGTGGTTTTCGGTCGCGCGCACAGGGGGCGTGTGCTGCCAGGTATCCGAACCGAGCGGCCAGTTGGTGGGGATGGCCAGAATCTGAGCGCCGTTCAGCTTCAAAATACGGCCGGTCTCCGGGAAACTGCAATCGTAGCAAATGCTGATCCCGATTTTAGCGTGGGGCGTCACGAATACGGGAAATGCTTTGTCACCCAGCGCAGTGTGCCAGTCAATGCCGAGACAGGGAAGATGCAGCTTGCGATAGGTTCCCAAAATACCCTGTGGCGTTACCACTGCGGCCGAGTTATAAATCTGGTCGCCATCGCGCTCCAGCATGCCCACGATTACCGTGCAATTGAGCGCCCTCGCCGCCCCCAGAATCTTCTCCGTCGAAGGTCCAGGAACCTCTTCCGCGACGGGTAAGGCCTCTTCGCGGCTGATGTAACAGTACCCGCTCAGTGCGCATTCCGGGAATACCGCCAGTTCAGCTCCCGCACCGGCCGCTTCCTCAAGCCTGCGGATGATTTGGTCGAGGTTATAATCCCGAGCCAGGATCTTGATATCCATTTGAACTGCTGCAGCCTTCATGCGCGCCTCCTGCTTGTGTATCGGTCTGTGGCTATTCTAGCAGGGTCTATTCCGTTCAGGGAGCAATACCGCCTGTTTTCAAGCCCTCGCTATAGCGCCACGTTTTTCCACCCGGTGGGCGATTCCCGGGGCCAGCCCGATCGAAAAACTTTTCCAGCACAGACGTCCTAAAGCAACTTTGTTCATTTTGTCGTGTTTGTGCTTGCGCAGGAAACTACATCTGGTAAGATGTGTCTCGATTTCCTTGGGTAGTTCAAACTTTCAATCTGGGAGGAACAATGAAAAGAACGATCATCACCATGACCGCTGTGCTTGCCGTTTTGGGCCTTGCGATTCTGTTCGGGGCTCCGAAAGGCCAGACCTTCAACTCGTCAACCGCCATCGCGGCGCCGGCGCCTGTTCCCATGGCCATGCCAATGCCGAACCGTTGTCCTAACATTCATGCAGCCATCGACGCTCTCCGTCAGGCTGAAACCGAACTGCGTGAAGGCCGCCACGACTTTTGTGGTCACAAAGTGGAAGCCATGCGCACCGTGCACGAAGCCATGGAGCAACTGAGGCAGGCAGAAGGTTGCGCTAAGTGCAGGGAATAACCAGATAGCTTAAAGGTCCGAAAGACCTCCTCGATGAGGGGGTTCAAAGGGGCGCAACTCTCCAGCAAGGCTGGCGTTGCGCCCCTTCTTATTTGTGCTCGCAAGCTCTTCGTTACCATAAAGTCAATTTTGTTCTTGATGATGGCTTTGGATGCCTTTAGAATGTCGCCGGAAATTTACTGAATAGTACTGGTGTCAGCTCTGGAGGATTTATGAAGAGAGTAATTATTGTCATCATGATCTTTTTTATCGCCATCGATCTGGCAATCCTGCTTGGCATTCCGCGAGCGCAGACCTTTGTTGCGGCGTCAGGTGTCACGCCCGCAATCCCTGCTTCCAGTGCAGTTCCCCTCCCATCCCGTTGCCCAAGCATTGACGAAGCCATCAATGCGCTCAAGACAGCACAGAGGGACTTGCACGAAGCCCGCCACGATTTTTGCGGGCACAAACTGTCGGCGATTGAAGCGACAGATCGGGCGGTTTCGGAGTTGCGCGCAGCGGAAAGCTGTGCAAACTGCAGATGATTGGGAAGTTAGGCTCCGAAAGGCGTTCATTGTCCAACACTGGTTGCTAGCCGGGGCATGACGGTTCGATATCTTGACCGTAATGCCTCCGTGTCTTCCGTTGAGCAGGCTTCCATTCTGCACGGAAATCTCTTGTGCATAGGGGGCATCACCGGATTGCCCATCTTGAAAATCCTTCCCACAGAAACCCTCTTGACAGAAGGCGAATAAAAAGCGAAACTAATCCGGAAGCCTGACTAAAGGAGGTTCTGTATGGGTTGCAGCTCATCGATGAGAACGGTTGAAAGTTCACCTCTGGTGGGCATTGCGCGTCTGGCGGCCCAAAGCCCCTTGGTTCGCGAACGGGCGGAAGTGGAATACTTCAATCTTGCTTCGTGCACCGCCCTGAATCGCGAATCCAGCGGGCGCATGCCTTTTGCCTGGACCCTGAATCCCTACCGCGGCTGCGAATTTGGCTGCCATTATTGCTACGCCCGCTACACCCATGAGTTTATGGAGATGTGGGATAGCCAGGACTTTGAGCGCAAGATCTACGCCAAGGCCGATGCACCGGATCGTCTTCGCGCAGAACTTCGCCAGGGCCGCGACAAAGGACTCCCTATTGCCCTTGGCACCGCTACCGATCCGTATCAGCCGGCGGAACGGCAGTTTGAAATTACCCGCCGTATGTTGGAAGCATTTGCTGAATTCCGGGGGCTCGATCTATCGATTACCACAAAGTCGGTTCTGATCCTGCGAGACATGGATCTGCTTCAGTCGCTCGCCGCGAGGCACCGCTTCAGCGTCCACATGACGGTCACAACGCCTGATGAACGCCTGGCGCGACTTTTGGAGCCCAAGGCGCCTGCTCCCGCCCAGCGCTTGGAAGCCGTGCGAAAATTGGCGCAGGCCGGAATTCGAGTGGGCATCAACGCCATGCCCATTCTGCCTGGACTGAACGACGCACCCCCGATGTTGGAAGCCCTGGCAGCGGGTGCGGCCCAGGCAGGCGCTTGCTTCCTCTATGGCAATGTCCTATTCCTCTCGCCTTCGGCAATGCGGCAGTTTATGCCATTTCTGGAAAGGGAATTTCCGAGTCTGGTCAAACGTTACCGCAAGCTCTATGCGCGCTCAGCCTATTTGCAGGGGGAATATCCCGATAAGGTTTCGAGGTTCATGGCCCAACTCCGCTCGCGGTATGGTTTGGATGGGAACCGCGGGGAAGTGCCGGCGGCGGCGCGACACCCGCAGATGGCTCTGCCGTTCACTATGCCCATCGGCGGGAAAGAAGCCCAGCCTTTGGCGTTGACCGCCTGCCACAACGGGCAGTAGATGGAATGGTTAAAGGATAAACGGAGAAGGCTGAAATGGGATATCCACGATTGATGGCGCCGAACATCCGTGAAAAAAGGAAAATCCATCAACGCCCACGAACTGATGACTGACAATTGATGGCCTCAAAAAAATCCGCCGGCCTAATCCCGATTTGCGGTAGGGCCGGCGGTTCTGCGGAGTATAGAACGCTGACAAGTCAGCAAGGGACACACTGGTTAGCGGCGGAAGCCATAGCCACGGCCGAATCCGCCACCGTAAAAGAACCCAAAGCTCGGCCCCCAATAATAGGGATAATAGGGAGCATAGTAGTAGGGCGGCGGATAGGCGCCACCGCGATATCCAACAGGCGGCAGACCTTGCGGCGGCGCCTGTGTCGACGCGTGCTGCGAATTCAGAACACGGGCATCGACGAAGGCCTGCGGGGCCTTTTCCGTTGAAAATGTAACCGGTTTGGCCAGCCGGAAGGTCAATTGCGATTCGGGATAAATCAGCGTCGGGCGGCCGCGGGTTACGAGCACTCCCACAACTCCGGCAACCAGTCCGGCTCCCCCGCCAATCGCCGCACCCGTGCCCCAATCGGCAGCGGCGCCAATGGCAGCGCCCGTAGCGGTGGTGGTGAGGACGGCGCCCGCGTCACGGCCATTCGAGGTCGTGCCAGTGATGCTGGTCAAGGCTGTTTCCACCGGAATCTGTTGGCCATCGGCCAGGGTCAGGGTGTTCAGGGCAATCTGAAGATGGGAAACGCCCTTCACTCGCCCAGCCTTCTTGGCGTCAACCACGTGCCCGCCCAGTGTTGCTCCCCGTCGCGAGATCACAACTCCCTCTGCCACCAGTGGTCGAGCCAAGGTGGCGGAAAATGCATCGCCATTCTGGTTCTTGTCCGAAGACAGGAACTGGTCAACCCGCACGGTTACAAACGTTCCGGCCGGAAGGGTAATGTGCGCTGGCACGGGCACGGGGGCAGGTGTGGGATCATTTTGTGGCGCAGGCGCGGCCGGTGGAGCCGGTGGCGCGGGCTGTGGTGAGAATTTATGCCATCCCGGTGTCGTGGGTGGTGGCGTTGTTGGCTGATCGGTTGTCGCCAGTGGTGGTGGACCGGCCGGGTCTGCCGGAGCGGGCGGTTGATCCGCCGGCGCTGGAGCTGGATTCTGCGGTTGCTGCACGGTCGCAGGCGGTGGTGGCGTTGGCTGGTCTGCCGTTGTGGGTGGTGGGTTGATCGGCTGATCCGGCCCCTGGGTCTGCCCACTCGCCACCATCGAAATAGCGAATAGGCTCACTGCCCCGTACAGGATTACTCTGCGAATTGACTTCATAGAACTGTTCGACATAAGCTGCAACCTCCCGGTGAACACATGCCTTAAGGGCAAGTGCTTTGCCAAACCCTGGGTGGAGCGTAACCCATTGAAAAATTGTATGCTTGCAGAGGTTTTCGCCCGCCAACCTCAGTCCAAATTCTGGCCAATTACCACCAGCCTGGTGGAATTCGGCCACCGTATTCTCCATATTCTCCGGTTTGGAATGCCAATCAGGCTGAACCTCAGTCCCTCCCCTTTCGCGACCCTCCTGATCCCGAACTCGAGCGTCCACGGGATCTCCCGGAATAACCTCCCGCATGACGCCGCTCGTCACCGACGCCAGTCCCAGCGCCGTTTCCCAAAGCGAGATACATCTGCTAGAATCCGCCCGCAGGAGATTTGCGAAAACACTCATGAAAACATGCCCCATTTGCCAGCAAGCCTATTCCGATGAGGTTGAATTTTGCGCCCGCGAAGGCGCCCGTCTTTCCGGTGAAGTTCGTGACGAACGCGAATGTCCCTTCTGTGCGGAACGGATTCTCAAAAAGGCGCGCGTTTGCAAGCATTGCGGCCGCGATGTTGAGCCGACGGTGGGTTCCGATGTTTCCGTCCTGCCTGCGCCACCTCCTGTGGCGGAAAAACAGCCTGAGCTTCCGATAGCAGCACCGTCGGCGAGCGAGCCCGTCACGAGGCCAAGCCGGCCACCCGTGCCCGCCAAGCCTCCGCAATTTGAGATGATCGCGGCACAGCCCAGCAAACTGAAGTATGTGGTTCTGGCCGTGGTGGCGGTGGTCCTGGTTGTTGGCGGAATCTGGTATGTGATCCAGCATCGGGTGAAGAAGGGTGAAGTGCGGGTGAATCCCACCGACGGCTTGAAGTACGTTTGGGTTCCGTCAGGGGCCTTTCTGATGGGTTGTTCGGCCGGCGACGCGGAGTGTTACGACTTTGAAAAGCCATCGCACGGAGTGGGCATCAGCAAAGGCTTCTGGCTGGGGCAGACGGTGGTGACGGTGGACGCCTACAAGCGCTTCACGGCAGCCACGGGAAAGTCCATGCCGCCGGAGCCGGACCTGAAGGGGCGGGCGCTCAACCCCGGTTGGAACGACGCGGCAATGCCGATGGTCGAAGTGACCTGGAGTGATGCCAATGCCTATTGCGCCTGGGCCGGGGGCCGGCTGCCCACGGAAGCCGAGTGGGAATACGCGGCACGCGCCGGGAGCACGGCAGCGCGGTATGACGATCTGGATGGTAGTGCCTGGTACGCGGACAACAGCGGACGCGACCACTTGGACAGCATGACGATCTGGAAAAAAGAAGACCAGGCCAGCTTCACGAAGCTGCTGAATGATAACGGCAACAGCCTGCACGCCGTTGGGCAGAAGCATCCCAATGACTTTGGCCTGTACGACATGCTGGGGAATGTGTGGGAGTGGGTGGGTGACTGGTGGGATCCGCGGTATTACTTGACCAGCCCGGCCCTGGACCCCACTGGACCGATCAGCGGCACGGAACGCCTTCTGCGCGGCGGAGCGTGGGACGGCAGCCGCCGCGATATGCGCGTGTCACTTCGCAATCGCCGGAATCCGGGCGACCGTGACATCGATCTCGGCTTCCGCTGTGGCGGAGATATGGACCTGCCCTGATCCTATCCCCGCATTTCTGAGAAATGAAGGGAGCACTTACCTTGGCGGGGCTCTCCTCGATCATCGTCAACTCTTACCGTTCTCACACCAACCAGTCTTCAACAATCAAGTGCGGCACGCGGCGAAACTCGCGCAGATTGTTGGTCACCAGAATCAGCCCAAGGCTGAGTGCATGTGAGGCAATCAACATATCGTAGGAGCCGATGGGGGTCCGATTTCTCTCCAATGAAGTGCGCAACTCTCCATAGTGCTTGCCCGCGCTTTCGTCCAAAGGCAGGACGGGTATCAATCGTTCCAACGCCCGGATGCGCTCAAGATTTGCCTCCTGGTGCTGGCTATTCCACGCGCCATAAACCAATTCCAAGTGAGTTATAACGGACATTCCCACGTCTCCGGACTTCAATTGCCGAAGACGCGCGAGGACGCTGGGAGGCTTTTGTTTCGCGATGTATATACAAATGTCGGTGTCGAGAAGGTAGCGCATCAGAGCTTTACGCGTTTGTCCAGTTTCGGCTGGCGGCGGCCGCCCTTAAAGAAGTCAGGGGAAAGGGCGCCCAGAAGTTCAAAGGCGGCAGTAAGGTCGGACGGCGCTTCCCTGAGCACGATTTCGTTCCCCCGCTTGCTAATTTCCACGTGCTTTGATCGGAAGCGAAACTGCTTGGGGATCCGTACCGCCTGGCTGTTTCCACTGCGAAATACCTTGGTGATGGCCATGGGAGAAGTATATACAATATGTAGATACCAGGCAATGACTTCGATTGCCAAACAAAAAGGGCGGGGAAGCCATCTCCCCGCCCTTCGTTTTGCATAATCGCAAACGATGGATTCAAGATTCAAAATTCAACATTCTGATTCCTGACTCCCGTCTACTGTCTGCTGCTTCTAGTACATTCCGCCGCCCATGCCGCCTCCGGGAGGTCCGCCATGGCCGCCGCCTGCGTTCTTTTCTTCCTTCTCAGGAAATTCGCTGACCAGCGCTTCGGTGGTGAGCATCAGTGAAGCGATGGAAGCAGCGTTTTGCAGGGCGGAACGGGTAACCTTGGTCGGGTCGATAACGCCGGCTTCAACCAGGTCGCCGTAGGTTTCAGACTGGGCGTCGAAACCAAAGTGCGGGTTGTTGTTGTTGCGGACCTTTTCCACCACAACGGCGCCTTCGTGGCCGGCGTTGGTGGCGATCAGGCGCAGGGGCTCTTCGAGCGCCCGCTTGACGATGTCGATTCCGATCTGTTCATCGCCCGTGGCCTTCAGCTTGTCGAGAGCGGGGATGGAGCGAACCAGCGCCACTCCGCCGCCAGGAACAATGCCTTCCTCAACGGCCGCTTTGGTGGCGTGCATGGCATCTTCAACGCGAGCTTTCTTTTCCTTCATCTCGGTCTCAGTTGCCGCGCCCACTTTAATCTGGGCAACGCCGCCCACCAGCTTGGCGAGCCGTTCCTGCAACTTCTCACGGTCGTAGTCAGAAGTGGTGTCTTCGATCTGGGTGCGAATCTGCTTCACACGTCCTTCGATTTCAGCCGACTTCCCGCCGCCTTCGACGATGGTGGTATTGTCCTTGTCCACCGTGATCTTCTTGGCGCGGCCCAGGTCCTCAAGCTTTACGTTCTCAAGCTTGATTCCCAGGTCTTCCGTGATGGCCTTGCCACCGGTCAGGATGGCAATGTCTTCCAGCATGGCCTTGCGGCGATCGCCGAAGCCGGGCGCCTTCACGGCGCTGACTTGCAGCGTTCCACGCAGCTTGTTCACCACCAGGGTTGCCAGGGCTTCGCCCTCGACTTCCTCAGCAATGATCAACAGCGGCTTGCCGCCCTTGGCAATCTGTTCCAGCAAGGGGAGCAGGTCTTTCATGGAGCTGATCTTCTTCTCATGGATCAGGACCAGGGCGCTATCCAGCACGCTCTCCATCCGCTCGGGGTCGGTGACGAAGTAGGGTGACAGGTAGCCGCGGTCAAACTGCATTCCTTCCACCACTTCCAGGGTGGTTTCCATGGTCTTGGATTCTTCCACGGTGATGACGCCGTCCTTGCCGACCTTCTTCATGGCTTCGGCAATGATGTTGCCAATCGTGGAGTCGTTGTTGGCGGAAACTGCGCCCACCTGGGCAATCATCGTGCCCTCAACCGGCTTGGAAATCTTTTCCAGTTCGCCTTTGATGTGCTTGCGCGATCCGTCCTTCTGGGTTTCATCGTAACCGCAGATCGTGCGGACGGCCCATTCAATGCCGCGCTTGATCGCCATCGGGTTTGCGCCCGCGGCCACGGTCTTGCAGCCTTCCTTGTAAATCGACTGAGCCAGAACGGTTGCGGTGGTGGTGCCGTCGCCGGCCACATCCGAAGTCTTGGATGCCACTTCGCGAACCATCTGCGCGCCCATGTTTTCCAGGGGATCCTTCAGTTCGATCTCTTTTGCCACGGTCACACCGTCTTTGGTGATCAGCGGAGAGCCGAATTTCTTGTCAAGAACCACGTTGCGGCCCTTGGGCCCCAGCGTAACTTTCACGGCGTTCGCGAGCTTGTTCACGCCCCGTAGAATCGCCTGTCGGCTATCTTCGCCGTGGATAATCTGTTTTGCGTTTGCCATCCTATTGCCTCCCTCCAATTTCTTTGCTCCCCTCCCGCTTTACCGCTTTGGGATGGCGGAGCTGATGATTTCGAATCCAACCCTGCGGCCGTTCCGGGTTATACGGACCGAGCCGCCGCACCAGGGGCAAGCTTACTTCTTGCCTGCTGCCGCTTTCGCGCCTTCAATCACTCCCAGAACTTCGTCTTCGCGCAGGATCAGGAACTCGTGATCGTCAACCTTGATCTCCGTGCCGGAGTATTTGCCGAACAGAATGCGATCCCCCGCCTTAACGTCCAGCGGAATCACCTTTCCGTCTTCCGTTTTCTTGCCATTGCCTGCGGCAATCACTTCGCCCTCTTGCGGCTTCTCTTTCGCCGAATCGGGGATGATGATCCCGCCCTTAACTGTTTCCTTTTCTTCCACCCGTTTCACGATCAAACGGTCATGAAGAGGTCTAACATTCATGATTAATTCTCCTTTCCTCCTCAGATATGCTCGAGAATAGAACCGCCAGACTTCAGCAACTTCCGCCCCCGCCCGGAGGCCCCTCTCGGGCTTTTGCAATTAGGTTTAATGGCTTACTCTTATGTGCTGCTTCGCGGAAAACCACGTTGCTTGGCACTCAACCGTTGCGAGTGCTAATGTAATCCTTTAGTCCCTCCTTGTCAAGAATTAAATCCGGCCTGAAATCAATGAATTAGCACTCTCAGGTGTTGAGTGCCAATTCACTGATCAAAATCTGAATAATTTCTTAACTTGCTTGTAACATATTGAAACCGAAGCGTTTTATTCAAGTTTTTGGCTTTCCTCAAGGTCGCGGGATTCCTCCTCGCAAATCAGATTTGTTCTCCCATCGCGCTTACCGTATAATCTCCCACCATCATGGCTTGCCATCAAATGAAGCATCACTCCCGGCTGTCCCTACTCATTCGCAGCGTGCGGATCTGCGGTTTGGCGCTAGCCGCGGGTTTTCTCATCGGCGCGGTTTCCGCCTTGGCGCAGGATGAGGTTCCTGAACCGCCACCGCGAGAGACGCACGCCACGGCCACGCTGCCGGATGCTCTGCTGCCCCAAATTACCGCCGCCATTCAGGGAGTGAGCACTCCTGATGTCGCGGCCTTGTCCAAGGCTCTGAATATCGGCGAGCGGCCGCAAGGCGCTCCTCCTGAAGCCGCAGCCAACACCCTGACGCAGGTGGGTGACCTGGATCATGATGGCGTGCCCGAAATGCTCTTGCAGGTTGCCATTCCCGATGTTGTGGTGGCGGCGGACGTGGCCCCTGCTCCGGACTCGCACCCACTTTGGGGGCTCTACCTGCTTTCCTGGACCGGCGCCCAGTGGAAGGCCTCCCGCCTGCTCACGGGGGTTGAGGAATACAGCTTTGTGGTGATCAACCCTGGCCCGCCCATCGGCCACGCGCTCGCCATCGTGACGCTGGAAGGGAACAGTCAGACGCCTTACGCCGCCATCTTCCAACTCAAGGACCATGCGGCGGCGCTGCTGTGGGATGCCCAGGCGGATGATAGTCGCTACCAGCCGCTGCTGGATGGTAAGGTGAGCTTCAGCGACCACGCGGGCGCGCCCACAGTGATGATCGTAACCGGGCGAGCCGACCCCGGCCTTCTTCAGGTGGAACGCGGCGGCCAGCGCGGCTTCCAGGCGCGCGCCCTCTATCGCTGGAGTGGCTCCACCTTTGTGCCGGAGAAGACCGAATACTCGGCGTGCCAGGACTATACGGTCTATCGCTTCATATCGGCGCTTCATTTGCACGACTACGCCTCCGCCTACGCGCTGGTGGTTCCGGCAAAGTTCCTGAAGACGGATTCCCCCACGCTCGATAAATTCCGCCAGTTCATTGGAGATAATTGGCCGGAGTTCCTTCAGGATGAGATCTTCGTGGCCCCGGAGCTGCCCCCGGGATCGCCCGATGACCATGCGTTTGCGTTGTCGAAGCCGGATAAGCATTTTCTCTATCACCCCGTCTTTACGCGCGATGGAAAGTTTCGACTTACGGGAATGACGCGAACGACGGAAGCACTGCCAGAGGGAAGCAACTAAGAGTTACGAATTAAGAATTACGAATTACGAATTGAAAAGCTCTCGCCATGTCTTTGGATTCGATGAAGCACGGGCCTTTCCCGAGTTCGTAATTCACAATTCGTAACTCATAATTCTCAATTCTTAATTCGTAATTCGTAATTTGCCGATCATGACCTTGCCTCACGCCATCCTGCTCTTCGCCGCCGCGGTGCTGGCCGGCGCCATGAACTCCGTTGCCGGAGGGGGCAGCTTCTTCTCGTTTCCCGCCCTCATCTTCACTGGCGTGCTTCCCATTCCCGCCAATGCCACCAACACCGTGGCGGTTTGGCCGGGATCGGTGGCCAGCGTCTTTTCCTACTGGAAGCGCCTGCCCAAGTCGCCGCGCGTCATGGTCCCTTTAATCGGCATCAGTGTCATCGGTGGAACGCTGGGCGCGCTGGTTCTGCTGCACACACCGCAAGCCACCTTCATGAGCCTGGTTCCATATCTGTTCGGAGTTGCCACGCTGCTCTTCGCCTTTGGCAAGCGTCTCACCCGCACGCTGGGGCACGTCATCAAGCGGACGGGGCCGCCCTCCTGGCCGACCATCATCGGGCTTACCCTGGTGCAGTTCGTCATCTCCCTCTATGGTGGCTTCTTTGGCGGCGGCATCGGCATCCTGATGCTGGCCATGCTGGAGATGATCCACTTTGAAGACATCCACGCCATGAATGGCCTGAAGACGGTGCTGGCAACGGCCATCAATGGCGCCGCTGTCGTGACCTTCATCCTGGCGCGGATGGTGGCGTGGCCGCAGGCAATCCTGATGATCGTCGGCGCCGTGGCCGGCGGCTATTACGGCGCCCACTACGCCCAGAAGCTTGACCCCCGCTGGGTGCGAGCCACGGTGATCTGCGTGGGCGCGGGAATGTCGATTTACTTCCTGTGGAGGTATTGACTGCATAGGGGCTCGGGACACGGGATTCAGGGTACGGGAAACGGGATAAGGGAAACGGGACTCGGGACAAGGGACAAGAAATACGGGACACGTGGTACGGGATTCGGCACAATTAATGCACTCTTGAATCTTGAATCTTGAATTTTGAATGTTGAATTAATGAACAAAAAACTGTAGTTTCGATGCAAATGGGTTCATTTGGAATGAATTGGTCCGTATTTTCGCTGCAAAATGTGCAAAATTGTCGTCACTTTGGGTTCATTTCGCGTCATTTTTGTATACATTTTGTCCATGTTTCTAGTGTTTTCAACAACATTCCGGCTTTGGTCCCTATAATTTTATTTTTCTTCTTCCGCTGGGACTATTTTCAGGACATTTTGGCCCAATTCCGGACGGCTCTCCCCCCCGGCGATGGGGCGTAGTTGAGATGATTTCCTGAGCGGTTCGTCAGGCTCATGTGGCGCAATCAGAAATCGAGAAGGGAACAGAGCGATGGGCATGGCAGCACCGGCGTTCAAACTATGAACCAGCGTATACTACCTATATACTATTGTCAAGTAAAATAAACCAGATGTAGAGGCTAGATTTGATTCGCTTCTGATGTTCAGAGCGGAAGGGTGCAGGGTAAAGGTTAAGGTGTAAAGGGTGAAGGATAAAGGCTTCAGGATTATCTCCCGCCTCACGTGCTTAACCCGGATCTCTCGCCACGCCTTGGAAAGGCGGAACCGGAGCACTGTATTTACGGGGCTGTGCCGTTTATTCTCCGCCTACTCTGGTGAGGGCAGACTGTTGGGGGACACGGAGCGAAGCTTTGGAGTGCGTGCAGCTTGCTGCCGCCTTTTCCCCAGCCAGCTTGCTGGCTGGAAATCGATCAGGAACGACGAATCGGGAATGGGGCGAGGTTCTCGCAGACTCGCCGGGTGGAATGTGCTCGGGTACGCTGCAGGAAGCTTGAGGCGACGGTTTGGGCTTTCGCAAGCAAGCTTGCGAAAGCGAAATCGAAAGCCGCAGCAAGCTGCGCGCACTCAAAGCTTCGCTCCGAATGCCAGCGATGGGAAATCCACACCAGGACCGGCGAGCCTCTTCAGAAGTTCTGGTTAACCCCCCAACCCCTTTCCCGCTTGTCTTTAGCCTTCATCCTTCACCCCTCACCCATTACTCTTTAGCCTTTACCCTTCACCCTTCATTAACTTTTCAGGTAGAATTTGCATTTCTCCCCGTCCGCAAAAAATGTGCGAGGTGGCCATGCGATTCCGCAAGACGTCAATTTTCATTCTGATGGCGATGATATTGGGCTTTACGCTGACGGCGTGGGCGCAACAGAAGCCCTTCACCCGGGAGCAGGTCACGGACATGGTGCATGCCGGGCTGGGAGATGATTCCGGCGCCAGGCTGATTGAGCAGCGGGGAATCGATTTTGCCCCTTCGGACGATATCATCCAAACCCTCAAAGACGCTGGTGCAAGCGAGTCATTTCTGCACGCCTTGCGTGCGGCAAAGCCCCCCGCGCCCGCAACCGGCCCGAAGCCGATCAACCAGATCCAGATCTTCGCCCTGCTGGCCGGGCAGGTGCCGAGCCGCCGGGTTGGCATGCTGGTGGATGATCGCGGAATCGACTTTGATCCCACGGAGGATTACCTTCAGCAGGTGCGGCTGGCGGGAGGCGGGGACGAACTGATCGACAAGCTCAAGAACGCGAAAGTGATCAAGCCCGTCATCGTTGACCCTGCGGCAGAGGCCCGGCAGGCCGAAGTGAGGCAACATGCGGCGCGGGGAGGTGAATTCTTTCAGAAGCACCAGTATGCGGCGGCAGAGACCGAATATCGCTCTGCCATCCAGTTGGATCCCCGGAATTCCGACTTGCATGTTGGGCTCTCCCGCACGTTAAACAGGGAGAGCAAGTTTGATGACGCACTGGCAGAAGCTCATGAAGCGGTCCGATTGAAGCCCGACAGCGACATGGCCCACTACAGTCTTGGTTATGCGTTGAGCAGCAAGAATGATGTGGATGGATCGATGGCGGAATACCATGAGGCACTGCGGCTGAACCCCAATAACGACGTGGCCCACAATAACCTGGGCGCCTCGCTGAACCTCAAGGGAGACCGGGATGGCGCGATGGCAGAATTCCGCGAGGCCGTGCGCCTGAACCCGAATCTTGATATTGCCCACTACAACATTGGAGCTTCACTGGGAAGCAAGGGTGATTGGGACGGCGCGATAGCGGAGTATCATGAGGCTCTGCGCCTGAACCCGGATTCTGACGGCATGCATGCCGACCTCGGTGCTGCGCTGGGGCAAAAGAAAGATTGGGATGGAGCGATCTCGGAAGAGCGCGAGGCTGTGCGGTTGAACCCCGAGAATTCATGGGCACATCTTTATCTCGGCGTGGCGCTGGAAAACAAGGGAGACAAGGATGGCGCGATTGCGGAATACCGCGAAGCGGTGCGCCTTAACCCGAACTATCCCGAAGCCCATCACAGCCTGGGTGTCGCACTCGGACGCAAGAGTGACTGGGATGGCCTGATTGCTGAAGAGCGCGAAGTGGTGCGCCTGAAACCGGATTATGCCCAGGCCCACTTCAACATTGGAATCGGCCTGGGCCAGAAGGGCGACTTTGCGGGGGCGCTGGTAGAGTACGGCACTGCCTACAGACTGGATCCGAAGAACGACACCTTCCGCCAGACCTACGAACGAATGTCGGCGGCGCAGAAGAAATAATCCCCGAATAGAAAGATGAAGTTGGCAATCCTGCAGATGTGAGCATTTCCCCTCGGTCGCTCAAGCCCGGGTTTTTCACCACGCTGTGAAAATGCGGAACCTAATCACAGTCACTACGGGGCCGCGCCGTTTAATTTAAAGCGCCCCGCTGAGGGCAGCCTGTTCGGGGAGACGGAGCGACGCTTTGGAATGCGTGCAGCTTGCTGCCGCTTTCCTTTTCGCAAGCTTGCTTGCGAAAAACTGAATCATCGTATCAATCTTCATGCATCGCACCTGGGCACATTCCAGCCAGGTTGCTCGCGAGAATTTCACCCCATTTTCAATTCATCGTTCCTGATTGATTTCCAGCCAGCAAGCTGGCTGGTGAAAAAAGCGGCAGCAAGCTGCACGCATTCCAAAGCTTCGCTCCGAATGCCAATGATGGGAAATCCACACCAGTTCCGGCGAGGCTGGTGAGAAATCCGGTTTAGAAATGGTGGGCCCCCCGGATTATGGCAGAGGAGATTTGCCTCCGGGGGACCCGCCTTCGTGATCGGCAACCTATACGCTAGTGCGTGCTGGTTGCCGTGCTTGCCACGGTCAGGCTGATGGCCTGAGTCTTGGTAAGTCCGCCTCCCGTTGCCGTCACCGTAAGGCTGGCGCCGGCGAGAGTTGCGGAGGAGGATGCCGACAAAGTCAGGGTAGTCGTGCCACCGCCTGGCGCTGAGATGCTGGTGGGCGCAAAACTGGCCGTCACTCCACTCGATAGTCCACTGACTGAAAAAGCCACTGAGGCGTTAAAGCCATTCACCAGGGCGGTGGTGAAGGTGATGTGCCCTGAGGCGCCGCGAGCCACGCTGATGCTTGTTGCGGCTGGCGTCAGCGTGAAGCTGGGTGTTAGAACCGTCAGGCTGATGGTTTGAGTCTTGCTTGTACCCCCTCCGGTGGCCGTAATGGTCACGGTTGAGACTCCCACCACCGCATTGGTTCCCGCTGAAAATGTCAACGTACTGTGGCCGCTGCCCGGCGTGGCGATGCTGGTGGGCGCAAAGCTGGCCGTGACACCACTCGGAAGTCCACTCGCTGACAGAGCAACGGCGGAGTTGAATCCCGTCCCTCCCGCAGTGGTTACGGTTATCGGAACCGATCCGCTTCGGGCGACGCCGGCGCTGCTGGCGCTGATTGAAAGCGCGAACGTTCCCGTAACCGTCAGGCTGAAGGTCTGGGTTTTGGTGACTCCGCCTCCCGCCGCGGTGATGGTCAGGCTGGAGTTCCCCGCAGGGGCGCTGGCCGACGCGGTCAACGTCAAGGTGCTTTTGCCGCTGCCGGGAGAGGCAATGCTGGTGGGGGCAAAGGAGGCTGTTACCCCAGCCGGAAGCCCGCTGACGGACAAGGCCACGGCCGAACTGAAACCATTTGCTACTGCGGTTGTTACCGTAACTGGAGTGGAGGCGCCAGAAGCGATGCTGCCGCTGGTGGCGCTTGATGAAAGCGTGAACGTTGGGGCGGGTGAGACGGCAAGGTTGAGGGTCATGGTCTTCGTGATGCCGCCCCCCGCCGCAGTAATGGTCAGTGTGGAATTGCCCGTCGAGGCTGCCGACGCTGCGGCCAGAGTCAAGGTGCTGGAGCCGCTGCCCGGGGAAGCAATGCTGGTGGGTGCAAAGGTGCCGGTAACACCGGATGGAAGCCCGCTGATTGACAACGCCACTGCCGAACTGAATCCATTGGACGCTGCCGTCGTGATCGTAATTGGCGTGGAAGAACCCACAGCGACACTTGCGCTGCTGGAGTTGGTTGAAAGTGAGAGGCTGGGAGCCGGTGAAACGGTAAGGGTAACGGTTTGAGTTTTGGTGACGCCGCCGCCGACGGCGGTAATGGTCAGTGTGGGTTTTCCCGTTGAGGCTGACAATGCCGCGGCCAGAGTCAGGGTGCTTGAGCCGCTCCCTGGAGAAGCAATGCTCGTCGGGGCAAACGTGCCCGTTACGCCGGACGGAAGCCCACTGACGGACAACGCCACTACCGAGCTGAACCCGTTTCCCCCAGCAGTTGTGATTGTAATCGGCGTGGAGGAACCCGCAACGACACTTGCACTGCTGGAGTTGGCTGAAAGGGTAAAGCTGGGAGCTGGTGAAATCGTAAGGGTGACGGTTTGAGTTTTGGTGATTCCGCCCCCCGCCGCGGTGATGGTCAGGGTGGAATTACCCATCGAGGCTGACGTAGTCGCGGCCAGAGTTAAGGTGCTTGAGCCGCTGCCCGGCGAAGCGATATTGGTTGGAGCGAAGGTGCCGGTTACACCGGATGGAAGGCCGCTGACGGACAATGCCACTGCCGAACTGAATCCGTTTCCGCCAGCGGTCGTGATCGTAATCGGCGTGGAAGAACCCGCGGCGAAACTTGCGCTGCTGGCGCTGGCAGAAAGTGTGAGGCTGGGGGCCGGTGAAACCGTGAGGGTGACGGTCTGAGTTTTGGTCAGTCCCCCGCCGACGGCAGTGATGGTCAGCGTGGAATTGCCCGTGGAGGCAGAAGAAGCCGCGGCCAGAGTCAAGGTGCTGGAGCCGCTGCCCGGCGAAGCAATGGTGGTTGGGGCAAAGTTGCCGGTTACACCAGACGGAAGCCCACTAATCGACAGTGCCACGGCCGAGCTGAATCCGTTTGACCCAGCAGTTGTGATCGTAATAGGGGTGGAAGAACCCGCCGCAACACTGGCGCTGCTGGAGTTGGCTGAAAGGGCAAAGCTGGGAGCTGGTGAAACCGTGAGGTTGACGGTTTGAGTTTTGGTAACGCCACCGCCCGTCGCGGTGATGGTCAGAGTGGAACTTCCCGTCGATGCGGATGAAGCTGCGGCCAGGGTCAAGGTGCTGGAGCCGCTGCCTGGGGAAGCAATGCTTGTCGGGGCAAACGTGCCGGTTACGCCGGACGGCAGCCCGCTGACGGACAACGCCACTGCCGAACTAAAGCCATTCCCCCCTGCCGTGGTTACACTCATCGGCGTGGATGCGCCCGCCGCCACACTGGCATTCGTTGTATTGGTGTTCAGCGTAAGGGTGGGATTCGCCACGGCTAAAGTGATGGTCTGGGTTTGGATAAGGTTCCCGCTCGTACCGGTTATTGCCAGGACGGAAGTTCCCACCGCCGCTCCTGAAGCCGCCGATACGGTCAAGGTGCTCGTCCCGTTTCCGGAAGCGATGCTGGAGGGTGAAAAACCAGCCGTCACTCCTGCGGGAAGTCCGTTGACGGATAACGCCACGGCTGAGTTGAATCCGTTCAAAGCCGTGACGGTGACAATAAACGTGGTTGAGTTGCCCACATTCACACTGGCGCCGGTGGGGTTGGGCAGCATGGTGAAGCTGACGGCTGAGACTGTAACCGTGAATTCAATCGTGCGATTGAACCCTCCACCGGATCCGGTAACTGTGATGGGAAAGGTCCCGCCTGCGGCATTGCTGGTGGCGCTCACCGTCATCGTCACGGGGGAGGAGGTATTCAGCGTGGGGGAAGAGAAGGTTACCGTCACGCCCGCTGGGGCTCCGGCGGCTGAGAGAGTAACGGGCGAACTGAACCCGCCCTGCGCGCTCATGGTGACCGTTGCGGTGGTTGTGTTGCCCGGTGCGACCGTCAGATTGGAGGACAAAGAGCTGAGACTGAAATTTGAGGCGCGGCTGTTGCTCCAGCTATTGACCAGCAGGAAGGCGTCGACCGAACCAAGTCCGGTGGTCATATCGTACCCGGGACCCGCACTGTAACCCGTGACGCCGGGGACACTGTTGTTTCCGCCTGTGATGTCGTGGAATACGGCGGGGCCGCCGGCGGCTTGCTGGCTTGCCAGCGTATAGAGCGCAGGGTTCGCGTTTCCCTGCCGGCTTCCCGCATTCTGGAGGACGAGGGCCATCACACTCGCCAGGGAGGGAGTGGCCGCGGACGTGCCCGCGATGTAAAACGGCCCACCCTGAATCTGAATGACGTAGGCATCATGAATCGCGGAGGAGGCGGCAACGTCAGGAACCAAACGCATGGTGCCGGCAGGAACTCCAGGTGCGGACTGCCACCCAGGCCTTGGGTAGACGGTGCTGATGCCGCCACCTGAGGCTACAATCGCCCCGGCCCAGGAGCTTTCATTCCAGGTAAGTTCGGGAATATAACTGAGGGCGGAACTCATGCCCGCCCCGTTCGTTCCTGACCAATACGCGCCGGAATTTGCGCCATCGTTGAACTCCGTGCCACCCACGCAGGTGCTGTTGGGTGTTGAACAGATGGCGTTGACGGCAGTTCCCTGAGTTGCTGTCTGTTCGGTGGAAAGGTCGCACCCGGCGGCGCCACTGTCACCTGAAGCCACAAATACCGATTGTCCCTGCGAGGCAGCCTGCGACCAGAGGCTTCCCCAAAGGCTCTGCCCTCCATCGTTAAGCGTGCTTTCACAGTGGAGGTAGCTCATGGTCACGATGGGGGCAACATTGTTCGTCACCGCGTATTGGGCGGCCAGCACCACTCCGTCCGTGGCGCCCGACTGTGCGGAGACAAAATCGATTGTGGCATTCCTGGCAATTGCGCCTGCCCACTCCACATCCAGAGCGGATTCAGCTTCGTCCGTGCAGTCCGGCATTCCAGGATTAACGCCATTTACAAAGATCTTTTGCGGGTCCTTCGCCGGCAGTCCGGCATTGGTGCGGAAGGTATCAACGTCGGAAAGTGCTACATCGGTGCGCCCCACCACCGCGATGCTCTGCCCGCTGCCATCCAGCCCCTGACTGTAAAGCGGGTTGACGTCGTAAATCGTGTCCCAGTCCTTTGGCATCAGGAAAGTGGCGCCATTGGCCAGAGTGTACGCCGGGGCGGTTTCATGCGCCGGGACGCTGTGAAAATCATGAAGCGAGACAATTCCTTTGACCACTGCCGCCAGCGCCTGGGGTATTTCCGGATTCGTGGCGTTGGCAAAATGCATCTGCCCCTTCACGGAATACTTCCTCATCTGCGTGTGGAAGGCTGTCTCCACCTGCCCGGCGGTCCCGCTGAAAACGATGGAACGGCGCGACGACGGGACTTCATCAATCTTCATCCCCTGTGCCTCAAGCCAGTTGGTAACCTGGGTCAAGTCGTTTTGAGAGATCCCGAAGTGCTCACCGAAGGTCTCCGGTGTCAGCCATTGGTGGAAGTAAGGTGAACTTGGGTCTTGCTGGGCGCGTATCAACTCCTCGAGGGCCGCATCTTGCGATGCGTCGGGCCGCAGCACGAGGACCATTCTCGCCATGGGCTGATCGGGCAAAACCTGCCCTGCGTCATTTTGAGGAATTGCCAGGGGGTGTACGTTGCCAGGGAGTGCCACTCGCAGCGTATCGTCGATTTTTTCGGACACTTTGTCGACAGGTTGGGCGCTCAGTGGGTCTTTGAGTCGGTCAAAGGTTGTGGGTGTTTGAGACCAGGCGGTCAGCGACGACGCCAGGACAGCCAAAATCAGCAGGATTGTTTTGCGAGCGGGCATTGGGGCCTCTGAACATTATTAGATTTTACAAATAAATAATACTATACTAGGTTACATCTACTTGTGGGCTACTCCCAATAGTACAAAAGTCCTGTTTTCCCCAATAAAATGGGCTGTTTGCATTAATTTTTTCAGAGGCTGGGTGCGGGGAGCAGGCTGATGGTCGGATTGGCTGTGTGTCTAGATGGCAGGCAGAGAGGGTTCCACAATTAACCAGAATTTAACATATTGCCACCTGCGCGCATGGTACGATTTGTCCCTCTTCAGGGCACAAGGGGGTGCAAATTTATGGAAACAGATCAAACTTTCCACTATGACGTGGAACACTTGCCGGACGACATCCACGGTAATAAAGTGACGACCGTGAAGTGTTCCGGTCGGCTGACGAGCGCGAATTCAACCACCATCAAAGAGGTGGTCAAGCCCCTCCTGGCACTGGGTGGGCGCACGATTGTCGACCTGGGTGAGGTGTCCTTCCTGGATAGTTCCGGTCTCGGAGCCTTGGTGGGCCTGAAGGTTTCCGCCATCAATCAGGGGCTGTGCCGGCTGGAATTCGTCAACATGACGCCTCGCGTGCTGGAACTGCTGCACATTACGCATTTGGCGCAACTGCTTACATCGTAAGGGCTTAGTAGTCTACCCCCTTCCAAAAATTGGGCGTATTCACAATTTCGTAGCGGTTGGGATCCGCTCTGACCAGGGCATCGGCGGTGGAGTTCCATGCCGTGCCGTGGCCAATGGTGCCGTTCCCATACATGTTGTTATCCTGAATGACGGTCTGGTCCAGCAGGTAGTTGCTGAACGCCTGACCCTGCCGGGCGTTGTTGTCCTGCTGTGCCCAATAGCCGGCATGTTGAGCGTCGTTGGCTTGCTGCGTGGCGTTATATCGCGCTGTCGCGGCAGCGCCGATCTGGTGAATGGCAGCGATGGCGGGGGCTGCCATGGCGTTGGCTTCCTGGGCGACAACTGCCTGGTTCACCTGGTAGCTGGAGAGGATGGCGCCCACCGTGACACGCTCCATGTCCCCATGGCCGGCCATGATTTCGCTGAGCGAAAGCGAAACCATGTAGTTGCCCATCGGCCCGGGAGCGGTGGTGCACAAAAGAGCCTCGATCTCCGGAAAGTCCTTTTGTGCGATGTTTGGGGGGGCGGCGTTCAATGAACTCAGCAGCCCCCGCCCGCTGGCATGAGCGCACCTTTGTCCCGGCGGAGCAGGCATCGGCTCGACGCTAGCGATCTGAAAGTCAAGCCTCGTGTTGTTCACCCGGTAGAACTCCTTGATAAGCCCCGGAAATCCCCTGACCAGGTCCACATTCGAGGGGTAGATAATCCCGCCCCCCATACCGCCACCACCGAACCGCTGGTTATAGCTTGGGTTGCTGGCAAGGCGGACCAAATTAATGTCAATAATGACGTTGTAGTGCGGTTCGGTGACGATCGCCGTGCCTCCATTGGCCTTGAAGCTCCAGCCCGCCGGGATGCTTGCACTGGCCGAATTGTCCTGGGCCACGACCGGGTGCAGCGGTCTTGGCGGAGCGGGCCCGCCGCCACTGGGGCCGGCCGGTTGCCCCCCGCTGGCCGGATGCCATTCATTAAAGAGCTGCGTGAGCATGGGGTTAACGGTGGATCCAAATCGCGAGGCATCGTCCATCACCGCGCCCACTTCAATGCCGTTTGCGCCGCCGGAGGCGATCAGCAGCCCTGCGCGTGGTTTGTTACCCTGAGGGTGGTTAACCACGGTGTAGAAGACGGCGTTTGAATTCGTGCCGCGCACTTTGAATACCTTTCCAACTTGCGGCTTTTCGCCGCAGTTGTTGTGCACGTTGCGCAGAAATTGGCTCATGGCCTCGGCCTGCGTTTTCGCCCCTTCCATGGGGCCATAGACGATTTTGCCACCCTGTGGACTGTCGACAACTTGCAGCGAGCCCTGGCCCGCCGCAGTTGACCCAAAAATAAAGACGAAGAACAAGCAGACAGCCGATAACAACGAAATTCGTTTGCAAATGAACATGGCCTCACCTCGTGTATAGTTCCAATACTTCTCAGGAATTTGCCGAAATTCATATCGTTCGCGGACGGTCTCCCGTCACACTGCCGCCCCTTGCAGCTGAACGATCAAGGCCGGCCAATCCGTGTCCCTATCTTTCAGTAAATATGTCGTGCAAAAAGGCCCCCTCTACAAAAGCATTTTACGGGTATGGAAGATAGCAATGACCTCTCCGAAGTGTCTATGTCGTACGTCAGATTGCGATGTGCCTTTTGGTGAAAACACATGAAATCGTTGATTCCAGGCCTGTTATGCGATCGCTGTTCACCTCCAAAGTTCATGCAGAGAAGGCAAGTTGCGTTTGGCACACAAAGCTCGAGCGGGTGGAAATTCGAATTCACCTTCCGGCCGGCCTGGAGATCCTTCGCGGCCAAGCCGTACCGTGAAATTGTCATGCCTAAATCACGATTCATAATTCGCATTTGATAGTTCATAATTGGTTCGCATGAAAGACGAGCCGAACAACCAACCCGCGGAGAGGCCCTATATCGAATTTCGTCACGTCTACAAGGCGTTCGGCGATCTTACGGTTCTAGAGGACGTCACTTTTGACGTGCGCCGCGGTGAGATGGTGGCGATTCTCGGCCGCAGCGGCGTGGGCAAGAGTGTCACACTAAAACACATCCTTGGTTTTCTGAAGCCGGACTCAGGAGAGGTGTTTGTGGGTGGCCGTGAGGTTTCCACCATGAGTGAAGATGAACTCATGGAGGTCCGGCGGCGCGTGACCATGGTTTTTCAATCGGGAGCTCTGTTTGATTCCCTTACCGTGGCCGAAAATGTCGCCTATCCGCTGCGGGAGCGGGCTCTGCGCGGATTAGTGGTGAGCGAAGGGGAGATTCAGCAGCGGGTGGACAAGCTGCTGGCGCAGGTTGAGCTGGAAGAGATGCGTGAACTGATGCCCTCTGATTTGAGCACCGGCATGAAGCGGGCGGTGGCCATTGCGCGGGCGCTGGCGGCGGAGCCTGAGTGCATCCTCTATGATGAACCCACCACCATGGTTGACCCGCTGATGGCGCAGACGATTGGCGATCTGATCTTGAAGGTAAAACAGCAGACCGGACTGACTTCCGTGGTGGTAACGCACGACATGAAACTGGCCCGCAAACTTGCCGACCGCGTCGTCTTTCTGGTGGACGGTCGCGTTGCGTTCTTTGGCACGATTGCGCAGATGGACCTATCCAGCGTTCCCATGGTCCAGGACTTTATTCAGTTTGATGAGGTGTCATTCAAGATTGGTTAGTCGAAAGTCTTCCAACCATGCTCCTATTGAATCGCCCCGAAGTCGAAAATCTGCTCGACCTTGATCGCCTCATCGATGCGTTAGCGCCCGCGATGGCTGAGCTGAGTGCCGGACGTGTTTCCATGCCCGCGCGCATCATGACAATGGTTAGCAAGCCGCGGGGACTGGTTGCTGCCATGCCCGTCTATCTGGGCTCAACGCGGACACTGGCCACAAAATTGGTCAGCCTGTTTCAAGAGAATGACACTCGCGGGCTACCCACTCACCAGGCGGTGATTCTTGTGTTCGATGGAGAAACCGGATCGCTGCGGGCCCTGATGGACGGCACGTATATAACGGCGGCGCGAACGGCAGCAGGGTCGGCGCTGTCCGCCCGCCTTCTTTCGCGCGAAGATTCAAGCGTTCTGCTGATTATTGGAACCGGTGTGGAAGCGTTCGCGCACGCCCGGGCGATACCGCGGGTGCGGCCCATTCGGCAGATTCGTGTGGCCGGGCGCAACATGGAGAAAGCCTCGCGACTCGCCGCCGCGATTTCAGAGGAAAAGGGGATTGAGGCGCATGCCTGCGAGATTGCAGCAGAATCCTTTGCCGGAGCAGACATCATCTGCGCGGCGACACATGCAGCCGAGCCCGTGGTGAAGGGCGCGTGGCTCGAGCCCGGAATGCATGTGACCTCCGTGGGTCTGAATGCCGATGGATGCGAGGTTGATTCTGACGCGGTGATGAAATCGTTAGTGGTGGTGGAAACGCGCGAGGCCGCTCTTGCCCCCAATGCCGGCGGCGCCAATGACTTGAAATGGCCGATTCGCGATGGCGACATGAGCGAAGATCATCTTCACGCCGAAATTGGCGAGTTGATTTCCGGCGCCAAGCCCGGCCGCTCTTCCGCCCGACAAATTACGCTGTACAAGTCAGTGGGGGTTGCGGTTCAAGATGCAGTGGCCGCGCATTTGGTGCTGGAGGCGGCGATAAAATGTGGAATCGGGAGCAATGTCACGATATAAACCGAGGGGCGGCGTTGACACCGTCTCCCGGCCCGATCACGGTGGAAGGCAAAGGATGGATCCAAAACCCAAAATGACCCTTGACCGCGTGGCTTCGCGCTTTGGCGTGGCTTCGCGGATGGATTCGCGCAAGGCGATTGTGGCCGGGCGGATGAAGGTGAATGGGCGCACCGTCCGCGACCCCGACATTTGGGTGAACCCTGAAACCGACACATTTCTTTTGGATGGCCAGAAGCTGAAGCCCGCGCGCAAACGCTACCTGCTTTTTTACAAGCCCAAGGGTGTCATTACCAGCCACGGTGACCCGGCCGGTCGCAAGACGATCTACGACTTTCTGGGGGACGATAACAAGTGGGTCTCGCCCGTTGGCCGCCTGGATAAGGATACCTCCGGCCTCCTCATGCTCACCAACGACACGAAATTTGCCGACTTCATTACCAGCCCGGAGTCGGAGGTTCCCAAAACCTACATGGTGAAAACGAATGCGTTGCTCAGCGACGAAGTCATTGCTCAATTGAGCGCCGGGGTGGAAATGAAGCGCGGAGACTTTGCGCACCCCGTCAGCGTCATGCGGCGGGAAGACAGGGGCAAGTATACCTGGCTGGATATTGTTCTGGCCGAGGGCAAAAATCGCGAAGTGCGCCGCATGATGGAAGCGGTGGGTTTCGTAGTTTTGAAACTTGTGCGTACTCAAATCGGCCCGCTGACGCTGGATGGATTGCAGGTGGGGAAATGGCGGGAGTTAACCGCGGAAGAAATGTCGGCGCTACGAAAAATGAGGAAACGGTAGGCGTTGCTTCGACAACTTAACGAAACACTTCTCATCATAAATGTTCAACTTCTTGACCTGTTTCTGCCAACCCCTGCCCGATGTCCAGCATCGTACCATCGAATACAGGGCATTTCCCGAACCATCAGGCTATACCACCAAGCGGAAAGGTGACTGCCAGTCCGATGCCAACACTCGTGGCAAGTGACAAACGATATGCCAATTCGGTAAACCCGCAATGGGTGCGTCTGCTTGACGTTCTGCAAATGAACGTTGAATTTGCGCAGTGTGAGGGCGCGGAACTGTTTCGCTCAAATGGAACGAGAGTTCTGGATTTCCTCTCCGGGTACTGTGTTCACAACACGGGCCACAACCATCCACGTATTGTCGCCGCACTTAAGGAAGAACTGGACCGCCGCGGCCCGGTGATGCTGCAGAGCAACGTGCCCGAACTGGCAGGCGAGCTGGCGGAGCGCCTTTGCGAGCGCGCCGGCGGACGCCTGAAGAAGGCGCATTTCACCAGTTCCGGAAGCGAAGGGGTGGAAGCCGCCATCAAGTTTGCCCGTGCCCGCACAAAGCGCAATGGGTTGGTATATGCTGACTGCGCATTTCACGGGCTGACGTGCGGCGCTCTCTCCTTGATGGGCAGTGAATTTTGGCGCGAGGGCTTCGGACCACTTCTGCCGGATGCTATGCAGGTTCAGTTTGGCGATTTGGAAGGACTCGAAGCGGAACTTTCCACCAAAGAGTGCGCGGCTTTCATTGTGGAGACGATTCAGGGGGAAGGGGGCATTCGAATTCCTGATGCCCAATACTTGCAACAGGCCCAGGCGCTCTGCCGCCAATATGGCAGCCTTTTCATTCTGGATGAAGTTCAGACGGGAATGTATCGCACCGGCCGGTTCCTGGCTGCCCAGCATTTTGGGCTCGATCCGGATATTGTTGTGCTCGCCAAAGCCCTGAGCGGTGGATTGATCCCGGTGGGCGCCGTTCTTTTGACAGATGAAATCTATAGTTCCGTTTACAGTTCCCTCCACCGCGCCATCATTCACACTTCAACATACTCTGAAAATAATCTGGCAATGCGGGCCGGGCTGGCCACACTCGACGTGCTTGAGACCGAGGGCCTCAGCGCTCGCGCCACTGCGCTGGGCCAATACCTGCGCCAGCGCTTGCAGGAGACACTGGCGAAATACGAAATGGTGAAAGAGGTGCGTGGAATTGGTCTCTTTTGCGGGATTGAGTTTCAATCGCCACGCCAGTGGACTTTGCGCGCTTCATATGAAGCCTTCAAGCGTATTCACCCCGGAATGTTCGGGCAGATGCTGGTGATGAATCTGTTTCGCGACAAGGGCATCCTCACCCAGATGTGCGGCAACAATTTTCAGGTGCTGAAGGTGGCGCCTCCACTGGTGGTTACGGAGGCTCAGATCGACGAATTTGTAGGCAAGATGGGCGAGGTTGTGGAGTCGATCCATTCTTCCACCACCTTCTGGACGGAGGCGCTGGGACTGGCCCGGCGCGTGGTAAATATTTGAAAGGGACAAACTCATGTAATCTGTGAGTTGTCACAGCCACGGCTGATTCCACCAGCTTCGTGAACCAGCGGCTTTTGAATCCATGGGCTTTGCAACAATTCATCTTTTCTTTGCCTTGGCGCAGGGAGTCCTAAGTCCGATCAGCGCCAACCTGGGGCCCACCGCGCCCTTGGACCGGGGCTATCGCCAGATGTATAACCTCCAATTCACCGAAGCCCACGCCACGTTTCAGGCTTATGCAAAAGAGCACCCGGAGGATCCCTTTGGCTCCACCTCGGATGGCGCGGCCTACCTTTTTGACGAATTCAACCGTTTGGGTGTCTTGCAGACCGAACTGTTTACGGATGACGACAAATTCAAGGGAAGAGGGACGCCCCTGCCTGACCCAAAAGTTCGGGAAGAGTTTGACGGCGCCATCGCGCGAAGTCAAAGACAGGCAGACGCCATTCTTCAGCGGTCGCCCAATGATCGCAACGCGCTGTTTGTAACTGTCCTGAATCTGGGCCTTGAATCTGACTACCTGGCGATGGTGGAAAAACGCGACCTCGCCGCACTTGCCTACACCAAACGTGCCGGCCTTGCGGCGGAGAAGCTTTTGGCAATCGATCCCGCCTGCTATGACGCCTATCTGGCCGTCGGGGTGGAAAACTACATGCTGGGTCTAAATCCTGCGCCGGTGCGCTGGCTGCTGCGCCTTTATGGTGCGGAGACTGACAAGGACTCCGGCATCCAGAAGCTGCAATTGACCGCGGCAAAGGGGCATTACCTGCTGCCTTTTGCCCGGCTTTTGCTGGCCGTGGCGGCACTGCGAGACAAAGATCGAAACCAGGCCAGGGAGTTACTTCAAAACCTGGCCCAGGAATTTCCCAATAATCAACTTTACAGGAGAGAACTCTTGCGGCTGCAGTAGGAGGGCACAAGGGCGTGCAGTCCCTTGAAGCCGTGAGTAAAACTGGAATTATGAAGATTGCCAGCGTTGGCAGTGCCTTCCCCAAGAATTATTACCCGCAGGCGTTTCTCAGTGCGGCGTTAAAGAAGTTCTGGGACGGGCGGCTGACCAACTCCGATGTGGTCGACCGGATGCATGCGCATGCGGAAATTGACGGCCGTTACCTGGCGCTGCCGGTTGATGCTTACTATGAAATGAAGACATGGGGAGAGTATAACGATGCCTGGATTCAGTGTGCCCAGGAGCTTGGCCAGCAGGCACTCTGCCGCGCGCTGGTGGGGGCGGGCCTTGCCCCTCAGGACATCGATGCCTTGTTCGTCGTCTCGGTTACGGGTATCGCCAGCCCCTCGCTGGATGCGCGCCTGGTGAACCGCATGAGCCTTTCGCCAAACATCAAGCGCATTCCCATTTTTGGCTTGGGCTGCGTTGCCGGAGCCGCAGGAATCGCCCGTGCTGCCGATTACGTACGCGCATTTCCCAATCACGTCGCGGCCCTGCTTTCTGTGGAGCTCTGTTCCCTGACTCTTCAGAAAGAAGATGTTTCCATGGCCAACCTGATCTCTTCTGCGTTGTTTGGCGATGGCGCCGCCGCGGCCATCGTGACGGGTTCGGATACTGAACTGCCAGGCGCGGAGATCCTTGATACGCGGTCCGTCTTCTACCCGAACACTGAACAAATCATGGGCTGGGACATTTCTGAGAAAGGATTTCAGATTGTCCTCTCCCCGGACTTGCCGCAACTGATTGTGGATCATCTGGGCCATGACGTGGACGCATTCCTTGGAGATCATGGACTCAACCGCAAGGATATCGGTCGCTGGATTCTGCACACGGGCGGCCCCAAGATTCTTGAGGCAACCGGAAGGGCGTTGGAATTGTCGAAGGAAGACATGGCCGCTTCGTGGGACTGCCTGCGCAAGGTTGGCAATCTCTCTTCCGCCTCGGTGCTGCTGGTGTTGGAGGAAGTTTTCAAGCGGCGTCGGCCGGAAGCGGGAACCTATTCTATCCTGGCAGCGATGGGGCCGGGATTTTGTTCGGAATTAGTTCTTCTCAGGTGGAATTGATGGGCTCCGAAGTATTGAAGACCGACGTATTCATCGCGGGGGGCGGCCCTGCCGGACTGGCCACGGCAATTGCGGTTCGAAAACGCGGCCTGCGCGTGGTGGTGGCGGACCTGGCCAAGCCTCCGATTGACAAGACCTGCGGCGAGGGATTGATGCCGCAGACCGTGACGGCGCTGAAGGACCTTGGCGTGACCTTGGGGCCGGCACAGGCGGTCCCCTTTCGCGGTATTCGCTTCATCGGTGAGGGGCGGGTGGCGACGGGTGACTTTCCCCATAATTTCGGGTTGGGAATTCGCCGCACAACTTTGCACGAAGCATTGGTCCAAAGGGCTGACGAAGTTGGCGTGCATTCCCTTTGGGAAGCGCGCGTGATTGGGATTCGCCGCGGCGAGGTTTCACTGGACACAGCCAGAGTTCAATGTCGGTGGATTATCGGCGCCGATGGCCAAAATTCAATGGTGCGAAAGTGGGTGGGGCTGGACCAGGGGCGTCCCCAGGTATCCCGTTTTGGCTTTCGCCAACACTTCCGCATGGCGCCATGGACAGACTTCGTGGAGGTCCACTGGGGCCGTAACTGCCAGATCGTCATAACTCCAGTGACGCCGCAGGAAGTTTGCCTTGTGGTCACCTCCGCGTCGCCGCGGATTCGTTTGAAAGAGGCTCTCACCCAATTTCCGGCGATCACCGAAAAATTGGCAGGATGCCAGGCTGTTACCAGGGATCTCGGCGCAGTCTCGGCACTGCGGGTTCTTCGCAAAATTTGCAGTGGACCATTCGCGTTGGTGGGCGATGCATCCGGATCGGTGGATTCTCTAACGGGTGAGGGGCTGGGGCTGGCTTTCCAACAGGCGAACGCTCTGGCGGACGCGCTGACCCACGATGACCTGGCCCGTTATGAGGCAGCGCACCGGAGCATCAATCGCCCGTCAGAAATTATGTCGCGATTGCTTCTCGCCATGGGAAGCCGCGCGTGGCTCCGTCACCGGGTTATCGGCGCGCTCGCCCGGGAGCCTCATCTGTTTGGGCGCCTCCTTACCGTTCATGACGGCACGTTTTCCCCTCTGACGTTTGGATTCGGCAATTTTTTCAGGTTGGGTCGCAGGCTGATCGCCAACCCCAGTTGAAAATCCCAAATCAAGGACCCCTTAACCCATGACCAAGCTAATGCAACGAAGCTTCATCCCCCTGGTGCTGGCAATGCTTGCGCTTTCGCTGGCTTCACCGGCAATTGCACAGGAGGCAGTCCTGGAGCTCGACCCCGGCAAGACCCAGGTGAATTTCACTCTCGGCGATGTCATCCATACGGTTCACGGAACATTCAAGCTCAAGCGTGGGACAGTGAAGTTCGATCCAGTCACGGGGCACGCCAGCGGCCTGGTGGTGGTGGATGCAGCCAGTGGCGACACCGGCAGCGGGGCCCGCGATCACAAGATGCACAAAGACATTCTTGAAAGCGCGCAATATCCTGAAGTCACTTTCACTCCCCAGCAGGTGCAGGGACAAGTCCTGCCGCAAGGGGACTTCAAGGTTCAGGTGCTTGGCTCTTTCACGATGCATGGGTCAAGCCATCCGCTTACCCTTGTTATTCAGGCCCATCTGGCGGGTGATCGTCTTACCGCCGACACGCAATTCACCATTCCCTATCAGAGCTGGGGCTTGAAGAATCCCAGCACGCTGTTCCTTCGCGTCAACGATACTGTTGATATTGCCATCCACGCCGAAGGCCAACTTAAGCTGGCTTCTCCCCATTAAAAGTTTGTCCCTGGAGAGGCAGTCAACCGGCCATCATTTGGGGTATGATGGAAGAAGCCCTGAGTTTGGGGGGCTTCTGAACGGCTCGCCAAAACGAACAACCGGATCAAGCCCAACAAGCCAATCGGCACACCTTTGAAAATTCCTTTCAGGCTGAGGATCGCCTATGACCTGGAAGAGTATAAGCAGGATGGTAAATGTCTATTCGAAAACAATTATCCCCGTTGGATTTCATGCGCACGGGGCCAACCCAATATATCAATCGCACTCGAATTATTCGAACAGCTGGAGAGTACATCGCCCCGTGGGGCAGTCGCGCCCTTATCAGCGGAGGAGAGACCGCGCTGGCCGTTTCGGAAGAACGGCTGATCCGATCCCTGGATAAATCCGGGGTCAAATGGCGGAAACATCTGTTCACGGGTGAATGCAGCCCCGGCCACATCGCCGCAATCAAGAAGAAGGCGCTGGAATTCAAAGCCGATGTCATCGTCGGGGTCGGTGGCGGGAAGTCGCTGGACACCGCCAAACAGGCGGCTTCGGAGCTTGGACTGCCTGTCGTGTGCATCCCCACGATTGCAGCCACATGCTCAGCCACCACCGCACTCTCCGTCATTTACAATGACCATGGAGAGTTTCTGCGCGTGCGTATTCACGCCAGGAATCCCAGCCTGGTCCTGGTTGATCCGGACATCATTACGCATTCCCCGGGCATCTACCTGCGCGCGGGCATTCTGGATTCACTCGCCAAGTGGTATGAAGGGCGCGCGGTGTGGCCCTCCGTTCAGAACCCTGATGTTCAGAGTTTGATGGCATTTCAACTGGCGGAGGTGCTCTACAAAGGGCACAGGAAGTACGCCATTGATGCGGTCCGTTTGAATTCCGAGCACCATGTGGAAGCCGCGCTGATCCAGACCCTCGATATCGTCATTCTCCTCACCGGGGTAATTCAAACCCTTGGCAAAGGGACCCTTTTCACCGGGCTTGCCCACCCCGTGCATAACGGACTGACCTTGATGAAGGAGAGCCACCACATTCTGCATGGATTGAAAGTCGGCTATGGAATTATGGTCCAGCTTTTGGTGCAAAACTGCCCGAAGAAGGAATTCAATGACACCCTTGCTTTCTTCCGGCGACTGGGTTTGGAGCCATCGTTGAAAGGCCTGAAATTACCCTTTGATCCGGCCATGATTCTGCGTGTGGCGGGCAAGGCGGCGAACGACCCGGATATTGGCCCGTTGAATTTTCCGGTGAGTAAGCTCATTCTTGCCGAGGCCATGGAGAAGCTGGAAAAAAGACTGGCTTGAGGGTGGAGCAAAGTCTTGAAACCAGTGCTTCCGTTTGAGCCTTCAGGTGGGTACAATCTGCTATTACTCGAGCAACTGGCCGCCGGCTCCAAAGTTCCGCCGCCAGGCTTTTGCCTGAAGAGATATGCTCAAATCCCTGCGCATCATTTTTGGAGTTGTGGTTGTCGGGCTGGTCTTGCACGCTGCCGACCTCGCGACGCGCGATTGCCGGTTGGCTCCCTACGTGTATGACGATTGCATGTGGGTCAAGCTCCGCACGCATTTTGGCCTGCCCGCCAGCCGCTTCCTGCGCATGGGTGTTCTTGAGTGTGTTGGAATCGTTCTCGCCCTCGTTCTTTACTTCACCTTCCGATTTATGTGCGCCTGTCCCAATGCGCCCAATGCCTCTGAACCTCCGCGGAAATTAACACTTTAAACTTCTCGGAGCGACGCAAATTGTAGCGTCGATCTCCGCTCGACGTCTCCCGCCGACGGCGGTCGGAGACCGCCGCTACAGCCGGATCTTCTAACATTTAAGCCGCTCAGTATCGGTATGAATTTCTTGCAGCCCTGGCGCAAAGCGATTACTTGAAGATTTCGCTCAGAGGCGGGCGATCACCGAATTCCGCGTCATCAATACCCAGCGCTTTTAGAATCGTTGGCCCCTCTGACGTCATGCGAATCCGATGCAGATTGACTCCCGTGCGAATATGCGGTCCCCAGGCGATGAACGATGATTCCAGTCCTGAGCGATAGGGCAGATAGCCGTGCGATCCGCCCATGACTCTCTGCTCGGTGATAATGTCGCCGGTGGCGAGTTTCCCGAACATATAGCCCTCCGGCGCATCCAGAGCCAACTGGACAGCTGGCTCAGCTCCCAGATCATGCAGCGCTGACCGGCCAAACTCCGCCCAGAGCGCTCCCTGCTCCAGTAGCGAAGCGAGCGCTGCTTGAACCTGCGCACGCAGGTCCTCGCCCTCCGGCCAATAGATGAAGAATGAGCCGCCGTTGGATAGAGTTGAAACTTTTCCGCCCGTGATCTCTCCGGCCGAGTTAACCGAGAGCAGTCCCGCCTTGGCCAGCAACACATTCGGTTGAATCAGGCGGCCCGTGCGAAGGAATCCGTGATCGGAAACGATGAAAACATCGGTTGAGCCTTCCACGCCTGACTCGTGAACGGCTTGCAACAGCTCCCCCACTCGCGTATCGCAATCCTCCAGCGCCTTCGTCGCCTGCAGGCTTTCGGGGCTGAAGGAGTGCTCGGTGTGGTCCGGGTCGGCAAGATGCACCAGCGTCAGGTTGGGCCGATACTTTTTTATAAGGTAGGCCGCCAGACGAGTGCGAACCACGTCAACGTTTGACTCCGCGGGCATTGGGCCCACAGCCTTCATTGCCTCCTCCAAGAGCCCAGGGGTCGCGTATTTCCCAACATAATTCATGTCAAAGACCATCGCCTTGGAGGGGTCCCAGATTTCCGGCAAGTCCCAGTCAATTGCCGCGCCCACGGTAACCGGCCATGAAACCGCGGCCGAGGTCAGATGCGCCTGGCGTGCCTCGTCCCATAGCGCCGGCGTTTTGAGATCTTTGGCGTACCAGAACCAGTCTTCCACTTTTTTCTCGGGCGTTCGCACGGAAACGTTTGAATAGATGCCGTGCTCCGCCGGCAGGCGCCCCGTAACGATGGTAGTGTGCGAAGGGTACGTCACGGTGGGATAGACGCCTTCCACTCCCTCCGCGTAGCTGCCTTCCGCTCGCAGCCGCTGTAAGTTGGGGAGATGCGCCTTCAGCGCGTTCTCGGCATAGAAGTTGGCGCCCAAGCCATCCAACGAAATGACCAAAACGTGATGTTCAGCGCGCTGGGGCAGCGCTGGAGGTTGACCGAATAGACGCCCGCCTGTGCTTAGCAGCGCTACCAGGGCGATAACGGTCACGACGTGATGCTTAAGGAGTACAATGGCGTTTGGAACTTTCATGAAGAGTGACACCTCAGTGGGAATAATGGATGACGGGATTGGACCGGCTCGCCCACTCGCCATTGCCACGGCAATTGAAGTGGCGGTGATTTTCGCTGCAATTCTTGTTTACATCTGGCATTGGCAACACACCCACCCTCGCGTTTGGATTGTACTCTTCGCTTTGATTCTGTTCAGTCACGTGTTGCATCGCGACACTCTTCGCGGGCTCGGGCTGGGGCGCCTTGAACTCCGTTCGAGCGCGCAGTTGGTGCTGCCACTGGCCATTCTCCTCTATCTGCCCTTGCTCTTCTACGGATTTACGCATCATTACCTGAAATTCCTTCGGCCAAACTGGCAATCCCTGCTTCTTCTGCTCGGATATGGGTGCTGGTGCGCATTTCAGCAATACCTGACCCAGTCCTACTTCCACAACCGGCTGATGTTGGTTATTCGAAATCGCCATTTGAGTTCCGGTGCCGTTGGAATCATGTTCAGCGCCACGCATATTCCCAATCTCATCCTGATGGTTGCCACCCTGGTTGCGGGATTCGTCTTTGCGGAAGTCTTCGCCCGCCATCGCAACATCTGGCCGTTGGCGCTGGCCCAAGCCGTTGGGGGCCTCGTGCTTGCAGCCGTTGCGCCGGACGCATTGATCCACCACATGCGGGTTGGGCCGGGGTATTTCTTCTATGGCATCCGCTAGGGGACACGCCAAGCTGAAGGCGGAAAGCAGCATGCGGTAAGCAGACCTCAGCATTTCTCCCAGTGCGTTCTTTTCGAGCCCGACTTCGATCCGTGCATGGCAGGGGGAGTGTACGCTGAAAGTGTTACACCACTGTTTCGGAGGTGCTAATGCTTCGTCTTTGCTGCGGGTTGCCTTCGGCCTACGCCCCCTTTGAGCGACGCCTGGGCAAGTAGGGAAGGTCAGCGATCTGGCCTTCGAACTTTTCCGTCCAGCGGCCGGGAATGGCCGCTCCACACATAGGGCAGCCGCCTTTTGCCGTCAGGCGATAATCCAGAATGTGATAGCCAAATCGTTCAATCAGCAATTCGTGGCAACGTGGACAATAGGTATTTTCAAGGTCGCCCACGTGGCCCGGCATATTCCCGGCATAGATGAACCGCAGTCCTGCAGCCTTGCCGATGGCCGCAGCACGCTCAAGGTCTCCGGCCTGGGTGTTGGCGGGGTCGGTCATCTTATAGTCTTTGTGGAAGGCTGAAACGTGCCACGGAATGTCGGGCGATACGCTCACCACAAATTCCGTAAGCCGCTTCAACTCGTCGTCGGAATCGTTGAAGCCGGGAATCAACAGCGTGACAATCTCAACCCACAAACCCATTTCGTACAGGCTGAGGATGGTCTGGAGAATCGGTTCGATGCGTCCGCCAAGCTGGCGATAGTGATGGTCATCAAAGCTCTTCAGATCGACCTTGTAGAGATCAACCCACGGGCGCAGGTATTCCAGCACCTGCGGCGTGCCGTTGCCGTTTGAGACAAAGCCCGTGACAAGCCCCGCCGCTTTGGCTTCCTTGAAAACCGCCACCGCCCACTCACTGGTGATCAACGGCTCGTTGTAGGTGCTCACCAGAACTTTTGCGCCTTGCTGCAAGGCGTCGCGGACCATTTCTCCGGGCGTCGTCCGCATGGGGCGGGAAATGGCGCGCGGGTCTCGCAGGGCCTGCGAAGTCACCCAATTCTGGCAATAGGCACAATGCAGATCGCAGCCCAGCATGCCGAAACTGTAGGCGAGAGCGCCGGGATAGGCGTGGTGGAAGGGCTTCTTTTCAATGGGGTCGCATTGCACTCCTGCGGCATAGCCCCACGGGACCTGCAGCTTCCCCCCCTCGTTGAAGCGGACCTTGCAGATGCCCAGTTGTCCTTCGGGGATCCTACAGCAATGGCCGCAGGCAAAGCATTGCACAAACCCGCGGTCAATCTTTTCGTAGAGCTCGCCTTCGCGAACATTCTCGCTCAGGAGATTCTGGAGTGTTGCCATGAACCACGACCTTGGGGAAGACAGGGAGCTCGAAGCTCGAAAATGCTGCATCGAAATTCGAAACTCGGAGTCCTACGACTTTCGGGTTTCGAACCTCGGTCATTCAAGCCTTCCTTCTTCATTATACGCTTAGCTGCCGTGTCTGCAGGAAGGATGCGGAAAAGGCGCATTGAATTCAGATGGGTCGTGCCCGTGGAAAGCTCCCACAATACGTCGGAGGCGGTGAGTTTTGAGTTTCGTTCTCAGGGTTGCTTCTGCCAATGCTGGCCGCTGTCTTGGCTAATCCATTGCGACCCGGAGCTTGTTATGACGGTGACATGCTGCGGCGTGGACAACAGAATCGCGGTGATGGTTTCGGTTACCGTGGTCTTCCCCGAGGTGATGGTAACCCTTGTCCAGTTCGCGCCCGCATCGACGGAATGAAAGAGCGATCCCCCAGCGCCGGCGGCCCAAACATCATTCCCCGCCGAGGCAACTGTTTGGAAATTCACATTGTCAGCAACGGCGATTGGTTGAAACGATTTTCCCCTGTCGGTTGAGCGCTCGATCTTGCCCTCGGATGAAACATTCCAGAGGACGGCGGGCGTGTTAGCCTTCGATTTCATTCCCCTGACCGATGCATCCATTCCGAGCATGGGCGTCTGGGCCGCTACATCCATGGCAGCCGAAGCACCTCCACGCCGAGCAGTTTTTGCAGTACTCGGCTGTGCCGCCTCGGGTTCAAGAGGTTCTGCTGAGACCGCGATACTTTGGGTTGTGGAGCGGAATACCTGCGGCGCAGCAGCGGGCTCAGTGCCTTTTTTCTCCGCTTCATCGGATGCCGCCAAGGGCGGGGCGGGGGCCGCCGCAGGAGGTGCGGGTGCAGGCAGGGCCACGGCGGAAAGCGCCTTGCCTCCCTGACTTTGTTCCTGCCGGGCGCTAACAGCGGGACCGTTCTCTGTTTGCAGGGCGGGGGGTGGACGAAGTGAAGCCATCACGGTGGCATGCTGTTGGGCCTGCAGGCGTCCGCTGGGGTTTTGCAAGGAGGCGTCTTGCTGCGGTCCTGCTGCCTTTTTGAGCTCTGCCTCGCTATTGCTGTAGGATTGCAGCGCATCGGCTTGTGTTTTTGTTTTCGCCGTTTCCGTAGGCGGTGGAACCGATGGCAACGGAGCGACGGTTTGTGGAGCCATGGTGACGTTTCCCACCGGATTTGGCGGAGTCGTCGATTTCGAAATCTCCTGATTCTGTTGCCACCGGCCAGAGCGTAAGACCACCACAAGGGTTACAGTGCCCAGCACCGCGGCCAACGCACCCCATCGCAATACGGGCCAGGGATTCCATCGGCGCCCGGCCACTCCGTGAGCTGGTTTCTCCATCAGGGCGTCCGCCGGCACGATGAAGGCGGCAACTTCGCGGCATTCGGCGCACTGGCCGAGATGTTTCAACACGCTCGCACGTTCGCGCTCCGTCAGTGTCCTCTCCGCGAACGCGGTAAGCAAGTTTGCGTCAGGATGCGCTTCACCCTGGAAGGGTGGCGGCCCGGTGAGAGCGCCGGTAGGCTTGCCCTCATCAGGTTTCGCCTTCAGCCGTGCGATCGCGATTTTTGGTAGTCCACGCATACTCAATTTCACTCAGGTTAAACTTAATCCGTCTTTCCAGGCACTAATTTCAACAACCCGTCCGCGCGAGTTTCCAGGCTTCTGTCCCTACCCCTCCAGTTATGGAACGCTTGGCCGCCCTTTTTCTTGCATAAGTCGTCGCCGGACATCCACCGCCAGTTCCGTAACCTCGACCTCCATGGTCTGTTCCGCCTCAGCCCGGCTCATTCCTCTTTTCATCAACCCGGATAGAATTGCCTTCCGCACGCTGGCCGTGATCTTCTCAACCTTGCGGCTGATGGTGGATTCATGCACGCCAACGAGGCGCGCTGTTTCCGCCAGCGTGCGGTCATCCAGATAATAGTTGGCCAGAATGAATTTGTCTTCCGTCCCCAGTGCTCCGAGCGTTTGATCGGTCACTTCGCGCAAACGAGCGTCGATGGCCTGCGAGGGGTCCTGAGTGTCCGCTTCAAACTGCACTCCGGCGTCGGTCTGCTCCTCCAGGCTCACCAGTCTCTGCTCGCGGCGAAAGCGATTTACGTATTCCTGCGCCAGGACGGCTCGGAGCCAACCCTCCAGAGAACCCCGTCCGGTAAAGGAGTTTAACTTGGAGATTCGCCACCCGTCAGCTGCGCGCGTTCCGTAAAGGTCTGCATAGAGCGAATCCGCCAGCTCCCGGGCATTGGCATCCCCCTGCACAAGAGTGTGCGCGGCGCCGAAGAGCTTTTCCCTGTATCGAGTCAGAAAAATATCCCAAGCAGCTTCGCTCCCGAGGGCGCAGGCGCGAGCCAGAGCCAGCTCTTCAAGTCGAAGGTGGTTGAGGAAATCGGTTAATTCCGAGGTGCTTGCCGTGGCGGGAAGATATTTGCTTGCGACTTCTTGCAGGATGCCTGCGAATACCTGTGTCGTTAAGCCGAACCTGTCCGCACCGGCCTCACGGTGAAGCTTGGCCGCGAGCAAATCCGGGATCTCGAACTGGGTCGGGCGCGTGGCGGTTTCCTGGCTGCCGCTCATGGATTCGATCTCTCGCATACAGTCATAAGTATTCAGTCGTCAGTTTTCAGTCAAAGCCAAAATCCTGGGCCACCTCTCCTGATACCTGATGACTGATAGCTAACAACTGACAACTGACGACTGACAACTGATGACTGACAACCGTCTTTTCCTCGACAGACCACTCGAGAATAGGATGCAAGAATTATACCCTGAGTCGTTCTCCCCACAGACCGGGACTTAAGAGCCCGGCAAATAAAGCTGGGAGGCAACGATGAGAATAAAGTCTTTTCTGGCCATGGTTCTGATGACCACTTTTGCAACATTTTTAGTGCTGTCCATGCGGCCTGACCTTGGGGAAGCGGGCCAAATGGGCTCCACTTACAAAGTTCTGGCGCCCATCACTCGCGGGAATCTTAGCATATTCCCCGTGGTGGCCGATCGCACCCATGACACGCGGAACTTCCTGACCCTCGACGATGGCGTGCGCTCAGGCGAGGTGGTGGTGAGTGAAGCGGGAAGTGTCCGTCCGCTTATCCGCGGGCACGTGGACTATATTCGGGGTGATGGCGCGGAGGTGAACCGCCTGGTGTTGGTGAACAACTCGGACCGTCCCCTTATTCTGCTGGCAGGCGAGATTGTAACCGGTGGCAAGCAGGACCGCGTGGTGGGCAAGGACCGCATTGTTCCCCCCAAAAGCGATCCCATTGATCTGGCAGTGTTTTGTGTTGAACCGGAGCGCTGGGTGGCGACCAAATCTGAATTCGGTTCCTTCCACTCGCAGATGGCGCAGCCCAGTGTGCGTCGCAGCGCCATGGCCAACAAAGATCAGGAGAAGGTTTGGGCGGACGTCCATGCCACGGCGCAGTCCCTGGCGGTGCAAGCCAGTCACCCGGCGGCTGAAGCCATGGGGAAGACTTCCTCCTACGCGGGAGTCATGGCGAATGATGAGGTGAAACGCCGTGTGGATTCCGTGGCGGCGCCTTTGGAGCAATCCTACCTGGGGGTGATCCGCGAACTGCGCGAACGCAATGCGGTGGGCGTGGTGGTGGCGGTAAATGGCCGGATGATCTGGGCGGACATCTTTGCCAGCACGCCGCTGCTGGAAAAATACTGGCCCAAACTGATTCGATCTTACGCCGCCGAGGCCCTTACCGAATCGAAGAACTCCGGGGAGCTTGATGCCAGGGAGGCCCAGGTTTTCCTGCAGAATTTCGGCGCGAGGCATGAGGCTGAGGAGACCGAACCGGAGGTGTTCCGCCGCACTGAACTGACCGGCGATGACTTTACCGCCTTTGAGCTGACTTCGCTGTTGCCGGGGACGGGGTTCGATGTTCACATCGCCAAGATGGTGGATTGACGAGCAAGGGCAAAGAGTGAAGGGTAGGGGTTTACGGATTAAGGATAGGGTGCGGGGTAATTCATTCTTGACCAGAATTACTTTGTTACGCTTGGTTCATTCCCAGGTGCAGGGAAGAGCATCGCGGAGTGATTATGGCATACGGAATAATGCTGCCTTCGCGGCCAGAACCACCGACGGGGACACCCAAAGAGACGATCTTGCCAATCGCTCAAGCGCAGCGTGGGCCTCGGTGATATTCAAGTGCCGCATGGCTGCTGCCCAAAGGACAAGTCCCAGCGACCCGTGAACCTCCAAGCCCAACGACTGCGCAAGCAGACGCGCAGCGGCGTCATCGGTAAGAAGCCAATCAGCCTGAAGCTGACGCGCAAGCGCAATGGCTTGGGCTTCCCCATAGTGCAATAACCCTGCCTGTTGCCAGGAGCGGGCTTCGAGCGCTGGTCCGGAATCGAGTTGCGTTGTATGCACCCAGGCGGGTCTGTGAAGATGCCAATTTGCGTCAAAGCTTTGGATTTCCAGATCGACGGCGACGGGAATATGAACATTGCCAGCCGAAGCCAGAAGGTCGCGGACGCCAGCCTCACCGAGGTGTAACACGGGGCCGGTATCGCACACAACAAGGTTCATTGCTGAGCTTTCTGGCTCTCGCGCAGCGCCCATTCAATGTCATCGTGTTGAAAGCGTTCCTGGAGTTCGGCCGCGCGGTGGCCGAGAAATTCCACCAGGGCCGCACGGACAGCCTCCCCCTCATCGTGGAACCATCCCGTCTCAACCAGTCGCGTCAGCTCGGCCGCAATCTTCTCCGGCAAATCCACATTAATGGTTTTCACAGTTATTCAATCCTCTGCACTGCTGTCAATTCCCCCTAAGGATAGGGCGAACGGGCAGTTCGCCGCAAGCAAAATGGTCAGGCAGTCCGGCGGCCTGCTGGCGTAGAGCGGCGTAGCGTTGAGTTATTCTTCTCCGAAAAAAATCACTCAGCGCTACGAGTGCTCAATTGCGGGGAAGGGGAAAGTACCGAAAATTATTCGGCTCGGAGCCGAATGACTTTGCGCTACCCTTATCCTGCGCTACCTGCTCCTCCTCTACCGTTACGCCGTTGCCGGGGGATACTTGCTCCATCGCGCCACCGAAGAGGTGATGATTGTGGCGAGGCCGCAAATTCCCGCGTGCCCCCAGGCATGCCCGGGATGGAATGGGACATTTTGCCCTCTTGACAATTCGAGCCGAAAGGTATAGGCTAGAATGGCGATGAAGGCCCTTCGCCAGCCCGCCGTGCCCGACCGAGGAAACACGGTCCCCCCTTGCAGTTTTGCTTTCCCCCAACGCCTGAAAATTCCAAAGTTCGACATCTTGCCCCAAAGCTTCCTGAAGAACTCAGGAATGGATCATCCCAATGAGTTGTTGAAAACAAAGGGCCGCGGAAAAAAAGGATGTTAAAAATGAAGGTTCCTCCCAATAAGTTATTGAAAACAAAGGGGCGAAAATGGAACCCAATGAGTATATGAAAACAAAGGAGTTAGCCGCCGGGACAAACCGGCAGGAAGCAGAGGATGAAAAATCCCCCCGGGAAAGGAGCGGCGAACCACCCGGCCCCGGGTTTTGCGCGACAGGTGGCGGGGCATGCAGCGAAGCCTAAACAGTGGAACAGGCGGGCGGGTATTGAGCTCCGATGAATCATTCGAACAAGGGCAGCGCGGAGTGAGGAGGAAAGGCCGCTGGTCAAGCAGAACACACCTCCGTCCTATAGGTGCCCGAGACAGTGCGGGAAACGCGTGTTCCGGGCGGTGAAGTGGGCGCCTGGGAGCGATAAGCCCAGATCCAAGGAGGACGGCGGCCATTTTGGCGGTCTTTGCGCCCCCTTTGGCCAGGGGCTTTCGACAATCTTCCGGCAAAGTTTCCCAATCACTGCTATTCTAGAGAGTAGCTGCTTTCCGGATTCCGGCTCCCGGCCACGGACGGCGGCTGAAGTAGTTGGAAAACCGCATAGCTTCTTCTGCACCTGGAAGCTCCGCCTGAAACGCACAACTGCTTTCACCGGACACCCGGCATCTCAATTTTTGACACAGGCTCTTGGACCAAGGAGGATTTCGTTTGAACGCATCAATTCGCAACATTGCCATTATCGCGCACGTTGACCACGGCAAGACCACCCTGGTGGACGCCATGCTCCGTCAGAGCGGCATTTTCCGCAAGGGTGAACCCGTGGTGGAACGGGTTATGGATTCCAACGACCTTGAGCGCGAACGTGGCATCACCATCCTTGCCAAAAATACCGCGGTCACCTATCACCACAACCGCATCAACATTGTTGACACGCCCGGCCACAGCGATTTTGGCGGGGAAGTGGAGCGCGCCCTGAAAATTGTGGATGGCGTGTTGCTGCTGGTCGATGCCAGCGAAGGCCCTCTGCCGCAGACTCGCTACGTCCTGCGCAAGGCGCTGGAAGCGAACCTGCCTCCCATCGTGGTGATCAACAAGATTGACCGCAGCGACGCCCGGCCGCAGGAAGTTCTGAACGAAGTCTACGATCTGTTCATCGATCTCGACGCCACCGAGGAGCAGCTTGAATTTCCTGTCCTCTATGCCATCTCCAAGAATGGCATCGCCAACGAAACGCTGGATGGAAAGTCGGAAAACCTTCAGCCGCTGTTTGAGACCATTCTGCGCGCCATTCCTGCTCCCACGGGCGATAAGGACGCCACCCTTCAGCTGTTGGTGGCCAACCTGGATTACAGTGAGTACCACGGGCGGCTTGCCCTTGGCCGCATTTTCTCCGGCACGTTGCATCGCGGTGATGAAGTGTCCATCGCCAAGCTCGACAAGAGTTTTCAAAAGACCCGCATTACCAAGCTCTATGGCTTTGAAGGCCTGGAGCGGATTGACCTGGAAGTGGCCGAGGCGGGAGACATCGTGGCCATCGCCGGAGTCGAAGGCATCACCATCGGTGAGACAGTGACCAGCGCTGAAAACCCCGCGCCGCTGCCGCACATCCCCATTGATGAGCCCACGATTTCGATGGTATTTACCATCAACACCTCGCCTTTCTCCGGTCGAGAAGGCCAATATGTTACGTCGCGGCACTTGCGCGACCGGCTGGACAAGGAACTGCTGACCAACGTCTCCATCCGCGTGGAGGATTTGGGCAGCCACGATTCCTTCAAGGTCATGGGCCGGGGCGAGCTTCAGTTGGCCATCCTGATCGAAATGATGCGGCGCGAAGGTTACGAGTTGTCGGTGGGAAAGCCTGAAATCGTGACGCGCACCGTTGACGGCAAGCTTCAGGAGCCCCTGGAGCAACTCGTAATCGACCTTCCGCAAGAGTATGTGGGCGTGCTGATGCAGGAGATTGGCATGCGCAAGGGCGTGAACACCAAGATTGTGAGCCACGGCTCCGGCCATGCCACGCATAACCGCGTGCGGCTTGAATTCACCATCCCTTCGCGCGGGCTCATCGGGCTGCGCGGCGAAATCTTGAAGTCGACCCGCGGTACCGCTGTGATGAACACGCTGTTTGAGGGTTACGTTGACTGGCAGGGCGACCTGCCGACGCGCCTCACGGGGTCGCTGGTGGCGGATCGCGCCGGCAAGGCCACTGCCTTCGCCTTGTGGAACCTCCAGGAGCGCGGCGACCTGTTCGTGCAGCCGGGCATTGAGGTCTACGAAGGCATGATTGTCGGCCAGAATTCCCGCTGGGACGATATGGACGTGAATGTGGTGAAGGAGAAGAAGCAGACCAACATGCGCGCCTCCACCGCCGACGAAGCCATTCGCCTGGTGCCGTTCCGCCCGCTGACCCTGGAAGAATCCATTGAGTACATTTCAGACGACGAACTGGTTGAGATCACCCCCAAATCGATTCGCTTGCGCAAGAAGATCCTGGAATACAACAAGCGGCCCAAGAAGCACAAGAACGCCCAGCAAGAGTAACTTCGCCCTTCCGCTTCTTGATCCTTTTGCGACAAATCCATCTACTCACCGGGGCGGTTCTTGAGCCGCCTCGGTGGAGCCCAACCTCGTTGGGCTTGATGACGCATGCGTGGGCGTACTTTGCCGGCTGCCTGTCAAATGAACAGGGGTACATCCTCGCCACTGGAATCGCGGTCGGCGCCCTCATTCTTATGCGGCTTTTGAAGCGACAGAATCGCCATCGCAAGTGCCCCCAGCAGCATGATCCCCGGGTGCCTGCCCGCCCAGTGGATCCAGCCGGAAAGGCTTCCAATCTCGCCTGCAGCCTTGTCTGCTTTATCGATGTACATCGTTTCCTTGCAACCTCCCTTATCCTTATCGACAGTTTTCGGGCGGATATGAGGGAAATGTTTCAACGCTCTGGAAAAGGTCCTATGGGGCTCGCAGTGCACTGGCAAGGTAAGTCAGCGAGCTGGGAGCAATAAGCCGATAGGGAACGACGTGCGGGTGTTTGATCTCACCTACGGCGATGGAATCGGCAAACACGATGTCCACGGCCGCGAGAGCCTTGGGCGCGGGGAGGGGAAGCAGGAACTCCTTGAGCACGTGGCGGCGCCCGACGGCGGTTGCAAGCACGCGGCCCGCGGTTTGCAGAAACCCCTCGCTGACAGAGACCACGGCGACCACGGAGGGCTCGCGGCGTTGCCGGATCATATCCACCTGCTCATCCGCCGCGCCGAATGCCAGCGGAATTGCGGGGTGGTCCTTGGGCAGCAGGGGATTGACGTCAGGAATCGAATAGTGTGCAGCCACCACAAGCGCGCCAATGCTGAGGCCAGGGGTCGCGGCGAGTTCCACCCGCGAGCAGACCTCCACCGGCCAGTTGATTGCCGCACGAATCTCTTCCATCAGAAGTCGCCGCAACCCCGCATCGGCTTCCACCACAAGGATGTGATCGGGTGGCTCATTCAGCAGACGTTCGCGCACTCGCTCCCGCAGGGATTGCAATGAAAACCCCTGTTCGCGCGCCACATGAACCAACGTATTGATAAGCTCGTCCAGTCCGCTCTCCGTGCGGGGATGAGCTATTCCTTCCGTCGTCCGAACAGTGACTCGGCTGCCCCTCCGCCCCACCAGCCACATGCGCCGAATCAAATCCTGATAGGCTTCACTCACCGTGTTGTGATGGATCTTCAGTCGCCGCGCGAGTTCGCGAACGCTGGGCAGCGCCTGCCCTGGCTGAATCTTGCCCGTGGCAATGTGAAGAACGATCTGCTCTGCCAACTGCTGGCGCAGAGGAATTTCACTCTCTTTGTTGATGCGAATGTCCATGCGTAAGAAGGTGTCAGGTATCAGGTGCCGGGTGTCAGGTGTCAGTAAAAGCAAGCTTCTGACAGAGTTTAGCCCCCGGCGGATGAGTCCTTCGGATTCATATTCACGCGCCGCTTCAGGACGATTCTACCTTAACAACTACCACCTTGCACCTAACACCTGACACCTGACACCTGATACCTGAAACTGTCTGCCTGTGACACTTCACAAACTGTAACCCCCTCTGTCGCTTCAGGTCAGCCCACGGGTTAATCTCCTGTGCGAGGGTGAAAAACATGGAAACAGGCATGATACTTGCGGTCGTAGTAACGAGTCCGGTGGTCTTCTGCATCGGGGTGATAAGGTGGTTCCCGGAGAACTGGCTTCGAGTCTTTGGTGAAGCGGCTTGCGCCCTGGGGAAGCTGATGTGAACCGGCTGGAGAATTGGCTTGGAGAATCGGGCTTTTGCTGCCGCGCCAAATACTCTAGAATGGGCGCGGGCGATTGCCCACACCTCCTTGCTTTCCCGTGTTCTTTGCCCTTGGCGCGACCCTGAGGTCTTTTGCCCAAGCGCCGGGCGTAAGTCAGTCCCTGAAGGCTGGAGGAGAATACTATGACGAATTCACGCGGATACTCGGAAGTTCTAAAAGACCGGGGATTTGTTTTTCTGTTGGCGGCGCAGGCGCTGGCGGTGTTTGATGACAACACCTTCAAGCAGCTATTGATGCTGTTCGTCACTGCCAGCATCCCCGCACTCGCCACGCGGAATCTCTACATCTCGCTCGGTACCGCGCTCTACGTGCTGCCATACATCGTGTTCTCGTCTTATGCAGGGCAGGTGGCTGACCACTTTTCCAAACGCCGCGTCATCATCTTCATGAAGATGGTGGAGGCCACACTTCTCGTTGTCGCCACGTTCGCCATGTACATCGGGCACGTTGTGGCGATGCTGGGGGTGCTCTTCCTCCTGGGGATTCACGCCTGCTTTCTCGATCCTGCCAAGGAAGGGATCCTGCCGCAGATCTTTCCTGACGAAGCCCTTTCGCGCGCCAACGGCCTGATGCAGCTTACCGTTTATACGATGATCGTGTCCGGCCCCGTCGCCGCCGGGTTGCTGCTCGATGCCTTTTTCACCAGACCTTATATCCCTGTGGCGATGCTCGTGGGCACGGCGCTTTTGGGACTGTTTGTGGCCACGGGCATCAGTCGTGTTCCGGCTATCGCCCCGGGAGAGAAATTCCGCATCAATGCCTTCCGGGAGTTCCGGCATGACTTTGCGGAGATCCGAAATTCTGTGCCGCTTTTCCGCACGGTCCTGGCCATTGCCTTCTTCTGGTTTCTGGGCGCCGTCTATCTTCAAAATGTTATTGGCTACGGCCGCGACCTTTTGCATTTGAGCAACACCGGGATCAGCTACCTTACCGCTTCGGTCTCAATTGGCATTGGTCTGGGCGCATTTGTGGCGGGCAAGCTCTCCGGCGATCAGGTGGAGTTGGGCCTTGTGCCCATCGGATCGGTGGGCCTGGGCGTCTTCGGCATTTTTCTCTACCTGGTTCACCACTCTGTTCCGCAGGTCTTCCTGGGGCATTTCTTCCTCGGCTTTTCCGGCGGAATATTTATCATCCCGCTGCAAGCCTATTTGCAGGCGCATGCAGGCGAGCACTCCAAGGGGCGGATCATTGCCACCTCCAATGTGTTGACCTTTACCGGGGTGTTTCTTGGTGCGGGCGTCTTCGCGTTTCTCTCCGGTCCCTGCCGAATGCAGGCACATCAAATCCTCCTGGTGATGGCGGTGATTTCGTTTGGCGCCACGTGGCACATCCTGACGGTGCTGCCCGATTTCATGATCCGCCTCTGCTTCTTCCTGCTCACCCACACCTTCTATCGTATTGAGGTTCGCGGCGCGGATAACCTGCCCCGGCGCGGTGCGGCGCTGCTGGTTTGCAACCACACCTCCTTTGCCGATCCGTTCCTGATTGGTGCTTGCACACCACGGTTCATACGCTTTTTGATGTACCGCCACTTTTACGAGACCAGGGGCATCCACTGGCTGGCGAAGTTAATGGGGGCCATTCCGATTTCGGAGGCAGACAAGCCCCGCGAATTGGTGGAATCCATGCACACGGCGCAAGATCGTCTGCGCGAGGGCGACCTTGTTTGCATTTTTGCCGAGGGCGCTATTACTCGTACCGGAAATCTGCTGCGCTTCCGCCGTGGTTTTGAGCGCATTACCCGTGGCCTGCCCGTCCCCATTATTCCCGTCCACCTTGACCGAGTGTGGGGCAGCATCTTCAGCTATGAAGGCGGGCGGTTTTTCTTCAAATGGCCACGCCGCATCCCCTATCGCATTACGGTGAGTTTCGGCGCGCCGCTGCCCGGGGATTCGGATGCGTTCCAGGTGCGGCAAGCGGTGATGGCATTGAGCGCGGAGGCCTTTGCGCGCAGGGGGCACTCGCAACGGCCGCTGCCGGAGTTGTTTCTGGATAGCGCACGGCGCAACTGGCGTCGTTTCGCCATGGCGGATACGAGCGGGCGCAAGGTGAACTTTGGCGAAGCCCTGATTGGCGCCTTGCTGTTCCGCCGCCAGGTGTTGAAGCAATGCTCCGATACGAAGATGGTAGGCGTTTTGCTGCCGCCATCAGTGCCGTCTGCGCTGCTGAACTTTGGCATCAGCATGGCGGGCCGGGTGCCGGTGAATCTGAATTACACCGCTTCAAAGCAGGCGATGGATGTGGCTGTGGAGCGCGCCGGCCTGAAGACCATCTTCACCACGGAAAAGCTCCTGACCCGGTTGGGGATCGAGAAAACGGCCGGCATGGTGATGGTTGAAGATGTGGCGGCGCGCTTCACCAGGTTCGATAAATTGGTTTGGGCTGTGATTGCCCGCGTCGTGCCCACTTCGCTTCTGAGGCGCTGGCTGATTCCCGCTGAGGTGAAGCTGGATTCGCTCGCTACCGTAATCTTTTCGAGTGGTAGCACAGGCATGCCCAAGGGCGTGATGCTGAGCCATCGCAACATCGTCTCCAACCTTGAAGCCGTGCAGCAGACCATCAATGTGAACCGGCGCGACTGCCTGCTGGGAACTCTTCCGTTTTTCCACTCCTTCGGATTTTCCATTGGATTGTGGCTGCCCGCCATCTCCGGGTTTGGCGTTGCCTATCACTCCAACCCGTTGGAGGCGCGGAAGGTCGGTGAGCTTTGCCGGAAGTATCACGTCACCCTGATGATCTCCACCCCCACTTTTGTTTGGGAGTACGTGCGCCGTTGCGAGGCGGAAGATTTTGCAACCTTACGCGTGGCGATGGTGGGTGCGGAAAAGATGAAGCCGGAGCTTGCCGACGCATTCCACGAGAAATTCCATCTTGAGCTTCTCCAGGGCTACGGGTGCACGGAACTTTCGCCCGTGGTCTCCGTGGAAAGCGCGGGATACCGTGGTGCTGACCAGACGCAGCTGGGAGCAAAGCGCGGCACCGTGGGGCATCCGATTCCCGGCGTTGCCGTGCGCATTGTGAATCCGGAAACCTTTGAGACGCTCGGCTGCCGTCAGGAGGGCATGCTCCTCGTAAAAGGCCCCAGCGTGATGATGGGGTACCTGGGTGAGCCGGAGAAAACGCAGCAGGTGATGTGGGAGGACGGCTGGTACATTACTGGAGACGTTGCACAACTGGATGAAGATGGGTTTATCCAGATAACCGACCGGCTCTCGCGTTTCTCCAAAATTGCCGGTGAGATGGTGTCGCACGTCCAGGTGGAAGACGCTCTTCATCGCGCCCTGGGCAGCCCTGAGCCCCGCATGGTGGTGACTTCAATTTCCGATGAGCAGAAGGGCGAGCGCTTTGTGGTGTTGCACACTGAGCTGGGATTGAGCATCGACGATCTGCTCAAACGCATGCGCGAGTCCGGGCTTCCCAAATTGTGGATTCCGCGTAAGGAGAACTTTTTCCCGGTGCAGGCGTTGCCATTTCTCGGGAGCGGAAAGCTGGACCTGAAACAGGTGAAGGAGACGGCCCGGAGGTTTGCAATGGACCAACCCGCGGCCGCCGCGGACGGGGGCAATCTTTCCGCTTAAAACTCCAGGCCCAGAATGCGTAGATCACTTTCCACCTGCTCGGCATTCAAGAACTGAATCGTGTGCAGTCCCATGCGGCGTGCACTTTCCAGGTTCAGTGAGCGGTCATCAATGAAGACGCACTCTTCCGGCTGCCGCTGGGAAAGGTCAAGTGCGAGCTGGTAGATCTGCGGTTTCGGTTTGGATACGCCCAGATAACAGGAACTGAAGAAAACGGAAAAGTATTGGCGCAAGCCAAAGGTCTCAATGCGGTGGAGATTCAATTCGCGCGATTCATTGTTCAATGTCGCCAGGAATACCTTGCCCGCCTTGGCAATTCGGGCGATGAGCGCGAGCGAATCGGGCAGGGGCTGGGATAGCGCGTAAATAAACTCGCGCACAGCTTGTTTTCGGAAGGGGCGAGGACGGTAGAAGATAGTGCGATCAAGATACTGGTCAAGGTCCATCTGCCCGTCGTCCATGGCCGTGCCCAGCAACTGATTGCGCTCCTCAAAATCTTTGGCGTCCACACCGAATTTTTCAGCCAGGCTGGCGCGTTGCAGATGGTCCAACCCGTTCGTCAGCACTACGCCTCCCACATCGCAGAATACAGCGGATATTTTTGGCAAATCAGGGCTCCTCTAAGTGTGTGCCTTTCTTTATCCCAGCCAGCTGGGGTTTTGCGCAGTCCCATCGAACATTGTGGAAGTCTTGAAGGGCTCCATTTGACCGTCGTGTCCGGCCGCGGCGGTGCGCTCGCGAAGTGAGGCAAGCTCCTCCTGCGTCAGCGGGCGAAAAGTGCGAGCGGCATGCAACCCCTGCTCCAGGCGTTCGAGCGAATCACACCCATTGATCACCACCGACGTTGGCAGGTTCATGGCGTAATGCAGGCATTCCACGGCCGTAACCGTATTGCTCTTCAGTGCATAGCCGGAGGCGAGCGGCTTCATTCCCAGCACGCCGATTCCATGCTTCACCAGAACCGGCACCACCTTCTGGGCGAAACTCTTGAAGTGCATGTCCAGGACGTTCAGCGGCATCTGCACCGTGTCAAAGGTGAAGTCGTGCTTGAATGCCGTGTCGAGCATCTTCAAATGAAAATCCGGATCCTTGTGGCCGGTGAAGCCAATGTAGCGGATCTTCCCCGCCTTCTTTGCTGCCTGCAATGCTTCAAAGCTGCCGCCCGGGGCAAAAATCTGGTCTGGATCCGTGGGGCGGATGACTTCGTGAAATTGCACGAGGTCGATGGTATCGGTCTGCAATCGTTTCAGGCATTCTTCCAGCTGCCGGGTGGCGAGTTCTCGGGAATGGCCATCAATCTTGGTCATCAGGAACACCTTTTGACGGTAACCGTCACGCAGGGCTTTGCCCATCCGCACTTCACTTGTGCCGCCGTTATAGTCCCAGCAGTTGTCGAGGAAGGTGACGCCATTATCGATGGCGGTGCGGACGATGCGAATGCTCTCCTGCTCGTCATTCTGAATTCCAACGTGAAAACCACCCAGGCCCAGCAGTGAGACCTTTTCGCCGCTTCGGCCCAGCGTTCGATAGGGCATTTCACCCGTGGAAGCCGCCACGGCCAGAGGGACCAGCGTGGATGCTGAAACCGCGGCGCCGACGCCCGCCACGCCCAGGGTCACATTCTCCAGAAATTCGCGACGATTCTGCTTCGAATGACTCATCGAAGTGCCTCCTTTTTGGAATCAGTTTCTTTCAACCTGAGACTTGCCCCATCAGGTGGAAGTAATAATCATATCACGATGACTGCAGGGAGGGTGGTGATGTGAAATCTCGAACTGCACCGCAAGGGCACAGCGAAAGGGGAGCCATGCCGACGCGGTCATTTACGTTGTTCTTAACGCCGGATCGGCACACCGCGAGGCCCGGTAGCAAGCCCCTGGGCGTGATCAACGGGTAGCTTGTAGTTACCGCCCCTGTGGCGGCATCATCTTGCTCCCAAGAGCCTGGAGTTTATCGAAATTCTGCTCCAGGAAAGCGGCATTTTGAGGTGAGACTGAATTCGGAGGGTAATCTTTGATGGCGCCCTGCTTCTTCATGCCAACAAACATGACGCCAGTGATGAATACTCGCGTCACCAGGATGTCTTCCCGGGTGGTGAGTCCGTTGCTCTTGATGATCGCTGCGACCTGTGGATACTTGGTGTCGAGAGTTTTGGCCTGTTGATCGACGGTTTTGCCGCTATTGTCTTCCCCGTCCATCTGCGATTTCACGGAGGGATTGGCTGCGAGGTACTTGTTGATGGCGTCCATGGCGGCGGCCGCCATCTGGATTTTGTCCATCGTCAGGTGGTAGTTATAGACCTCAGTGGCGTCGGGGTCGCTCGACGCTTTTCCGGCTTGCGCCGTGATGAGCGTAACCGCGGCTGTCGCTACAAGCGTGAGACAAGTGAGCATCGATGCTCCTGCGCGCTGCGTCATTTCGATGAACCTCGCTTTGAAGTTTAGGGAATATCCACAGTTGGCGCCGGAGCATCAATCCCGCAAGGTTTCCTTCCGCCGCAAATGAACCGATGAGGCCGAAAGTCAATTCCTTGCGGGATTTGTCGCGCCGCAACTACACCTGCTGCGCCAGATAATTTTGGATGCCGATATTTTCGATGAGTGAGAGCTGCTCTTCCAGGAAATCGACGTGCTCCTCTTCATCCGTCAGGATGACTTGAAGCAGATCGGCCGAAGCATTGTCACCCGCTTTTCGCGCGGTGGCGATGGCGGCGTTGTATTCAATGACGGCGTTCTTTTCCAGCGCCAGGTCATTTTGGAATTGCGCTTTCACGTCCCTGCCCACGTTCAGTTTGGGCATGTCATTCAGGTTGGGGGTGCCTTCCAGGAAGAGAATACGCTCAATGAGCGTCTCCGCGTGCTTCATCTCATTGATGGACTCTTTTTTGGTGTGGGCGCTCAACTTCTTGTAACCCCACGACTCGCACATCTCCGCGTGGATGAAATACTCGCTGATTGCGCCCAATTCTTCTTTCAACATTTTTGCCAAGACTTCAATGACTTCCGGTTTACCCTTCATAATGAACTCCTTTTGAATCCGGCCTTATTACGTGCGACCGAACTACCAGTGATAGATGGAAAAATCACGTTCGTCAAGCGGAATGAGCACAAACACAGTTCAGCGTCAGGGGTCCGGAGTCCGGAGTCTTCGCCCAAAACCATCAGTACTTGCAGCTTAGCCTACCTGCTACGGTCCCAGGGAGGCGCACCAAAACGGCAATTATGAATCATCGACTGATGACTGAAAACTGATGACTGATGACTGCCCCTTCATCCCTTCCCGCCATCGTCATGTTTTTCCCGCACGTGGGCAATCAAATTGCGCACGCTGTCCGCCAGTTCCACCACTTCGCCGTCACCCTGGACGTTAAACTCAATTTCATAATTCCCCGCGGCGGCGTGGTCCACCGCCTGCTTAAGGTCGGTCAGGGGCCTCACAACCTGGCGCGGGAGAATGAAGCTCACCCAGATGCTGACCAGCAAAGTGATGAAGGATACGATTCCGCCAATAATCTCGGCGCGAATCAGCAGTGCGCGGGCGCGTTCATGATCCTTTTGCACGCGTTGCCACCCGCGTCTCTCAAGTTCGTTGGAAAGATTGATGATCTTCTGGCTGGCGGTGGCCAAATCGCGTGAGGTCTGGCGGATCTGCGGGTCGTTCTCTTCCACTTTGGCCGCCACCTCTGTGTCAAAGGACTCAATGCGGGCGCGCAGCATTTCAATCAAGCGCGTGCGGCTCTCGCGCGGAGAGTGCGCCAGAACGTCATCCAGGTCTCGCTGATAGGTCCGCACGATCTCCCGCAAGCTTTCGATGGGCGGCAGATTACTTTCGCCCAGGCGTTCCACCGCATGGTTAAAGCTTGAGCGGTAGAAGGTAACCTGTGTTTCCATGTCATCAAACGTGGCTTTCTCTTCTGGCTGGAGGCTGCGGGACTCCCGGATGGTGTCCTCCAGTTGCCGCAGGGATTCGCGGTTGCGGGCGATGTCGTCGGGGTCGTGCAGCAGGAAGTAGTTGGTCTCGGCCCGCCGGGCGTCCAGCATCTGCACGGAGGCGCGTTCGGCGTTTCTCGCCACCGGGGCGTCGATGTTGACGATGCGGTCCACAATCGATGCCATGGCGAACAGGTAATAGATCGCCGTGAAGATCACCGGCACCAGGATCAGGCGCACCAGAGCCAGGCTGGAAGCAACCCGGCGCCGCAGGGAAAACCCCTGAAGGAGTACGATAAACGATCTCCGCGAGCGCCAGACCATACGTTGGATGTCCCCGGCAGAGAGCCGGTGTGAATGCCCTTCCTGCATGTTATTTGTGACGTCGGAATCTTACCCCAAAAACCTATAGGGGCGGTGCGAAATCCGCCCATCGCTCAACTGCGCCAGTTTGCCCCCGATGGAGAATGAGCCCCCGTCATTGGCAAGATTAACAACACTTGCCGATTGATCATGGAACTTTTTCGGCGCCTCATCCGTATCCTGAAATAGCGGTAGTCATTTGATGGGAGGAAAAATGTTTTGTCCTCAGTGTGGAAAAGAGTATTCCCAGCGCGTGAATTTCTGTTGTCATTGCGGCACGGCGTTCGCCCCGTCCGCCTCCACTCACGGCAAGAAGCTAACCCGTTCGCGCACCGACACGAAAATCGCAGGTGTCTGCGGCGGGTTTGCCAACTACTTTGATATTGACGTCACCCTGGTGCGCATTCTCTGGCTTATGCTGATCTTTATCGGCGGTTGGGGAGTGGTTGGTTACTTCATCGCCTGGATTGCCATGCCGCTGGAGCCCCTGCCCCAGGCATCTCCTATTGTGGCATGCCCGGACCTTGCAGTTTCCCAGCCAGTAGGAAACCATTGAGCTTCAGGGCAGTTCACGCAATGGCCGGGAATGAACGTCCGCAAGGATGCCCTAACGCGCGAGTATGTCCTTGTAGGCGTTGAGCGCCACCTTTTTGGGTTGGCGATCCATGATGATTTGGACAGTGCGGGTGGAATTCCCAGCCATTCCAACCTGGCCGACCCTCATCATCCCTTTTCCAAAGTCGGCGAATACCGGAACGAACATGGCGAAATGTTCGTCCACATCGCTTTGGGTGATCTCCGCCGTCAGTTTGAATTTGCCTTCGCCGAAAGGCTGCACGTCAGGTTTGAACTGATAGCGCGGCACCTGCGTTCCATAAACCCATTCATCGAAGAACCAATCCAGACGCCCGTTCCTTTGAAGGTCAAGCAGCTTGGGCATATGCTTTTCGGCAATGGCCTTGAATGACTCAGTGGAGGCCGGCGAGTCGCGGTGACTATCCATGAAGTCGTGCATCATGTCGATAAACGCCTGGTCTGGATTGCCGGTGCCGTGGTCTGCGTACATCAGTGACCGCAGCATGAGCAGGACGTAAGCGCCTTTGGAATAGGCGACCCCCTGGTAGGCATTTTCCGAACGCGGGGAGATGAGCCGCAATCCCAACCACAGCGGGCCCGCGTCATTCGGCGAGATGCCAAAGTTGTTCTTTTCCAGAATGCGGACGCGCTGGCGTTCCCAGAACTCAAGGTAGTCCTTCTGCCATTTCGGCCCCATGGCTTGTTGCAGGAACAGCCCCGCGGCAAACTCCGCAAATCCTTCCGAAAGCCACTGATCGTGATAAGAGGCCCACCCGACGCCGTGGCCGAACCATTGATGCGCCACTTCATGCGGCGTGACCTCCTGCACGAAGCCGTTAAACTTCGTGTCAATGTGGCCGAAAAGCATCCATCGTTGCGTCGAGTCGATGTAGGCGGAAATCGGCAGATAGACCAGATTGGGCCATGACTGGCCAAAGCTGAAGTTCGGCTGTTCCGTGACCGCCAGGTTATCGTACGGCCCCTTGCCGAAATAGAATGTACACACCTCCATCTGGGCGCGAGCCTGGTCAAGGGCGTACTTTGTCATCGCGCCGGGTGCCATATTTCCGAGGAATGCGGAATCTTCATAAGGCCTCAGGCTGTCGGGCAATTCCGGCAAATAATAGCCGGTAATGTTGTAATGGTTGACAGGGTCGGAAACATCGACCTTCTTGTATTGACCATAATTAAAGCCGGCAACGGCCATCGGAGCGGGGGTCACCCAATGGGATACGGCAAAATCGGCTTCCGTGGATTCTCCCTGGAGTTTGCCAATGCTCACCACGATGTTGGGGTGTGGAACTTTGAAGGTGAGATCGTAGAGCGCCTTTTCACCAAAGCCATTTAAGTTTGGATACCACGAATCGCGGGCGCGAACATAAAAACTTCCGTTGCCGGCATTCGCAAGAACTTTGTCACCGGCGTATTCCACGGTGATCGAATGTTCCTGCCCCATCGCCGGGGCTTCATCAAGGATGACGTAGAAGGAGCCATCCTCCTTCCGGTTTTCCTGAATATAGTGCAGGTCCTGCCCGTTCTGCTCAGTGACGCGAGTAACGCGCAGCGTTGGGAGCAGGCCGAATTTCATGACGCGTTCGCCCGCAACAAGCGACTCAAACGCCAGCGTGGCGCGGCTGAAGAGGTGTTCGTTTTTAGCAATGACGGTTTCGATGGTATAGCGATGAGTGGCAAACAGCCGCCTCTCCTCGCGCGAATTTGCGGTGTGCGCCCTCAATTCGGAGAGCAGGTGCTCAGAGTACCAGATGCCGTCATCCAAATCATCACGGTTGCAATTGATCAGCGCCACCTCCTCGGGAGAATCGAGTTGCTGAAGCGCGCCCACCCGCATGCGCACGAAGTATCGCAGGTCCTTATGAGGCGTGCCGCGCATGTAGGCGTTGAAAAACAGAGGGTGTTGGGGATTGTAAATTGCGGCCAGCACGTCGGCGTCCACATTGTCGATGGTCTCACTTTCCAGAATTGCCTGAGTAAAACCCTCGGGAACTTCATGGCGGTGGCGGAGCTTGCTTCTCCATTGCCGCAGGGCCTCGGCCGCTTCCGGTGGCGTTTCCGTTTCGGTGCCCAGCGCCCCGCTGAATTTCTGGTACACCCTGGGGCTGAACCGAAAGATCGCCTCCGTGATTTCTTCCTCAGCGGTCGGCGCGCCGGCGCGCCGGGTCATCTCGCGCGCATCGATTCCCTCGGGAGGCGTGAGCGTAAAGTGCCCCTGGCCGATGAAGATGGCGCCAGTTATGAATCTGTTTACGGGTTCCAGCAAGGTAAGTGTCCCGGAATTCAAGATGAAGGTCCCTGCGTCCATATGCAGGGTGAAGTTTGTGCAGCGGTAAGTGCTGCCCAGGCCGGCCTCGCGAAGCTGGTGGTAGACAGGGTCAGAATTCGCAAACCCCACGCTCTTGGCGGTGACTTTGATGTTGGTCTGCTGCGTGGCAATGGTCAGCGCGATCTGAATCTCGGCGGTTTCATGGAGAAACACCGTCTTCACCAGGTCGTTGAATCCTTCCTTGGTGATGCGGAGAGAGTAAGTTCCGGGGCTCAGATTGGGCGCGCTGAACTTGCCGGAATCGTCCGTCTTGAGGGTGATGGCCTGGGGTAAATTGCTTCCGGTGATTTCAACTTGCGCGCCTGCCACGACTCCGCCGGAGGGATCTTTGACCGTGCCGGAAATGGTGGCAGCGTGAAGCGGAGCGGCGAGGGCCAAAGAGAAAAGCACCAATGACAATGCAGTGAAGGTGCAAAGACGCTTTACCCTCCCAACTGCTCCTGTCATTCGATGAGGTGGGTATGGTTTTCTGCTTTGTGGGTACGTCCTGGCATGCTGGCTCATGGCTCCCTTGAAATTACTCCCCCGAAATTTCCGCACTGCTTTGACTCGGGACCAATGGATGAGGTCCACGCTTGCGGAATTTCGGCGGTGAGATTACCACATGTCAGGAATGGCGTTCGATTTTCTATGGGGCCGGTTTCACCTCCAACTGGAACGGCGCCAGCTGCTCCTTTATGACTTTTTCCACTCCCACGGCGATAATGACCTGGCGCGCCGCGGGAAAATACTTGGTTGCGGCGTTGTCCACGTCGTTGAGTGTCACCTTCCCGATGCGTTCGCTGTCCAATCCCAACTCTTCCGGCGGCAGCCCAATGGCCCAAAGCCGCGCCAGCGACCGGCCTACGGAATCCTGCGACTGGAGTTCGATGGCGTGATTTCCCACCAGGTATCTCTGGGCGTGGGTCAGCTCTTCATCGGACGGCGTGGTGGTGGTCATTCGGTTCAATTCATAATCAATCTCGTTCACCGTAGCTCCTGTGACCTCATTGCGCACCGCCGCCCACGTTTGGAAGATGCCTACCGTTCGTCGTGGTACCACGTACGAATACGGCGAATAGGTGTAGCCCTTGTCTTCGCGGATGTTCAGCGTCAGGCGCGAGCCGAACATCCCCCCATAAAGGGCATTGGCCACTTGGATGGCGGCATAATCCGGGTCGCTCTCCGTGGGGCCAATTGACCCGACGGCAAGCGTGGTCTGCACAGAGTCGGGGCGGTCAACAAAGTAGACCGCATGCGGCGGCACAAGCGAGGGTTTGTCAACGGCTGGCACCGGGGGAGTGGACGGAGCCGCCCACTTGCGCAGCAATGATTCTGCCGAAGCCGTGATCTTCGCTGCGTCGAAATCCCCAACTACCAGAAGAATTGCCTGGTCAGGCCTTAAGCGCCGCGCATATTCACGACGCAAGTCCGCAGCCGTCGCTTTGGCAATGGAATCCTGCGTCAAAGTGGTCACGCTATAGGGATGCTGGGCAAAGAGCACGTGGGCCATGGCGCGCTCCGCCAGGAAAGACGGGTCGGCCTCCTCCTGTTGAAGATGGTCGGCCGCGTTGCTTTTTGCGAGCGCCACTTCGCTTTCGGGAAACGTGGCGTTCTGCGCTACGTCAGCAAGCACGTTGAGCCCGGCTTCCGCCTTCGAGGCGAGAACGCTGGTGGTGATGATAATGGATTCACTTCCGGCGCTGGCGCTCAGGTCACCGCCCGCGGCCTGCAACTCCTCGGCGATCTGCCGGGCATTGCGGGTGGTCGTGCCCTGGTCAAGCGTCGCCGTCAGCAGGTCTGCCAGGCCCGGTAGGTCTTGGGGATCAGCCGCCAGGCCGCCCCGCACCGCCAGCGTGTAAGACACTTTGGGAAAGCCCGGGCGCGGCACCAGCCACAGCGTCAGGCCGTTGGCCAGCTTCTTCGCGGTCACCTGCGGCGCAGTGAAGGGTTTCAGCGCGCCGTAAGGAGGCAGATCCTTGGGCAGCGGTTGTTCCTTCTCGGCCCCGGCGGCAGGGGCAACAGCCAGGCAGAATAAAAACAGAAAAGCCATGATTCGTCGCGTCATTAGCGGGCTCCCTTCTGGTCACTTTTGGCTGCGCTGGTGGGTGGTGCGGGCACGCGGTCAATGATGGTGCGATTGGTCTTCACCAGGTACTTTGAGGCGAACGCCCGGACTTCCTCCGGCGTTACTCGCGCCAGCTCACCGGGGATCTCATTCACGCGCTCGGGGTTGCCGTCCAGCAGTGTGGCGTGGGAGAGCAGGGAAGCGCGGTCAATGGGGGCTTCCATGCCGGAATACCAGTCGGATTGCATCTTGGCGCTGATGCGGGCGAGATCCGCGGGGGTGGGTCCGTGCGTCGCAAGATCGTTCATGACGGCGTCGTAGGCGGAAAGAACCTCATCCGCCTTCAGATTCGGCGGGTAGATGATGAACGACGCCAGCAGCGTGGGACCGTCGTATTCAAAAGGATTGCCAAAGACGAAGTTCACTCCTCCCTGAACCTCCAGCGCCACTTTCTTGTCCTTCACCAGCGACTGGTAGAGCAGCGAGGCTTGCCCGTTGTGCAGCAGCTCCCCCACCACGGCTCCCACCACGGCGTCGTGTGAACGGCGCGAGGGCATTCGATAGCCGATGGCGAGGGCGGGAACGCGCGCCAGCGCGTCCTGCTCCGATGAGCGCCGCTCCGCCGTCTGTGGCGCCTCGGTAAGGTCGGGTTTGGGCGGCACCTGGCGCGGCCCGATTCCGCCAAAATACTTCTCCACTTTGGCGAAAACCTCATCCGGCTTCACATCGCCGGCAATGGCCATCACCGCATTGTTGGGGGCGTAGTAGTGTTTAAAGAACGCTTCCACGTCCTCGATTTTCGCCGAGTCCAGGTCCTTGAAATCGCCATAAAAATTGTGGGCGTTGGGAAACTGGTCATACGCTTTGCCGGGAAGGTCGATGGCGTAGAAGAGGCCGTAAGGCTCGTTCAGCACGTTCACGCGAACTTCCTCTTCCACCACCTTGCGCTGGTTCTCCAGGTGCTCCGGGGCGAAGTCCAGGGATTTTAGGCGGTCGGCCTCCAGCCACAGGACAGGGTCGAGTTCGGAGACGGGCGCGGTGTCCACATATTCGGTGAAGTCGTAACGCGTGTCAGCGTTGTTGGAACCGCCGCCGCCTTCAATCACGCGGTCAAACGTGCCCTTCGGCGCCACCGGCGTGCCCTCAAACATCATGTGCTCGAACAGGTGGGCAAATCCCGTGCGGCCCTCGGGCTCCAGGCGAAACCCAATGCGATAGGAGATGCAAAGGCCAAAGGTGGGCGCGGAGTGATCCTCAGAAACCACCACCACCAGACCATTGGGGAATTTTTTCGTGACGGCGGGAACCTTCCACCCATCCGCGCCAGACGCCGCGCCCGCCATGCCCAGCAAGCCAGTCAGGACCAGGGTCAATCGCCAGAGCTTCATCACTGCTCCTTCCATCTCAGGTTCAGCTGAGAATTGTGCCGCTCAGTATCAACCAACCGTTTCAATCGGAATCACCCATTATAGACGAATTGGACAGGCGGGGAGTTCAAGGGAACGCAAGCGCCGCCTTGATTGGTTGTGGCCATACACGTGATAGGCTACAAAGCGTCGAAGCGGGCCGGGGTGGAATTCCGCAGAGGGGTGAGGCGCTCGATTCTTGGGGTTGAGTGCAGGAAATGTTCCTGGAGGGCTGCTTTTCTCCTACGATTCCCGGGAGCAAATGTTCCTTTGAAGAAAAAAGCACCCCGTTGACCCTGCGGAACCGACTATGTTGATGATAATTCGTAGGTTGTAGGAAAGCAGGAGTACGGTTTGAGGGGCAAATTGCTGAATCGCGCCATTGAAAATAAAAGGGTTAGGGTGAGTCGTGCCGGTCGAGCCACAAAAATCAATTTGACCGCGGAGGCGACTATGTTTATGAAAAAAATATGGTTAGCGGGAATGGGCAAAAAGTGGCATCGGCACTGAAAAGTCAAGTCATTGAAAATATGAGAGTTGTTTCGTTGCGATGGAGCGCGGAAACGCGGAACAAAAAAGATGGTAAAATGAAGGTTGATCCGACTATGTTGATGAAAATAAAAGGCCGAGTGACAAACTGGCTGGTCGAAAAGTGTCACTTTTTCAACCAAAACGGGGCCCAATGACCATCTTCCCGAACGGGCTGCTGCCGGACTTTTGTGGTCGCTCCGCCCACTTCGATTGGTTTGCGCCAACCGACATTCAGCCCGGCCCCCCGAACGGGCAGCTTTCCCGCGCCGAGTTCACAAACCTAGCTTCGGCCCTCGAAGTGCAAAACTGTCAGATAGTGGGAGCAAATCCGGGCAGAATGTCAGTCCGGCAGCAAGGGGAGTGAGAAAATGCGCAGCCACTTGGGTTGTACAGGGTCTGTGAATCTGGGCAAGCTCGGGAACGACACCCAGAAATATCTGGAAAAGATTCCGGCAAGCTGGCTGGAGTACGAGCCGGAAACCTCGTCTTTGGATGTGCGCCACGTACAGCCGGACGACGTTCCGCCCATGCGCGAGGTGGCGGGAGAGCTGCTCGACTTCCTCCACGCGGTCTCTGACTCCGAGCGCGCGCAGGTTCCGGGTGGGGCGCTCTATTACCAGGATGAGCCCACTGGCCAGTATGTTCGCCTGAAGGTCTGGAAGGGCGGATTCCTTACCGTCGCCTGGGCACGTCCCGACTATGAGCACGCCCAGTGGGAGGCGTTCAACAATCAACCCTTGACGGTGGTCTTTGAACCCTTCCAACGCTTGAACGGTGCGGTGAGCTTTGAAGGCAATCCCAACGCCGCCGATCACCTTCGCAAAATCATCGACAAGACAGCGGGGGAGTATTCGCAAGGCGACTACGCCATTTCCTCCTCGGTCAACCGGGTTGAGATCACCCTGCGCGACGTCAACGCCGATGTGCTGACCGTCGTCAATGCCCTTCGCTACATGGCCAAGGAAGGCAGCCTGAGCGGCGAGATTGACGTCACCTCCTTCCGCGTGGGTGATTTGGAAGACTATTGCCGGTTCTCGTTCCGCGCCGATGGAACCTGGCTGGCACGGCCCAAATTGTGGTCGGACAAGCCTGAAGCGATTCCGGCCGCGGCGGCAGTGGCGCATGCGGCGTGAGAAAAGCGGTTGAAAGTTAAGAAGTCGAGAAGTTGAAGAGTCGAAGGTCTGACAGTTCAGGGTCTGCATTTTGGCGGAGTGAAAGTTTGTGATTCAATTCAACTTTTCGACTTTTCAACTTTTCGACTCATTAACCTTTCAATTGTCGTTTGTGAACTTTTGACATCTTCCTCAAGGAGTCCCCATGTTGGATTACGGCTTCACCGAGTATCAAGCAGCCATCCGCGATTTGGCGCGAGAGATTGCCGAGAAGGAAATCCGGCCTATCGCGGCTGAATACGACCGTGAGGCCAAGTTCCCCTGGGCGGCCGTCAAGGTCATGGCGGAGACAGACCTCTTCCGCGTCTACATTGACGATGAATACGGCGGGATCAGCGACGGCTCGCCCATCATGAACATGGTGATCGTCACGGAAGAGCTCTCCAAGGCGTGCGGCGGCATTGCCCTTAGCTTTGCCGGCACGGCGCTGGGAACACTGCCCATCATCCTTTCCGGCAACGAGGAGCAGAAGAAGAAATGGCTTCCAGACATTGCCGCAGGGAAGAAGCTCGCGGCCTTTGCGCTCACGGAGCCGCAGGCGGGCTCCGATGCGGGCGCGGTTCGCACCACGGCCCTGCGCGATGGCGACCACTTCGTGTTGAATGGCACCAAGCAGTGGATCACCAACGGTGGTGAGGCGGAGATCTATACGGTAATAGCTTTGACCAACCCCTCCAAAGGCCCTCGTGGCGCCTCCTGCATCGTCGTGGAGAAGGGCACGCCCGGTTTCACCTTCGGCAAGAAGGAAGACAAGCTGGGCATTCGCGCTTCCGCCACGCGGGAGCTGATCTTTCAGGACTGCCGCGTGCCGGTGGCCAACTGTCTGGGCCGCGAGGGCACGGGCTTCATCACCGCCATGAAGACGTTTGACGTTTCTCGTCCCGGCGTGGGCGCGCAGGCGGTGGGAATCGCTGCCGGCGCATTCGACCTGGCGCTTGAGTATGCCTGCCAGCGCCGCCAGTTCGGTTCGCCCGTCGGCTCGTTCCAAGGGCTGCGTTTTATGCTGGCCGACATGGCCACCAAGATTGAAGCTGCCCGCGCCCTGGTTTACGCCACCGCCCGCCACATTGACACCAAGCCCAAGGAGCGGCCCACGCTCTACTCCGCCATGTCAAAGTGCTTCGCCTCCGATGTGGCAATGGAAGTCACCGTTGACGCTGTGCAGATCTTCGGTGGCTACGGTTATATGCACGACTACCCCATTGAGAAGTACATGCGCGACGCCAAGATCACCCAGATCTACGAAGGCACCAACCAGATTCAGCGCGAGGAGATGTCAAAGACGCTGATCAGCAACTACCACTCGCACAAGTCCCCCGCCACGCGCGCGGCGTAGGGAGGGCGGTTGTTGGTTTCGATTGTTTGTTGTCGGTTTTCTGTTGTCTGCTTGGAATCACCGGCAGTCTCGACGGCTGTTTATGGCTGATTGACTGACTCCCCATCCGGGGCTAGACTGAAGCTACTATGACTGTAATCGTTAAGAGCAAGTCGCCACTTACTGTGCCTGATGAAGTGCGCCGCCGCGCCGGTTTCAAACCAGGCGACCAAGTGGAATTCAAAGTCTCCCGCGGCATGGTAACCATCCAGCCAAAGGTCCTTTCTCCTTGCCCATCGGATGATACGGTGACCCCAGCAGAAGCGAAAAAACTCCGGCACGCCTTGAAGCAAGTGCGCGAAGGGAAAACGACACCGTGGTCACGGGTCAAAGATGAATTGGGTTTGTGAACTTACGAAGGATGCCGAGGGAGACCTTGGCGATCTACCAAAAAATGTTCAGAAGCGGGTTGCCCGGGTGCTAGCCCAGATGCAGGCAGATCCCTTCCAGGGGGGACGTAAAGGCCCTTCGGGTAGATGAATGGCGCGGGGTGTTCCGGCGCCGCCTCGGTAACTACCGAATCATTTTCGTGCCGGATTCGGGACAGGAATCGTCCGCATACTTCGGATCCTCATCCGATCTGGCAAGACTTACCGTTGAGCGTGGCAGCCCATGCGCAACCGATTCAAACGAAAACGGCGATTCTGCGCTCTCTGCAAGCCCTTTAAGATGGGAATTGAGAATCGCTGGAAGCCGAAGGAACTTGCTGGTCTGAAACGTGCCGAATCAGAAATGCGGCATGCTTCTCGCGAGGAGTGATCCAGCGACTCGTGCCGCTTAACCGATTCGCTGCAATTTGGATTTAATTTTGAAGCGCAACCTGTTGGAAATGAGTTTTGGTAGCCCTGCTTAAGAGGCAATTACCGTGAGTGCCAAGAACGTATCTCCGGTGAATCCGACCTACCTCCATCCGCTCTTTACGGTGGGTCATTCGATTAATGATTTTGAGCACTTTGCAGCGCTGCTGAAAGACCATGACGTTGAGCTTTTGGTGGATGTGCGCAGCACGCCGCAGAGTGGACGCTTTCCGCACTTTAGCATGCCCGCCTTTGAAGTACTCCTGCGCGCCGAACACTTTGATTACCTTTTCCTGGGAGAAGAATTGGGCGGCCGCCCCGATGACGCGGACGCCTATCGCCCCGATGGATTGGTTGATTACCGTGTGCGGCGAAAATCCTATGCGCTGCAAGCGGGACTGGATCGTCTGCTGAAAGAGTTGGAAAGACGGCGCGTGGCAATGATGTGCGCAGAGGAAGACCCGCTGGAATGCCACCGCTTTCTGATGGTCTGCCCCGAGTTGACCCATCGTGGAATCATCCCATCGCACATCCGCAAAGGCTCGCGCATTGAAACGCAGGAAGCCGCGGAAGATCGGCTGCTTGCTGCCACTGGCTTTGATGCCGTGGCCGCCAACACGCTCTTTCCCGGCGCCCGAACCGATGCCCTGGAAGACGCCTACAAGCTGCAATCGGAGAAGTTTGCCTTCCGCGCAAAACCGTTTGTAATCGACACCTGGTAGGACGGTGATGAAGTCAACCCTGTTCACGATCGGTTTCACCAAGAAGACGGCGGAGGAGTTCTTTCGCCTTCTGCAAGAGGCGCAGGTGGAGAAGCTGATCGATATCCGGGAGAACCGCGTCGGCCAACTGGCGGGCTTTGCCAAATATCCCGATTTGGCCTTCTTCCTGCGAAAGGTCGCCGGAATCGTCTACGACTACCAACCCATCTTTGCCCCCAGCCCGGAAATCCGCGATGCTTACATTGAATCGGGAAATTGGGAACAATACCTGACCGCTTTTGCGCAGTTAATGGTGGAGCGGCAGGTCTTGGAACACGCGGATCCTGCGTTATTTGAAGGCAGAATTGCGCTGCTCTGTTCTGAGGCGGAACCGAAGAAATGCCATCGCCGCCTGGTGGCTGAGATGCTAGCGCAACATTGGATTGCCCAGGGCCACCAGATTGAAATCAGGCATCTGGTCTCACCCAAGCCCCCGCGCAAAACGAAATCAACAAAGGCCCGCCATGCGAGAACTGATTCTCTCTGACATCACCGAGATGGGTTCAGGTTTGTGCGTGATTGGACTCGAGCAGGTTGCCCGGAACGAGTTTCGCTCGGTCCGTCCGATGCCCCCCGTGGGCTATGCATGGCCACTGCCTTTCGATGGCCAGCGTGGCAGCTTCGTGCAGTTTGAGCCGGCGGCGACTTCGGTTCCGTGCCCACACGTTGAGGATCAGAGGACCCATGGCTTGGCCGCGGGTGCGGATTTGCTGGGCGAAGATGAGCTTGTTGACCTCCTTCAGCACGCGGAGATGGCGGAAACCTCGCAAGGGCTGTTTGGATGCGGGCTTTATGCGGACCAGCTCGGTGGCAACGCGTGGGTTCCTCCTGACCAGGCCAGCAGGTCGATCTGTGGCCTTAATTACGCCAACATGCGGTTTCGCGTTTACATCGACGCCGGGAAAGTGAAGCTGGTGGCGATGGTGGCGATGGACTCCGGGGAAGTGCTGCATAGCCTTCCGGTTGTTGATTGGACGTGGCGGCAATTTGTGACCGAGTTGGTTCGCCGTTTTACGAGGCTGCCCCCGCGTAAGGAACTGGATGCTCTATTCAACCGATCCATCCGCGTTCGAGTTATGGATGGCGACGTTCACTTTGTGCGAATAGGTCTGCCGCGGCCAAAGATGGATGAGAACAAGTGCTGGTTGATGCTGGATTCGCTCTTTCCCCAGCCTGATCTTAACTGGTTGGATGACCTATGATTTCGAGGTTTTGCCGATTTCTCTCAGGATGGTTCCTGATGAACTCGCCTTTCAAATTTGATGAAGCGCAGGCACTTGAAATCGCACGAACCTCCGTGGCGAGCAAGCTCTCTCCCGTTCCCAAGGACGATGTTGACCTTGTAGAGAGTGGCGCGCTCGACTCAATGGCGTGGGTGGATACGTTGATAAGCATCGAATCTGCGGCAGGGATTGCCGACTTTGGAAATCCCTGGACGGAGAAGCGCTCGAAGAGTATCCGTGTGCTGGCCGAGATGATTCGAGAAGCCCAACGACCTTTCACGGAAGAAGCTTCGGAGAATTTGAGTTTGCCTTCACATGCTAATGGCAGAATCTCAATCGTCGGCTGGGCATCTGCCTTGGGCTCGCAGAAAGTGACCGCGGAACAGATCGAACGTGCCCTCGGCCTTCCCCCGAACAAAATCCGCGAGGGAGCAGGAATTGACAGCGTATGCGTTGCTGCCGATTCTGAAGATGAATTGACTTTGGCGCAGAGGGCTGCTGAAATTGCTCTGGAGATGGCGGAAATCTCCGTGGATGACATTGACTTCCTTGTAGCAACCAGCGCAACCTTCCTGGGATTTCCCTCACTCGCCGCTTCTCTGCACTCAAGATTGCTGATGCCTGAATCGAGCGGCGCGCTCGACGTGGGCGGAGCATGCGTCGGGCTGATCTATTCGCTCGCCGTAGCCAGGGGGCTACTCAGTACGAGGCCCCAGGGTGTGGCGCTTGTCGTGGCCGCGGAAGTTCACAGCCGAAGGCTCAACGGACCTCAGGTGCCGGGAGAATTTCGCGGACTCTTTGGTGACGGCGCCTGTGCCTTCGTTCTCTCGAGCGCAGCAACCGCCGAGCAGAATGATTGCGTGAGTCTTCATGAGTTCGTTTGGGGCTGTTCTGGCACATTCGCATCTTCACTGGCCATTCGTGTCTCTGAAGACGCCGGTTTGAAGATTCAATTCAAAGGGGAACAACTCGCTCAAGCTGCCGTTGCTCAACTGAATCGCATTTTCGGAACGCTGGAGAACCTCAGCGGAGTGTCCAGAACCAAAGTGGATTATTTTGCGATACACCAACCCAATCCGCGAGTTGTCGAAATTCTTGCAGACAAGGCCCATATCCCTTTAGACCGGATTCCATTAGTGTCGAAGTTCTACGGGAATCTGGGTTCAGTCACTTGCGGCGCCAGCTTGTGCGAGGCTCTCAGCTCTTTTCGGAGGAGTGGCGACCGGTCGCGAACTCCCCTGATCTTCATGGCAGCAGTGGGCCCGGGCCTCGTATGGGGAGGGGCTTATTTGAACTGATCTTCGAACGCAAGTTCAATTTCTCGCCATGGTATTGATTACAGTGCCGAGCGCACCACGCCGCCTTCGGCTCGGATGGCGGCTCCGTTGATGATGGCGGCCTGCTGGCTTGCGACAAACGCCACGACGGCGGCGACTTCTTCCGGGGTCTCAAAACGTTTCAGCAATGAGCTGGGCCGGACCTTCTCAAAGAACTCTTTCTCCACCTGTGCTGTGGTAACGCACTGCTGTTGGGCCAACTGTTCCAGAAAGCTGCCGACGCCTTCGGACCTTGTCGGGCCGACCAAAATCGAGTTCACCGTGATGCCGGTGCCGGCCACGGACTCCGCCAGGCCGCGCGCCACCGCCACCTGCGCCGTCTTGGTCATCCCGTAGTGAATCATTTCGACTGGAATGTTGACGGCGGACTCGCTGGAGATAAAAATCATGCGGCCCCAGTTGCGGTCGCGCATGCGAGCGAGATAGTAACGGGCAAGGCGCACGCCACTCAGCACGTTGACTTCGAAGAACCGCAGCCAATCGGCGTCAGTGATCTCCTCGAACGGTTTGGCTTCGAAGATTCCCAGGTTGTTGATCAGGATGTCGGCTTCTGGCGCTTGATTGATGAAGGTCTCAACCCCATCCAGCGTGCCCAGGTCAGCCACAACGCCGCTGGCATCCGTCCCTTTCACCGCGCTGCGAAGGTGCTCCAGCGCGGCGTTCACCCGCGCCTCGGTGCGCCCGTTGATGACCACCTTCGCGCCCTCTGCCGTGAGAGTCCTGGCAATGGCCAAGCCAATTCCCGCCGTCGAGCCGGAGATCAGTGCGGTTTTCCCTTTGAGACCCAAATCCATGGCACGCTCCAATATCGAGAAGGGGTCAGGCATCAGGTGGCAGGTTTCAGGGTTCACTGAAACTGAAATCCTGCATCTGACGGTTAACTCCCAACACTTCATCCCGACTCCGTACTTTCGATTCCCCACGAGGTTGTTATTTTCTCACAGGTTTGCCAGCTTTGGGGCAGCTCGTGTTTCCAAATCGATTCCGGGTCCAACCCAAACACCCATTTTCTCCAACGCCATATTGAGATAGACTCACCAGCCCGGCATTCTGCACAAAACGGAGGTGTTCCAGTGGTTACAGCAAGCAAAGAGATCATCGTGGGAATCGATATGGGAGGCACCAGCCTGCGCGCGGTGGTGGTGAATGAGCAGAATGAAATCCTGGCAATTGAGAAGGAGCCCACCAACGTGTCGTTGAAGCCGGTGGCATTGATTCGCGAAATGGCGTCGATGGTGGAGGACGTGTTGGCCACGGCGGGCGTGCGTAAATCGCAATTGCGCGCCGTCAGCATCGGAGCTCCTGGAGCGGTGGATCCGCAGCACGGCGTGGTCTATCACGCGCCAAACCTGGGCTGGGAGGCGGTGCCGCTGAGCGCAGAGATGAAGAAGCTGCTGCGCGTCCCCGTCTTTGCGGAGAACGACGTAAACGTGGGTGTGGCGGGCGAACATGCATTGGGGGCAGGGAAGGGCGCGAAAGAGATGGTGGGCATGTTCGTGGGCACGGGAATCGGCGGAGGCATTATCTCCCGCGGCGAGCTTTACCTGGGCATGCGGGGCGCGGCGGCGGAGGTGGGCCACATGATTATCCAGGTGGATGGTCCTCAATGCAATTGCGGGAACCATGGGTGCATTGAAGCGCTCGCCAGCCGCACCGCCATGGAGCGTGACGTGCGTGCTGCCATTCGCGCCGGGAAAAAAAGCTGCGTGCTGAAACTCATGGAGGAGCGGGGCAAGGAACGTATGACCAGCAGCGTCATTCAACGCGCGCTGAAGAAGAACGATCCCGTCATGCACAATGTTATCAAGCGCGCGCAATACTTTTTGGGAATTGCTGTGGCGAATCTGGTAAACATTCTCGATCCGGAATGCGTGGTTCTGGGCGGCGGAGTCACGGAGCGGCTGGGAGAAGAGTTTGTTGCCCCCATCCGCAAGACGGCGTATGAAAATTTCCTGCGCCGCCATGATGCCGAGCGGGTAAAGATCCTTCCCGGTACGCTGGGAGACAACGCCGGCGGACTGGGCGCGGTGGTCCTGGCGCGGAAGCGGTTGAAGAAGCGGTAAGCGCAGCATCATCCAGAGACGAGATATTTCGGCAGTGATCGTGGCGTGATGGAGGCTGGCAATGATTTCCATTCATCGGCGGATGCTTATGATGCTTGCGGTTTGCGTGCTTGTTTGCGCGTCGCCATTGTGGGCGCGCCAGCCTGACACGGGATTCCTGAACCGGACTGTAGCGGTGGACGGCGTGACCTACAAGTATCAGGTCTTTGTCCCCGGCAATTGGAACAAGAAAGCCAGATGGCCGGTGATTCTGTTCCTGCATGGCTACGGTGAAGAGGGTGAGGACGGACTGTTGCAGACTGACGTGGGGCTGGCTGCGGCGATTCGCGAGCATGTGGAATGGTTCCCCATGGTCGTCGTGATTCCCCAGTGCCGCAAGAAGGACTGGTGGAATAATCCAGCCATGGAAGCGCAGGCGCTCGAAGCACTGGACCAGACCATGAAGGAGTTCAAGGGCGATCCCCAAAGGGTCTACCTTACCGGCCTTTCCATGGGCGGTTATGGAACGTGGGCGCTGGGCTCGCAGAATCCACACCGTTTCGCCGCGCTCGTGCCGATCTGCGGAGGGATTCACTTGCCTCCGGGGCACGATATTCCCAATGCGCATAACACGGATGATTCGGCCGACCCTTACACCGCTATCGCTCAAAAGATCGGGAATACTCCCGTGTGGGTTTTCCATGGTGGAGCGGACCCCACCGTTCCGGTCACGGAATCACGCCAGATGGTGGCCGCTTTGAAGGCCGTAGGCGGAAACGTTCGTTACACGGAGTACCCCGGCGTCATGCACGATTCCTGGGATAAGGCCTACGCCGAACCGGAACTGATTCCCTGGCTGCTGGCCCAGAAACTTACGCCATCGAAGTAAGGGTGTACCGCGAACCGCCGTGGTTGCGGTCCGCGGAATTTACCTTGCCAAGGCAGCCAATCTGGAAGATCGAGCTCCGCACTGAATTAAGGGGCGCTTGAAAGAACCGCCGACCTCAACTGCGGAGGTCGTCGCTACGGTTACTCGTACCAATATGGAAAACATTCCTATAGCAAACTCCAAGCAGGCATCGGACCGCGCCAATCAGACCAACGCCGTGGCGGCGGGCTTTCTGGGTTGGACGCTTGACGCGTTTGACTTCTTCATTCTCACCTTTGTGCTGATCCCGGTGGCGCGTGAATTCCACGTTTCCCTGGTGGATATGGCCGCCACCATCACCGCCAGCCTCGCCATGCGTCCGGTGGGCGCGCTGATCTTTGGACTGGTGGCGGACCGCTACGGTCGCCGCCTGCCACTGATGGTTGATGTGGTCTTCTATTCGATTGTCGAGGTGCTCTCCGGCCTCGCTCCCAGTTACCGGGTGTTCTTTATCCTGCGTCTGCTTTACGGAATCGGGATGGGCGGTGAGTGGGGCGTGGGGGCATCGCTGGCAATGGAATCGGTCCCTTCGAAGTGGCGCGGCGTCCTTTCCGGCTTGCTTCAGGAAGGTTACGCGTTCGGGAACCTGCTGGCGGCGGTGGTCTATGCCCTGGTGTTTCCGCACTGGGGATGGCGCGCCATGTTCTTTGTGGGCGGATTGCCGGCACTACTTTCACTCTTCATCCGCGCCAAAGTGAAGGAGAGCGAGGCGTGGCACCAGTCGCGCACCGATTGGGGCACTTACGGCAGGGCCATCGCGCGTAATTGGAAACTGTTCCTCTACATGGTTCTGCTGATGACCACGATGAACAGCATCTCCCACGGCACGCAGGATCTCTACCCCACCCTACTGCAAAAGCAACGGCACTTCAGCACGCAGACGACGGCGATGATTACGATGATCTCCATGGTGGGTGCGATCACCGGAGGGCTTATCTTTGGCCTTTATTCGGACCGCCGCGGGCGGCGCCGCTCCATGGTGACGGCCGTGGTCTGCGCCCTGCTGTTGATCCCCGCGTGGGTGCTGTCATCAACCGTCCTCCTGATCATCCCCGCGGCATTCCTGATGCAATTCATGGTGCAGGGAGCGTGGGGCGTCATCCCTGTCCATCTGAACGAACTCTCCCCCGGCGAACTGCGCGGCTTCTTTCCCGGTTTCGCCTACCAGCTCGGCGTGCTGTTCGCTTCCAGCATCACCTTGATAGAAGCGGTGCTGGCCAAACACCTCACCTACGCGCAGTCATTGGGCCTGCTGGCCGGAATCGTGCTGCTGATTGGAGCGCCGGTGATCGGGTTCGGGCCGGAAGCGAAAGGCATCGCATTTGGGAAGGCGGAAGGGAGTAGGGAATAGGGAATCGGGCGTTGGCTTTCGGGTGTTGGCAATAGGTGCCAGGCAGGCGGAAGTGCGAAGTCAAAAGGCAAAACGCAAATGGCAAAATGCAAAAGTGATTTGAGCCAGGGGGGAGTGGCCAAAGTCCGCGGGGCGTTTCTGGACCTACGAGATCAAATCTTTAACCTGTGCTGGTAACTGCCCACTCCCAACTCCCTACTCCCCATTCCCGGTCCATCACACACGGAGCTGCCGAAGATACGGTACGCTGGCCTTCATCAAAGCCAAATCCATTTCAACGAAGTAGTTCTTGATGCCGCCGGTTTGGGCCGCGGTAAAGATCTTCTTCCAGTTGAGCGAGTCCTGGCCCACTGCCATTTCCTTCCGAGCCGTTGTGGACCAACCCTGGACGTGCATGGAAATGAAGCGTCCGGGGTATTTTGTGAAGTACTCCGTGGCGTCAAAGCCCGCGCTGATGGTGGAAACCTGGAATTGAAACTTCACCAGCTTCGGATCGAGAAGCTGAAACAACAGGTCATAGGTCCGCTGGCCATCCACAGAGGTGAGCTCAAAGTCCTCGTTGTGAAGGCCCTGTTGGATTCCGGCCTTGGCGGCGAGTTCACCCATTTTGTTGTACTCATCGGCCGCTCGCTTCACGTCATCCATGGTTGGCTTCAGCGGCCCGTCAAGACTGGGCACCAGCATCTGCGTCAGGCCCACGTCCTTTGCCCACGCGATGCTGGCTGCTTGATCTTTCCTCAGTTCGCGAATTCCAAAATGTGAGCTGAGGCACTTAACCCCCGCATCTCTGAGAATTTTGCGCAATTCAGCCCCGGTGTATTTGCTGAGCCCGGCAAAACCCGAGTCCGCATAACCGATGGGCGAGCAGAGTTCCACCCTCTCGAATCCGGCCGCGGCAAGCTGCTTGATGGTGCCGGGAAAGTCCTGCGCAATCATCGTCCGCACGGGCCAGGTTTGGCAGCCGATCGGCAATCCCAAGGGATTGGCGGCAAGCTCCGTCGCGCTGCCAGAGATAAGCCCTGCCACCGCCGCACTTGTCGCTGCGTTCTTGAAGAAACCTCTTCTGGAAATTTTGGACATACACACCTCGTGCTGCTTCAGATTAGTCGAGCGTGCTCAACCAACGTGCGGCATTGTCTCACAGTTTGAGAGGGAGGGCGTAATGACGTGTTTGAAGCGTAGTGGTACAGTTTGTAATTGTTGCGGCGAGTTTATCTCGCCATATGGCGGCGTAAAGCCGCCTCTACCTCGAACTGTACCACCAACTGCTGTTGGGCAATGCTCCTGGAAGCAGAAAGGGTCTCGGCTTTTGCTGCCTACTCCCGACTCCCAACTCCCCAATCACAGCGAGTCCATAAACACCAAGTAAGAGTTTCCCCAGAGGTTGGTGGGAATCGAACCGTGGGCGCGGTTGGTGATGACAATGTGAAACCCACGCGCGGCCGAGGCGATGCGGGCTTGCAGATCGTCGATGGATGAGGCCGTGTTGGACTGGGGCTCAACCAGGGCAAGAGATTCGAGAACGGGATAGATGACCTCTCCCGCCGGCGCCATTGGAGATTGGAGCCCCTCGGCAATGAACTGCATCTGCGCGTCAATTTCGTAGAAGTGCCAGGCCAGGCAGGCGCAGAAGCTCACGCCCTTTTCAAACTGCGCCAGTGATTGCTCATCGGTTGCGGTGAGGCTGGTGTCAAACACCAGCACAAGCCGCCGCTCATCCTCGCGGGTATATTCCCGCACCTTCAATTGCTGCGCCTTGGCCGTGGCTTTCCAGTCTACATGGCGGGCGCTGTCAGTCTCATTGTAATCGCGGATAGCATAGAGATCATGGCCCCGGCCCTTGAAAAAGCTTTCAATCTCGCCACCGATCAGCGGCAGGATCTCATAAAAAGATTCCGTTGGCTGCACGTTCGGCAGCACCAGTATCTCCTGCTTGCTTGTTACCTCATGCGCCTTGAGCAGGAGTCCAAAAGGGAACTTGGTGCTGACGCGAAAGCCTTCCTGGGTGTAGCGTCCTCGGCGGGGAAAGGTGAGTTCCACGTGCTGCGTTACGGCCGACCGGTGCGGGATGTAGGGCACGTAGACGGGGGCGTCCAGAATCTGCCGCGCCGCGGGAATTACTGCCTGCTTGCGTTTCTTGCCCTTAAACGGATCACGCGCCGAGACGGTGAGCGAGAAAGATGGAAAGACCCACTTCAAATTCTGCACCGTCAACCGCGAAATCATGGGCCGCTCGGCAAAGACGTGCTCCGGCAGGGCAAAATCCAATTCGATCTGCGAGAGCACGATGGCGGAGAGAATTCCCGAAAGCAGAATTCCTGATAGCAGGTTGGCCAGGATGATGAACAGCAGATTGTTGCCGGTGTTCAGCCCGGCAATGGCGATGACCATGATGATCAGGAAATAGGCCACGCCTTCGCGTGTGAACTGGTATTCCACCTTGAGCATCCAGCGTTCCAGCGCCGTGCGTTGCGCGAGGTAGGGCACCACCTTGACAGCCACCAGCGCGGCAAGCAGTAATGACAGTGTCGCCGCGGCCACTGAGGCTTTGAACGAGCCTGACTCACTGAGCGCGGTTGAATACAAGGCAAGGAAGAAGGCAAGCGCCAGCCCAAAAAGCGCGAGCCAGAACCGGCGCCACGCGGCACGGTCAACGTGCGCCATCTGGTAGCGTGCCATGGACCAGAAATGCCGCCACATGCCGCCGGAAGCAGGTTGGGAGAGAGTTGCCATGTCGGGATTATTGTAACTCAGGTACGAGAGGGGGAATAGCGAGGTTACGAGTTATGCGTCAAATGGAACAGGGAACCCACATCATCAGACAAATTATAGGGGCAATCAAAGGGAATCACAGGATTGTTGGGACCTGTCCGAATGGACCGCTTCGGGCCAGGAGTCGCTGTCATCTGTAGCCGGTTCCCTATCCCCTAAAGCGGTACCGGCACGGATTCCACAATCTCGTTCAGGATGGTTTCCGACTGGTCGGATTTCTTCATGGTGGAAAGATAGCGCGAGCTGACGATGCAGCGATGGGAGAAGACGGGAACCACAAGTCGCTTGAAATCATCGGGAATGCAGAAGGTGCGGCCTTCCATGACGGCCATCGCCTGGGCGGCGCGGAACAGCGCCATGGAGCCGCGCGGGCTGACGCCGAGGCTCAGGTATTCATGCTGGCGCGTCTTCTCCACAATCGCCAGCGTATAGTTCATCAACTCCTCGTCGACCTTCACCTTGCGCACGGCCTGTTGAACTTCCAACACCTCTTCGGCGTTCATGACGGGCTTGATTTCCGCCAGGGGTTCCGAGTCCGCAAAGTTCCGCAGGATCTCCTTTTCACTTTCCGCGGTGGGATAGCCAACGCGAATCCGCATCAGGAAGCGATCCATTTGGGATTCGGGCAGCGGGTAGGTGCCGTGATGCTCAATGGGATTCTGCGTGGCCACCACCATAAAGGGCCGCGGCAGCGGGTAGGTTCGGTTATCCACCGTCACCTGATTTTCATTCATCGCTTCCAGCAGCGCGCTTTGGGTCTTGGGCGTGGTGCGGTTGATCTCATCGGCGAGGACGATGTTGGCAAAAATGGGCCCCTGGCGAAATTCGAAGCGCTGAGACGATTGGCTGAACACACTGATTCCTACCACATCCGAAGGCAGCAGGTCTGAGGTGAATTGCAGGCGCTGGAATGAGCAGTTAAAGGATCGAGCGAGCGAGTGCGCCAGCGTTGTCTTGCCCACGCCCGGGACGTCTTCAATTAGCAGGTGACCGCGGGCAAAGAGGCCCACCAGCGTGAGCTGGATCACTTCATCCTTGCCACGGATGACGGTCTGAATGGATTGTTGCACACGCTTGAGCAAATCGAGAGCGACGGAGGGTGGAGTATTCACTTCAGCTTTTTCCATGTGGTTGAGTCCCGAAAAACCAGCCCCGGATGTCTGGACCGTGGGCGCAAAATCTGTTATCTTCATTAATTGCCGCGGGCGATTAACTCAGCGGTAGAGTGCTATCCTCACACGGTAGAAGTCACAGGTTCGAATCCTGTATCGCCCACCAATCCCCTTTAATGCTCTGCCAATTGTAGCACGAGAGGCAGTTTCACCGGAGTGCCAGAAACAGCCAGTGCCGCGCCACTTCCCTTTGCCCCCTCATGTTTATTACCTTCGCCTTTGCCGTAACCGACTGATGTTCATTGCGCCGCAGCCGCCGTTCAGGTACGATTCGGCCCGCATTACTATCTTCGAGGATTGAAAAAGAACCCATCATGACCAAGCCTATCTTGCAATATTTCTTGAAAACTGCGGTTATCACCGCGCTCTTACTGTCATCAGCCAACGCGGAGTGGCATCATCTCGGAAAGATGACTGCCGGCCCGCCGCAAGGCAATCAGATCACCTTTCGAAATCCGGAATCCACTGTTGTTGTCACCGTCCTGGCTCCCGACCTGGTTAGGGTGCGCATGGTTCCAGGCAGCGTGTTGCCTCCGGACTACTCCTGGGCGGTCATCAAGACCGATTGGCCCCAGACGTCAATTGACTTTTCGGGCAGTGGGGAGGCGCGCGTCATCCGAACTTCGGAGCTGGAAGTTCACATTGACCTGCAACCTTTCCGCATCGCCATTTACAATAACAAAGGGGAACTGATTTCCAAAGATGCCGGCTCCATGGCGTGGGATGGCGCGCGGGTGCGCTGTTGGAAGTCCATGCCGCCCGGCGAGCAATATTACGGGCTTGGTGAGAAAGTCGGGCCCGTGGCCAAGCGGGGGCATTCCTATGTAATGTGGAACACGGATCCAGCCGCTTACGATGCCAATACCGACCCCATGTACCAAAGCGTGCCATTCTTTCTGGCCTTGCGCAAAGGGCAGGCGTACGGAGTGTTCTTTGACAACACCTATCGTTCTACTTTCGACATGGGAGTGGAATCAACCGACGAGTATTCGTTCGGTGCCGATGGCGGGGAACTGAATTACTACTTCTTCTACGGACCCAATCCGAAAAAGGTCATCGCCCGCAATACGGAGCTCGTGGGGCGAACAGAGCTGCCTCCCTTGTGGTCGCTCGGATACGTTCAGAGCAGTGCCTACTACATGACCGGTAGCGAATTTCGGTTTGTGGGTGAGAACCTACGCCGCCGGCATATTCCCTGTGACGTGCTCTTTATCGACACGCTCGACCACATGGATGGGCGCCGCATCTTCACCTGGAATATGAAGGCGTTCCCCGATCCGCCTGGCTTCCTCACGGATTTGAAACGCCAGGGTTTCCACTCCATGGAGAACATTCAACCCACACCCAAAGTTGATGACAACTTCTGGGTTTATCGGGATGGCCTGGCGGGCAATCACTTTCTCCACCGCCGTGACGGTTCCTTGTTCGTCGGTCAGCTCTGGGCGGGAGAATGCGTCTGGCCGGACTTCACTTCCTCCCGCACCCGGGATTGGTGGGCCTCGCTCACCGTGCACGACGCGAAGCTGGGAATTGACGGTATCCTGACGGATATGGACGAACCCACGGCGGATCAGATTCCGTTGAGCCAGGGGTGGATTCCCGGCACACTCGATCCCCAAACCGTTTTCGACGACCACGGATTGAACAGCCCCTACGCCAAGAATCACAACGTTTATGGAATGTTGGAGACGGCGGCCACGCGGCAGGGAATGCTTGACTACCAGCCCAATGTGCGGCCCTTCGTTATTACCCGCGGAACCTACGCGGGCGGCCAGCGATATGCCGTGCAATGGACCGGAGACAACATGGCAACCTGGGAGGACCTGCGGGCGAGCATTCGCGCGGTCATCAGCCTGGGTGTTTCCGGCCTCCCCTTTGTGGGCTCAGACGTGGGAGGTTTTGCGGGCTATCCCAGCGCCGAGCTCTACACGCGCTGGCTTGAGGCCGGCGTCTTCCATCCGTTTTTCTGGACGCACACGCTCGACAAAGAGCGCACGCTTGATCCGTGGGCGTTTGGCCATGATTATGAAGCGGTCAACCGGCGCAGCATTGAGCTCCGTTACCGACTGCTTCCATACTTTTACAACGCGTTCTATCAGGAAACACAGACAGGTCTTCCGATCATGCGTCCCCTGTTTCTCAACGATCCGTCAGATGAAAAATCCATGGACCCTACACCGGCCGGACAGAACAACGAGTTTATGTTTGGTGAGGACCTGCTGGTGGCCCCCGTAGTGACCGAAGGTGAGTTTAAGCGCAAGGTCTACCTGCCCAAGGGAACTTGGGTCGATTTCAGGAGTGAGGAGGTTTACGACGGCCCGCGAACCATCATGGTGGATGCTCCTCTCGACCGCATTCCGATGTTCGTCCGTGGCGGGGCCATTGTCCCCATGCGGCAGGTCGTGCAGTATACGGGCGAAGCGCCGATTGACCCGTTGACACTTGAGATCTTCCCCAATGGAAATTCATCGCGCCAATACTATGAGGATGACGGGAACAGCTACGATTACAAGAAGGGTGCGTATTTGCTGGAGACGGTGAGCGTCCACGATGAGAGTACCAACCTCACCGTGGGAATCTCCGGCCGTGAGGGAACATATCAACCACCTTCACGGTCCGTGGTTGTGAAGATTCATGGATTTGCTGGCGTTCCGCACAAGGTGCAGGTTGACCGGCGGGAACTGACGGTTGTGGATTCACCCGAACTGCTTGAGAAGTCGGGGGAAGGCGCCGCTTACGATTCCAAAGCGAGGGTGGTCTGGGTGAAGACCCCGGACCAGAATTTTCCCTTGGACGTTATTGTTGTGAAATAGGTTTTGATATTTGCAGAGGGCGAGACGTCACTTGCGCGGTGAACTCTTTCGCTTCCGCCCGGGAATAACCTTCGTGTCGCCTGCCGCCCAGCGCCCCAGGCGATAGGAGCGGGTGTACGGTTGCGTTAGGTCTGCGATGGTTACCTTCACGGTGCCTCCGGCATCACACGAATAACTCTCCTCCGCCTGCAATTTAAATTCGCGGCCAAGGTGCGTGACAGGCACTTGAGCAAGGTCCGGACTCTCGCGCAGAGCCGGGTCAAAGGCAAAGCGGATATCGTCCCAAACCGTGATGTCTCCCGCGGGGCGTCCATCTCCGGTAAGGTGGCTGCATTCGAGATAGCGGAAGTGGCCGATGTTATGGGCGGGCGAGTATTGTCGCGACTGCGTCAGAGCTGGCTCGCCGGGCGCGGGCAACTGAGTGCCTTTGGAAAAGAGCGGATCGAAAATTACGGTGCGGCCCTCGTCGGCTTCGCGCCACACGCCGAAGTGGCGAGTGAACTTGTCGCGCAAAACGTACCCTGCCTGCGCATCCGCCTGAATTGCCAACCCGATGGCGGTGGCCGAACGCGTGTAGGCAGAGCGCCTCACCCTGCGCCCAAATACCTCGCGCAACATGCGGGCGACAATGGGCAGTTCGCTACCTCCGCCCGTTACATAAAGTGCCTCAAGGTTCTGGTCCGCTGTCTGAGCGCTGGCGGTAGAGCCTGTCAATCCGTAGCCGTGAGCCTGCAGCAGGTCTTCTGTTGCGTTCAAAGTCTCCTGCACCAGCGGGTGGCAGCGCTCATAAAACTGGGCGACGGGAAACGAGACTTGCGGCCAATCTTCGCGCACCACCCCCAGGTCAATGGAGATATTCCGTGTGTTTGGGTGCAGACTTTCCTTCTGCGCGCGGCATTCCTCATGCAGGTGAAACATCTCCGCCTGCGAGAGGTTGTCGCGCGCAGCAGCGTCAATCCCCGCGGCATCCAGAGCCAGTTCCGCAAGAATTTCGTCAAAATCGTCCCCGCCCAGTGAACCGATGCCTTCGGAGGCAATCACTCCCTGCTCATTCTCATCCATCGCCACCAGCGAGGCGTCAAATGTCCCGCCGCCAAGGTCGTACACCAGGATCTGGGTCTTGTTCTTCTTCTGCCGGGTGGCGCGGTCCCTGTGGCCAAACTCGATACTGGCGGCGGAAGGTTCATTCAAAAGCCCCAGGACGCTGAACCCGGCTTCACGGAAGGCCTCCGCCGTAAGAAACCGCTGGTTGCTATTGGCATTGGCCGGGACACCCAGCATCACCTCGAGCGGGCCTGACTCAGCACTGGGTAGATTCGAGTGCTCCAGCAAATTGATCCGCAACGTAGAGCAGAGCTCGCCCAGCAATTGCAGCATGGGCACGGTCTGGTCCGCGATCTGGACCAGCGTCTCCGGACCGGCGCCCTCCAGAGCCCGCTTGAGTGAGCGCACCACCGTCCAGCCGGGCTTCTCCTGCGCTGTCCAAGCCTCCCATCCATAGACCCGCGCCTGCCCGTTAGCTGCTACCAGTGGAGGGAACCACTCGCGGTCCGTGCCGTCGGGCGCGCTGAACGAAACTACGGGGTAATTGCCGCGATCTACAAAGGCAGCAATAATTCGAGTTGTGCCAAAGTCTATTCCCAGCCTCATATTTTCTCTCTCAATGGGTTTCTCTTTAATTATAGCAGCAACACGGTGAAGTGAAGGGAGTGGCAGTTTGATTCGTTGGAAGTTGTTGAAAAGGTTGGTGTATGGGACGTTTTGCTGGTCGCTTGCGTCCGCAAAAAGTGGTCAGGGTCGCAGCCTCAACCAAGATATGCATTGCCCGAAGCCAGAAACGCAACAAGGCAATGCGAGCTTTGGGGAGGATACCTGAGCCTTCACCAAATTGGTGAAGTTACTTTGGAAGAAATACCAGCCGCGGACGGGTTTGAAGAACTCGTGGTCACGCGCCTGGCGCGGATGATGATGTTAAAGGTGGCCGAGAAAGGCTGTGGCGCCTCGCGGAATCGGTGGGCAAGGGCCATACTGTTGCCTCATCTGCCACCCTGGATTTGCCAACCCTCGGATCAGTGCACTCCGATAGGCTCGTTTTCCTGTGCGTGGGTCAGCTCGCGGCTCCAGCGGAGGGCTTGCAGGTGTAGTTCACAGAGCTTTTCCTCCTTTACTGCCAGTTTTCTTGCCAATTGGGAGCACTCTTCCCAATGGCCGTGTTCATAGCTGAGAACAAGTTCAAGCACATCGCGCATGGGGGACTTCTCGCCCATCAAAGCCGCGCTGACGTCCGGGGAAATGGGCAACTCGCCCAGGATGACGCGCATGGGGCGCCGCAAGAGAACATCGATGCTGGAGAGCAACCCCAGGAAGAAGTAGTCCGGCTGGCGCTTGGGTTCGCCCACCAGCGCGGCGATGTGTTCGCAAAAAGCTCCGCGAATCAGGGCCATGGCCACCAGAATGGGAGGGCCGCCTTCGCCCAGTGCCGCCACGGAGATCAGACCAATCCATTTGCGCAGCTCATTCTCGCCGAGCAAAAGCAGGGCGTGGCGGATGGACTTGACCTGGGAGTGGAAAGCGAATCGCGCCGAATTTAGAAATCGCAGCAGTTTGTAGGAGAGCGCCAGGTCATGCTTGATAGTCCGCGCCACTTCGTCCAGATCGATCTCCTGCCGCGTGACCGCGCCCAGCACGAGCAGGTAAACCAGCTTGGTAGGCGTGACATCGCTGGTGGAATACGGTTGCGCTTTAAGAAAGAACTGGCCCCGAAAATAGGAATAACCCTGCTGTGACGCGGCCTGATACTGCGCCCGCGTGTCCACATGATCGGCAATGAAAACGGTTCCCCGTGGGCGATGCTTGCGGATCAGAAGCCATTGCGCCCGGTCGGCCGAGGCGGTGATATCCAGCTTAATGAAGTTGGCGATGTCCGCCAGCGGGTTTTCCCCCATGGGAGGGAAATTTTCGAGCGCGATGCTGAAGCCTGCCTCTTTGAGGTCCCGGCAGATATTGACGACCTTCGTTTCGGGTTCCCTTGCGCCATCAATTTCCAGCACCACCTTGTCACGCGGCAACCATTCGACGCCCCCATCAATCAGTGCCTGATGGGGACATTTGATGAAGGCGCGCGTGCCGTCAATATACGCGTCGAATCCTGCAGGGAGTACATTGGCAGAGCCTCCACCGCCCGAGGGAGCACCTCCAGGCGATGGCCAGAGCCCCTCTCCTCCGGGACGGAAGAGAAGCTCATAGCCGTAAACCCTTTCCAGTCGGTCCAGTATGGGCTGCCGGGCAATGAATTGCTGCATAACCAATAGCCTTCCAGCCTGCCGTCACTTCAGGTACCAAATCGCCACTTGCAGCGTAGGCCCCACCTCCGCTTGCAACGTGGTCATTCTCTTAATCGGCAGAGTTCGGGCAATCTTGAGTCTAATTTTGAATCAGGCCTTAATTTCCTTCGGAATGGGTCGATTTTAGTCCGACCGTTTAGGGTTTTGGATGGGATCTTTCTGCCGCCATCCGCCTCTCGGGGTGAACCTGCCGCCAGGTCTCTGCGGTGCCATCAAACTCCGCCCCTTCGCATATCCATTCAGGCAGGTATGTTAGTATCATTAGTTCTTACATTTTTGGTTTTGACTGATCTTCAGTACTGAGAGGGAAGTGTGCTTCGAATTGGAATTGTTGGTCTGCCTCAAACGGGCAAAACTACTTTGTTTCAAATCTTGACCCGCGCCCATGGCAGCGTAGGTTCGGGCAGGCAGGAAGCCCGCGTGGGAGTCGTGAAGGTTCCCGATGTGCGCCTGGACCGCTGCATTGAGATGTTCAAGCCGCTGAAGCACGTCTATGCCACCATTGAATACATGGACATGCCGGGCAGCGTTATTGAGCTGGCCCGCACGGGGGTGCAGTCCCAGGCTCTGCGCGAGCTTGACGCACTGGTGCACGTGGTTCGAGCTTTTGAGGATGAAACCGTCGCCATGGAAGCGGACACGGTGGATCCCAAGCGCGACATTGAGAACGTTGAACTGGAATTGATCCTCTCCGACCTCGCCGTGGTGGAGAAGCGCCTGGAGCGGTTGGAGAAGGACATCAAGAAGTTGAAGAACCCGCTTCTGGAGAAGGAACTTGCGGTCCTGAAGATCTGCAAGGTGGCTCTGGACAAGCAGACTCCACTGCGTGAACTTGACCTCGGTGCGGAGGAGATGAAAGTGATTCGCGGTTTCACCTTCCTCTCACTCAAACCCATGCTCTACGTGTTGAATCTGGGCGAAGGCGATGCGGCGAAGGCCAATCTGGCGGACCAGTTTGCGGCCGAGGCTGGCCTGAAGCAGCGGCTGCACACCAGCGTCAGCGCTGTCTGCGGCAAGGTGGAAGCCGAGCTCTCGGAGATGAGCGAAGCGGACGCGGCGGAATTCATGTCAAGCTACGGACTGAAGGAGTCTGCGATCTCGCGCCTCATCAACGCCAGTTATCAACTGCTGGGATTAATCTCCTTCTTCACCGTGGGAGAGGATGAGTGCCGCGCCTGGACCATCCGCGCCGGAATGACGGCGATGGAGGCGGCTGGCGAAATCCACTCCGACATTCAGCGTGGTTTCATCCGCGCCGAAGTGACGAAGTACGAAGACCTGATGGCAGCGGGAAGCTTTGCCGAAGCCCGCATCCGTGCCCAACTGCGCCTGGAAGGCAAAGAGTACATTGTGGAGGACGGAGAGATTGTGCACTTCCGGCATGCGAGCTAGCGAGCCGGAGGCTCGCAGCGATTAGCTGTCAGCGGTCAGCTATTAGCGATCAGCTTTCAGCAATCAGCTTTCAGCCCGCTTGGCGGCTGACACCTGAGCCCCGGCGGCTGGCACTTGAACATTTTCAAAATCGGATTTCTCGTGATCAACGCGTGCCTTAGCTGAAAGCTGATAGCTGAATGCTGATCGCTGATAGCTGTATGCTGACCGCTGAAAGCTCTTCACCCCATGTCCTACCTCTGGATCAGTCTGGCGCTTGGCATCGTGGCGGGGTTCGCCAACTTGTTCGGGGGCGCCATTGTCTCTGCGCGCTCCTGGAGCAGGACGTTCCTGGCGCTCTTCATCGCTCTCGGTGCGGGCTTCATGCTGGCGACGGCACTGACGGAGATGGTTCCGGAAAGCCTGCGCCTTGCCCCCAAGTCCGGTCCCGCGCTGATCCTTCTCGGCTATTTCATTGTTCACTACTTTGAACACGCCTGGCCGGCCCATTTCCATTTTGGAGAAGAGACGCACCGCGATAAATTTTTGAATCCCCGCACGGCGTATACGGCGCTGGGGGGCCTCACCATCCACACGTTCTTCGATGGCGTTTCGATCACCTCTGGATTCCTGATCTCCCCCTGGCTTGGCACCGTGATCTTCGGCGCAACGATTCTGCACAATATTCCCGAGGGCTTCACCATGGCCTCCATCATGGTCGCGGCGGGAAGAAGCCGTAAAGCGGGAATGGCCGCCGTGGGCGTTCTGGCGGTTTCGCGCGTTCTTGGAGTGTTGGGAATGGCTCTCGCGCATCGGTGGGCAAGCTATGGGCTGGCGATCTCCGCCGGGGTCACACTTTACGTGGCGGCTTCCGATCTGATTCCCGAGGTCAACAAGACCGCAGGCCCGAAATACGCCCTGACCGTGGCACTGGGAGTGGCGATGGTCCTGGTGCTGAGGTATTTGTTCTTTGCGCTGTAAAGAAGTCGTCAGTTATCAGTCATCAGTAGTCAGTCGGCGATTGTCCGTTGTCACTTATCCATGCTTGCATCGGTGCCACCGCCTTTGAAAGTGCGGTGGATTGTGGACGTATTCCTGAGCCCTGAAACCTGACGGCTGATAACTGATGACTGTACACTGACGACTGACTGCGGAATTAGCGGAGAACACATGGCCACACTTGCTGAAAGCATGAGCGCATCAGTGCACCCCGCAGCGCCCCCAACCCAGCGCGCGTATCGCCTGGAGTCTATTGACTTCCTGCGTGGTCTGGTAATTGTGATCATGGCTATTGACCATACGCGGGATTTCTTCATGTTTGGGCACGTCCAGGACCCGACGAAGAACCCCCACGTCACGGTGGCGCTTTTTGCCACCCGCTGGATCACGCATTTTTGTGCGCCGGTTTTCGTTCTGCTGGCGGGTGTAAGCGTCGGCTTGATGACGGCGAGACGAACTCCCAGCCAATTGACCCGGTTCCTCCTGACCCGTGGAATGTGGCTGGTCTTTGTGGAAATTTTTGTGATCGCCACGGCAGTGACTTTTTCGCCTTTTGGAATGGCCCAAGCGGGCGGCCTGGTCTTTGTGCCCATGCAGGTTATCTGGGCGATTGGCGCGAGCATGGTGGTCCTCTCCGGCCTGCAGCGGCTGGGGCGCGGGGCTTGCCTATATCTCGGCCTCGGGATTGTGGCGGGCCACAACCTGCTCGATTGGGTGTGGCCGGCGAGTAATATGCAGGACCTGCATTGGCCCGTCTGGGTGGCCTTGCATTCAGAAATGTCTCTGCGTGTTGGGCCGTTTCTACTTCTGTTCATCTACCCGTTGCTGCCCTGGGTGGGAGTCATGTTGGTCGGCTTCGGAATCTCGCGAATATTTGAGTTGGCAAAAGATCGCCGCGACTCGCTGCTGCTTTGGGCGGGCGTGGCCACCACCGCCGGCTTCGTTCTCATTCGCGCCATCGACCACTACGGAGATCCCAATCCCTGGCGCGTCCATCCGGGAGCACTGACGGCTACCATTATCTCTTTTCTAAACACTACCAAGTACCCACCAAGCTTGCTGTATTTGATGATGACGCTAGGGCCGTCTGCGGTACTGTGCTCGCAGGCTGACCGCATCACCGGCGGAGTCAAAAACATTCTGGTGATGTACGGCCGCGTGCCTTTTGCGTTTTACGTGGCGCACTTCTATCTGATCCATCTGTTGAGCGTTCTACTGGGAGTGCTTCAGGGTTTTCACTTCCGCCAGATGATGACCATCTTCCTTTACTACCCCACGGGGTATGGCTTGGGGCTGCCAGGAGTCTATGCAGTCTGGGCGCTAGTTGTGGTTCTTCTCTACCCGTTCTGTAACTACGTCGCCAGGCTGAAAGCCCGTCGCCGTGATTGGTGGCTGAGTTACGTTTGAGAGCGCTCTGGAAGACTCCGAACCCCGGACTTCGGACTTTGCCTATGTATTCTCCAACCGTTCTCGATCACTTCCATAACCCGCGCAACGTGGGTGAGATTGAGGATGCGTCTATCGTTGTGGAAACGTCCAACCCCGTATGCGGGGATTTGATGAAACTTTGGGCGGTGGTCGGGGAGGGCAGAATTCAGGAAGTGAAATTCAAAGCTGCGGGGTGTGTGCCATCGGTTGCGTGCGGGTCGTGGCTGACGGAAGCGATTTTGAGCCGGCCGCTTGCTGAACTCTCCACCTTAACCCCTGATGAAATCATCGTCGGGCTCGACGGCCTGCCGCCCGCGTCGAAGCACGCTGCAATTCTTGCCGTGGATGCCTTGAAGCGACTCTTAAAGAGCATCCCCCATGCCTAATGTTGCGTTCGAAAAATTCGTTTGCCGTAGCGCTGACCTTGAGGTCAGCATGTGCCGACCTAAAGGTCGGCGCTACAATAGATTGACCCATTCCGAATCAGTAAACGAATTTTCCGAACGCAACGCTAAACCGGACTTCTCCCCGGCGTCGCGGGCGCCGGTGTGGCGGGATAAACCCGCCTCTACACTGGCATGCCGGGGGCGAGGCCAGCTCCCACCGCCACCGGATGTAACAAGAATTGTGACGCACGATGCTAGCCCTTCAGCTCCGCCGAGCAGTAGGGGCAGAACGCGGCGCCGTGCTCAATTGTGCGATGGCATGCCGGGCAGATGGGGTGCAGATTGAATTTGCACTTGGGGCAGAAGTTGTAAGCCGGATTCACTGCAACGCCGCAATTTGGGCAGCGGCCGGCGATTGGCTGGCGAACCACGAAGTAGATGATGTACCCAATCGCGTTGGGGATGATGAGCACCAGAATCGTCCAGAGAACATGGTTCATGCCGCGGCGTTTGGCATCGCGATTGACATAGCCAATCAATAGCGCGAAAAAGGCCAAAACGAACCCGCCAAGGATGGCGACCAGCGCTCGCACGGGCATGGGTGGAGCATGATGATCGTGCGGGAACACGACGAGGAAGAGGAGCGCCTGCAATCCCGCGAAGAGCAGCACGGCAACCACCATCATTGCCTTCGGGATCAAGCGGATTTCTTCATGAATATCGAACTTCTCATTTGATGTTTGAATCATTTGATTTCTCTTCTGGCTGCACATGGCGGCCGCGTCACTCAAAACTTACTTCAGGTCAATAACACTTTCACCGCAGAGGCGCTGAGGCGCAGAGGGCAAGGAAGAAGCGCACTTAAAACCAACAATCTTCAGCACAGATTCCCATGAGACTGCGGCTCGCCACGCTGGATGAAAATGCGCGGAGCGCTTTTGGATTCCGGCCGCGAAGCTGCCGCTTTGCCCTTTGCCATTTGCGTTTTGCCTTTTGACTTGCACTTTGTTCTCCGCCGCATTTCACCTCTGCCACGCTTGGGAATTCGCCGCCCGCGATTGCCGCCATGCGACAAGCCCTCCCACCAGGGTTGCCGGGGCAATCCAACACATTGCGAATCCGGTAATCCAGATGGCGGGCGAAAGCTCAAAGTGGCGGCCCAGCCAGGCCATGGCTTCCCAGAGCAGTGGAGCCGTTGCCGTTCCCAGCACCCAGGAAAGCCCGCATGAAACCCACAAGGTCCGCATGCGCATCTGGTTTTCGCGTAACTCCATTGCCCGCTGGCACACAAGCGCCTGCGTTGCGCTGACCACTGTTGGGGCAACTGCGAAGCTGTTTGAGCGCAACACCTGGAGAGTTCGTTCCGTTTGGCGTGCCTTCGCCTCGCATGCCGGGCAGTCTGCCAGATGCGCCTCCAGCCACTCGCGCTCCTGGGCGCTAATTCCTTCCACGTGGCGGGCGTCGATGAGGCGTCGGGCGCGTTCGTGAGTTTCAGGATTCATATCGCTTCCTTCTCCAGCAGTTGGCGAAAAGCTTCCAACCCTCGGTAGAGCCGCGACTTTACGGTTGAAAGCGGGGCGCGCACCACCTCCGCAATCTCGTTCAGGTCCATCCCCTCCTGAAAGCGCAAAACCAGCACTTCGCGGGAGTCAGGTGGCAGGCGGCGCAGGATTCCTTTGACGTGGTCGGACTGCTCCACTGCCACAGCCGATTCAAGCGGCGTGGCGGTATCACGGTCAGGCCACTCGCGTGCCACGCCTTCATCATCCGGATGCAGCAAGGCCTCCAGGCTTTCGGGCTGGCGGCGGCGCAGATGGTCAATGGCAAGGTTGCGGGCGATGGAGAACAGCCAGGCTTCAAAACGCCAGCGGGGATCGTACTGGTGGCCCTTCTCGAGGACGCGAATCCACGTCTCCTGAAAAAGGTCCTCCGCCGCCTCACGGTTTCCCGTAAGCGTCCACAGGTAGCGGGGCAGGCGGTATTGATAGCGGCCTATCAACTCATCCAGGAGGTCTGGATCGTGCCGCCGCAGCCCTCGCGCGATTTGCCGGGCTTCGTCTTCCATCGAATTCACAAAAAGGCAAAGACTGTTTTCCATTCTAAATGCATTACGAACCAGCCCTTCAAAAAGACGCATTGATCGGAATTATCCGCAGATTGCGTTGATTTCACAGATGAGAATAGGCAGAGCTAAAAGCCGACAGCTCACCGCTAACAGTCCACACCTACCTGCCGCCCCCCGATTGCTTACTCCCAAGTTCCAACTCCCAACTGCCTATTCCTTTTACCCACCCGTTCGTTTGCCGTGCTTCGACACCAATCCGACTGCCGCCTTCGGCGAACTTTGCAAATTTGTCTTTGAGGGGGATTTTTGGATTACTCAGACTAGTTCTTGGTAACCCGCTGGATATAGATAACAGCTCATAGCTAACAGTCCACAGCCACCTACCAACAGCCTTCATCCTTTACCCTTCACCTTTTACCCCCCACACTTTAGATTTCACCCCTTCAATCGTTCGTATTCTGCCGGCTCATCCACATCAATCAGAATTCCTCGGTCGGCGACTTCCACGAATTCGGTTTGGGGGCGGTATTTACGTATGACGGTGTTGGCGGGCTCTCCGGGCATCAGGGCAAGCAGTTCGGGAAAAAGTTCTTTGCTGATCACCACGGGGTGACCGCGTTCGCCATTGTGCGTGGGGATCAGGACGGGCGGGCGCGTGGATTCAAACTGCTCTTGGAACTGCTTGATGACATCCGTGGAGATGGCGGGGTGGTCGACGAGGCAGAGGATGACGGCGTCCGGTTGGTCCGTGGCTACAGATGCCAATCCCCGTTGCAGCGAGGATGTCTGGCCGCGCTGGTAGTCCTGGTTCACCACAACCTTCGCGGTGGAAAGATCCACTTTTGATTGAATCAATGCGGCGTGATGGCCAAGGACGACGGTGACCTTTTCGATTCCTGCGGCATGGAGGTTTTGCAGGATATTCTCAATGAAGGTTCGGCCGCGATAGGTCAATAAAGCTTTGTCGCGTCCCATGCGGCGGGATTCACCGGCGGCGAGAATCAATCCGGCAATCATGTTGTCTGTTGAGCTTTCGGTTTGTATGCCAGAGAGGCAGGACTCAGTGTGGAATTGCGCCGCACTGCGATCATCTCCGCCACAATTGCGACGGCGATCTCCTCCGGCGTAAGCGCGCCGATATCGAGGCCGATAGGCGAATGCACGCGATCAATGCTGCCCGCCGGCACACCCTCGCGCTCCAAGACCTTGCAGATCTCGATAAATTTGCGTTTGCTGCCGATCATGCCGATGTAGCGAGCCCCGGTGGTGACGGCCCAGCGCAGGCAATCAAGGTCGCCCTTGTGCCCGCGCGTCACCAGCACTAGGTAGGTGTGATTCGTCACGTTCAGCCTGGTAAAGACTTCTTCCCACGGGCCATCGTAGACCTCCGAGGCTTCGGGGAAACGCTCCCGGTTGGAAAAGGCTTCCCGGTCGTCCGCAACTTCGACATCAAACCCTGCAATTTTCGCCACTTTGGCGACGTTCAGACCCACGTGGCCGCCGCCGAGAATCAGCACCGTGGGGGTGGCCAGAATAGGCTCAATAAAGATGTCAAGCGAGCCGCCACAGATCAGTCCATTATCGAATTCGGGGTTGGCGTTCAGGTTGAAGTGCAGTCGGCGAGGCTTCTCCTCGCGCATCACTTCCTGCGCCACGGCCCACACTTCTGCTTCCACACACCCGCCGCCCACCGTGCCGGCGAACGTTCCATCATCGCGAATCAGGATTTTGGAGCTTTCGTGGCTGGGAATCGATCCTTGCACTTCCACAATGGTGGCCAAGGCGCCCTTGCGTCCCGCCTTCCGCAGCCGCACGATCTCTTCAAAGATGTCCATATTCAAGCCCTAGATTATGCGCGGAGGGCCGCAAAGTCAACGCAGGGGCGTCGTGCCATCGCCACCACGATCAAGATCATCGGGACAGGTCTTGGCCATGCAGGGGGGTACATGCTGGAGTGCCTGTGGCACTGTACGACGGGGAACTGGCTTTCCGCCATAATTGGTAAAGTGTAGAATTCCGTTAGTGCGGGCGATTCAGCATGCCTTTTAAAAGCAGTGCGATAAAGGGGAGCGGATCATGAAAGCCATACGATTTCATCAGCACGGTGGGCCGGAAGTTCTGAAGTACGAGGATGCCCCTGACCCCAAGATTCAGCCCAATGAAGTTTTGGTTCGAATAAAGACCTGCGCCTTGAATCATGTGGATGTCTGGGTGCGCGGAGGCGTGCCGGGGTGGCGCATCCCCATGCCTCACATTGGGGGCGCGGATATTTCCGGCGAAGTTGCCGAAGTGGGGCCGCTGGTAACACGCGTCAAGCCGGGAGACCGTGTGCTGCTGAGCCCGGGCGTGAGTTGTGGCCAATGCGAGATGTGCTTCAAGGGACTCGATAGCGCTTGCCGCCAGTTTTCGGTGCGGGGCGTTTTTGATGATGGCGGCTACGCACAATATGTGAAGTCGGTGGAGATGAACGTCCTTTCCATTCCCGGCGATCTTGACTTTGATGAAGCTGCCGCCGCCCCGCTTGTCTTTCTGACCGCCTGGCACATGATCTTTACCCGCGCGCAGTTGAAGCCTGGAGAGGACGTGCTGGTGATCGGCGCTGGCTCAGGCGTGGGCAGCGCCGCCATTCAAGTGGCGAAATTGGTGAATGCCCGCGTGATTGCCACCGCAGGCGCGGATTGGAAGCTGGAGAAAGCCCGCGAGCTGGGGGCGGATGAGGTGATCAACCATACAAGCCAATCGATTGGGGAAGAGGTAAAGCGCCTCACCCGGAAGCGCGGTGTTGACGTGGTGGTGGAGCATGTGGGCGCGGCGGTTTGGGATGAGTGCTTTGAATCGCTCGCAACTTACGGGCGTCTGGTGACCTGCGGCATGACCACGGGTGCGGACCTGAAGGTGAACGGCCAGGGGCTGTTTGGCCGCCAGCGCACGATCCTGGGATCCTTCATGGGCGGCAAAGGAGAACTTGGCGACGTCCTGAAATTGGTCGGGCAACGGAAATTGAAGCCGGTTATCGATTCCGTGTTCCCCCTGCAAGAGGCCGCCGCAGCGCAACAAAAGATGGAAGGGCGGGAATTTTTTGGCAAGATCTTATTGCATCCGTGAGGGTGCCGGAAAATTGATTTATTTTTCTTGTGATAGTTGGGGTTGATGAGAATAGATTCGCATGGCATAATGGTTTTGCGATGGGCGCATTTAATACACCGAACGATCAATCCGGTTTTGACGGTCTCCTCTTCACCCAGCTTGACAAAGCGGTGAACTGGGCGCGTAAATCCTCAATCTGGCCGATGAGCTTCGGCCTGGCGTGTTGTGCCATTGAGATGATGTCGACGGGAGCTGCCCGTTTCGACCTGGCGCGCTTTGGCGCCGAGGTATTCCGCGGATCGCCGCGCCAGGCGGACCTGATGATTATCGCCGGTCGCGTTTCTCAAAAGATGGCTCCGGTGATTCAACGCCTCTACGCGCAGATGCCCGAACCCAAGTGGGTGATCTCCATGGGCGCGTGCGCAACCTCCGGCGGCGTCTTCAATAATTACGCCATCGTGCAGGGCGTCAATCAATACATCCCCGTGGACGTTTACGTGCCAGGGTGCCCGCCCCGGCCCGAGCAACTGATTCATGCCATTAACATGCTGCAAACGAAAATTCAGAATTCACGCGGCACGTTCAAACAGGCAGTATTCCACACCAAGTAGTTTTCCCCGTTAGAATTTACGCCATCGTGAACGGGCCTTTCCCCTGGGGGGGCATGTGTGCTCAACCGCGGCGCAGGTAGGCGGAAATTAGCACCACAACGACTCCCATGATGAAGGCCACCAGCAGCCAAGTGCGCCGCCGCGCCCGCATCGGTTCAAACAGGCGAAAGGGAACGGTGAGTGCGAGAACAATGGCGAAAAGGGCGAAGGAGAGCGCAATTTTGAGGGCCAATAAGTTCCACGCTGCTCCCCATTGGTCCTCCCAATAAAAGCGGCGCACGTTATAGATCCCCGTTAGCAGCAGTAAGGTGATGGAGCTCCATGTTGCCCACCGGAAGCGATTGGCCACGGATTTGGAGAGCGCTTCGCGTTGTTCCGTGCTGAGGACGCCCAGCGATGGGATCAGGATGAGGAGAAGGAATCCCATTCCACCCAACCCGATTATGGCCGACATGACATGAATCCATTGGATGATGGTTGACATAATCTCGGTCCAGATTGAAGGTGGATTCTATGCTCTTTTCGTCAGGAAGAACAAGCCTGTAGTTTTCACATTGACCAAGAATAAACTATCTGTCCACGCGGATGGCAAATTAAATATGGGGATGGTCGCGCCATCTTTATCTGCGTGAAGACTTGGCCAATGAGCGGAATTCAGGGAAGCGCCGAATGGATTTGATCGATGGCGCCCGCCAGGTCGAAATCCTTTGTCGTCACGCCGCCTTCGCTGTGCGTCGAAAGAGCAATTCCCACCACGTTGTAATTGATCGTAATGTCAGGGTGGTGCCCGGCGCTCTCCGCCGCCCCGGCAATCTTGTTCACAAACTCAATGCCCGTCAGGAATGTCTTGAACGTGAACTTCTTGCGCAGCTCATTGCCCTCAAAAGCCCAGCCTTGTATTTTTGTCAGGCCCTGCTGAATCGCTTCGTGCGTAAGTGCTGCCATGGTGGCTCCTATGCTTGCGGAGGTTTGGCTTGATACGATGGGGCAATACGCCGAACAACGCCTGGGGGCATTCCCCCGGTAAAAGACAAATACCTGGGCCGCTCCGGATGGAGAAAGCCCCATGCTCACTTATAAAAAGCGTTCTAAATAGCCCCCAATGAGTATAGAAACCCGGGTTGCCCAAGTCAACTTGACACGCCATTGCATTTCCTTCCGGCCTTGGTATCCGCGGTGAAAGAAGCGGCCCTTCCCGTGCGGTTCAGTGAATTCAGTAGTACTATGGAACCTTGTGGCAAACGGCGATTTCAGCCGGGAAAAGTGAGCGGGCAAAGATGATTCATGAAGTTCTTCCGGTGGGGATGCTGGCCTGTAATTGTTCGATCCTCGGGGATGAATCCACGGGTGAAGCGGTGGTGATTGATCCCGGCGATGATATTGACAAGGTCCAACATATCCTTGCCAGGCATCACCTGCGGGTGAAATACATTGTGGCCACGCACGCGCACATTGACCACGTTGGGGGGATTGAAAAGCTGAAGCTGGCCACCGGCGCCCCGGTGTTGATGCACAAAAGTGATTTGCCGCTTTACCAGGGTCTGGCCGAGCAGGCGGAGTGGCTGGGGGTTCCGGCGCCTGGCGTTACGGACGTTGACCAGCTTTTGAAAGAGGGCGACCTGCTGCACTGGGGCGCGCAAAGCCTGGAGGTTCTGCACACCCCGGGGCATTCTCCGGGCAGTATTTCACTTCATGTGCCGGGTAAAAATCACCGCATTTTGAGCGGTGATACGCTCTTTCAGGGAAGCATTGGCCGGACGGACCTGTGGGGCGGGTCAATGGACGACATCCTGCGTTCCATTCAAACCCGCCTGCTGATTTTTCCCGATGAGACGCCGGTGTTTCCCGGTCACGGCCTGCCCACAACGATTGGTGCGGAGCGGGAACGGAATCCGTTTCTCCAGGACTAGAACACAGGAAGCAGGAGACAGGAGTTACACGCTGGAAGTTGGAACTCTGGTGGAAAGGGTAATGAGAGCTCAACGGAAGGCGGTCAGGCCTGGAAATTACATCGCCGACCGGCGATGGCGCGTTGTGTTTCATTCTGCCTCCTGACTTCTGTCTTCTGCATCCTTCGGCCGGGCGACCGTTGCTGATCCAGCGGCATCAAAATGTTGAAGACGAAATCTATGGCCACCAAATTCAAGCAATCCCTTGCGGCTTACGGAATTATCGCCGGCCTCAGCGCGTTGCTGGTGGTCTTGGGGGTGTTGCAGTTCCGATGGAGCAACCAGATTCGCACATCGGAGATGGAACGGAAGCAGGCTGCCCTTGAAGTTGGCATGAACGGATTTCGCGAAGACTTCCGCCGCGAACTGGCGGGAATCTGCACAAACTTTGGTTTCCGCCCGCCAGATGAAGCCGCCGCAATTGAGGATCTCTACGCCCAGGATTGCGGCGATTGGGCACGGTCCTCCGACCATCGTGAACTTGTTGCCAATTTCTATCTCTGGGAAAAAGGCAACGACGACAGCTACTCCTTCCTCAAATTCAACCCCCAACAGGATGGCAGTTTTCAGGCCATGCCTTGCCCGGCAGGTCTGGGGCTGCTTTGTGACCCATCGGATCTCGCTGGCGCGCTCGCTCCGCGTGGCGGGGAATTCGGGCCCATGGGAACGCGCTGGCGGCTGCAAGGGGAGTCACTTGCGATGGTGCGGCCCGTCCCCCAGCCGGGCCGCAGAGATGGAAGAAATCGCGATGGGTGCCCGCCGGATTGCCTGCCCGCGGGGTTCATGATTGTTGAGTTGGATCGCGATGTGCTGCTCACGCGGTTCCTTCCTGAACTGGCACGCAGGTACTTCGCGGGGCCGGAAGGTCCGCTCTACAATGTGGCCATCATCAATGGGGCGACCCCACCGCAAATCATTTACTCTTCGGATTCCCATCCTTCGCCTGAACTCGTGGATTCGCCGGATGAAACCCTGCGCCTCTTCAATTCGCGACGGGGGCGGGGAAATGACCCCCGGGAAAATGGTCCCCGCGATTCTGGTGGTGCGGAACGGCGGGAGAGAATTCCGCCTCAATTTTCATTTCCGGGAGGGCCGGGGCGTGAAGGCCCTGGTCGCGGCCGTGGCTTTCCGGGCGGGCCGATTCTTGCCGACGCTTCCGCCGCAGGATGGCGGCTGGTGGTTCGCCATCCGGGTGGTTCGTTGGCCGACGCCGCGGCGTTGTATTGGCGGCGAGATCTCGTGCTGGGCTTTGGGGTTCTGTTGGTGCTTGCCGCAAGCATGGCGCTGGTGCTCGTCTGGACGCAGCGAATCAGGCGGCTGGCGAAGATGCAGATGGATTTTGTGGCGGGCGTTTCGCACGAACTTCGCACCCCCGTCAGCGTCATCTCTTCCGCGGCGGAGAATCTTGCCGATGGAGTGGTGGCCTCAAGCGCGCAGGTGAAGCAATACGGTGCGCTGATTCGCAGTGAGTCCCAACGGCTCACCGCCATGATTGGCCAGGTCCTGCTTTTTGCCGCCACACGTGAAGAGAACCAGCAATACAAATTGGAGCCCGTCGCCGTGGGGGAGATGATTGACTCTGCCGCGGCGGATCTCGCCCATTTGACGGAGGCGAGCGGATTCACGGTGGAGAAGGACGTGGCGCCGGACCTTCCCGCGGTCATGGCTGACCCAAAGGCGCTTGGCCGCTGCCTGCAGAACCTGATGACCAACGCTTTGAAATATGCTGAGGATGGGCGATGGATGGCCATTCGTGCCAGTCTTGGGACGGGCCCGGAAGCGGGCGAGGTTTTGATCACGGTTCAGGACCGAGGCCAGGGGATTGAGCCGGAAGAGATCTCCCACATCTTTGAACCGTTCTACCGTGGAAACGCCGCGCGAGCATCACAGACACATGGGACCGGTTTGGGCTTGAGCCTGGCGAAAGAAGCGGCTGAGGCCATGGGCGGGAAACTAACGGTCTCCAGCCGCCTAGGTGAAGGGAGTGCATTCACGCTGCACTTCCCCGCGTCAAAGTGAAGTGGATGGGGAAGTGGGCGCTTTGCCTTCCGCACCCCGGGAGAGAAGGGGATCAACATGAATTCCAATATTTTGTTGGTTGAAGATGAGCCGGGATTGGTGCTGACTCTGAGCGACCGCCTTCGTAGCGAGGGCTATACCGTGGAAGCGATTCTTGACGGAGCTGCAGCCGTGGAGCGAGCCACACGTGACCCCTTCGGACTGATTATTCTGGATGTGATGCTGCCCGGAAAAAGTGGCTTTGAGGTTTGCCAGGAGCTTCGAGAGCGCGGCTTCACCACGCCCATCCTGATGCTTACTGCGCGCACCCAGGTGACCGACAAAGTGAAGGGGCTCAAGATCGGGGCGGATGATTACCTCACGAAACCGTTCGAAATGGCGGAACTCCTGGCGCGCGTTGAAGCCTTGTTGCGGCGGGGAAGCAGGTCCGGAAACGAAGGGCCCGATTTTTATGAGTTTGGTCCGCTCCGCGTGGATATGCGCCATTCCGAGGTCTTTCGCGATGGCGCCCCGGCCGCTCTTTCCACCAAGGAATTTCAACTGCTTCGCTATCTGATTGAGCACCGGGGCAAGACCCTGACGCGGGATGAACTGCTGAAGGACGTTTGGGGTTATTCCTCCGCGCCTTCCACCCGCACCGTTGACGTTCATGTGGCGTGGTTGCGGCAGAAGCTTGAAAATGATCCCAAACAGCCCAAATACATCATCACCGTGCACGGACAGGGGTACAAGTTCACTTCCTGATGGTTCGCGCACCCGCAGTTTTCGGCCTTCCCTTGTCTCTTTCGCATCGGTGATCTCAATGCCCGCGGTCCTGTCATAATTCACAAACATTCTGCCGCCCACGATTTGTGACATAATCCAGCCGCCGAATTTATACTGACTGAGCCTGGAGGAATACCAATGAACGATCGGGAGCGCTTGCTGGGCACGATGCGGTATCAATCTGTGGATCGGGCGCCATTTTATGAGTTCATGTGGCCAACATGGCCTGAGACCGCGGAAAGATGGTCAAAAGAAGCCGGGTACGTTCAAGGCAAGACCAACTTTGGTTGTGATAAGTGGCTGGTGGAATACTCCTGGTTCTGGCCCCAACCGCCTTTTGCGCGCGACATTGTGGAGGAAGATGAAGAGCATGTGACCTTCGTCGATCCGCAAGGTATCGTGATGCGGGAGTTCAAGAATAATCCGCTGAGCTCCATGCCCCAATTCATCAGCTATCCCGTGAAAACCCGCGAGGACTTTCGCAAATATTGGCGCGAGAGGATGCAGCCGGACCTGTCGCAGCGCATTGGGCCGGACTGGCGTGAGCGCCTCGGCGCCTTGCGCAACCGCGATTTTCCCTTCGTGATCATCGCCGACCGCTGGGGCGGGTTCTTTGGCCCGCAACGCAATCTGGTGGGCGTGGAGAGCCTCTGCACGCTCTTTTATGACGACCCTGCCTTTGTGGAGGAGATGCTGGATGCCGACGCGGACTTTCTCATCCAGATGCTCTCGCAAATTCTGGAAGTCACCGACGTGGATGTCTTTGGATTCTGGGAGGACATGGCTTATCACACCGCGCCGCTGCTTTCACCAAAACTTGGCCGCCAGTTCATGCTGCCCCGTTACCGCAAGGTGGTGGATTTCGGGCGCGCCCACGGTGTACACCTGTTTGGCCTCGACAGCGACGGGAACATCGATCCGCTCATCCCCGTCTGGTTGGATTCCGGCATCGACATCCTCTACCCGTTTGAGGTTCAGGCGGATATGGACGTGGTGGCTCTGCGAAAGAAATACGGCCGTGACCTGCGCATGTGGGGCGGCGTCGACAAGCGGCCCCTGGCTATAGGAAAAGCCGCAATCGACGTGGAGCTGGAGCGCGTGAAGCCGCTCATCGATGAAGGCGGCTATCTTCCAATGCTTGACCACTCCGCCACGCCGGACACACCGTATGAAAACTACCGGTATTTTCTGGAACGACTGAAGACCTTTCTTTAACCCGCGTGGAGGTTCGATGCAGACAGGGCTTGATCACATCATCCTGGGGATTAACGATCTTGACCGTGGTATTGACTGGGTGGAACAACGGACGGGCGTGCGCGCGGCGTTCGGCGGCGTTCATCCCGGGCGCGGGACACGCAACGCGCTGCTTTCACTCGGGCAGGACTGCTACTTGGAGATCATCGCGCCCGATCCCCAACAGCCGTCGCCCACCTGGTTCGCGCAGGTCCTTGGCATGGCGGAACCCCGGCTGATCTCCTGGGCCGTGCACACACCGGACCTCGATGCACTGGCACAAACCGCGAGTGCGGCGGACTTTCCCATTGACGGACCGCACGACGGCGCGCGCACCCGCCCCGATGGTAAAGTGCTCAATTGGAAGTTGTTTCACCTGTGGGATAACCGGGAAGGGATGCTACCATTTTTCATTCAATGGGGCACTGATTCGGTCCATCCTTCTGCCGACGCGCCTGCCGGATGCACGCTCAAGAGCTTCCACTTGCAATCGCCGGAGGCGGCGGACCTGGCAAGTGCGTGCAAAACGCTGGCTGTTCCCGTCAACGTGGAGCCGGGGGGAAAACCGTTCCTGCTGGCACGGATCGTGAGCCCCAAGGGTGATGTTGAACTTACGTCGTGAGCGCCAGGTGTACGACCTCGGCGATATACAATTTTGGAATCGTCGCCAGCGCGTATCCATTCTCGACGCGAAAGGAGGGAGCGTCCGCGCCCGTTCGCAACAGCTTCATGGTTCCCGCTTGCCGGCCGTCAGGTATTTGAATCGCCACCTCAATATCATGAACGGGAACGTACTCCTGCCGCATTCGCCCTGAAGCGGCGTCCTTGAAGCCCACATTGGCCAGGACCCAGAGCAGCAGGTCGCCGTTGGGTGATCGACGAAGCACTCCATAAACACCCCGCGGCGCTTTCATGTGGAAGGGTTGTGGCGCGCCCCCTCCAAGGTATTGCACCAGCGAACCGAGCAATTTTGCCGTGGACCTTACGCGGTCGGAGATGTAATTGGCCTCCAGACTGCCGCTCACATAGATCGTCCGGCCTTTTCCAAATTGATTGGCGATGATTGCCGGGCCGCGCACCTCGCGAGTTCCCAAATTCCAGCTCTCCGCCAAAATCTTCGCTTCTCCAACTGCCGCAACGGGTACGATTTGGCCATCGCCCTCCACGATTGCACCGGAAGTGTAATCACCGAGTGCCGGATGGCTCTGCTTCATGTGATAAAAGCACTCGGGCTGGCTTCCCAGCGGCGCGCCTCGCATCCGGACGCCCAACACCTTGCTCAGTGCGCCTCCATCTTTTCGCAATTCACCGTGGTCGTTATAGAGACCCGTATCATAGGTGGCGAGCAACCCGCCTCCAGACGCCACCCAATCCGTCAACTGCGCGGCAATGTGCTCAGAGACCCCAGATGCTCCGCACAGTGCAATGACCTTTTGCTCCCGCAGCCACGCTTCACTGATTTCGGTGCCGGCGTTGACGTCCACACTGATGCGCTCATCCAGCATCGCGAGTCCCATGGCCTGGCTCATCGTCGGCCAGTTCCAGCTTGTCTGCCGGGTGCGCCAAAGTTGCAGCGCTTCCCAGGTGGGCACAACGCTTACGTATGGAACCGGAACGCTGCCTTTGTGCAGGGCCTCCACCCGCCGCATGAATTCAAAAACTTCCTTTGTTGATTCAGGGCTGCCCCCACCGACTTTAAAATAGGCGCGATTGGCAGTGGCGTAGATGGGCGTATTCCCGCAAGCCAGGTTGGCGAAGCCCTCCATGCGGATTTCGTCGCTCTCCTCAAGATTGGTGTTGTGAACCACCCAGGGGCGTTCATGCGGTGGCTCGTTGTACCATCCAATGGCGTAGCTGCCTAGATACATCTGCGCCACTTTTCGATAGGGCCGCGCCATGGAGGCGCCCTTCATTCCCGTCATCAGGCGGTCATGAACCTCCCGGCTGGCCTCCACCATGAAGCCGTCCGGAATTCGATATTGGAGCGCCAGTGAATTGCCATGCCATGTCGCGCCGTTATGGCACATCATGAATTTTCCGCTGCCGTGGATGATCTTTCGCAGGTCGAGCAGATCCGTCTGCACCAGATGTTGCGCCCACGCGTACCAGGCCTGGAGCGCTTCCATATCGGCGCCAGGGGGAAACGATGCGGGGTCGGAGTTGAGCCCGGGCCTGCTGCCGAAAGCCCGCAGCCGCTCAAGATCCATGCCGGTGAACTTTTTGAAATTACTTCGGCAGTTGCCACAAAAGCAGATCCCCGTATAGGTGAACTCACTGGGGCTGTCAAAGTACATGCCATCAATGTCGTGGGCGCAATATTCGCAGGCGACCTGCCGAACCGCGGCCCGGTACAGGTCTCCGGTAAAGCAGATCATGCGCGGCGCAGGCGTCCACCCGTAGTGGGAATAGAGCCCGTAAGGTTTTCCGTCCGGGTCGCGCAGGAGCCAGTCATTGAATCGTGGATTAGCCTTCAGAAATTCGGGCTCAAGCGTCAGGCCGAAACCATAATTGGTGTAGCAGTATAAATGGACGCCGGCGCGGCGGCACTCCCGCGAGACCTCGTCAATCAGATCGCGCCCGCCCAATTCGTCGTGTAGCGGAAATGCCTGCGTCGGGTAGTAGGCGCGATAACCGATGGGCTGGAATCTCAGCAGGTTTCCGCCCAACTCGGTGACCACTTCCACCAGGCGCCGGGCGTCAAAGTCCTTCATGTGGGGATAAAGAGGTGGCGAGTAGCCATCGAAATAGACCGCCTGCGTGTAGTGCAGCCATTCCGGGGGCTCGAATCCGTCACTGGCAAAGTCGTCGGGCGGTGGGGGAACGTTGGACGCCGCGCCCGGACGCGCATCCACCATTCCGCCGCGCCATCCCGCCCATCCGCCCAGGCCGCCTGCCGTCCCCTGTAAGAACGTTCTACGTTTCATTCATCGACTCCCTGATTTGCAAAAACCCTTCTACTGATGCGTGAGCGTGCGAAATGACAGGCCAAAGGCGTTCGGATAATCGTCGCCACCCAGCGGCCGGGGCCCAAACACCACATAATCGTCTGCGGGTGCGTGGCCTGAGGTCGCGCGGAGCTCAAAATAATAGAGCCTTTGTGGATCCAACCGGACCGGACTTTTAAGCTTAGCCTCTTGCCACTGTTGGTTCTGCGGGTCAACGGACTGGGAAAGAATTTCGGCCTCGCCCAAATCTGACCCTCCTTCCTTCGATCCGAAACGAACGACCATGTTGCCGGGGTTCCCGGTGCGGGCGAGTTTAAAGGCCATGCCAGTGAAGATGGGCGTTCCTGCGGTCACATAGAATCTTCCGCGGATGATCGTCTCAGGGCTCGAGTCAACTTGTTTAGTGATATAGGGCGCGGCTGGGTTTGTGCTCAAGTCATAACCATGATTTCCGGGAGCAAGGTTTTGATAACAATAATCGTCATCCTTGCAGCCAAAATCGCGGCCGGCGGGGCGGTTCGGACGGAGCCAGCGGTCCAGAAAGAAGAACGTGCCGACGCCGTGAATGGAGTGCGGGCCGGCAAAATCTTCGTCGACGATTTTGTCCTGCATGCCCCAGGCCTCGGCGAAAGTGTGGACATCATTCCAGGCGCGCTGGTGCCATTCCTTCGTGGTGACCTGGTCTTGCGACCCGTACTCAACGCAGACGGGCCGCGGCCACATCGCTGCAATCAATTCAGTGTGAACAAACCGGTTGAGCACGTTCCAATTATAAAAGTCCTCGTCAGGAAGGCTCCAATAAGAATCTCCCTGGCGGGTGGAATCCGTCAGCATGGTCTGCCAGTCGTTGAAATGGGCGGAGATGATGGTAAGTTTCAAGCGCGGTTCAAGCGGCGGCATCCAGATGGCGGAATAGCCGCCATAAGAAAGCCCGTAGTATCCCAGATGGGCGGAGTCAACAAATGGCAGAGACTGCAGGAAATCAACGATGCGATGGAGCTTGGCCAGTTCAATGCTCGTGCGCATCAGTCCGATTGCGGCGGCAAGGCGGACCTGAGTATTGACCAGGTCAGCCCGATGAACAATCACCTCCGTATGCTTGACCTCCGGCACCGTCAGGTAGGGAGCAAAGACAACGTAGCCGCGCTCCGCCAGGCGCTGGCCAAAACGGTGATAAAAGTGGTCGTTTGATTCCAGGTCATCGCCGACGCCGCTCACGTATTTGGGCGCGCCATCAAACCCGTGCTGGCAGACGACGGCGGGAAGGCGTTGATGCTCCAGTCCGCCCGCCGGGCGCGGGACCAGAAGTTGACCGTAGGCTTCCACGCCTGGAACGACGTCGAGGAACACGTCATAAGCCCGGAACTTGTCCGTCTCCGCCGTCAATCGGGTTCGGGCATTGATTGGCGTTTTGCCCGTTGGAATTGCGCCCACCAGTCGGGCAAGCTCCGCCCGCAGTTGCTCCGCCTTCTTTTCCCGGCCTGCTGCGGGTGTGGAGTTAAGCTGCCAATACTGCTTCCGTGTTTGGCTGCTCGATGCAATCAGACTCTGCAAGTATTGAAACCATGATTCAAATTGCTGGTCGCGTGCCTCTTCAATCTGCGCGTAGGGAACTTGCAGGGTTATGTTCGGCGGATTTGAGTTTTCCGTCGCGTTTAGCTCTGTTGCCAGTCTTTGCGCCGTGGCTTCAAGCGTGCCTTGTTGCGGAGTGAGCTCCACCAGCCGGTTTTCAGATTCCAAAGCGTCGTAGAACCGCCGGGCCCGCGCGCATTCCGCATTGACGCTGGCCAGTGAAATCGCGCTCTCGGGCGCTGTGGCGATCAGCAGTGGGCGCGGGGCAATCAACGCAGCCACTTCCGCGTCGCCGAATTCATTAAGCTGGCCGTTGATGACGCGGTCAACGGGCTCCTGCCAGCAATTTTCCCTTTGCTGAAAGTAATCGAGGCTTGCCGCTGCGGTAAAATGCGGGTCCAGCGCAGCCGCATAAAGAGCGGTCATGCCGCCCTGCTCCATTCCCATTACAGCAATGGGTTTGGTTCCGATTTCCTGCCGCGAGGCGAGGTATTGGCGCAGGGCCAGCGCTTGCTGCACCTCCAGCCCCACCATGGTGCGGCCCACAATGAAACCCGCGCGCCACAAGACGCGGCGGCGATCCTTCCCGCCCGCCTGCTTGCAGATGGGGTGATCATCGCTCCGCTCGATGGTGATGGGAACCGCAACGGCCAAATTGTGAGCGAGGAGAAGCTTCAGCCACGGCGCGGGGTTTGACCCTTCCATTACGCCGGCAAATTCTTCGCGGCTTTTTTTTGCCGGGGGAATCGCGATGACCCCCCCCTGGAGCATAGTGGCAAAAGGGAAAAAGACCAGCGCACGCGCGCTCAGTCCGGAGTCCGTGGGCAGGGTTACGTCCTCAACGCGCAAACCTTGATTTTCACTTGCGATTTTGACTTGCGAATTTCGCAGGTGAAAATCCGGGATTCCCAGCATTTTGCGCAGATGCGCCCGATGGGTTTCGAGTGAGCTACTGTCAAGCCTATTCCTAGCCCACCACAGGGCATCGCGCCTGGCGGGAGTGGCGGCAATCTGCGACAGGAAATAGTGGATGATCTGCTGGCGTTGCTCCTCACGCAGGGCTTCCGTAACCAGCTTGGTTAAGGGCGTCGTGCCTTGCAAAGTGATTGGTGTCGTCCCTGCGGCGGAAGATGGAGGATTGCTGACTTCGACGGCGGATTGCGGCGTCTGGGCTCTTCCCGTTGAAACAAATCGCGCAGATGCCAACCCCGCGAAAAGTATGATGGCTAGATATAGCAGATGGTTCTTGCGCACTGGATCTTGCCCCCTGGGTTCGCTGATGAATTTATGCCGCCCGTAATGCCGCTCAATCTTGCCGGCCGCTTCCACATTTGCAGCGGGGGTATCTTAGCTTTCATTCGATTGAATAGGAATAGCGAACACGCGGAGGTGGAGCAGTGTGACGTAGAGGCGGCTTTCCGCCGCCATGTGGCGAGGTAACCTCGCCGCCACAATTCAAGACCATTCGAACAATCGCACGTAAGATTCGGATTTGTGCCGCGGGCAGTACAGCGCCAGCGATGCAGCAGGGAATTGAACGCATTTGCAAAAGGGGCGGTTCGCGAACCGCCCCTACGCCAACGAACGCCGAAGTCGAGACGAGTAAGGCGACCACTGAACACACCCGCCTGAAAGCAGGCTACAGAAAACGGGCGCCTGAAAACGGATTCCTGAAATCTGACGCCTGAAAACTCGCGCCTGACAACTGATGACTGACAACTGATGACTGATTACTGACAACTAATCTCTCCCTACTCCCCGATAACCTTCAGTTCCAGTCCCGTAAGCCACGACACCTTCTTGAGCTTTCCCAGCACGTGGCCGACGCCCAGCGCGCAGTGGTGGGTGGGCCCTTCGGCGCAATAGGCGTTCATGAAGGCCGCAGGTTCCAGGCCGAAGCGCAGGCGGCTGTTGGTGTTACCAATTTTCATTCGCTCGCCGGGTAAGCATTCGCCTTCGGCGCCAATGAATTTCAGTTTGCCATCGCTCGTCTGGGTGAGGCCCAGAATGGTGATGGGGCCGTTGCGCACGCTTGCTTCCACGCTGATGCCGAATCCGGACTTGCCGTGGTAGAGGCCAAGTCCGCGCAGAATCGGCCGGCCTTCGGCAATCGCCAGGTGGAATGGCCCGTCGTGGCCCATCAGGATAAACCGCTCGCGAAAATCCATGGCGTAAAGTTCCGTGTAGCTGCCGCCCGCGCCCAGCAGATCCATGATCTTCATTGCCTGGCAATTTTTCAGGTCAGCCTCACCGGAGCAGGTGATTCCGCGCGAAGTGAGCAGTGAGCATCCCAGGATGACGCCCGCGCCCAGCCGCTCATACATGTTGCCGCCCACGCCGAGGTAGTAATAGGCCAAGCCATCGAGTGAAAAATCTTCCACCAGATGGTCGAGGCCCACAGAGACGCGGCACGCCCAATCCAGTTCCTTCGGGTCAGGTTTTTTCGCAATGGGGTCTGATGGGCTGTCTTCGCTGATGTCGAAGATCGCGGTGGTCTCCTCCATTTTTCGCGAGACTTCCGCGGCGGTGGCGGCGCTCACACGTTCTTCCAGGTGGCACATGTTCAGCACTTCAATGTGCGTGCCCAGTTGAGCCTGGTGCTGGGTAAAGTCGCTGTACATATCCAGCATTCCGGCGAAAGGATGCCCAAGGTAGCCGATGCGCGCCTGCCGCTGGTTGTGGACCACTTTGGCGGCGGCGCACCACTCCTCAATCTCTCTCCAGGCGGATTCGTAGGGTTCGGTCACGTCAGGCTCCGGATCGAGCATGCCCGTGACCTGCTTGAAGGGAATTGCCGCGCGCGAAAATGCTCCGGAGATTTCCGGAACGCAACAGGCGCAACAGTTGGCCAGCCACTCACCCGTGTCTGTGTGGGCGTAATCAAGCGCCGCCAGCGGTTGCAGATTCAAGACCACCACCGGAGCCTTGGCGTGTTGAATGACGGGCAGAACGGTGGAAGAAGTCGCGTAGGTGCCGACGTAGCAGAAGACCAGATCAACGCTGGAGCGGCGAAAAAGCTCACCGGCCTGAATGCCGCCGGGCGCATCGTCAACCAGGCCCGCGCTGACCACCGTGGCCCACTGGCTGATGCGCTGTTCCACTTTGCGCTGGTAGCCTTCCAGCCGCTCTTTCAGGCCATGGAACTGCGGCCAATACGCCGCAAGGCCGATCCCAAATACTCCCACCGTCGCTTTTTCTGGTTGTCGCACGCAGACCACCGCCTTCTTATGAAGCTGGATTGGTTTTCACCGGAAGATTTTCCCTGAGATGCCAGCGCTATTATTGATAATGCGAGTTCGCGGGATTGTCAAATGAATGCGAGCCCACCGATTTACATTTGGTCTTGAGTTTGGAATTTTCGGCCATCCCCTAAGCAAAGTTGTTCGGCGCGGATTGGGCACGGGGGGCAGAGATGGGCGGCTGGCGCATGGCGGGCACCGCCCTGCGACTCCAAATCCTCGCCGCGGGCGCAGATACGGGCTATATGCTGATCGACGGACTTCATTTCGTGCCCCCATGGCCTTGACCCTTCTTCGATATGACATTTCCAACCTGAGATTCGCGATTTTTGGGGCTCGGATTACGCCTATCTGTCTTTCCTTTCTATAACA
>Ga0302320_10000343_pt1 | contig 108328 bp, 86 predicted proteins | sample Bog_T0_3_FD_202130 | JGI IMG/M metagenome (GOLD analysis project Ga0302320, IMG submission 202130) | Peat permafrost microbial communities from Stordalen Mire near Abisko, Sweden - Bog_T0_3 | ecosystem: Environmental > Terrestrial > Soil > Wetlands > Peat | place: Sweden: Abisko, Stordalen... | reverse complement strand
CCGCAATTCGGGCCATGGGTGTGCGCATGCTCCTCATGTATGGTGCAAGTTGTTGCCATAGTGTCCTGCCTCCGGGTTCTCGAAACTGATTTTCCTCGATCTCGCCAATCTGCCCTCCCTTTATAAACCGCGGGAGGCATGCGCGTCTGTTATGCATTGCTCATAGGGCTGTTCTGTTTTACACACGCACCCGCAGGCTCATGTGTGCCAATTCAGCTCAGTTGGGGGACATTTCGAAGCGGCGAGGTTAGCGGGGTTTGCGGAACCAGCGGAAGCCTACGGTGATCATGCTGCTGTTGAAACCCATGTTGGGGGGAACCAGGCTGGCATTTGACATGTGGACGGTCCGCCATTCGAACACCAGGGCACGCTGCGGGGCTATAAAGTACTCCACGCCAAATCCACCCTGCGGCGTAAACTGCGTAGCTCCATTAACTTCGTGGACGTGGTCGGCCAGGGGTGTGCGCTGCGCTCCGGCGCCGGCATCGAAGAAGGGAACCCAGCGCCCGTGTTCCCTGCCTTCCAGCCGGAAGAGCAGGGCGCTTCCAGCCAGGTAGGCCACATGGGGATGGACGGTTCCACCCAGGATTCCCTCATCGATTATTTCAAACCGGCGCACGGCCGAGCTCTGGAAGTCACGGACAATAAACCCAATCTGGGGTTGGGCAATCAGCATCTGGATGTGCGAAACTTCATGCTGATCAAAGCCATACTCCATGGAATAACCCACCTGCGCCCCGAAATCCCAGTGCCCGCGTGTGGCGGAGTAGGACGGAGGCAGGGAAGACGCTGGCAGAATCGAAGACGGCGGTGGGGGGTCATCTGCCCGAGCGCGGGTTGGGGCAAGGAAGAAGCAGCCGGCCAGCAGGGCGAACGCCCCAAACCTCACCATCTGACGAATGTGCCGGATCAACCCGCCCCTCCCGCTTAATTTTTCAGGCTGTGAAGCAAGAACGTGACATTCCCGAGCTATTTTGTTTGCATCCATTTGAAAAAGCAAGAGGCGAACGGGCTGGACTTCCATAATTTGCCAAGCGGGAGCGCGGGTTTGTTCCCGGGCCTGGTTGAAATCGTCCTTTGTGCCGACAATTTCACGGGATTCAAAGGTCTGCCGCCGATGATGCCGCGGAGTGACTTTTTCAACCACAAATGGCTCCCGGCGGACTGCTCAGGTCTGGCACGGTACGACGAATTTATGGTATAAAAATAAGTCGGAGTTTTTGCAATGCCAGGAGCGGAACAAATTGGCGGCGGCTGACGAGGGAAAAGACACGAGCACTGCGCAAAAATGGTTTTTTGAGACTCGCTACTGGCTGCGCGATCTTATCTTATCGGTGCTATTGGCCTTTATTGTCATTGTTTTCCTTTACCAGCCTGTTCAGGTGGAGGGCACCAGCATGATGCCCCGCCTGGAGAACCACGAGAGGATCTTCATCAACAAGTTTCTCTACCGTTTTCGGCCCATCGAGCGGGGAGACGTGGTGGTTTTTCGCTATCCGCTGGATACGTCCAAGTCCTACATTAAGCGGGTGATCGGTCTGCCCGGGGACGAGATCAGCATCCATGACGGACGCGTTCTGGTGAACGGCCAACCACTGCCAGAGCCGTATGTTCCGCCCAGCTATGTTGACGACCAGAATTTCGCGCCGGTCCGAGTCGAGCCGAACCACTACTTTGTGCTGGGAGATCATCGCACCTCCTCGAATGACAGCCGCGAGTGGGGTACGGTCGACCGGCAGTATGTCTACGGCAAGGCTGTGTTCGTTTACTGGCCGCTGAGCCAGACAGGGTGGGTGAAATAAGAGACAGTTCGGCGTTCGGAATCCGGTGTCCGGAGTCATAAGGGACGAAGGCTGAAGTTCGAAAATCGAAACTGGGGCAATTCTAGCAATTCTAAATTTCGAAACGTGTTCCAGCAATGTATCAAACGGCGGAAATGCAATATCGGTTGACTGACTACTGACGACGGACAACTGACAGCTTCCCGTATGCACAATGATTCCAATTACGTCAGAATGGAGCTTGAATGGACGCGATTCTCGCCTTAGAGGACGGAAGAATATTCAGGGGGCGCGGCTTTGGCGCCTCCAGCGAGCGCTATGGCGAGGTTGTTTTCAATACTTCTCTTTCCGGGTATCAGGAGATCCTCACCGACCCTTCGTATTCGGGCCAGATTGTCATCCTTACGTACCCTCACATTGGGAACTACGGAACGAACCTGTTGGATTGCGAATCGCCGCGGCCCTATGCGGAAGGATTGGTGGTGCGTGAACTTTCCGACTTGGCCAGCAATTGGCGCTCGGAAGAAGACATCTCCAGCTTTCTGGCGAATTACGGCATTCCCATTATTTCCAACATTGATACGCGCGCGCTGGTGCGCCACTTGCGCAAGCACGGCGCCATGCGGGGAGTCATCTCCACAGTTTCCAGCGACGGGCCGGAACTGGTGGCAAAGGCCAAGGCATCGCCCAGCATGGTGGGCCGCGACCTTGCCAGCCATGTGACGGTTAGCTCCGCCTACCAATGGAACGAACCCTCACGCCACATCCTGGCAGGGGAGGCCGCACCGCCCATTGAGCCGCGCTTCCATGTGGTGGCCTATGATTACGGCATCAAGCAGAACATTTTGCGCCGGTTGGTGGACGTGGGTTGCCGCGTCACGGTGGTTCCGGCCATGACCTCAGCAGCCGATGTGCTGGACCTGCGCCCCGATGGAGTGTTTCTCTCCAATGGGCCCGGCGACCCGGAACCGGTGGAATATGCGGCGCAGGCGGTGCGTGACATGCTGGGCCGAGTGCCCATCTTCGGCATCTGCCTTGGTCACCAGATTGTCGGCCTCGCCCTGGGCGGGAAGACTTACAAACTCAAATTTGGCCACCACGGCGGCAATCATCCCATCATGAATTTGGAGACCAACAAGGTTGAGATCACCTCGCAAAATCACGGTTTCGCCGTGGACCCGGATTCCCTGAGTGCGCGCGACGTGATCCTGACCCATCGCAATCTGAATGACGATACTCTGGAAGGCCTGCGGCATCGCAACATGCCGCTCTTTAGCGTCCAGTACCATCCCGAGGCCTCGCCCGGCCCGCACGATTCGGCGTACTTGTTTGACCGCTTTGTTACGATGATGGACGAATTTAAGAAATGAAGAAGCAGAAATTACGAATTACGAATTAAGAATTACGAATGTCAAAATCAACATGCGTGATGGCGGGAAGCGTCAATTGTGTCTTTAATTCTTAATTCGTAATTCTTAATTCGTAATTGAAAACTATCCATGCCAAAACGTACTGACCTACACAAAATAATGATCATCGGCTCCGGGCCCATTGTTATTGGCCAGGCCTGTGAGTTTGACTATTCCGGCACACAGGCCTGCAAGGCGCTTAAGGCCGAGGGCTATGAGGTGGTACTGGTGAATTCCAACCCCGCCACCATCATGACGGACCCGGAAGTGGCGGACGCCACCTACGTGGAGCCCCTTACCGTCGAATACCTTGAAGCCATCATCGCCCTTGAACGGCCCGATGCGGTGCTGCCCACCGTGGGCGGCCAGACGGCTTTGAACCTCTCCATCGAACTGGCGGAAAAGGGTGTCCTGGACAAATACAATGTCGAACTGATTGGCGCTTCGCTGAAGGCCATCAAGATGGCGGAAGACCGGCTCTGGTTCAAGGACGCCATGATTCAGGTCGGCCTGGACGTTCCAAAAAGCGTCCTGGCGAACAAAGTGGAATCCGCCCTCAAGTTTGCCCGCCAGGTGGGCTTTCCGCTGATCATCCGGCCCTCTTTCACCCTGGGTGGCAGCGGCGCGGGCATGGCTTATAATGTCGAGGAACTGGAAGAGAAAGTGCGCTACGGCCTCGATTTGAGCCCTGTGCACGAAGTGCTGGTGGAAGAGTCCGTGGTGGGCTGGAAGGAATATGAGCTTGAGGTAATGCGCGACCATGCGGACAACGCCGTGGTGGTCTGCTCCATTGAAAACCTCGACCCCATGGGCGTACACACAGGTGACTCCATCACCGTGGCGCCCGCACAGACGCTGACCGACAAGGAATACCAGATCATGCGCGACGCGGCCTTCAAGGTGATCCGCGTTGTGGGTGTGGAAACCGGCGGCTCAAATATCCAATTCGCCATCAGCCCGGAAACCGGGCGCATGATTGTGATTGAAATGAACCCGCGCGTCTCCCGCAGTTCGGCGCTGGCGTCAAAGGCCACGGGGTTCCCAATTGCAAAGATTGCCGCCCGCCTGGCGGTGGGCTATACGCTGGACGAAATTCCCAACGACATCACCAAGAAGACGCCGTCCTGCTTTGAGCCTACCATCGACTACGTGGTGGTGAAGATTCCCAAGTGGGCGCAGGAAAAATTCCCCGACTCTGACCACACGCTCGGGCCGCAGATGAAGTCGGTGGGCGAAGTGATGGCGATTGGGCGCACATTCAAAGAAGCGCTGATGAAGGGCATCCGCTCACTCGAAACCGGCCGGAAAACGCCCGTGTCTCCGTCCGACCCCTCCGAGCTTGAGCGGAGGCTGGCCATTCCGCACCCGGAGCGGCTGTGGGACCTTCTCCACGCCTTTGAAATCGGCTACAGCCCGGAGTTGCTGCATGAAATTACCCGCATCGACCCGTGGTTTCTGAATCAACTCGAACAGATACTTAAGCTTAGAAAAGAGTTGAAGCGGTTTACGCTGGAAAACATTCCCACCAGCGTGCTCTACCTGGCCAAGCAGTATGGATTCTCAGACCATTATCTGGGTGAGCTGTGGGGAAAGACCGCGGAAGATGTCCGTCAGCGGCGCAAAACCCTGAACGTGCGGCCGGTCTTCAAGCGCGTCGATACCTGCGCGGCGGAATTTGAATCGTTCACTCCCTATCTCTATTCCACCTATGAGGAAGAGAATGAATCTGAGCCCACCGCGCGCCGCAAAATCATGATTCTTGGCAGCGGGCCGAACCGCATCGGGCAGGGGATTGAGTTTGATTACTGCTGCGTCCATGCCGCCTACGCCCTCAAGGAAGAGGGCTTTGAGACGATCATGGTGAATTGCAATCCGGAAACGGTTTCGACCGATTATGACACTTCGGACCGGCTCTACTTTGAACCGCTGACTTTTGAAGATGTGATGGCGATTGTGGAGGAGGAGAAGCCCGAGGGCGTCATTGTGCAATTCGGCGGTCAAACCCCGCTGAACCTGGCGCGTGCCCTCAAGGCTGCCGGCGTACCCATTATAGGCACGACGCCGGATTCCATCGACCTGGCGGAGGATCGCAAACGGTTCGGCAAGCTGCTGAGCGAGCTTGAAATTCCCCAGCCGGAAAACGGCGCAGCCATGAACGTAACGGAAGCGCTGGAAATTGCCTCACGCATTGGATACCCGGTGCTGGTGCGGCCTTCCTACGTGCTGGGCGGCCGGGCCATGGTGATTGCCTACGATGAAGCCACCCTGCGCGAATACGTTTTCCGGGCGGAAGAGTTGCAGCAAGCCTTCCCGATTCTGGTGGACCGCTTCCTGGAAAACGCCACGGAAGTTGACGTGGACGCCCTCGCTGACGGCACCGATGTGGTGGTGGCGGGCATCATGCAACACATTGAAGAGGCAGGGATTCACTCCGGTGACAGCTCCTGCGTGCTTCCCACCGTGAGCATACCTGAGGATCAACTCAAGCTCTTGCGCGAGTACACGGTGCGCCTGGCGCGCGCACTGAATGTCATCGGGCTGATGAACGTGCAGTACGCCATTCAAAACGGCAAGGTTTATGTGCTGGAAGTGAACCCCCGCGCCTCCCGCACCGTGCCCTACGTCAGCAAGGCCACGGGCTTCCCCCTGGCCAAAATCGCGTCGCGGCTGATGGTGGGGCGCAAAATCAAGGAATTTGACCTGCCGTCGGAATTGTCCGTCGGCCACTCGTTTGTAAAATCACCGGTCTTCCCGTTCCAGAAGTTCCCCGGGGTCGATACGATTCTGGGGCCGGAGATGAAATCCACGGGAGAAGTGATGGGCGTGGCAGACAGCTTTGGGCTGGCGTTTGCCAAGGCACAGTTGGGAGCACGGCAGCGGATTCCCATCAAGGGGCGGGTATTCATTTCCGTCAACGACCATGACAAGCCCGCGGTGATTCCCATTGCGCGCGATTTGGAAAGCCTGGGCTTCACCCTGGTGGCGACACGGGGAACGGCCGCCGCCTTGCGGAATGCCGGCATCAAGGTGGAAAAGGTCTTTAAAGTCAATGAGTCGCGGCCCAACGTGGTGGACCGCATCAAGAGCGCAGAGATCGATTTGATCATCAACACGCCGCTGGGCCGCAAATCTCGCTTTGACGACAAGTCCATCCGCCGCGCGGCGGTGCAGCACGGGGTGACGTGCATTACGACGCTTTCGGCCGCCAGCGCGGCTATCCAGGGAATTCGCGCCCTCCAGCAGGGTGAAACGCATGTGGCAAGCTTACAGAAGCTCCACCAGCAGAAAAGGTCGGTGCAATCATGACTCGAAATGAAATTATCAAGAACCTGGAAGGCGTGATCTGCCCCGTCGTCACCCCCTTCAACAAGCGCGGCGATGTGGATGAGGTGCATTTTCGGGAAAACTTGAGTCGGCTCAGGGGCATTGGGCTGGCCGGAATTCTGGTGGCGGGTTCCACGGGTGAAGCGCCTTACCTTACGGAAAGTGAGCGTCTGCGGCTGGTGGAATTGGCCCGTGACGCGGTAAAAGCGCCGGAAATTCTGCTGGTTGGGACGGGTTTGGAAAGCACCAGCGCCACGCTGAAGCTGAGCCGCGAATCCATCGCTCGGGGGGCTGATGCGTTGATGATTCTAACCCCCAGCTACTTCAAGCCGCAGATGGATTCCGCTGCCCTGGTGGCCCACTATGGCACCGTGGCCGCCGGGGTCAAGAGGCCGGTGCTATTTTACTATATTCCTCAATACACAGGACTTACGGTCGACCTGGCCACCATCGTCAAGATTTCGCGCCTTCCTAATGTTGCCGGGCTTAAAGAGAGTTCCGGCAGCCTGGAGTTTGTGCAGGCGATCTTGAAAAAGGTACGCCCGGATTTTCGCGTGCTGGTGGGAGCTGTATCCATTTTCTACGAGGCACTTCTCTCCGGCGCCGTGGGTGGCGTGCTCGGTCAGGCCCATTTTGCCCCATCGCTCTGCGTCGGGCTCTATGAAGCCTACCTTCAGGAGCAGGAGAAGGAAGCCCGCGAATTGCAACAACGCCTGCTGCCCCTGGCGCAGAAGGTTGCCGCCCCTTACGGCGTGCCCGGAATCAAGGCCGCGCTGGATATCTTTGGTGGCCACGGCGGAACTCCAAGGCCTCCATTGCAGCCTGTTTCCGCCAAGGTCAAGAAACAGATTGCGGCGGCCATCCGCGAAGCGCATGCCGGACTGACCGTCTAAGCGTGGCCCATGAAAGATCTGCAATGGTTCCCGCCAATCCCGGAGCCGCGCGCGAGTGTTGCGCCCACGGTGATGGGGTCGCTGCTCGTGGCGGCAGCCTTGGGCGGGCTGATGTTCGCGCGCGGCCATCGCTTGACGGCGATTTTGGTGTGGGCCACCGCATTTCTGCTTGCCCTAGGACTAAATGTCCCTTCCTTGCGAAAATACATCCTTCTCGCCGCCCGCTGGCTGAGCCATGTGGCGGGGACGGTCGCAACCATGGTGGTCCTGTGGCCGTTCTATGTCCTGGTATTCGGCGGTATTCGCCTGGCACTGGCCTTGGCCGGGGCTGACCCCCTGGGTTTGAAGCCTCAACCCGACCAGCCGTCCTATTGGCAACCCGCCGCACCCGAACGCAAGCGCGCCAAATACTACGGGCGTCTCTTTACCATTGAAGCCGCGCGCCGGGAATCCAACTTTTTTGTCTGGACGTTTGCCATACTCGTTTTTGTCCTGATCCTGGCTGGATCGGGCGAACTCGTTCTACGCTCCATGGGCTTTGGCCATCCCATTCTCTATCGCCTGGATCCCCGCATCGGTTACTATCCAGCGCCCAATCAGGATGTCCATCGCTACGGCGGGGATATCCACATCAACGCCCTGGGCATGCGTTCACGCGATATTTCAGCAGAAAAGCCGGAGGGAACGTTTCGCATTCTCATGCTGGGTGACTCCACGTTGTATGGCGGTTCCTACCTTGACCAGACTCAAATCTATGCCACGCTGTTGGAGGAGTTGCTGAATCGTGATCGCAGCCGGTTCCCCGGTTCGTCGCGGCAGGTTGAAGTCCTCTGCATGGGAGTGAATGGTTGGGGACCGCAACATGAACTGGCTTATGCAGAGAAATTCGGCATCTTCCATGCGGACCTGGTGATGGTGATGGGCCCGCCCAATGACGCTTATCGCCCGCGCTATGGCATTGAAAACATGCCGTTCTTTGCGGAAGGTCATCGGCCGGACTTTGCCTGGCAGGAGTTTACTCAACACGTTTTGTGGGATTACAACCAGCGGCTGACCGGCGGAGGGGAGAACTTCCAAACGAGCCCGCAGGGGGGCGAAGTCCTTGCCGATGGCGTTTCTGCCTGGCTGAATCTTGCGAAACTTGCGCAGCAACAGGGCGCCCGCGTGGATTTTGATCTGCTTCCCAATGAAGATGAAGCACGGGAGGGCAAGGCAGCAGAGTCAACGCAGGCAGTTCTGGATGCGCTGCTTCCTGAGCTCGCCAGGCTGAAGGTGCCTGAAGCTTACCCGCTTTCTTTCATTCGAAACGAACTTGGTACAAAGAAGCTTTACCACGACGGGGCGCACCTCGACACCGCAGGACACAGGATTTATGCCGATTATCTGCGCGACCGGGTTTGGCAACTGGTTGGAGTGAAATAGGCAGCAATGAATATTCTGGGAATCAGCGCATTTTACCATGACAGCGCCGCGTGCCTGGTGCGGGACGGGCAGATCATCGCTGCTGCCCAGGAGGAGCGCTTTTCGCGGCGCAAACACGACGCTCGCTTCCCTCTGAATGGGGTGAACTTCTGCCTGGCGGAAGGTAAAGTGGGCAAAGATGAGATCGACGTGGTTGCCTACTATGAAAAGCCCCTTACCAAGTTTGTGCGCATCCTGAAATCACACTTTGTTTCTGCGCCCCAGAATTGGGAAGCATTTCGGCAGGCCATTCCCCTGTGGCTCAAAGAACGGTTGTGGACTCCTTACGTTATTGAACGGGAATTAAGCCGCCTCGGTTATGCCCGGCCGCGAAAGTTCATCTATCCGGAGCACCATCAATCGCATCAGGCCAGCGCGTTCTTTGCGTCGCCCTTTGAGTCGGCGGCCATTCTCACTGCCGATGGCGTGGGAGAGTTCGATACCACGACGATTGGCCGGGGGCAGGGAAACAAAATCTCGATGCTTTGGCAGCAACAGTTTCCCCACTCACTGGGACTTCTCTATTCGGCTTTTACCTTTTACACCGGCTTTAAGGTCAACTCCGGTGAATATAAGCTGATGGGACTTGCCCCGTATGGACGTCCTGTCTACGCCGACCGCATTTTTCAAAACCTCATTGACCTTCGCCCCGATGGATCCTTCCGCCTGAACATGAGGTACTTCGGTTTTCTGCACGAACTCCAAATGACCAATCGCGCATTCGATGATCTGTTTGGCGGCCCGCCGCGCGCCGCGGAAAGCGCCATCAGCCAGCGGGAGATGGATCTGGCTCGGTCCATCCAGGTGGTAACAGAGGAGATCATGCTGCGCATGGCACGCGCCGCCCGCACCCAGACGGGTGAGGAGAATCTTTGCCTGGCGGGGGGGGTGGCGCTGAATTGTGTCGCCAACGGCGTCATCGAGCGCTCAAAGATATTCAAAAATGTCTGGATTCAACCGGCCGCTGGGGATGCCGGTGGGGCGTTGGGATCAGCCCTATTTGCGTGGCATCAGGCCGGCAAGCAGCCACGGACTTGTGATTCCGGCGGCGATGCCATGCGCGGTTCTTATCTGGGACCGGCCTTCAGTGACACTGAGATCAGAAAATTCCTTGAGGTCAACGGTTACCCCTTTCGAGCCCTTGACTCTGATGCCCGGGCTGGTGAGATCGCCGGCCTTCTTGACGGGGAGAAGGTCGTTGGCCTGTTTCAGGGGGCAATGGAATATGGCCCGAGGGCGCTCGGCAACCGCTCCATCATCGCGGATGCGCGCAATCCCAAAATGCAATCGCATCTGAACCTTGCCACCAAGTTCCGCGAGTCTTTCCGGCCCTTTGCCCCGGCCATTCTGGAAGAGCGGGCAGGTGACTGGTTTGACCTTGATGCCCCTTCGCCATACATGCTGATGGTGGCGGGTCTGCGTGAGGATAAGCGCATTCTGCCCGTGCAAGACGGCCCAGAACTGTCACTCGATAAGTGGGTGAACCAGGTGCGTTCCGTTGTCCCGGCCATTACTCACGTGGACTACTCCGCCCGCGTGCAAACAGTTTCGAAGCAGACTAACCCGGATTTTCATGCGATTCTCTCCGCCTTCGAACGCAAGACAGGCTGTCCGCTGGTGGTCAACACTTCCTTTAACGTCCGCAGCGAGCCCATTGTTTGCACTCCGGCGAACGCGTACCAGTGCTTCATGCGCACCGGCATCGACCTGCTGGTTCTCAATAAGTTCCTTCTATACAAGAACGAGCAGCCGATATGGGAAGAAAAGCTGAATTGGCAGCAGGAGTTTGGACTGGATTAATCTGGCCCACGGGTTAGAGGCAAGCAGATGAGAAGACTCTATTATGGATGGGTTCTGTGCCGCGATCTGGCAGGGTATTGCCTGGCCAATCGCGTGGTCTGGCCACTCTTCTTTATCTTTGCGCTGGCTTTCCTGGTGGTGTTGATTGGGGCAGCGGAGGTGGCTGCTCCTTATATCTACACACTGTTCTAAATCGGTCCTGCGTGCATTCGCCGATTCCGCCCGCATTTTAACCTTCTGGTTAAATTCCACTAAGACTCAATTCAAAACGCTTGAAATTAAATGTTGGCAAAGCGCTTGCATGAATCGGTGTTGAATTGCTTGCCGGACATGGACTTGCAGGCAAATGTTGGGCAAGAATTGCCCAGTGGAAAAGAGGAATAAGGTGGCCGCAGTCATTTGGCCATGACGTATAGGGGCGAAATATTTAAGGATCGTTGTACCCGGAACCTGGAAGTAACAGACGGTGCGCCAAATGATCGGCGGCACGGCAAATCGAGCGATGGAAGGAAACAATGATCACGAATGAGGCGGAGATTCGAATTGCGCTGCAAGCGGTGTTGGTGAGTGTGCTGGCGCTTTCCGGATATTGGGGATGTGCGTTGGTGGTGCTCTTCATTTTGCTGCCCTGGAAGCCCATCTTCGCCGTGGGAAGCTATCTGGCCCAGCCGCTGGTAGATTGGCGCATGGAGAAGGATCGGGCTCGCCACGTGAAGGGCATCGACCAGCTTGAAAAGGAATTAGATGCCATACTCCGCGCGCCAAAGGCCGGCTCCAGTGCAAAGGTGCCGGTTGTACCCTCCAGGCCAGCAGCCCCGGCAAAGGTTTCTCATCCCCCACTGCCGCAGCCCTTGGAGTCCTTTAAGCCAAAGATGGCCGCCGGGCCGGCCTTTCAAAACATGTCTGAATCAGCGCAGGACCTTGCCGCCACTTTGGCGATTCCTCCCGCCATCAAGAATCACGTTCGAAACCTGCCTCAGGGAGTCTTCAACAATATGGATTTGGAGGTTGAGGAGGTTAAATTTCATGGGGAGATGGCAGATGCCTATGTGAGATTCAAGAGCCCAAATGTTGCCGGATTGGTGATTCGCCAGCGGTACGTCTTGCGGAAGTCCGGTGACCACTGGCAGGTGGAATCGCGTCAGCCGGCGAACGGGGCCGGCAAGATTCCTCCGCCCTATCAGCCGATGGGGCGCGCGCATATGCAGCTTTCGTGAGGCAGATAAGATTCAACGAAGCTTAATGATACCATTCTGATTTAACGCCAAATTGCCCGCCAGGGAGCTGGCTTGCCTGCGCCAGGGTTTCGAAGAATTCCTTCCGTAACCCTTACATGGCATTCACATCTAATAAATTTATGGTCCGCTCCCGAAGGCACACCCCAAATTCGGCGGGAGCAGTTGCGACATATTTCCTGAAATATTGCCCCTGACTTGCAGACCGTGTAGGATAATGACTACTCATGACTGCGACTTGCATCCCGTATACCCAGGTTCCGCACTCCACCGCGCTGCTCACGGACTATCTTTACCACTATGACCGCGTGAGCCGGTTTTACAATGGCTCATCGCACGCGAGCGAGAGTTACCACGCTGTTGCCGGGCAGATGAGCGAGTTCGCCTTTGACCGGGCGGGGATCTGCGAGATTTTGGAGCGGCAGAATCGGGCGTTCGGCTGTTCTGAGCCCACGCTGGCAAATATAGAGCGGTTAAGCAAGCCGGGAACGTTCGCCATTGTTACCGGGCAGCAAGTTGGCCTGTTTGCCGGCCCTGCTTTTACGCTTTACAAGGCCCTCACCACGGTGCGTTTGGCGCAATCGCTTTCGGAGCAGGGAATCCCATCAGTTCCGGTGTTCTGGCTGGCCACAGAAGACCATGATCTGGAAGAAGTCGCCCAGGCCTCCACTTTTGACGAAGAGTTCAATCTGCTTGCCCTTCGGGATTCCGGAAGCCGCCCCTCGCCACGCTCCCCCGTCGGTGAAGTTCGTCACACTGCGGAGGTCACGGCCGCGCTGGACCAGTTGGAAGGGGTCCTGCCACCGGGTGAGTCGCGCTCCCGGCTGCTGCAAGATTTGCGGGAGTGCTACGTGCCTGGGGCCACGTGGGGCGAGAGCTTTGGTCGCTTTCTTACGCGGCTGTTTGGGCGCTGGGGCGTGATCCTGCTGGACCCTCTGGATGAGTCTGTTCACCGGCTCAGCACTGGTGTTTATGAAAAGGCTCTAACCGGGACAGCGGAGCTTCGGTCGGGACTCTTGGATGGTTCGAATGATCTGGTCCAGCAGGGTTATCACGCCCAGGTGCATGTCGCGGCGGATTCAACCCTGCTCTTCGTGACCCGCAATGGCGATCGTCTGGCATTGCAGCAGCGGGACGGCAAGTTCCTGATCGACGGAACCGAAGAAATATCGCTAACGGAACTCCAAGCCAAGCTTGCCGCGCGACCTCTGGACTTTTCTCCCAACGTGGTGCTGCGTCCGCTGGTTCAGGATCTGCTGCTTCCCACGCTGACTTATGTGGCAGGCCCTTCCGAGTTGGCCTATTTGGGACAGTCTCGGTCGCTTTACCATGCTTTTGGCCGCCCGCAACCGGTGGTCTTCCTTCGGGCGGGATTTACGCTTCAAGACTCAAAAAGCGAGCGCTTGATGGAGAAGTACAGCCTGGAGTTGGTCGATGTATGGCAGGGAGAGGAGCACCTGGGGCAGAAGATCGCTGCCGCTGGCTTTGCCGAGGGCTGGTCGGAACACTTTGACCAGAGCGATCACGAGTTGGACCATCTATTGGCCCGCTTGCAGGCAGACATCGAAAAGCTTGACCCCACCCTGCTGGATACGCTCCAACATACCAAAGAGAAAATGAAATACCAGATGGAGCGGTTGCGCGGCAAGCTGACTCGCGCCGCGCTGGGCCGCTCAGATTTGTTGGTACGGCACGTCCAGGTTCTATCCCGATTCCTGATGCCCCATAAAGACCTTCAGGAACGCCGCGTGGGCGGGGTTTACTTCCTGGGCCGCGCCGGCTACGAATTGCTTGAGCACTTGCTGGGGCAAATTCAGGTAAACTGTTCGGATCATCAATCCTTCAAGATCTAGCCTCACTCTTCTAAGCACCTTTCCAAACCCGCATTTTAGTGTCTGGTATAATTACAGAACGCATCCGGTGGATGCTCTTCAACACGCGCCAGCACCGCGTTAGATTCTTGCCGGCGCTTCAGAGGGCTGCTCACTCTGAGCAACAATAGAGACTTGAGGATCTATGGCAACTCCTGAACCCATCCGAGCGATTCCTGCCCAGCGAGGGCGTGCCCTCCTTCACACGACGCACGTTCAAACCCAGATGCGGGTTGAATTCAAAGACATCACCAGCCTGGTGCAAAGGGTGGTGACGGAATCGGGTGTGGAAAATGGGACGTGCTTCCTGTTCGTTCCCCACACGACGGCAGCGATTTTGATCAACGAAAACGACGATACGGCTCTTCAAAAAGATCTGGACGCGTTTCTGAAATCACTCGCGCCGCCAGACAGCAATTATCACCACAACGATGGAAATTGTGATTCGCATTTGAAGGCAGCCTTGATTGGAAATTCAAAATGCCTGCTGGTGGAGAGTGGACGCCTGATCCTGGGACGGTGGCAGGGAGTCTTCTTTTGCGAATTTGACGGCCCGCGGCGCCGCGAGCTGAAAATCAAGGTTGTTCCCGACTGATTTGGCTCACCTTGATCGACCGCCCTCGTGGGATGCAAACGTCGTGAGCACCGCTTAAATTGCTGCTATGTCAAACCTTGGCATCTACATCCAGGTTCCGTTTTGTGCCTCGAAGTGTACCTTCTGCAATTTCAGTTCAGGGGTGGAGCGGAGCACGATTTTCGATCAGTACGCCCGCATGGTCCAGCGTGAGGTGGAGGCATGGCCGCGGCACTTGCCGGCGCATGGCCTTCCGGCGGAGGCTTTATCGCAAGCGGTCGATTCAATTTACATGGGGGGCGGCACACCTGCCTTGCTGGGGGCTGAGTGCCTGAGCCTTGTCGTCAAAGCTCTACGTGAAAATCTGCGTTTGAGCCGGGAGCTCGAATTCACCATTGAAACAACCCCGGGATCAGCCAGCACCAGCCTGCTTCAGGCCTTTCGGGATCTGGGCATTAACCGTCTCAGCATCGGCGCTCAGACTTTTGACGAAAAAGAGCTGAGCGCCACCGGCCGCTTGCATTCCGTGGATGAGACCGTTGAGCTTGTGCATCAGGCCCGGAAAGCAGGCTTTCAAAACATCAGCCTGGACTTGATTGCTGGCCTGCCTCATCAATCAAAAGAATCATTCCACCGCAGTTTGGAAGCCACCGTGAAGCTGCGACCGGAGCACGTCTCACTCTACCTTTTTGAGGTTGATGAAAAGAGCCGGCTGGGAAGGGAAGTGGTCCACGGCGGCGATCGCTATCATGCCGCCACCGTACCGAACGACGAATTCATGGCGGACGCGTACGAGGCAGCTTGCGAATTTCTTGCCAGCGAAGGATACATCCAGTACGAAATCTCCAACTTTGCGTTGCCCGGGTTTGAGTCGAACCATAATCGAAAATACTGGCAGCTTGCGCCCTATTTAGGACTTGGGGCCGGGGCACATTCGTTTGACGGCGGCCGCCGGTGGTCAAATCAGGTCGACGTTCGGGGGTATCTGGCCAAGCTGGAAGCGGGCGATTCACCTGTGGAAGAATTTCGCACCCTGACAGCGGAGGAGCAGGTTGAAGAATTCTTCTTTCTTGGCCTGCGACAGGTGGAAGGCGTTGATCTTGCAGCCGCAAGAGAGCGTTGGGGCTTCGAATACCTGAAGCCCTGGGAGCGCAAGATTCAAAGCCTCAAGAATGAAGGCTGGGTGATTTGCGAGGGGGAGAGAGTCCTGCTTGCCCGCCACGCCTATTTGATCTCCAATGAGATCTTTCAGGAATTCGTTTCCGTGTAGAGTGTTTGCGAATTAAGATGAAAGTTGGAGCGTGAAGAATCATGCCAGCAGCTATTGTGGATTTGCGCAGCGACACCGTAACCAAGCCCTCCGACGCCATGCGCCAGGCCATGCGCGACGCAGTTGTGGGAGATGACGTCTACCGCGAAGACCCCACCGTCAACCGCCTTCAGGAGCGGGCAGCAGAGATACTTGACCGCGAAGCTGCTCTGTACGTTGTCTCGGGGACAATGGGGAACCAGACGGCCATCAAGGTTCTAACGCATCATGGACAAGAGGTTATTTGCGAATCGCGCAGCCACATCTATAACTTTGAAATGGGCATGATTGCGGCGTTTTCAGGAGCAGTGCCGCGCACGATTCACGCCGAAGATGGAATTCTGAGCTGGGATATGATCGCGCCGCACGTTCGCCGCCGGAATGACCACCGTGCGCGCACGGCACTGATTGAACTCGAAAACACATCCAACCTGGCCGGCGGCTCCGTCTATCCGTTGGCAGTCTCTGATGACATTGTTGATCGTGCTCACGAGGCGGGGTTGCCCGTGCACCTGGATGGGGCGCGAATCTTTAATGCCAGCGTGGCGTTGGGAAAATCCGTTGTCGAACTCACGCGGAAATTTGATTCCGTAATGTTCTGTCTTTCCAAGGGATTGGGCGCGCCGGTGGGCTCCATGCTGGTGGGCAGCAAGGAATTCATTGAGGAAGCACGCATTGTCAGGAAGATGCTGGGCGGTTCGATGCGCCAGGCGGGGATATTGGCCGCTGCCGGCCTGATCGCTTTGGATGAGGGGCCCAAGCGGCTCCATGTTGATCACGCCAACGCCACGTTCCTGGCGCAAGAATTGGCGCAGATTCCCGGAATCAGCATCGATCCCGCAAAGGTTGTTACCAATATTCTGTTCTTCGATGTTGCAGGCACGGGAATCGCGGCCCCGGAAATCTCCAAACGATTGGCTGCGGAAGGCGTTCTGGCCAACTCCACTGATTCCCGGGTCATCCGCATGGTGACCCACCTGGATGTTGACCGGGTTGGATGCGAGCGTGCGCTAACAGTCCTGCGCGAAGTCGTTTCGCCGCGGCGGGCGATGGCGTCCTGAAATCTTGATGCGGCTGTGACCACAATACTTGGGCACTCGCTATTATTTTTTCGCTTCCTGCCGCACTTGAATCCTCACGAGCGCGTCGTAGTAGTGGGTTCGGTAGCTGGGGTCATCCGGCTCCAGCTGGGTGGCAACGCGATATTCCTTCAGCGCCCCGTCGAGATCTCCGAGTTTTTCCAAGGCGTAGCCGAGCCCGTTATGGGCGTCTGCGTCCGTCTGGTCATGGCGTATGGCTTCGATCATCTCCACCCGGGCGCGCTTCCATTCCTTTGCCAGCAGGAAGGTGATTCCCATCTCGCGGTGCAGGTCGGAATTTTCCGGATCCAGCTTCATGGCCTCGCGGAGAGCGGCAACGGCGTCGTCCAACCGCGCCTGGGCGCGCAATTGAACAGCCTGCTGCACCAATTGCTGTAACTTGATTTTATTGTCAGCCACCGTGGTTGGGTCTGTTTCCACTGAGGCCGTGGGTTCATCTTTGGCAGGACTTATTTTGACCTCGCCTGCCGCCTTGGGTGAAATAAAGTAGGCCACTTCTGCCTTACCGGGGCAGCGTACGTGGATGTAATGATCACCCGGGTCCACATTCAAAAGGATGAGATTACCAGTGGCGCCGCTGGTGCCCGCGACGCCCGCGTCCAACTCCACTCGGCAGCCCGGCAATCTGGTTTCAATGATGACCTTGGCGGTCTCCGCTTGATGCTCATGGACAGCCGCAGTCCCCGTCATCGCGGCAAGACCCAGACAGCACGTTAAATATTTGAGTTTGTTCTTCACTGTCGTCGCCATTCCATATTCGCCAATGGGAGCGAAGCGCGGCCACGGACCGCAATGCCGTCGCTGATTCCGAGCATTAGCTTAGCACGGTTGGATCGCGGATAAAGGTGTCGCGGCCATTTCTTGACGGCCCCCCTGATGTGTTATAGCCTGAATTATGGGTAGATAAGTGAGCGTTCGCCTTTGCCAGAGACACATTCGGATGGCCCCGCATTTCCAGCGTGTTTCTGAAAGGCTGCGGCGCGGCCCGTCCGGCTAAAAGTTTGCCATGCCCGAGATCGATCACGGCTTTGTGGAGAAGATTCTAGCGGGTGACCGGCGTTCCATCGCCCAAGCCATCACCGCGGTGGAGAACCATGATCCCTCGGCGGTTCGCCTGCTGCGAGAGCTGTTTCCGCGGTCAGGCCGCGCGCATGTCATCGGGCTGACCGGCTCTCCCGGTGCGGGGAAGAGTACCTTGGTGGAAAAGCTGGCGGAGGAGTATCGCCGCCGCGGCGGTCGCGTGGGGATTCTCGCCGTTGATCCCACCAGTCCCTACACGGGGGGCGCCATTCTGGGTGACCGTGTACGCATGCAGGGTCTTTCACACGACCCTGGCGTCTACATTCGCAGCATGGCAACGCGCGGGCAGATGGGCGGGCTTGCTCCCACCACGCAGGATGCGGTAACCATTCTCGACGCCTCCGGTTGCGACATCATTTTGATTGAAACCGTGGGCGTGGGGCAGGATGAAGTGGAAGTGGCGCGCCTTGCTGACGCAACGGTGCTGCTTCTGGTGCCGGGTTTGGGCGATGACATTCAGACCTTCAAGGCCGGCGTGATGGAAATCGCCGACCTGTACGTCATCAACAAGGGGGATCGTCCGGGCGCTGACCGGGTTGAGCAGGAAGTTACATCGATGCTTTCCCTGGTGACGCGGGCCGATGGCTGGGTGCCTCCCATCGTGAAGACGGTTGCAACCACCGGGCAGGGAATCGCGGACCTGGTGAAGGCTCTTGACGGCTTTCTAGCCTTCAGCGAGGAAGGCGAAATTGCCAGGCATCGGCGCAAGGAGCATTGGCGATCGCGCCTTTTGGATCTGCTGCGGCAGACGCTCTTTGAAAGAGCCATTGCAGCCCCTCTTCGTGACGGTTCGCTCGACCGGCATGTTGCGGACTTGATCGCACATCAGAAGGATCCGCATCAAGTTGTGGAAGAGATGATTGCGGCGCTAATCCCATCGGGCGAGGGTTTGCAGGCCCTGTCGGGCATGCTTGAAATGGGAGTAAGAATCCACCATCTGGGCATCGCGGTGGATTCATTGGCTGGGGCAGTACCAATTTTTCAGAAGCTGATTGGCAAAGCTCCCGACGCGGAAGAAGCGGTGGCTGACCAGAAAGTGCGTGTGGCATCTTTCCATTTGGGCGAGAGTCGCTTGGAATTACTGGAGGGCACTGCCAGCGATTCCCCCATTGCCCGGTTTATCGCCAAACGCGGGCAGGGAATTCACCACCTGGCGCTCTCCGTCAGCGATTTGGCGGGAACGTTGCGCAAGTTGGAATCACTGGGTGTGCGCCTGATTGACCGGGAGCCGCGCGTAGGCGCAGAAAATGAGCGAATTGCTTTTCTTCACCCCTCGAGCACAGCAGGTGTGCTCATTGAGCTGATCGAGGAATCATGAAATTAGGTGAATTCAATATCCATGCGATTTCCGATGGGTACTTCCATCTTGATGGCGGGCAGATGTTCGCAGTGGTCCCCAAAGTTTTGTGGGAGAAGAGAATACCCGCCGACGAACGAAATCGCATCCCTCTTGGCCTCAACTCCCTGTTGATTCAAACCGGACGGGAGAACATCCTGGTGGAGACGGGCATCGGCGACAAGTTTGACGCAAAGTATTCGGAAATTTATGGCATTGTGCACTCCCATAATCTTCCCGATGAACTCCGCAAGCTCGGCTTGGAGTTGAGTGACATCGATATTGTGATCAATACGCACCTGCATTTTGACCATTGCGGATGGAATGTTCGCAATGAGGCAGGCAAGCTTGTGCCCACTTTTCCCCGGGCGCGCTACATCATCCAGCGCGGAGAGTGGGAAGACGCGCACCACGCCACAGAGCGTAACCGCGCCAGTTACCTTGAAACGTTCTTTGAGCCGGCGTTGAACCAGACGGAGTTTGTGGAAGGCGACACGGAGATTGTTCCGGGAGTGCGGGTGGAAGTTGGCGCGGGGCATACGCGCTGGATGCAGTGTGTGCGGGTGGAATCAGAAGGCGACACAGCGTACTACCCTTCGGATCTGGTGGCCACGAACGCCCATCTACCATACCCTTGGATGACCAGCTTCGACCTGTATCCGCTGGAGACGCTGGCCAGCAAGAAACGGTTCCTGCCGGAATTGGCGGAGAAGAATGCGGTGCTTGTCTTTACCCATGGCCACGCCGTTCCGTGGGCGCGAGTGGCAACCGTAGGCGGCAAAATCACCACCCAGCCAGTGGAGTAATATTTTGAAAATAGCCCCTCGCGGGCATAGGAGGAAGTTTGGCCAAAGCACAAATTGGAGTCATTGGGGGCAGCGGTCTTTACAGCATGCCGGGCCTGCAAAAGGCGCGCGAGGTGCGCATCACCACCCCGTTCGGAAAGCCATCGGACGCTTACATCGTCGGAACGCTGGAGGGGCGGCAGGTGGCGTTTCTCTCCCGCCACGGGCGCGGCCACCTGATCACTCCCTCGGAGCTCAACTTCCGCGCCAACATTTACGGCTTCAAGAAGCTCGGCGTGGAGCGCATCCTTTCCGTCAGCGCCGTCGGCTCGTTGCGTGAGGATTACAAACCAACGGACATGGCGCTGCCCACGCAGTTCGTTGACCGCACGCGCGGCCGCCATTCCACGTTCTTTGGCGGCGGACTGGTGGCGCACGTGGGGTTTGATACTCCCGTCTGTCCCACGGTTGTGGATACGCTCGCCGCCGCCTGCGGTGAGTTCAATGTGACCGTTCACAAGGGGGCAACCTATCTCTGCATGGAAGGCCCGGCGTTTTCAACCAAGGCAGAGTCAAACCTCTACCGCTCCTGGGGCATGGACATCATTGGAATGACCGCGCTGCAGGAGGCCAAACTCGCGCGTGAAGCGGAAATCTGCTACGGCGTCCTGGCCATGGTGACGGACTACGACTGCTGGCATCCTTCTCACGACGCAGTTACGGTTACGCAAGTTCTTGACTATCTCTCCCGCAACGTTGAGAATTCCCAGAAGATTGTGCGGCAGGCGATACGCGCTCTCCCCGTGGAGCGGAATTGCAAATGCGCTTCGGCGCTTGCCCACGTGATCCTTACTGATCGCAAGAAGATTCCCCCCGCGGCCAAAAAGAAACTGGCGCTGCTGGTGGGCAAGTACCTGAAGTAAATAGCTGGCGTTCAATCCAATCTCGCGAGGTTAACGGTATCCCTATGTCCTTATTGGCAGTTGGTTCCATTGCATTTGATTCAATTCGTACGCCCTACGGCGAGGTGGAGGAGATTCTCGGCGGGTCGGCCACGTTCTTTTCCGTAACAGCAAGTTGGTTCACTTCCGTTTCGGTGGTAGCAGTGGTTGGCGAAGACTTTGGGGAAGAGCAGTTTCAGGTGTTCCGCCAGCGCTCCATTGATACCCGCGGCGTGGAAAGGGTGCCAGGGCGCACTTTTCGTTGGAAGGGTGAATACACGGGTGACATGAACCAGGCGCATACGCTGGACACCCAGCTCAACGTGTTTGAAAGCTTCGTGCCCAAAATTCCCGCCGAATACCTTGATTCAAAGTTCCTCTTTCTTGGCAATATCGTTCCAGTATTGCAATTGAACGTGCGCCAAGCGCTTCCAAACCTCACCGCCAGCGCCCTTGACACCATGAACTATTGGATTCAAGGCGTGCCTGAAGACCTGGCGAAGGTGCTGGCGACAGTGGAGATTCTGTTGATCAACGAGGGCGAAGCTCGATTGCTTTCCAAGCAGAACAACCTGAAGAAGGCGGCGGCAATCATCCAGAAGCTCGGACCGCGCGTGGTGGTGATCAAGCGCGGTGAGCACGGCGCCACTCTCTTTAACGGCAAGTCTATTTTCACCGTCCCCGCATACCCACTTGAAGAGGTTTTCGATCCGACGGGCGCGGGCGATACGTTTGCGGGCGGATTCATGGGCCACGTGGCGAAGACAGGCGATCTCTCCGACGCCAACCTACGCCGTGCCGCTGTGTACGGATCGGTGATGGGAAGTTTTGCGGTGGAGGAGTTCGGGGTGGGACGCCTGCTGCGTCTGACGCCAGGGGAGATTGACTCACGCTACCGTGAAATCAAGAATTTGACACATTTTGATGCATGATTCTTCCGTTGAATCCCGTGCAGCTGATCCGGAGCGCTGGCGCATTCCGGCCCCGGCGCACGGCGCCGTCGCGCTCCTGGTCCTTGTTGTAACCAGCGCCAGCCTGCGCTTCTTCTATGTGCGCGGGCTCTCGAATCTCTATGGCGACGGCCTTGCCCACATGGAGGGCGCGCGCCGAATCTTCGACTCCATCACCCCCGGCTACGAGGAAATTGGCAGCGTCTGGCTGCCGCTCTATCACCTGATCTGCGCCCCGCTGGCCATCAATGACTTCCTATGGCGCTCGGGCCTTGCGGGCGGACTGGTCTCCTCCACCGCGTTTGCGCTTACTGCCTATTTGCTCTTTCGCCTGGGGGCGGAGATCAATTGTAACGTTCCCGCTGGATTGGTGGCGCTTGCCGGGGTCCTGCTGTGCCCCAACCTGCTCTATCTGGCCAGCACGCCGCTGACGGAGCCCCTTGCGCTCCTGTGGTCCGTCCTGGTTGCCTATGCGCTCTTTCGCTATTCGCAATCGGGTTCGTGGCGGGCGTTAGCCGGAGCGGCGGTGGCTGCCCTGATGGGCACGCTGACGCGTTACGAGGGGTGGAATGTTCTGCCATTTGCCACGCTGCTGGTCTTCTTGATTCACCCATTTCCCTGGAGGCAGCGCCTGGCCCGGGCGACAATCTTCGCGGCTATTGCGGGAACGGGTCCGGTGCTTTGGGTGATTCACAACGCCCATCGTTTTCAGAATCCGCTGGAGTTTTACAATGGGCGCGGGTCAGCGAGAGACATCTACGCGCACCAGATGGCCACCACGGCATTTGCCTATCCCACGGATGGAAGCCTGCTGATTTCCACGCGCTATTACCTGGAAGATCTCAAGCTGGTGATTGGCATTGCGGCGCTGGAACTTGCGGTGCTGGGCGTCGTGGCGTGGCTTGCCGGCCTGCGGGAATCGCGTCGTGGCGCCGTGGCCGTCCTATTCCTGGTTCCACTGCCGTTCTACCTTCAGGCCATGGCGCATGCCGCCATTCCACTCTATGTGCCCACGCTTTTCCCCCACACGTACTACAACCTGCGGTATGGCATGGCGATGATCGCGGCGGTGGCGCTCTTTCCCTCATTTGTACTCTCGCAACGACTGGGGAAGGGGCTACGGGTAACCCTCTTGATTCTGTTCCTGGCGGTGCTTGGCGGACAATTTGTACACTTAACGGCAGCGGGCCCGCGTGAATTGGCCGTGGTGAAGGAAGGAACCCTCAATACTCCTTGCCGCGCCCAGCGGCAGCGAGCTATCATCGACTTCCTGCGTGGGCATTATGATGGTACGCGCGTCCTGGTGGCTTCAGGAAAGTGGCCTTGCGTCATGCCGGAAGCGGGCATCTATTTTGGCAACACCCTCAGCAACCTGAACCGGAAATACTGGGCGAAAATTCAGACGGAGCCGGAAAAGTGGGTAAATTGGATTATCCGCGGCGATGGCGATTCCGTTGACAGCCTCATGCAGGCTTATCCCCAGGCCTTCAGGAATTATGAAGTCGTAGATCAGGGAACATTTCAGGGCGAAGGCAGCTTCAAAATCTACCGGCTGCAGAAAAAGTAGCAGGCGTCGAACCCATGCCACAACGGCGGGGCGTTTTGCTGCAACGCAGCTTTTCAGTGCCATTTCAAAATATGAGCAAGCAGATACCCTTTGTTAAATACCATGGGATGGGAAATGACTGGCTTGTCGCGCTTTCGAGCGACCTTCCCACCGCACTCCCCACCTTCTCCCGCAAGATTCTTGACCGCCACACCGGTGCGGGCGCCGATGGCTTGATCGTGGTGATGAAGCCTGAGGTGCGTGCCCACGACGCACGCATTCGATTCTTCAATGCCGACGGCAGTGAAGCAGAGATGTCCGGAAACGGCATCCGGTGCGCAGGGGCTTACCTGGCTGAGCGCAAGCCGCGAAAGCGCACACTGGAAATCGAGACGGTCTCTGGCGTGAAGACGCTGACAAAGGGGAAGTCGAGTGAAGGCAAGTGGATGTTCCGCGTGCGCATGGGTGCTCCCATCCTCACCGCTGCCCAAATTCCGTTTCATCCGGCGGAAGCGGAGTCTCCCATCCTCCGTTTCCCGCTCAAAACCCATCGTGGGGATCTGCCGGTCACGGTGACTTCCATGGGCAACCCCCATTGCAGCGTCTTTGTGGCGGATTTTGAATCGGTCGATTGGCTGCGCCTAGGCCGCGAAATTGAGCATTGCGACCACTTTCCCAATCGTACGAATGTGGAGTTCGTACGGCTGGTTTCAAAGGATGAAATAGAAGTGAGATTCTGGGAGCGCGGAGTGGGCCACACGATGTCGTCAGGTACGGGTTCCTGCGGCGCTACCGTCTCCTCCATCCTGAATGGTCTCACGGACCGGCGCGTGCGCGTTCGGACGGAAGCGGGCACTCTTGAAGTGGCATGGCCCGAAGGCGGGGAAGTGACACTGACCGGCCCCGCGGCTCGCGTCATGAGCGGCAAGTACCTTTACATCAGCGGCAAGTGACCGTCTTAAGGCCGCACGTAAAGATAAATTTTGTGCGGAATTCCGTTGTGTGACGTCACATCAAAGGTCTGGTCCGGATCCCAACCGGGCACGTTAAAATCATGCGTCACAATTCGCGTTCCTGAGTGGAGCTCCCGCTCGAGCTTGGGCCGGAGCTTCTCGTTGAATGAGGTCAGGAGGTAGAGCACCACCACCGTGGCCGGACGCACCGTCACGTCAAACATGTTCTCACATTCAACCCGCGCCCGGTCATCCAAGCCTAATTCCTTGATACGGTCCCTTGATTGGCGGTAAAGATCCGGATCAATTTCCACTCCCACGGCGTGCGCCCCATATTTCTGCACAGCGGTAATCACAAAGCGCCCGTCTCCCGATCCCAAATCGTAGACCACATCGTCCGACTTGACTTTCGCCACGTCCAGCATCTTTTCAACAATATCCTGGGGTGTCGGCACGTAGGGTACTTGTTTGATCAGGCTGGTGCCGTAAAGTCCGTGTCCTGATTGCGCCGCGTTCAGCATGCCGGATTGCGTTGGCACGAGATGGAACAGCACTGCGATCATCAGGATAAATCCTGCCGAAAACAGTAAAAGGGTGAAGCGATTGGTTGATTTCCGCATGCCTTGGATTCTACCGATATCCGGGCAGGTTGTCGAGATGGAGCAGAGGTTATTGGTTCAAGGGGAGAGGTTATAGCCACAGAACCAACACATCACCCACAAACCCTCTTGCGCTTCCGGCGATTACCCCCTAGGCTGTTTTCGGCACTTATTCGCGTCACTTGCGGCGTGGTAGCGCCGATTCGCAAGTGCAATCAAGTTCAACCCATTGGAGAATCCCCGCGTGGCTCAAGCTTCTTTACCCCGAGTTTTGGAATTTAGACACACCACCGCCATTGTAATTGCCAATATGATTGGCACCGGCATTTTCACCACCACCGGATTCCTGGCCGGTGACCTGGGACGTCCCTCACTGGTCCTGGGGATCTGGGTGGTCGGCGCAATCGTCGCCATCGCCGGATGCCTTTGCTATTCGGAGCTGGGCGTCAACCTTCCGGAGTCGGGCGGTGAATACATCTTCCTGCGAGAGGCATGGGGCCCGGTGTGGGGATTTCTGAGCGGCTGGATCTCCTTCTTCGCGGGGTTTGCCGCTCCCATCGCCGCCGCGGCGCTGGCTTTCTCCGCCTACTTCGCCCATTTCTTCCCCTCGTTTGCAGTTAATGGATCGGCAGCAGACGCCCAAGGGATGGCGCGATGGTTCCATACGGGGAATGGCTATCTGCTGGCTGCAGGAATTGTTCTGTTATTTTCCATCATCAACGTCGTGGGGCTCCATCTGGCCGCCAAAATCCAAAACGTCATCACCGCTCTCAAGATGGGCGTTCTGGTGCTCTTTCTGGGGTTTGCCTTCACGGTGGGCCATGGCAGTGTGGCCCATTTTTCCGAAGTGACGGCGCGAACTTCATCCCACAGCCTGCCCGCGCAGTTTGCCGTTTCACTCATCTTTGTGATGTTCGGCTATAGCGGTTGGAATGCGGCCACCTACGTTTCCGGTGAGATGAAAACGCCGGAGAAGACCATACCCGCCGCTCTGGTGGTGGGGACTCTCACTGTGGCCGTGTTCTACCTCCTGCTGAACGTTGCCTATGTTTACGCTCTGCCGCTGGAATCAATGAAGGGCGTGGTGGCGATTGGTGAGGCTTCCGCCGGAGCGCTCTTTGGCCTGCGCGGGGGAAACCTTTTCAGCGCCATTATGTCCGTGGGATTGCTCTCCTGCGTCAGCGCCATGGTAATCGCCGGGCCGCGCGTCTACTTTGCCATGGCGGCCGACCGTTGCTTCTTCCCCATAGCGGCGCGTATCCACCCCAAATGGGGAACGCCGATCTACGCCATCATCTTCCAGGCTCTGGCAGCTATCCTGATGATTTTGATCGCGAAGTTCGAGAGCCTGGTTTATTACATTGCCTTCGCCCTGATCTTCTTTGCCGCCATGGCAGTGGCAGGAATGATTCGCCTGCGCCGCCGGCAGGGTTGGAGAACGCTCGGCGTGGTGAACTTTGCCTATCCGCTGGCGCCCGCCCTGTTCATTGTGGCAAGCGTATGGATGCTCATCTACACGGTCTTAGGGCAGCCCAGAGAATCAGCCCTCGGGCTGGTGACGATCCTGGCCGGCGCCGCGCTCTATTATTTGCGATTCCGCAAGGGGGCTCAACCACAAGCGTAGTTTTGCTCTAAGGTTTGTGTTAAATCCCGTCGAAACACTCCCATCCTGAGAGTGATTATCCTCCGGTAAAGTGAAGGCGTTACGGTGGCTGCCCTCAAGAGTGACTCACGGCCGCCATAGGATCAGCACTCTTCACCCAAACACATCACCACGAAACTGCACAGGTGCTACTGTCCCCCCGGCTGGGCCGGTGAATTTCCACTTGGATTATTTCTATCGCGGCTACGGTTCGCTTTCCGTGGCTCTCCCAAAGTTTGGGGAATTGTCCCGAAGCCGCACGGTGTTATAGTTATGAGCGCGTTATCCGGGGACAACGCTCAAAATCCGATCTGTGGAACACAGGAATCATCTGGAATGCCTCGTAAAGCCACGTCTTCTCCAACCCGTCGTACACTGCCCAACGTTTCACGCCTCTTTCCACTCTTACTTCTGGCGCTATTTCTCGTTACCCCAGGGCTCGCCCGGGCAGCCCAGCCGGTTCATTATCGGGTGGATTTGACCGCGCCGGGCACGCATCTGGTGCAGGTCACGATGAACGTTCCGGATTCGAGTGCCGGCACGGAGATCCAATTTCCCACCTGGAATGCGCTATACCAGATTCGCGACTTCGTGAAGGACGTGGAGGATGTGAAAGGCGAGTGTGACGGCCACGCGGTGGATTTGGATCGCGTCGACCTGAACACCTGGCGCGGCCCCGCCAAACCCTGCGGCAAATTGACCTTCAACTATTCGGTTTACGCCAATGAGGACGGTCCCTTTGATAGTATTCTGGACAGCGACCACAGTTTCCTGAACCTGGCGATGGTGCTCTTCTACTTGCCGCACGAACGCCAGCGTCCGGTGCAGGTCAAATTCCAGCTTCCCACGGGATGGAAAGTGGCAACGTTCCTTGAAGGCGACGGGAATGAGTTCCAAGCCGCCAATTACGACGCTCTGGTGGATAGTCCCGTGGACGCAGGGCACTTTGAGGAATTTTCCTATTCGCAGGGGTTCATTCCGGATGGAGCGCAGACGGCGGAAGTGAAGCAGGCCACCATCCGCCTGATTATTGATGCCAATCGCGATGATTATTCACCCGGGCGCATCCTGGACTCCATGCAGAAGATCACCAGTGAAGAGACCTCGCTGATGCAGGACCTGCCGTTCAACCGCTACACCTTCATTCTGCAATTCCCGCGTGAAGGTGGCTCAACGGGCGGCATGGAGCATCGCGACGGGACGGCGATTTCCATTCCGGCCTCCAGCATTCGCAGCAACCCGGGCTACTTGGAAAGCGTTGCCGCCCATGAGTTCTTCCACCTGTGGAACGTCAAGCGCATCCGGCCGCAGGCCTTGGAGCCGGTGGACTACATCAACGGCAATGACACCCGGGACATGTGGTTCTGCGAAGGTGTCACCAATACCTACGCGGAACTGGCCCTTTTGCGCGCCGACCTGATCGATCGCAAGACGTTTTACGATCGCGTTTCCAGCTCCATCCAGGTGCTGCAAAGCCATCATGGCCGCAGCTTCCAGAGCGCGGAGACGTCAGGCCGCGAAGCGTGGCTGGAAAAATACTCGGAATATAACCGCATGGACCGGAGCATCTCCTATTACAACAAAGGGGAGTTGCTTGGCTACCTGCTGGACTTGGGCATCCGCCATGCAACGCATAATCAGGCGGGGCTTGATGACGTGATGCGGCGGTTGAACCAGGATTTTGCCCGGCCAAGCCGCTTTTATACCATGGCAGACCTCACCGCCATCGTGGCCCAGCTTGCCCCCACCTTTGACATGAATCGATTCATGGCCGAGGACGTGCGCGGAACCCAGGAACTCGATTTTTCCACCGACCTGGGATATGCCGGATTGAACCTGACCTCACAGATGTCGGGCCTGCCGGTGCCGGGCTTTTCCGCTTCGCGAAATTCCGGCGGCCTGCTGGAAGTGGACTCCGTCGATTCGGGCAGCGATGCCGAGCGCGCCGGATTGCAGCCGGGAGACGTCTTGATGATGGCGGAGGACAATCCACTGCCGGCCGGCACGGACACGGCACTGCCCAATTGGAGGCCGGGCCAGACGGTGGAACTCCAGATCGTACGCTCAGGCGAGAATCGCGACGTCAAATTCCGCATTGGCGTAAACCAGGAAATTTCCATTCAGATTGAGGAAGACCCCGCCGCCAGCGCTGACCAATTAAAGGTTCGCGATGGCTGGCTGAAGGGCGTAACCAATTCATCTTCGGAAAAACCATGATCCGCGCCTTCTTTGTTAGTACGCTCACTTTTCTCTACATCCTTGTCGTGGGATTTCCTTTCCTGATCCATGCCTGGCTCACCAAGACAACGGACAAGCTCTACCACGTGGGCGTAAATGGCGCCCGCCTGGCGCTTTGGCTTTCCGGGGTGCATATTGACCTTCACGGGCAGGAGAAGATTCCGCATGGCCGCGCCGCCATCTACATGCCCAATCACCAGAGCAATTGCGATCCGCCGGCGGTGATCTCCATTCTTCCGGATGTCCTGGTGATGGCCAAGCAGGAGTTTTTCAAGGTGCCGGTTCTGGGCCCGGCCATGGTCCTGCGGGGCTTCATCCCGGTGGATCGCAAAAACCGCGAGCGGGCCATTGCCGCCGTTGATCAAGCCGTGGAATCGATGAAAAGAGGGAACTCGTTCATGGCTTTCCCCGAGGGCACGCGCAGTCCCGATGGCCGCCTTCAGACTTTTAAAAAGGGTTTGTTTGTAATGGCCATCAAGGCAGGCGCGCTCATCGTTCCGGTGTCCGTTTCCGGGGCGAGGAAGGTCATGCCCAAGGGCACGTTCGCCATTCATCCCGGACGCGTGCGCATCACCATTCAGGATCCGATTTCAGCGGCGGATTACACGCTTGAACAGCGGCGGGATCTGATTCAGGTGACCCGCCAGGCGATTCTGAAAGGCCTCGACCCGGAAGAATGGCCCCGTGAACAAGCGGAAACAGCGGCGGAAAAGCCTCTGGCGGAAGAGTAGGGAGCCCGCGCTAACTTCCCGTGCTGCCAAACCCGCGAACGTCACGTAGGGTGGAGGCAACGGAATCAACCTCAGTAAACTCCACCTCGAGGCGACGGACAATCCGCAACTGTGCAATACGGTCGCCGGCCTTGATTTGAAACGCCGCCTTGCCCAGATTGGTCAGCACCACTTTCAACTCGCCTCGGTACCCGGGATCAATGACTCCCGCCAGCGTGCAGATGCCCTTTAACGCCAAGCCGGAGCGGTCATGGACGAGGGCGCCATATTCGGGCGGGAATTCGAAGCTAAGCCCGGTGGGAATCGCCTTGATTTCACCGGGGGCGAGCTCTGCCGCCTGCAAGGCCGCGACATCCGCCGCCAGGTCTCCATGGGGGCCAGTGTGAGCGTAGTGGGGCAGGCGAGCTTCAGGGTGTAGCTTTGCAACTTTTACGTTAACGGCCATGTGTGAGGGTTCCTTTGTGAAGTGGCGTAGTTCGATTCTTGACCCGCAGCCCACAACCACTGAGCCGATGAATCCGAACGGGACCATGCACTTGTCAAGATTTTTCCTTTTCGAGCAGACCTTTCATTTTGCGGTAGGCGGCATACATGTCGGGCAGACGCCGGTAAACGGCCGAAGCCTTCAGCCACACTTCATGTTCAACCGCCGGCGAGCCGGAGATGGTGGTGTTGGCGCGGACGTCGTTGGGCACACCGGATTGTGGCGTGACGATGACTCGGTCGCCGATGGTCAAGTGACCGGCCACGCCGACCTGTCCGGTGAGAATCACATTGCGCCCCAGCTTGGTGCTGCCGGAGATCCCCACCTGGCTACAGAGCAGGGAATTCTCGCCAATGTCGCAGCCGTGGGCCACCTGTACCAGGTTATCCACTTTGACGCCGCGGCGCAGGCGCGTTTCACCCACCGCGGCGCGGTCAATACAACTGTTGGCTTGCACCTCAACGCCGTCTTCAATCACCACAATACCGGCCTGTACGATTTTGTAAAAAGTTCCGTCGGGGCAGGGCACGAAACCAAAACCGTCACCACCAATCACGACGCCGTTTTGCAGCATCACATCATTCCCAATGGAGACGTTCTCCCTCACCGCAACGTGCGAGTGGGCAAAGAAGCGATCCCCGATCTTGACTCCTGCATAGATCATCACAAAGCTTTTGAGCACGCAATCATTGCCAATTTCGACGCCGGCTTCGATGACAACATGCGGGCCGATGGAGGCATTGTGCCCCAGTTTGACGTCAGGAGCGATGACGGCGGTGGGATGAATTCCCGCGGCAGGCCGTTGGGGGGGATAGAAGACCTCCAGAGCCCGCGCAAACGACATATAGGGGTCGGCGGACCGCAATACAGGCTTGCCCAGGGTGTCCACATCAGAACCTGCGATGATGGCGGAGGCCTGCGTGGTGCCCAGTTTGGCAAGGTACTTGGGGTTGGAGAGGAAGGTGATTTCTCCCGCCTTGGCTTCGTCCATTCCCGCCACTCCGGTGATTTCCAAATCCGGAGTGCCTTCCAATTTACATTCAAGTTGGGCTGCCAAATCGCCGATTTTCATAGTGGTCTCCCTGTAATGGGTGCCGCGCATCAGAGGTTTCGTCTGTCAAATGTGGCACGCAAACTTTCAGGTGCATTGGCAAGCGTATCACAGAAGGCTGGGTACGGAGTGAAGGCTGTCGGGGGAGATGTCGAGAGAGTGGCTTGCGAGACCGGAAACTGAATCCCACTCTGGGAATTCAGAATCCTGTCTCCTGCGTCCTCCATTCTGCCCTTTTAGTACTAAAGTACCAGTACACTGGTGACGTTGGTTGTTTCGTTCAGGTTAGGTACAGTCATTTCAACAGTACCTTACCCCTGAAGTGGTGGGTAAGTTTAAAGGGACTGGGCGTGCGGAGGAATACCGTGCGGCTCCGGTTCCTTGGAATAGGTCCTGCCTCCTGGTAACGGGCATGGACTCTTTGGTAGTGGCAGACAGGGTGCATGCCGGGGTGATTAATCCAGGGAGCGCCATCCCCGACGCCCCGGCGTGCTACTCACTGTCTTCAGCAGTAAGAAATTCACTCTGTCCCCCCGCCACCACTTGCGAGGTGGCCGGAAACAGGCTAAGCTTCTCCAGTAGCCCCGTCCTGGGAGTTATGAAAAGCATGAATCAACGTCGCACAGGCCAGCGTATTCCGATGGAACTTCCGGTTGAAATCCGGTGGACAAGTCGTGCTGGAAACAAAAAACAGGCAGTGGGCAAGACCGGCAACATCAGCGGCACGGGATTATTCATTGAAATTCCCTTGCGTCTGCACCGGTCCACCACGGTTTCGATCAGGGTGGTGCTTCCACGCGATGCCACACATCTTCCACTTGAGCTTTTATGCCAGGGACGTGTGGTGCGGTGGAACCAACGCGGGCAGGTGCAGGGCTTGGGCGCGGTCATTGATCAATATGAGTTGCGGCCCTTGCCACGAATTGCGCCCGGGGGCAAACGCCCACCGGCAGATAATTGATCGGCGTTTCCGGCCGCCCCGCGAGTTCTCGCAACAAATTCCATGTGGACGATGATCGCAGATATCAATCGCAAAGAGGGGATATCCTGAAGGGATTCGCCTTGGGCGACTGATGCGGGATCCAAAGAATGGGAACTGCCCGGCTTTCAAAGGGAAAAATACGCGTCCTGGTGGCTGACCGGGAAGGCATTTTCAGGCTAGGCCTCAGGAAACTTTTCGCCGTGGAGGATGATCTCCGCGTCGTGGGCGAGGCGGAGAATGCTGCCGAAGCCGTTTCCAGGGCAGAAATTTTTCATCCAGACGTGTTCTTTATTCAGGAAGAAATTCTATCCGAAAGCGAGGGAAATCTAATCCTCGCCGTGAATCAAGTCGCTCCCCATTGCAAGGTTGTCGCCACCTCCTCCTCCTCATCTGACGAATCCTCCATGCGGCATGTTCGCAGTGGTGCGTCCGGAGTGATTCTCAAAACCGTCGACCCGCAAATGTTCGTCAAGTGCGCCCGGCGCGTCAGCGAAGGGGATACTTGGATTCCCAAGCGGCAGGTCACAACGATGGCGAAACTCCTTGAGGCTCGCCCCGCCAATCCGCCACGCCCTGTTGATACGCTGACGGCACGGGAAAAGACCATTATCAGTTATCTGATGCAGGGCTGGCGCAACCGCGAGATCAGCACACACCTTTCGATCTCTGAGCAGACGGTCAAAAACCACCTTCGTACCATTTACGACAAAGTCGGCGTCTCCGATCGGCTGGAACTGGTCCTCTACGCCATTCATCAGCGAATGGAATTGCCACCCGTGCAAGCCGCCGCGGCACCTCGCTGACGCGCGCTCTTAAAATCCCTCAATCTCTGAAATTTCAGGCACGGTCACCTAGGAACCTCAATCTGAGGGGAATAGCGCCTCGCGTCTAATTGCAGCCACAAAGGCGCGCAACAAACCAGCCAAGGCCCAACGCCCGCTGATTTTCCAGGCAGACCGGAGGCTGGGCATATGACAAAACAAGAACCTGATTAGCAGCGCACTGGGAAGGAAGCCGTTCGGGATGGCTTTGACTTGTTTCAGGGGGGATTGGGAGGATTAAAAGCGAACTAGGGCTTCTTGTCCGTCGGGTTACCGCCGCCAAAAAGACCAATTTGCTGGTCGTTGGCGCCCACAACACGCGCTTGGGCGGCACGCTGTGACATTCGCCTTACAACTCCGTCTGTGATGACCCCCAGGACTTCCATTTCCGTGAGGGCAGTGCGGGGGATGAAGATTCTCAGATTATTTGAGTACACGTCCGGCGGGGTAACGAGGTAACCCAGCGGGTCGAGATCCAGAAGATTATTAGGAAGAAGCGCTTCCAGGACTTCACTATCCTTAAAGGTCATGCGCACCCAGAGCCCGGCAAGCCTGGGGCGGCTGCGAAAGATCTTCCGTTCGGCCCGGTCAGGGTTTCCATCGAAATCCCTAACAAAGAAAACGCCTTTCACCGCTGACATGGGAACGTGAACCAGCCGCCCCTCGCGGTCCAACACCTCAAGATCGTCGGTAAGGTAGCCCTTCAGGTCAAGGAAGCCCTTAACCAGCCCTTTGTCAAGTTTCCGGACGACGACGCGCTTACGAGTTGAGGTTAAAGCGTTTTTCACGAATAGATTTTCTTAATCTTAATGCAATCTTTTTTAAATGCTACTTGGCCACAGAAAATAGCTTGTGCTAGTATAGGGCGCGAGTTGGGCCTGTCAAGTATTTCAACGGCGAAGAGGAGTTGTGCAATTGAAGGCAGCTCCTAATCGTATGAAAGAATGTGCCTTAGCTTGAAAGGGCAGGGAGTTCTTGTACACGTCCCTTCCAGTGGAGAGGATAGCGACCTATTTTTCAACGGCTCTTGCGTGGTTCTGAACTGAGGTTTAGTTCTAATTTAGTTGGTATGCCGGGTCGCGACTACCCTCATCGAGCGCCTGAAAGGATAGCTGCCTCTAACGAGCCCCAACCCGCAGCGGGGTTCACCCGAATGGAAATTGTGCCTCCCACGCCCGCGCCGCCCGCTCCAATTGTCCCGGAAGTGCATTTGTTTCTGGATTTTGCCCGGGTTGAGAAGGGGCTTGCAGCCAATAGTATTGAGAGCTATCGCCGCGACCTCGCGGAGTTTTCAGGATTCCTTTCCCGCCAGGGAAAATCGCCGGCGGCAGTTGATCGCAATGACATCCGCGCTTTTCTCAAGCAGCTCTATGAGCGGAATCTGGGGGCGCGGTCGGTTGCCCGGTTTTTGGTCTCATTGCGGGGCTTTTTCCGGTTCCTGGTTCGTGAAGGCCAATTGACAGGTGATCCGACCGCCGAAATCGAAGCGCCCAAGATTGACCAGTCGCTGCCTAAGTACCTTTCGGCTGATGAGGTTGACAAGCTTCTGACGCAGCCGGATGTCTCGACGCCCCTTGGCCTTCGCGACAAGGCCATGCTGGAGCTGCTTTACGCCACGGGTATGCGGGTTTCTGAACTTGTCCACGTTGGGGCGGCAGACTTTGACATGGAATTGGGAATTGTTCGCTGCCTGGGTAAGGGTAGCAAGGAACGCCTGATCCCCGTCGGCAAGTCGGCTTTGCGGGCGGTTGAAGACTACGTCAGCCACGGGCGCAAGGCGCTTGCAGGGAAGCGCAATCCACCAACGCTTTTCCTGAACCGGCGCGGTACGGTTCTTTCCCGGGTTGGTTTTTGGAAGATCCTGGCGGCGTATGGGCGGCAGGCTGGGCTTGCGACAAAGCTTACGCCGCACCTTGTAAGGCATTCATTTGCCACGCACTTGCTTGAGCGGGGCGCTGATTTGCGCTCGATCCAACTGATGTTGGGCCACAGTGACATTTCGACGACCCAGATTTACACACACGTGCTGAAAGAACGATTGAAACAGGTTTACCAATCCCATCACCCGCGAGCCTGAGTCTAAGGCACGGGAGAATGCTGGAAGCCGAACGCCATGAGCGACTACAACTTCCTGATGGAAAGCCGGCTCTCCCCGGAACAGTATGCGGTACTGACCCTGGTCAGCCGCCTGGCCGCCGAGCACGGGCAAAGTTTATACCTCGTGGGTGGCGCCGTACGCGATCTCACCTATGGGCAGCAGGTTGTGCGCGATCTCGACTTTCTGGTTGAAGGTCCGCCGCAACGAATCCTGCGGGCAATTCCAACTGCCGATTCCACCAAAGCCAGCCGCGGCGCACGTGAGCCGGTGGCTGATCCCCCCCTGGCCCTGGAATACTACGAACTTGATGAACACTTCAACTCCGCCGAACTGGTGTTTTCGAGCGGCGTTAGGGCCGAATTGTCGATGTGCCGGGAGGATATCTATTCACGCCCCGGACAGCGGCCTGAAGTTCGTCCTGCCATGGTCTTTGAGGACCTGAAGCGCCGCGATTTTGCCATTAACGCCATGGCGGTCTCGCTCCACCCCAACTCACGCGGATTGCTGCTGGACCCCACCAATGGGGCGGGAGACATTGAACGCCGGGAGATCCGTGCGTTGCAATCCCGCTGCTTCTTTGACGACCCCTCACGCATCTTTCGACTTCTGCGCTTGGGAGTGCGGCTCGATTTTAAGACGGATGAACGCACCCAACGCTGGCTTGACGCAGCTTTGGCAGACGGCGCCTGGGATCGGCTCGACGCCGGCCAGCAGGCGAGGGAATTGGCGGCAATCCTGCATGAGGACCAGCCTGATAAGGTCCTTCGATTGCTCACTGACCGGAAGCTAATAGGTGGCCTCGATAAGAAGCTCACCACCGTCCATCTTGCCTACGACCGGTTTGCCCGCATCCGGAATGTGCTGCAAAACGCCCCGGGAGCAGATCCTTTTCTGCTGAATTTTCATTGCCTTGTGGAGAAAATGAGTGGCGAGCACAAGGGACGTTTCGCCAAGAAGATTATTCGGGACCCAAAGGCCATCAAGCTGGCTCTTGGAATCGAACACGACGCCAAGAAGCTCGATCACGCACTCGGCACGGAGAAGGCCTCATTGCCCAGCCAGGTTTACAATATCCTCTCACCGCAGCCCCGGCCTTTGCTTTTCTACGTTCTGGCAACCACCAAGAGTGCCAAGGTCCAAAACCGCATCAAGAACTTCCTGTTCAAGTTCCCGGAGATTCGCGCCAAGCTGCCGCGCACCGATCTTCAGGCTCTGGGCGTCAAGCCAGGGCCAGAATTTGACCGTATTCTTGCCCACATCTTTGCCATGCAGCTGGACGGCAAGATCAAGTCCCATCCCCAATTATTGAAGGAGATGCGGGAGCTGGCGGGAATTAAAGAACCTCCTCCGCCGCCGCCTCCCCCTCCTGTCCCTGCGCCCAAGAAGGGGAGAGGAAAGGGAGCGGCCTCAGTTCCGCCGCCACCTCCCCCACACAAAGGGAAGGCCGCCGTTGCTGCCGTTTCGCCGAATGCCGCACACCACGCGGTGCCCGTAAAGACCGGCGCAAAGTGGGGTCAACCCAAAACCGTAAAGACTTCATCTGGGGCACCCAAGCCCGCCCCCAAGCTCCAACCCGCGAAGAAGGCCAAAAAGCGGTGAGGGGAACGATATTGCGAATGACGCGTTGATCTAACCAACGGATCAGTGGGGGCGGAAGATCCAGCTTCAAATAAGTTTCCCGCCAAAGTGAGCAATTTTGAACGGACTTGCAGGCGCAGGTGATGTTCCAATCATTGCGTAGGGATTCCACACAAGGATCTGCCATCTAAGAATGCCGAGGAGTGGCAGACATCTGAAAGCAGGACGGCATGCGACAATCCAGAACGATTGCTGCGGCTAAGGGTCTGTCGATTCGATCAGCCGTTTGGTCCCGCGGCGTCATGGGTCCCATTCTTCTCGTTTGTTCATTGGCGCTAGCTCCAGGTTTGTTCGCCCAACAAGCTGCGCAATTACCGGCTACAGAGTCACGGCAATCCCAAAATCAATTTGCCACCGCACCCGTCACCGCTTCACCAGCGCCAACTCCTGACCCCGCAGTTCCCAAGGATGATCGAATTCTCTGGACGCTTCCCAACTACCTGACCGTGGAGAATGCCTCGACGTTGCCTCCGCTCACACCGGGGCAAAAATTCGCATTGATCGCCAAGGATACGTTCGACCCCGTCACCTTTGGTTTTATTGGGCTTGAGGCAGGCATAAACCAGGCCAGCAATACCGATCCAACCTTGAGGCAGGGGCTCAAAGGCTATGCCAAACGATACGGGTTGGCCTTTGCCGACAACGGGATTGGAAACTTCATGACCAGCGCGGTTTTTCCCATTGCATTGCACCAGGACCCGCGCTTCTACCAGATGGGAAAGGGTGGTTTTATTCACCGTGCGTGGTATGCCGGCAGCAGAGTCTTGATTACTCGCTCGGACGCGGGGAAGACTGAGTGCAACTACTCTGAATTTCTTGGCAATGTCGCGGCCGCGGTCATCTCCAATGCCTATCATCCAGGCCCCCGCACGCTCGGCAGCAATATCAACATTTGGGCAACCCAAATCGCGTGGGACGCGGTGAGCTATGAGATGAAGGAATTCTGGCCGGACATTCACCACCGCTTTACGCATAAGCACTAGGCGCTTTGCGCCCTTCCCGAAGGCACTCGTGGGGCCAGTCAAGCCGACTCTCGTGCTCTGAGTCCACGCGAAATATCAAATTCTATTCCGGCTGGTCCATTCCCATGGCTCTCAGCAGGCTCGCGTGCATCCGATTAAAGGCTTGAGCAAGGTGCGAAATCTCGTCCCACCCGTCTTCTGGGAGGTTGGGAACATTCAGATTGCCCTGGCTGATTTCGTTGGCCATGCGGGAAAGACGATCCACCGGTTGAACGACAATCAGGATTAACCCCAGGTCGAGCAGCGCCAGGGTGAACAGAAATACTCCGCTGAGTGATAAGAGCAGCGTCCTGAAGGCGCGGTCCGCCATTTCCACCGGCACTGACATGGGTACGGAAACGATTTGCGCGGCAACCACTTCGCCAGGATTCCAGCCGAACCCGTGGTCCGACCCATAGGTAGCGATCATCAATGCTGGGGCGGCGGATGGAACGCTATGGCAAACCAGGCACGGCGGGGCGGCGGCAATCGGTCGAGCCAGCAACAGTGAAGCTCCTTCAGGCGTATCCCTCTGGGCAATCAATTCCTTCCGTTCCGGATGATTGCGAAAGTCCTCAATGATGTCGGCCTCCCAGCTGACGGCCCGGTCGCGCAAATTCGTGGGGTTCAGGGTGGCCTCTTTGTAGGTATAAGCAGGGTAATCTTCACGCAGATAGTTGAAGGCTTCCGTCGCCGCGTAGGCCGGCACGCGCTGCGGAGGGAATGATTTGGAGTCGCTTTCATGCTGCGCCAGAAGCGGTCCCACCTGTTTGGAAGTGTAGCTGCGCATGCCCCCAGCCGCCCCCATCATCAGCCGTGCCTGCTGGATCACCTCCTGCCGGGCGTTGTCTTGTAGGAAGTTGTGGGCAACGTATGCCGTGATGCCAATGCTCACAGCAAAGACGAGGATCAAGAGGATGTTGAACTTAATCAGTATCCGCATGGAGGCGCACACCTTTCCTGACGGCGGCCTTGCCGTCAGCATGATTCGCTAGATTGTTGGTTCCAAACCCTGAGTGACTGCGCTGCCCGGCCATTATAACCCCGCCGCGCCATTCTGCAACACGGTTCAGGATGGGGATCTGACAGGCGACTGCCAGTTTGGGGCCGCTTTGGTCCACTCCAATTCCAGTCGCTTTTCAAGCTTGACTCCGCCTTTCCAGCCCTCACTAATCGGGTTTGAAGCCAACTTGGACCCTTCTGCGCGTACCACGTTTATTCAAGTCAGCTCCATGAACCGCCGATATTCCATTCGGGCATCCATGGGGAAGCCGTGGCGTCGTGGTGCCTGATGGCGCGAGCGGCATTTAAGTCGCTGGGTAGGGCGTGTTCTTTAAGGATACCCAAGAGTTGAAGATTATCGCTCTTGCCAATGGGGAAGGCTGATCCCCATATGCGCCTGGATGGGTCGTAATGCAATTGATTGAATGAGGTCTTCCGTAGGCATTGAGAACGGCAGGCGTGCGGAATTATGCGCAAACGAACTTTTTTGCTGCTCGTCACTCTCCTGATGATCGATCCCGCCCTGGTCAGGCTCCGGGCGGGAGAGGCCAAGCCTCGTACCGACCTCATGGACATGAGCCTAGAAGACCTGATGAAGGTCGAGATCGATTCGGTATACGGCGCGTCTGGATACAAGCAGAAGGTAACGGATACGCCGGCCTCCATCACCATCATCACGGCCGACGAGATCAAGAGATACGGTTATCGCACCCTGGCCGATGTGCTGCGCAATGTGCCCGGCTTCTATGTGACTTCAGACCGGGTCTACAACTACATCGGAGAACGCGGGTTTGGTCCTCCGGGCGACTTTAACACGCGCTTCCTGCTGCTGGTCGATGGCCACCGCATGAATGCTGATGTGGATGGGAGCCTCGGCATCGCCATGGATTTTCCCGTCGATATTGACCTGATTGACCGGGTGGAAGTGATCCGTGGGCCAAATTCTTCCACTTACATTGCCAGCGCCTTGCTGGGAGTCATCAATGTGGTTACGCGGCGGGGAAGTGAGGCGTCGGGGCTGGTTGTTTCCGGCGAGATGTCGAGCTATGGAACCTATAAATCCCGGCTTACTTTCGGCCGTCAATTTAAAAACGGACTTGAAGTGCTCTTGTCAGGCACATATTACGATAGCCACGGGCCGGATGCTCTTTATTTCGCCGAATTTAACTCGCCGACCACGAACAATGGCATCGCGGAAGCTGCCGATGGCAGTCACGCCGACCAGATCTTCGGCAAGATCACCTATCGTGACTTCACCCTGGAGGGCGCCTACGACTTCTCCGTGCAAGGTGATCCCACCGCCTCATACGGCGCCATTTTTAACGATTCGGAGGAGCGCATCGGTTTTACCCCGGCATTTCTGGACCTGAACTATGACCACCACTATGGCGGTGATTGGGGCTATCAAGCACACCTGTACTACGGCAATAGCCGCTATCACGGCGTCTACCCCACCGATGAGTCCTCTGTCGGAGGCCCCCCACATGTTTTGAACCAGGATTACAGCTATGGGCAGGACGTGGGAATCTCGGTGGCGCTGTCAAAGGCGCTCTTTGGCGGCCAGAAGCTCATTCTGGGCTCGGAATTTCGGAACAATTTCCAGCAGGATCAATGGAACTATGATGAGCAGCCCTACTATTCGTACCTGAACAGCCACCAGAGTTCCAGCCTGGGGGGCGTCCATGTGCAGGACGAGGTCTCGCTCGGTCACGGTGTGACCGTGGACCTGGGTCTAAGCTACGATTACTACTCCACCTTCGGTGGGACCACCAATCCCCGCGGCGCACTGATCTACAAACCCGGTAAAAAGACCACTCTTAAGCTGCTTTATGGGCAGTCATTCCGTGCCCCGACCGCCTTTGAAAACTATTACGCAGTATCCTCGCCCTGGGGTATGGAGGAAGGCAACCTCAGCCTCAAACCCGAAACGGCCAGGACCACGGAACTGGTCTGGGAGCAATCCCTAACGAAAAGCTTCGATCTGGTGGTCTCAGGCTATTATTACCCGGTGCGTGGAGTTATCCAGGCTGAGACCGACCCGGCGAACGGGGCAATCATTTATGAAAATAGCCAGCGCGTGGATCTGAAGGGCGCTGAATTCACAGTGAAAAGGCAGTCGCGTTCCGGGCTTGAAGCAGGACTCAGCGTCAGCCTGGAGGGAGCCCGGGATCATGACTCCGGCGCACCTCTCACCAACTCACCGCACACGCTGAGCCAGGCGAACCTGAGCATGCCCCTCTTTAAAAAGAAGCTATTCGCCAGTGCCGACCTCCAGTACGTCAGTAGAAGGAGGACCCAGGCAGGCAATCTTGCAGGAGCTTATCTGGTTCCCAATTTCACGCTCTACAGCCCAAGTGCCCTGAGGAAATGGGAGTTCTCCGCCAGTATCTACAACGCCTTTAATGATGCTTATGGCGATCCGGCCTCGGTGGCGCATCAACAGGACGTCATTTTTCAGAACGGGCGAAACTTCCGTCTAAAATTGCTCTATCACTTTTAAGGCCCAATGCGGACAAGAAGGACAACCCGAGGCAAGTTGGGAGTGGCTGCTGAGAATCAGGCGAACACCACCCTCGGGATTCATGATTTCATGTGGGGCACTAGGATCCTGCTTGCGATTTTCTTCCTCATTTCCACTTCACCACTCCTGGGCGCGCAGGAAGAAGTCAACAACGAGTATGAGTTGAAAATGGCTTTCCTCTATAACTTTGCCCAGTTTGTGGAATGGCCAGCCGATGCCTTTCGCGATTCAGCGGCGCCCTTTACGATCTGCGTAGCCGGTGACAATCCCTTTCTAGGCAGAATTGAAGAGAGCATCCGCCGGCGGACCGTCAACGGCCACGCCGTAGAATTGAGGAGCCTCAATGTTGATGGCGACCCCCACTCCTGCCAGATGATCTTCGTTAGAGCCACGGAAAAGAGGGAAACGCTGAGGGTCCTCGCAAGTTCCAAAGGATCGGCCATTTTGACCGTTGGCGAGGCAGATGGCTTTGCAGAGCGCGGGGGAATCATAAATCTGACGAGAGAAGAGAACCGCCTCCGCTTCGAAGTCAATATCAACGCCGCCGCCCAAACCCGGCTGAAATTCAGTTCCAAGCTCCTTGCGCTTGCCAAAATCGTAAAGTAATAGCCTTATTTATCCTCATGTTACGCCCCAGAACAGCCGAAGATAGCTGTGGGACTTGACGCACTCCCGGCGCCCCCCCTTGCGATGCCCAGCGGGGAGCAGTAGCGAAGTAAATCCCAGCCCTGAGAGGGGCTTGAATGTTCTCGTATCGCCGGCTCTCGATTCAGCGCAAACTGCAGGTCACCACGCTGGTGTCCATCGCGGTCGCGCTGCTCCTTTCCTGCGCCTCATTTGTAAGCTATGACCTGGTGGTGTTCCGCAACTCGCAGGTGCGAGATCTGGAGACACTGGCGGAAATTGTGGGGGAAAACAGCACTGCGGCGTTGAGTTTTGGTGACCAGAATGCCGCGGTCGAACTTCTTTCAACACTTCGCGCCAAGCCCCATATTAAGGCCGCGGCAATTTATTCCATCGATGGAAAAGTGTTTGCTGCCTATCACCGAACGGATTGGTCCGGCAATCCGCCGCCACCCCTGCTGCGAACAGACGGGACGCGATTCACAAGAAATGGCTTGGTTTTGTTTCACCAAATCAGTCTGGCCGGCCGGCCGGTTGGCGCGTTGCGCCTTGAATCCGATCTCGAGGAGATGCACCAGCGCCTTATCGAATTTGCCTGGACCATAACCATCGTCCTCTTCCTCGCAATACTTCCCACGTTGGCCCTGGCGCGCAAATTGCAAAGTGCGATTTCCACTCCCTTGATCCACCTTGCCCAAACTGCCAATCAGGTTTCAGCTGAAAAGGATTACAGCATTCGCGCCCTTCGAGAAAATGAGGATGAACTCGGCGACCTGGTGGACAAGTTCAATGAGATGTTGCAGAAAATCCAGCGCCGGGATGCAGAACTTCAGCAGCATCGGACCCACTTGGAGGAACAAGTTGCCGCCCGAACGTTGGAATTGGTTGACGCCAGGGATCGGGCCGAGGCCGCGAGCAGGTCTAAAAGCGAATTTCTGGCCAACATGAGCCATGAAATCCGCACCCCCATGAACGGGGTGATTGGTATGACGGAACTCGCTTTGAGCACCCAACTGACCGCCGAACAACGGGAGTATCTTGAAATCGCCCGTTCTTCCGCAGACTCCATGATGACGGTGATTAACGATATCCTTGATTTCTCCAAGATTGAGGCAAAAAAGCTGGAGCTGGACACCATCGATTTCGATCTTCGGGATTGCGTGACCGATACCATCAAGACGCTGGCGGCGGCCGCCCACCAAAAGGGATTGGAGGTGGCCTGTGAGGTCGGCCTGGATGTTCCGGAGATGGTCTCGGGAGATCCCATCCGGCTTCGCCAAGTGTTATTGAACCTTCTCGGCAACGCAATTAAGTTTACCGAGAAGGGCGAAGTGATGGCGCGAGTTGAGGCGGAAAATGCCATGGGAGAAACGGTTGTGCTCCATTTTCAAGTTGCCGATACTGGCATTGGAATACCTCCCGAGAAACAGGCCCTGATCTTTGAAGCTTTCGTCCAGGCGGATGGATCCTCCACGCGGCGGTCTGGCGGAACCGGGCTGGGCCTGTCGATTTCAGAAAAGCTCGTGAGCATGATGGGTGGGCGCATTTGGGTGGAAAGCCAAGTGGGGCAGGGTAGCAGATTCCACTTTTCCGCCCAGCTTGGGCGTGTGGCCGGGACGCCAAGTGGAAATGCGTTTCCCCTTGAGCTTGACGAATTGCGGGACATGCGGGTCCTTGTTGTCGATGACAATCAGACAAATCGATTGATTGTGAGCCGGTTACTTCAAAACTGGGGATTTGAAGCCACCCTCGCCCACGGAGGTGCGGAAGCCCTCGCCATTCTCAAAAGGGACCCGTCATTCAAACTGATTTTGCTCGATTACCAGATGCCGGACATGGACGGTATCGAATTGGCTCACCAAATCCGGAGCAACCCAAATCTCAATGCAGCCACGATCCTGATGCTGTCATCGGGGGGAGGACCGGAAGAATCGATTCGCGCCCGCCAAACAGGGATCTCCGCCTGTCTCTTCAAACCGTTCAAGCAATCAGATCTTCTCGCTGCAATCCTGAAGGCCATGGGTAAGGCATCACCGTCGGCGGAAAGGGGAATTCCAAGCACCGATTCCCTTACGAGTCAAACACTCCTGCCACTGCGAATTCTTCTGGCCGAGGACAACCAGGTGAACCGGACCGTGGCCATCCGGTTGCTGGAAAAACAAGGGCACACGGTCGTGACTGTCGAAAATGGCCGCGATGCTGTCATTGCGGCAGAAAATCAACACTTTGATCTGGCACTGGTGGACCTCCAGATGCCGGTAATGGATGGTTTGGAGGCAGTGCATCTCATCCGGTCGCACGAGGAGACCTCAGGAAAACCGCATATGCCGATTTTCGCCCTTACCGCACACGCCATGCGCGGCGACCGGGAACGCTGCCTGTCGGCTGGCATGGACGGATACATCTCCAAACCCATCATTCGAAAGGAGCTTTTCGCCAGCATTGAAAGCGTTCGGGAAAGTATGCGGGCCCCCGGCCCTGTAATTTCTGTGAAAGATCGCCAACTCCCGGGAAACTTGCCTGCTGCCTCCGACCTCCGTCCGGGATAACGCCACTCTGCCTTCAGGATATGAACCTACCAACTGCTTACCGAAGAAAGCAACCCCATAACGAACGCATGGGAGAGCTAAATTTCTGCTACAATCTCTTGGAATGGCATCCGATAATTTTGTTCATCTGCATCTTCATACCGACTACAGTCTTCTCGACGGCGCTTGCGAAATCGGCAAGCTCATGGACCGCGCCGCGACCCTGAATATGCCTGCCGTGGCCATGACGGACCACGGCAACATGTTTGGGGCGGTAAAGTTCTACGAGGCGGCAAAAAAGCGCGGCATCAAACCCATCATCGGCTGTGAAGTTTACGTGGCACCCGCCAACCGGTTTGACCGTTCGGCCGACAGTGAGCGGCCCAACCATCTCGTCCTGCTGTGCGAAAACGAAAAGGGCTATCGCAACCTCGTCAAACTTGCCTCCTCGGCCTACATCGAAGGTTTCTATTACAAGCCGCGCATCGATAAGGACCTGCTGGCGCGCCACTCGGAAGGCCTGATCGGCCTTTCCGCCTGCCTGCGGGGCGAAGTTTCCTCCGCCCTGATGGGTGACCGCTATGAGGTGGCCCGCCAGTCAGCCCACGATTTAAACGATATTTTCGGCAAGGGCAATTTCTTCCTCGAAATGCAGGACCAGGGCATGGAGGAGGAGAAGCGCATCAATCCCATGATGCTGCGTCTCTCCCGCGAGTCGGGAATCGACCTGGTGGCCACCAACGACTGCCACTACCTCACGGCGGGTGACGCGCGCGCTCAGGAAGTGCTGGTCTGCATTCAGACCGGCAAGACCATGAGCGACACCAACCGCATGAAGTTCCGCACCAATGAGTTCTACTTCAAGACTTATGAGGAGATGGCGGCGGTCTTTGCCAACGAAGTTCCCGAGGCGCTGGCCCGCACCCTGCAAATTGCCGAGCGTTGCAACCTGAAGCTGGACACCAAGGAACACGTCTTCCCCCACTTTGACGTGCCTGCCGGCGACTCCCCAGACAGTTATTTTGAAAAAGTCACGCGCGAAGGGTTTGCCCATCGCCGTGAGCGGTTGGACCGTTTGCAGGCCGCCGGCGGTTTGAAGTATCCCCTGAGCGCTTACGAAGAGCGGCTGGAACGCGAAATTGAACTGATCAAGAAGATGAAGTTCCCCGGTTACTTCCTGATTGTCTGGGATTTCATCCGCCATTCGCGCGAGAACTGCATTCCAGTGGGCCCGGGCCGCGGTTCCGCTGCCGGCAGCTTGGTGGCTTATTCGCTGCACATTACCGACGTTGACCCGCTCCAGAATGAACTTCTCTTTGAGCGCTTCCTGAATCCTGAGCGCATCTCGTTTCCTGACATTGACATCGACTTTTGCCAGCGCCGCCGTGGCGAGGTGATTGACTACGTCACCAAGAAATACGGTCGCGAAAACGTCAGCCAGATCATTACGTTTGGAACCATGGGCGCAAAGGCCGTCATCCGCGACGCCGCCCGCGCCCTCGACATGCCCTATGCGGAAGCCGATAAGATCGCGAAGCTGATCCCCACGACGCTGAATATCTCGCTGGAAGAAGCCTTGGAGCAATCGGCGGAACTGGCCCAATTGGTGAAATCCGATCCCCGCATTGCCGATCTCTTGCAGGTGGCGACGCATTTGGAAGGCTTCGTCCGCCACGCTTCCACCCACGCGGCAGGCGTGGTGATTTCGCCTGTACCTCTTCAGGAAATTGTTCCGCTCCACAAGAGCAACAAGGATGAAATCACGACGCAGTACGCGATGGACGATTTGGAGAAAATCGGCCTCCTGAAGATGGACTTTCTCGGTCTCACCACGCTCACAATCATTGACGACTGCGTGAAGCTGATCGAGAAGACGCGCGGGGAAAAACTGGACCTTGAAGCCCTGACGCTTGACGATGCCGCCGCCTACGAGTCGCTGGGCAAGGGCCTGACCTCGGGCATCTTCCAATTTGAAAGTCGCGGCATGACGGATATCCTGCGCCGCGTCAAACCTGATCGGCTGGCCGACCTTACCGCACTGAACGCGCTCTATCGGCCCGGACCCATTCAGGGCGGAATGGTGGACGACTTCATCGCCCGCCGCAGCGGCAAAAAGAAAGTCACCTACGATATTCCCCAGCTTCAGGAAATCCTTCAGGAGACCTACGGGGTTATTGTTTATCAGGAGCAGGTCATCCAGATCTTCAACAAGGTTGCGGGATTCAGCCTGGGTGAAGCCGACGTGGTGCGCCGCGCCATGGGCAAGAAGAAGATTGAAGTGATGGTGGCGAACAAGGAGAAATTCCTGGAGGGCGCGCGCTCAAACAACGTCTCCGTGGCGAAGGCGCAGAAGCTCTGGGATCTGGTGGAGCAGTTCGCTGGCTATGGTTTCAATAAGTCGCATTCCGCCGCCTACGCGCTGGTGGCCTATCACACCGCGTACCTGAAGACGCACTATCCGGTGGAGTTCATGTCCGCGTTGCTGACGGCAGAAATCGGCAACCAGGACAAGATGGTGCGGTACCTGGCGGAGTGCCGGGATATGGGGATTCCAATTCTGCCGCCCGATGTTAATGCCAGCGACCTGGTTTTCACGCCCTCCGGTGAGGCCATCCGCTTTGGCCTTACCGCCATCAAAAACGTCGGCCCCACCGCGATTGAATCCGTGGTGCTGGCTCGCAACAAGTTGGGGCGATTTGAGAACCTGATGGAATTCTGCGAGCACGTGGATTTGCGCCTGCTGAATAAGCGCGTGCTCGAGAGCTTGATCAAGGCCGGGGCGTTCGATTCCATGGGCGTCAAGCGCACGCAGTTGCTCGCCGTGCTTGACCGGGCGATGGAGTTGGGCCAAAAGCGCCAGCGTGAGGCCGATTCGGGGCAGCACGGTCTGTTCATGGGCAATGTGGATTCACCGCCTCCGCCGCCTTTCGCCATGCCTGACGTGCCCGATTGGACCGAGGCTGAACGTCTTGCCGCGGAAAAGGAAGTTCTGGGGTTCTACGTCACCGGCCACCCGTTGGAGAAGTATTCCCAACGCTTGTCTACAATGACCAAGCACGATACGTCGTCCATCGAAGAGATGGAGCATGAATCCCCGGTGACGCTGGCGGGGATTCTGCGCGGTTTGCGAGTAAAACCCAGCAAGAAGGGTGACCTCTGGGCCAGCGCCCAACTGGAAGACCTGCGCGGTTCGGTGGAATTGCTGGTCTTTCCCAAAGCCTATCTGCAAATGCAGACCGTGCTGAAGCCCGATGCCGCGCTGCTGATTCGCGGCACCGTCCGTCACGAGGAAAACCAGAAACCGCGCGTTTCCGTTACGGATGCCCGTCCATTGGATGCAGCAGTAAATGGCGCCAAGACGCAGTTGCGCATTCGCATGAATCTTGAGGCGCTGGGTGATGCCCGCTTGAACCAGCTTGCGGATGCCCTGGGCGCTTTCCCGGGTGAAAGCCCGATTCTGTTTGAACTCGTTCGCACCGACGATTATGTGGTGCGCATCCAATCGCGCGCCCCCCGCGGCGTTAAGGCGGATAATGAGCTGCTTGACCGTTTGCGCGAGATTTGCGGCGAAGAGGCTGTCCGGTTGGAAAAACAAGCGCCGGGGATGTAGTGCCGGACAAATATTATCTGATAAAGTTCTGAGCACCAGGAGCACGCAACGATATGGCAAATGCATTAAACGAACAGGCGATCGCACAGGAGCTGGAAAAGCAGATCGCGGAGCTCGAAAAGACCTCTGCCTCGGCTGCCTTGCAGGAAGAGATTGAGCGGCTGCGCCAGCAGTTGGTCGCCTTAAGGCAGAAGGTCTCCGGGCCCAATCAGGATGCCTGGGACCGCGTCCTGCTGGCCCGCCATCCGCAGCGGCCGTATACGCTCGATTACATCCAGTTGCTCTTCACGGACTTCCTGGAGCTGCATGGCGACCGCCGTTTTGCCGATGATGCCGCGCTGGTGGCGGGCTTTGCCCAGTTTGATGACCGTCCCGTCGTGGTGATTGGCAACCAGAAGGGCCGTGACACCAAACAGAAGCTGCTGCGCAATTTCGGCATGGCCAACCCGGAAGGTTATCGCAAGGCCATGCGGGTGATGCAATTGGGGTCAAAGTTCGGGCTGCCCATCATCTGCTTTGTCGATACGCCCGGCGCCTACCCGGGCATCGGGGCGGAGGAGCGCGGTCAGGCGGAGGCTATCGCCTACAATCTGAAGGAGATCTGCAAGCTTGAAGTGCCCGTGGTGGTGGTGATTCATGGTGAGGGTGGCAGCGGCGGCGCGTTGGCCATCGCGGTGGGCGATGAAATCCTGATGCACGAGAACGCGATTTACTCGGTAATTTCGCCGGAAAGCTGCTCCTCTATCCTCTGGCGCGACTGGGACCACAAGCAGGAAGCCGCCCGCGTGCTCAAGATGACGGCGGAAGACCTGTACGGCTTGAAGATCGTCGACCAGATCGTGCCCGAACCAGCAGAAGGCGCGCATATGGACCACTCGGAAGCAGCGGAAATCCTGCGGCCGGTTCTGCGCGACTGTCTCCATCGCCTGGGTAAGCTGTCCGTACCCGATCTCTTGAAGCGTCGCTATGAGAAGCTTCGCCGTTTGGCGACCTTTGTGACTGAAGGCTAAAAATCAGCCTTTCGCTTCCGACTCCGAACTTTGGACGCTGGACTCCGGACATGCATTTATGGGCAATCCACTCTTTCGAGACTACGAGAGGCTGGTCAACATTACCGTTCTGGGGAAACCCTTCCAAGTCCCGGAAAATAACATCTGTCTGCGCGCCTTCCAATTCATAAGCCCTGAAACAATCCCCTACGGCCGGTTCTGCTGGAATCAGGAGTGCCAGCTTTGCCGCATCTCCTACACGATGGCGAGTCAGCCGAATTCGGAGCCGCGGCCGGTGCTCGCGTGCAAAGTGATCGTAGCCGAGGGAATGCAAATCACTGAACTCTCCGATGAGCTCCGCTACAACCTGATGGGGGTCATCAATCCTTCCGAATCCAAATCCGAAAATTTAATTGATGAATACGGCCTATAGGGGTCTCTGGCGAGGGCATTGTGGATAAAGGGCAATTCCGCCAAGTTGTCGCGTGGTGAGGGCAAAGACGCTCCTTCTGACGATTATTGACACAATGTCCGCAATCGCCGTTCGCTGATTGGCCTGAAATGACCCCTAATTTCCCCTAACAATTTGAATAATCAGCCTTTACCCTTTAAGGCACGGTCTAACCAGTTGGATGCGTAAAAATCCCCGTTCGCTGGAATGCAATTTACCTTGCCATCGGTCAAGTTGCATTATGCTGGACGTCAGGCTGAGGATATCTACAACCCGAATGGGCTTCGGGGTTACTTGTATCGCGGGGCGTACCTGAGACTAATCTATCGTTCGATTCCAGATCATTGTGGTCTACGCGGACGTCTGTTGCGATCCGAAGTAAACAGCGTGGTGGTGTATCCCGGCCATGAAATTCTATCTTTGACTTCCAGACGAGGTGACGCATGAGTACAGTTCCATTCAATGAAGCACCCCCAGCCAGCGGGGGCTTGATTCAGATTTCGTCGAAAGAGGAGCTGATCCGCCAAAAGCTCGAAGACGAAAGACGGCGCCTCGAAAAAGAGGCCGGTCTTGAACGCCGGGCGGTGCAACAGTTCGCCAAACCCGTGGAGCGCGCGTTTACCAAGTCCCAGCGCGACCACACCACGATTCTTTTCGGCGGCCTCACCTGGAAGCACGAGAAACTTCTCCATGGCGCGCTGGAAAGCCTCGGCTACAAGTGCGAGGCGGTCCCGGTGCCCAACAAGAAGGCCTTTCAACTGGGCAAGGAATATGGCAACAACGGCCAATGCAACCCCACCTACTTCACCGTCGGCAACCTGGTGCAGTTCGTGCAAACCCTGGAAGAGAAGGGACTGACCAAGCAGGAGATCATCGACCGCTATGTCTTTTTCACCGCTGGCGCCTGCGGCCCCTGCCGGTTCGGCATGTATGAGGCCGAGTATCGCCTTGCCCTGCGCAATGCGGGCTTCGACGGTTTCCGCGTCCTGCTGTTCCAGCAATCCGGCGGCCTGAACCAGGCGGAAGCAGAAGCCGGCCTGGAAATGAACCTTGATTTCTTCCTGAACATTCTCAATGCTCTGAACATTGGTGATGTCATCAATGATGTGGCATACCAGATTCGCCCCTACGAAGTGAATGCGGGCGAGACCGACCGCGTCCTGGATGAGTGCATGGACATGCTTCAGGAAGTGATGCGCCGCAAGAAGTCCTTCACCCTGGAAGGGAAGCTGGCCTCCATCCTGAAGAAGACCAACTTCAGCGGCACGGCGGAATACCTGGGTAAGTTCCTGAACCAGCTCTACGGCGATGACTACACCGCCGCATTGAACGATGTACGCGACCGCTTCAACGCCATCCCGCTGGATCGCACCCGCGTAAAGCCCGTTGTAAAAGTTACGGGCGAGTTCTGGGCGCAGACCACCGAGGGCGACGGCAACTTCAACATGTTCAAGTTCCTGGAAAAAGAAGGCGCCCAGGTGATGGTTGAGCCCATCGGAACCTGGATCATGTACATGATTCACCAGGCGAAGCAGAAGATTAAGGACGAGCGTGGCCTGGACCTGGTTCAGAAGGGCGTTTCCAAGTGGAACCTCAAGGAAGTCTTCGGCAGCCACGTTAACACCCAACAGCGCCTGGCCAAACTGACCGTGGCAGAGAACGTATTCAAGCGCGAATATCACCGCCTGATTGATGCTTTGGGCGGCCTTGCTCACCACCTCACCGACCAGTACGAACTGCAACGGCTCGGCCATCCGTTCTACAACTCGCGCGCGGGCGGCGGCGAAGGCCATCTGGAAGTGGCAAAGAATATCTATTACTCCAACAAAGACCTGGCCCACATGGTCCTGAGCCTCAAACCCTTCGGCTGCATGCCCTCCACGCAGTCTGACGGCGCTCAATCCGCCGTGGTATCGACCTACAAGGACATGATCTTTATCCCGGTTGAAACCTCGGGCGAAGGCGATGTGAACGCTCATAGCCGCGTCCAGATGGCGTTGGGCGAAGCCAAGGTTCGCGCCAAGAACGAAATCAAGCGCATCCTGGACGAAAACGGAGTCACCCTGGAAGAGGTTCGCGCCTTCGTGGCCGACCATCCGGAAATGCAACAGGCGACCTACAAATACGGTCATAAGAAGGGCTGCGTGGGAGTTGCGGCCAATTTTGTGGCTCACACTGCCGAACGCATGAAGGCGGAAGGCGTTAAGACGGAAAAGCGCGAACTTGTGGCAGTGAATTAAAGCAGTGGTTAGTTATTAGTAACTAGCGTCGCCTTGCCGACTTTGAGGTTGGCAGGGCGGCGCCCGGAATAGGTCTTAAAACCAGGAACCACCCAATAGGAGTCCAAATGCCTTCAGCAGATCCCAAGAACTTGATCGTCGGTTTCGACGTCGGCTCGACCACGGTTAAATCCGTTGTAGTTGACGCAACCACAGATCAGATTATTTGGAGCGACTATCAACGCCACGACACCAAGCAGCCGGAAAAGTGCCTGGAATTCCTGAAGCGCATGGAAGCCGACGCCGGGATCAAAATGGGCGAGACTCGCGTTTTTGTGACGGGCAGCGGCGGCGGTCCGGTGGGTTCCTATATTGGCGCCAAGTTTGTTCAGGAAGTGAACGCGGTCTCTCTGGCCGTGGAAAAGCTCTATCCCGAATGCGGTTCGGTGGTTGAACTCGGCGGGCAGGATGCCAAGATCATTATCTTCAAGGAAGACCCGGAAACGGGCCGCAAGAAGAAGATTCCCTCCATGAACGACAAGTGCGCCGGAGGCACGGGCGCCGTCATTGACAAGATCAACGCCAAGGTGCGCATTCCCGCCGATGAGCTCTGCAACATGGGCTACCTGGGCCTCAAATTGCATCCGGTGGCAGGGAAGTGCGGTGTGTTCGCGGAGACGGACATCAACGGGTTGCAGAAGAGCGGTGTGCCGCCTTCCGAACTGATGGCCTCATTGTTTGAAGCCATTATTCAGCAGAATCTGGCGGTCTTGACGCGCGGCAACACTCTGCGTCCCACCGTTCTTTTGCTGGGCGGCCCCAACACCTACATCAAGGGCATGCAGGATTGCTGGAAGTACAACATCCCCAAAGTCTGGGAGGAGCGCAACTTCCCCCTGCCCGAAGGCAAAGATCCCAAAGACCTCATCATGGTGCCGGACAACGCCCAATATTTTGCCGCACTCGGCTGCGTGCGTTTCGCCATGGATGAAGACAACTCGGTTGGCGTCTACAAGGGCTATGAAAAGCTTGAGTGGTATATCAACTACGGCCGCCTGGAAGAGAAACAGAAGAAGGGCGGCAGCGGCCTCTACAAGACCGAAGGCGAGTTGAGCGAATTCAAAGATCGCTACAAGCCCAAGAAATTCGTGCCCCACACCTTTAAGCCGGGTGAGCACGTTGAAGCCTTCATGGGCATCGACGGCGGCTCCACCTCCACCAAAGCCGTGCTGGTGAACCACGCGGGTGAAGTCATGGTGAAGTGCTACCAGCTTTCCAAGGGCAACCCGCTGGAAGACACCATGGAGATGTTCGCCAACCTGAAGACGCAGGTGGAATCACAGGGCGCCACGGTCGAATTGCTGGGCGTCGGCTCCACGGGCTACGCCAAGGACATCCTGAAAGACGTGCTGAATGCCGATGTGGCGCTGGTTGAAACCGTGGCCCACACGCAGGCCGCGCTGCACTTCTATCCCCATGCGGACGTCATCTGCGACGTGGGCGGCCAGGACATCAAGCTGATCATCCTTCAGGATGGGCGCGTAAAAGACTTCAAACTGAACACGCAGTGCTCCGCTGGCAATGGATACTTTTTGCAGTCCACTTGCGTGGGCTTTGGCCACGACGTCATGAACTACGCGGACCTGGCGTTCAGCGCCAAGGCCATGCCGATGTTCGGCTACGGCTGCGCCGTCTTCATGCAGTCTGACATTGTCGATTTCCAACGCCAGGGATGGAAGCCGGAAGAGATCATGGCGGGACTCGCCAACGTGCTGCCCAAGAACATCTGGCTCTACGTTTCGCAGATTCCCAACCTGGCATCGCTCGGCAAGACGTTCATCCTGCAAGGCGGCACCCAGCACAACCTCGCCGCAGTGAAGTCGCAGGTTGACTTCATTGAGTCACGGTTTAAGGACAAGGGCTCCATGCCTGACGTCATCGTGCATGAGCATTGCGGTGAAGCGGGCGCCATCGGCTCCGCCATTGAAGCACGCCGCATGTACAACAACGGCCACCGCACGAGCTTTGTGGGCTTTGAAGCCGTCAAGAACATCACCTATGTGACCCACCGCAGTGAGGATACGCGCTGCTACTTCTGCAAGAACAAGTGCATGCGTACCTTCATTGACGTACAAATCGAAAGCGTGGATGAGTCGTGGAAGAAGTCCAAGATTCCACTCGCCGCAGGTGTAAAGCGCCTAATTGTGGGCAACAGCTGCGAAAAGGGCCTGGTGGAAGATGTGGCCGACATGCGCGAGATCAAGAAGGGTTTGGACGCCGCCAAGAAGGAAAACCCCAACATGGTGGAATTGGCTGCCCGGGCCGCCTTCAAGTCCTACGCGCCGGCTATAATCGCGGATCAGTTGCCCAAGTTCGCGTTGACCGCCAAGCAAAAGAAGCGCGTGGAATTGATGAAAAAGCGCGCCACGCTGCGCATCGGCATTCCGCGTATTTTGAATATGTACACGGTGAACCCGATCTTCAGCGCCTACTTTGAGTCGCTGGGAATTCCTTCGGAGAACCTGATCTACTCCGACTACACCAACGAGCAACTCTACAAGGAAGGCGCCAAGCGCGGCGCCATTGACCCCTGCTTCCCGTCAAAAGTAGGCATTCCGCACGTGCACAACATGCTGGCGGTTCATCACAAGAAGAAGCCGCTCGACATCATCTTCTGCCCCATGATTGACGATCTGCCGAGTGACATGAAGCACGCGCAGTCGCACCGCTCGTGCCCCACGGTGGCGAGCACGCCCGAAGCTGTAAAGGCGGCGTTCACCAAGGAAGGGGATATCTTCAAGGAGAACAATCTCCTTTTCCTCGACACCTTTGTGAACCCCGGCGCACCGACGCTACTGGCAAAGCAAATGTACGAGCAGTTTGTGGATATCCTGGGACTGACAGAAGAGGAGAACAACCGCGCCGTCGCTGCCGGCTTACAGGCGCAGAGCGATTATGAAAACAAGGTGATGCGTGCCAAGGGGCGCGAGATTCTAATGCAATTGGAAGCGGAAGACCGCATCGGAATTGTCGTGCTGGGCCGGCCTTACCACAACGATCCTGGAATCAACCACGAAATCATGGAAGAGTTCCAAAAGATTGGCTACCCGGCGTTCACGCTTGGCTCACTGCCCATCGATAAGGACATTCTGGAGAAGCTCTTCGGTGAAGAGATCAAGGCGGGAACCATCAAAGACGCCATGGACGTCAGCGATGCGTGGAAGAACAGTTACAGCGAGAACACCACGCAGAAGATTTGGGCCGCCAAATATACCGCTCGGCACCCGAACCTGGTGGCGCTGGAGCTTTCCAGCTTCAAGTGCGGCCACGACGCGCCCATCTACACCGCGGTGGAAGAGACCGTAACCAAGTCGGGCACGCCTTACTTCTCATTCAAGGATATCGATGAGAACAAGCCCACCGGGTCCATCAAGATCCGCGTGGAGACCATCGGCTATTTCCTGAAGCGCTACCGCGAGGACATGGTGCGCAACAAGAATAAGCAGACGGACGTTGACTCCAAGATGCGCGAATTCGAGGCCAAGCTGAGGGCCGAACTGGATGGCCTGATGCCCAGCCCGCCACCTGCGCCTTACGAGATCGAAACCCCGGTGGGGATGAATGCCATCCGGACGATCAAGAAGGACTAACAAAGAATTCGGAATTAAGAATTGAGGGCCCGGGATTCCTCAGCAGGGATTCCGGGCCTTTGGTTTTTGGGGGCAATAGTTGCAGGGACGTCGATGGCGGCAGGGGAGCTGCAACCCGCTTCGTGCCTTTCCAGAATGTAAGCGCGGCTGTAAATATGGTAATATGGGAACCCATATGAAAACCACCGTTGAACTTCCTGAAGACCTTCTGCTCGAAGCCAAGCGGAAGGCGCTCGAAACCCGGACGACCCTGCGCGAAATACTGGAGCGTGCCTTGCGGCGGGAGCTGCGCGGCACTGGCAGCCAACGAACCCGCCGTCGGCCTCGGATCAACTGGGTAACGTCTGCGGGCGGGCTGCCGCCAGACCTCGACGTTTCCGACCGGGGAAAAATGTGGGATTGGATGCAGAAAGAGCACGCGCATGATCGCCATTGACACGAATCTGCTCGTCTATGCTCAACGCCGGGGTACGCCCGAACACCTTGGAGCGCAAAAAGCAATTGAGCGTGCCAGTGCTGACCCCCGCGGATGGGGGATTCCGTTGCCTTGCATCGCTGAATTCTGGTGTGTGGTAACACATTCGGCTAGTACCGGGGGGCCATCTCCGGCCAAAGAGGCGCGCCGATTTATCCACGCACTGACGGGAACTGTCGGTGCAAGTGTATGGGTTCCTGGGACTGGATTCTGGGACCGACTAACTACACTGGCGAGCGACCTTAAAGTCACCGGACCGCGGATCTTTGACCTGCAAATAGCCCTGGTGGCGCTTGAGAACGGCGCTACGGAAATTTGGAGCCACAACCGCGCCTTCGCAGGCTTGCCAGGGTTGCTGGTGCGCGACCCGCTATAGCTGTTCCACCACAGGCATAAGTTATGGACAACAGAATCAGCTTTCGGCTGGACGATGAGGCCGCTCGGCGCCTTCGAGCCGAGGCCAAGCAGCGCAAAACCACGATGACCGCGATCATCAAAGAGGCCATCCGAGAGGAATGGGAGCGCCTCAATAATCAACTTCCTGCTCCCGCGCTTAGTCTAAAACCAAGCCATTGACGCCGGTGCGCAACGTCTGGTATTCATGAATATGTAAGTTTACGGGGCAACCATATAACTCAGCTAAATGTGTCGCAGGCAGTGGGGGGATTTCCGTTTTTCCCTAATCCCCAGCCCCCAGCCCCTAGTCCCGAGGTTTTTATGGCATTTGAGTCTGACAAGATCATGTTTGAGATTTACCGCGAGACCACCTACACGGGTAAGTATCGCGTGGTCTACTTCACCGAATTGCAGGACCACAACAAGGAAACCGAGATCAGCCGGGCCATGGCGGGCGAGCACTTTTACGACGGGTTCATTCGCCAGTATCGCAAGGACCAGGCCAAGGAGATGATCGAAAAGATCCTGACCCGCATGAACGAAGGCGAGAAACTGACTCCGGCGGAAGTTGAGGCGGAGATCAAGGCGTTTATTCCCACGTAAGGAAAGTCATCCGTCATCAGTCGTCAGGCATCAGTAAAACCCATCCGGCAGTGTGATTGTACTGAGGACTGACGTCTGCTAGCTGATGACTGAATGCTGATGACTTGGAACCTATGTCAAAGTCCTTCTGGCGCAAGAAAGTCATCCAGCCCGTCCTGAACAACGACGTGGATATCGCCGTCGCCGAACAGAAGTCCATCCTTGAGAAAGACCCCAACAATGCCAAAGCCTATTTTGCCCTGGGCACGCTGAGCCACTTTCAGGGTGAAGTCGAGCAGGCCATGCAGTATTTCCAGAAGTCCATCGAGCATGACCCCGCCGAAGCCGCTCCCCACCTGAGCATCGGCCGCCTCTATGCCGTTCGCGGCGACTACAAGGAAGCCTGGAAGCACGCCCGCGCCGCCGAAGCCCTTGGCGCACTCGATCTGGTACAGATGCTGGAGAGATACCCGAATCTGAAGTGATGGGACTAAGGACTAGGAATATTCCGAGATTCACAGTTCTCGCATTAAAGGGGAATTGTTTTGCCCTCTCGGTCCATTTCCTATTGGCCGGCCCTCAAAAAGCTCATCAAAATCTGAACGCCCTAACACCTGACACCTGGCATCTAACACCTGCTTCTCCTAGCTTCCGCCCTGTGGCAATATCTGGTCCAGCAGCTCCGGGGGGCCGGAGACATCCAATTCCAACTGAGCCCCGTCGCGCTGGGTCTGAATACCCTGGAAAATGCCGGGAAGCGCCAACGACCCCGGTTTGCCCGGCTGCTTTGATGCCTGCTGCAAAATTCCAATCAGGGTGCCAAACCCCGCAGCGGATTCCGGCGTGTCGCAAACCATGAAGAGCGCGGCGGAAAATCCGCTGTCCCACTGAACGCGATAGAGGAGGGCGCGCACAGAGCGTCCCATTGAGCTGAGGTCCACACTCTTCTGGCCATTCGGAGCGATCCAGCCAGCCGCCAGGTTGGCCGCGGATTTACCATTCAAGATGCCCCATTGCGGAGCGGTGCCGTCCAGTTGGCCCTGCCAATTCACGAAGTCGGAGTTTGAGTTCAGAGCGTTCAGTGAACCCTGGCGCGCATCGAGCATCGCCTTTATATCGCCCAGCCGCCCAAAGGCCGCAAGCGAGCTATCAAGAAACGTGAAGAACAGGTCATTTGCGTCCGTGCCGGAGCCGAAGGAGTAAAGGCTGGCGCCATCGTATTCGCGCACTGGAAGCCCGGCCTGGTCTATGTACTGGCGGATCAGGTTGGGCTGGAAGCGACCCGCCGCCAAGCCCAGGTATCCCGAGGGGCCGACCATCTCTCCCCGCCATCCCAGCATGATCTCGTCAATATCCCTCTCTGGATCGACTCCCATGGGCTTGAGAAAGTCCTCAAAGGCGCGCAATTGGCGGTTCAGCAGGCGCTGGCGGATTTGCGGGTAAATGGCCAGCGTGCGAAGCGTGGCAAGGTTGGTGAACGAGACCTGAAGCGTGTCGGCCGGAAAGGTGTTCAGCGCTTCGCCGGGCAGTTGATCTGCCGTGAGCGGGGCGGGGAAGAGCACGGCCCCGGCAATAGTTGCAAGCAGAAGCAGTGCGGGAAGGACTGTCTTGCGAATTGTCGACTGGCTGATCATCTTCACTTTTCAGGTAACTTTCTAACTGCGCTCTGGCATGGCGCTGAATTAGTCCGAGTCTTGATTCTACATCCGATTCGCATCAACGCCGTGGCGTGTTGACGCGCTCGTGGTCCACAACCCATCTCCGTGCATGCACATGACTTTCCCTGATGTCACTAACCCCGGCAGGGCGGGAAGGTTGCGGTGCCTCTTATTGCCACCTGAATCGGGGGACATCTGCTTGGATGCATTTCTCCCCATGCCAGTTGGGCCGCGATGGATTCTGGTATCCCAATTCGACGGCGAGGCGCGCAGGATTTTCCCCTCGGGCCATTGCAATCCCGGTTAAACTGGAACTCTATACGAGGATCATCATGGCCAACTTTACTCCCACGGAACGTACGCAAGTCCACCGGCTTTCAAAGCGCGGTGTATATGATCGCGAAGCGGTCTACCGCATTCTTGATGAAGGCCTGGTCTGCCACGTTGGCTTTGTTGCGGATGGCAAACCGGTGGTGATTCCCACGGGCTATGGCCGCGGCGGTGACACGCTCTACATTCATGGCTCCGTTGCCAGCCGCATGTTCCGCGCGCTCGGCAAGGGCGCGGACCTTTGCATCACGGTCACGCTGGTTGATGGACTGGTGCTGGCGCGCGCGGCGTTTGACCACTCCATGAACTACCGCTCCGTGGTGATCTTTGGCAAGGCCACCATGCTGGAGGATCCCGCGGCCAAGCTGGAAGCGATGCGCCTCTTTACCGACCACGTGATGCCGGGGCGATGGGAGGAGATCCGCCAGCCCACGGAGAAGGAACTGCTGGCCACCACCGTCCTCGCCGTGCCGCTGGAGGAGGTGTCCGCCAAGGTGCGCACCGGGCCGCCGGTTGATGACGAAGCGGATTATGCGCTGCCCGTCTGGGCGGGGGTGCTGCCCTTTGACCTCACGCCCGGCGCGCCCATCGCTGACGACCGCCTGCCCACGGAGATTGCCGTTCCGGAGTACATTCGGACCTACTCGCGCCGACGCGGGTGATGCGTGCCCGTACAGCCTCACCACGCCCAGGCATAGGCTTCAACGCGTGGGTCGGCGCCCGCGCTCAGCACGCCATTCTTCTCATCCACTAGAATGCCGGCATTGGAGCCCATGGACCACGGCCCTGCCACTTTCAGCTTGTGCCCACGCGCAATCAGCGCATCCCGGGTGGCTTCGGGAATTCGCGACTCAACCGCCATCGCGCCGGGGTACATCGTGTGGGGGAATACCGATGACGGGAAGCTGGTGGTGGTCCAGCGCGGCGCCTCAATCGCCTGTTGGATGTTCATACCAAAATCCACGATGTTCAGCAGCGTCTGAATGGTCCGCATTACCTGATCGTCACCGCCGGGGCTGCCCATGATGGCGAAGGGCTTGCCGTCTTTCATCACCAAGGTACTCTGCAAGGTGCTGCGCGGCCGCTTGCCGGGCTCCAGCGCATTGGCTTCACCACGAACCAGCGAGTAGTAGTCGCCCCGGCAGTTGAAGATGATGCCGGTATTCCCCATCACCATGCCCGTGCCGAAGATGTTGTGCAGGCTGGGCTCAAAGCTCACCATGTTGCGGTCTTTATCCACGATGCCGATGTAGCTGGTGTCACCCTGGTGGTCTGCATTGCCCGTCAGGACACGCCGCACCTCGCGCTCGGAAGGTGGCGTGGCACTCATGAACTTCTCCGGCGAACCGGGCCGCAAATCAAGTGAGGCTTTGGCGGGGTCGATCAGCTTTCGTCGTTCGCTCGCATAGTCTTTGGAGAGCAGGCCGGCGTAGGGGATCTTGATAAAGTCCATGTCACCCAGATACTTCTCGCGATCGGCCATGGCGAGCTTCATGGCTTCAATGTTCAAGTGGATATAATCGGCGCTGTTGAATCCCAGGGCCTTGAGGTCGTAGCCCTCCAGCAGATTCAGCGCGATCAGCTCCGTGGGGCCCTGGCTGGCAGAGGCATTCTTGTAGACCTGATAGCCGCGATAGTCAATGGAGACGGGCGTTTCCACCTCGCCGGTGTATTCGGCAAAGTCATCGTAGCGAAAGAGGCCGCCATTGGCCTCGGAAAACGCGGCAAACTCACGCGCAATGTCACCCTTGTAGAAACGGTCGCGGGCCGCTTTCAGCGCGGCGTGGCGGCCTTTCGACTGGTTCAGCTTTTCGGCCTCCACCAGCTTCTTCAACGTGCGGGCGAGGTCGGGATTCCGGAAGATTTCACCCGCCTTGGGCGCCTGGCCGCCCGGCAGATAGATTTTAACGGTGGTGGGATACTTGCGAATCTTCTCTGAGTTGGCGATGATGCGGGCGCGCGCTTCGCTGAGGGGATATCCGTTCTCCGCCAGTTCAATGGCGGGCTGAAGCACCTGCGCAAGGCTCATCGTTCCCCAGCGGTCCAGCAGGATGTACCACGCGTCCACAACGCCTGGGATGCCACCGGAGAGCAGGCCATCACTGTCAGGAATGACTCCGCCATTGTTCTTCTCATACCAATCGATGGTGGCGAGTTTGGGCGCGCGCGGCTCCGCATTGATGGCGATCACCTTGTTCTCGCGGGCGGAGTAGACCAGAATCTGCGCGTCGCTGCCCACGCCGTTGAGGGCGAAGTCGGTAACTGCAAGCGCCGCCTGCCCACCCACAATTGCGTCAAAGGCATTGCCACCCTCTGCCAGGATACGCCGTGCTGCTTCCGTGGCCTCAGGCTTCATCGACGACACAGCAGCGTGCCTTCCACGAATGACCGGGCGCATCGTCTGCGTCGGGATCTCCTGCGCCAGGGCGTACGGGGCAAGGCAGAGGCAAAGGGCCAGGCCATAGACTCTCCATGCTCGCGTTGCGTCAGCCATTGGAACCTCCGCTCGATTGTGTAATGCCCGCCCCATGGGCCATGGAATCGTGAAACCCGATCTTACCTCATCCCATCTTATTGACCCAACGGATACTCGCCAAACCCTCAAATCGCGCCTTCACCACAGTCCGAAATGGCGTTGAACTCATTTCACTCGACAAATTGCCTGAAACAAGTTAAGTCCTGTGTTTTCAATAACTCATTGGGTTATTTTGTCGGCCCTGTGTTTTCAATAACTTATTGGGAGGAACCTTCATTTTTAACATCTCTTTTTTTCGCGGCCCTTTGTTTTCAACAACTCATTGGGATGCTTCATTTCCAATCGATTTGCTTTCGATAGCTTATGCGGAAGTATTTCGATCCTCGGAATTTCCAGACGTTGGGCGGAGGCAAGGGCGCAGAGGGGAGCCGGGGTCATTGGCGCGGGCGGGGCGGGATGGTGCGGGGCCTTCATCGCAGTTCTAGGCTATCACAACGGACTCCAAATGTCAAGCACCAAATGGCCCCAAGCCGGCGCACGCCACTTCCGGCCGCATGAGGCAGGATATTCTTCCACCCTCCGACCATGCCGCATAAAATTGCAATTTTGTGGCGCATGCCCCAATCCCGTTCACAGGGGTGCCACGCCGCATCAGGGAATTCAAGTTCAGTCGAAGTCTGCCTTAGAGCGTGGTAGCAGCAGCTACTGCCTTTCTGGCACTTGAGATTTGAACCGACGGTGGCATCAAGCGAGGACGGGAAGGCGGTAGCTGCTGGTACCGCACTCTAAGGCACTTCGCGCAGGAAGTTTCCTAAGTTGGCAAGACTATGGCTAGCCTTAAGTGCCGGCAAGGGATATCGATTTCAAGGGCGGCTCTACGCCAAATGAGACTGCAATCGGCGATGGGGGCAGATTCAGGACAAGGCGCACTCTTCATGGCAAAGTGCTGCTGTGATATAGTTTGGGCGACTTTACCAATTGGCGACGTGAATGAAAACCTGCCCCACATGCCAGGCAACTTATCCGGACACGATCTCGTTCTGCTCACAGGACGGGGCGGAGTTGCGCCAGGCGGGCGATTGGGTACCCGGAACGCTGGTTCGCGGCCGCTATCGCATCCTGAACAAAATTGGCTCAGGCGGCATGGGCTCCGTTTACAAGGCCAAGCACACGGGTTTTGATGAACTCCGCGCCATCAAGGTGCTCAACCCGGAGCTTACCTTTGATGAGAAGATTCGCGAGCGCTTCAAGCAGGAAGCCTATATTACCCGCAAACTCCACCACCCCAACGCGGTGCGGGTGGATGACATTGATGAGGCGGAAGACGGCTGCCCATTCATTGTCATGGAGTTCATCGAAGGCAAGGACCTGAAGCGGGTGATGGCGGAGCAGGGACCGCTGCCGGCGGCCCGCGTTTGCGCCATCATCAAGCAGGTGGCCGCTGCCCTGGAGGCTGCGCATAATCTGGGCATGGTCCATCGCGATATGAAACCGGAAAACATCGTTCTGGTCCAGTCCGATGGCATTGAAACCGCCAAGGTTTTGGATTTCGGCATCGCCCGCGTCAAGGAAGCCGGCAAACGCGATGAGGCCAAAGGCATGGAATTGACGGGCGGGGAGTACGTGGTGGGCACGCCCATGTACATCTCCCCCGAACAGGCCCAGGGCAAGCGCGGCGACGATCTGGACGGGCGCTCGGACATCTATTCGCTTGGCATCGTCATGTACCAGATGCTGACGGGGCAGGTACCCTTTAAATCCGACACCACCATTGACCTGCTGATTGCGCAAATCCAGCGAGCGCCCCATCCCATTCGCATGGTTCGGCCCGATTTGGATATCCCGGAGCCGCTCGCGATGCTGGTGATGCGGATGCTGCAGAAGCAGCGGGACCTTCGCCCGCCCTCTGCCGCCGCATTAATTGAAGACCTCACCCGCGTGGAAATGGGAATGCCGGTAATGGTGTCACGGGCGACTCCCAAAACGGCAGCGGCGGGTCCTGCTGCACCGCGGGCGCCTGGTGCTGCGGCTGCGCGACAGGCGTCTCCCATTCAGCCTGGTGGGGCTCCTTCGAGAGCGCCAGACGCCCACCCACCAGCCACTGGTCAGCTTCCAGCTCTAAGGGTACTGCTCGTTGTGGGAGTTATCGCCTGCATCGTGGGTTTGATCTGGTATCACTCCACTCATCGCCCGGAAGATGAAATTGCGCGCCTTCAGGCGGCGGCAGCCGATTTCGACCAAAAACAGCTCTATTCGCAGGCGGAGGGGGAATATCGTACCGCAGTGCAACTTGACCCAGACAACGGCGCGATGCAGTCAGCCTTGGGGCATGTCCTGGTGGAAGAACACAAATGGGACGATGCCATCGCCGCACTCCGCGCCGCGATCGCCTCCCAGCCCGATGATGCGGTGGCCCACAATAACCTGGGGGTGGCCCTTCAAACGGTCGGCAGCGTCCCCGACGCCGTCTCTGAATTCAAGGAAGCGATTCGCATTCGCCCCGATTACCTGGAAGCGCATTCAAACCTTGGGCATGCCCTGGAAAAACAAGAAGACTTCAGCGGGTCAATTGCTGAATACAAAGAGGTTCTCCGCCTAAAGCCAGAGGATGCCGACGCCCATTTCCACCTGGGTTTGGCGGAATATAAACAAGGGAACACCGACGGCGCAGTGGAAGAATATCGTGAAGCCATCCGCATTCAGCCCGGATTTGCCCTGGCCCATTTTGCCCTGGGCGGCGTTCTCTACAACAGCGGGGAACACGACGCGGGGCTTGAGGAATTGCGAACCGCTTACTCCCTATCGCCCGATGACCCGGAAATCCGAGCGGGCTACCAAAAACTGTTAGAAAAGTGACCTCGGGGTTTCATAATGCCTGCCGCTGCATCAAAAACAAGAGATTTCCGCTCCCTGGCGCTCTTTTCCGGGGAAGTGCGGGGCAGAAAACTGCCACCAACTTTATTTTTAGAAGTGAGCAATTTTGAACAGCTTTTGCGCATCCAATCCTACAGTATACCTCTAGTTACTGCACAGCAGTGGACCGGTAGCAATGTGGTATAGCTGGAGAATGTGACAGTATGCGAATTGGAATGCGGATCAGACGGCTTCGTCTTCAGTATATGCTCACACTCGATGAGCTCGCAGCAACAGCGCAGTTATCCAAGACGCTTCTGGCCAATATTGAAAGTGGCCAGATGATTCCCACGCTCGAAATTGTCGACCGCCTGGCGGAGGCGATGGGCATTGGCGTTGAAGGCCTATTTTATGACGGCCTGAATTCGGCGGCCACACCGTGGCTGACGCCGCGCCTCTCTTTGCAGCAGCTCATTGATGAGCCCCACCGCACAACGTACGCAGAGATTTCAGCACTTCTGAATGGAAGAGTCCTCTTCTCTGCCATCCAAAAGCTGCGAAAATGGGTCCCGCCCGTCATTCAGCGGCGGAAGGAGAGACCCTCACACCCGTTTGTTCCACCCCCGAATATTGAAATCAAGGATGATCATAAAAAAGGCGGGAATGACCTGCATACGAAGCACTGACGGCGTGCTCGTTCTTCAACAATAGCGGGCTTAGGAAAGCAGAAGTTCCAGATCCTCTCGGCGCAAATTGCGGATCAGGCTGTTGTCAGCACTGATGATTGACGCGGCAAGATCGCGCTTGGTTTTCTGCAATTCCAGAACTTTCTCTTCCACCGTGTCGCGGGCGATCAGTCGGTAAGCAAAAACCTGCCGCTCCTGGCCGATGCGGTGGGCGCGGTCGATGGCCTGCGCTTCCACGGCCGGATTCCACCAGGGATCCAGCAGAAAGACGTATTCGGCAGCGGTAAGGTTCAAGCCCAAGCCGCCGGCTTTCAAGCTGATCAAGAATAGGCGACAATCGGCATCGTTCTGGAAGCGCTCTACGCACGACTGGCGGTCCGTGGTTGAGCCATCGAGGTATTCGTAGATAACACCCTCACTATCCAGGCGGTTGCGAACAATCGCCAGCAGGCTGGTGAATTGTGAAAAGACCAGGGCCTTATGGCCTTCATCCAGAACTTCGCGAAGTTGCTCCAGCAGCATGTCAAGCTTGGCACTTTTTTCCCCGGACCGCTTGGAGTCAATCAGTCCCGGGTGGCAGGCTGCCTGGCGTAGGCGGAGCAACGCCTCAAGCACCATGATTTTCGATTTGCCCAAGCCTTCATCCTTAATGCGTTGCAAGAGAGAATCGCGATAGTGTTGACGCAACTCGTCGTAAATCTTGCGTTGGGGCGGTTCCAACTCGCAATAAATAGTCTGCTCGGTTTTGGCAGGGAGCTCCGGCGCCACCTGCGCCTTGGTGCGGCGAAGGATGAAGGGCCGCAGCGCATGGGCCAGCAGCAAGCGCGTTTCTTCGTCGGCGTTGCGGCCCGTGCCGCCGGTGAGTTTGAACACGCTGGCTCGGCCGAGCATTCCCGGATTTAGAAACTCAAACAGCGACCAGAGTTCACCCAGGTGGTTCTCCACCGGCGTCCCGCTGAGGGCCAACCTGTGGTTGCCGCGCAGCAGACGCACCGCCTTGGCCGCTTCGGTGGCCGCGTTCTTGATGGCCTGGGCTTCGTCGAGCACCACATAATCGAACTCAACCTCCTTCAGTTGGATGGCGTCGCGGCGCAGCGTTCCATAGGTCGTCAGGATCACGTCATAATCGGCCAGGGAAGAGCTGGCACGCCCGATGCCCGTGTAGTCGAGCACCCGCAGTCGCGGGGTGAATCGCTCCGCCTCCTGTTTCCAGTTGAAGATCAGCGAGCGCGGCACCACAATCAGCGAAGGGCCGAGGGGGCCGGCTTTGCCTCCATGCGTCCGGCGTGTTTCCAGCAGGGCCAGCACCTGAGCGGTCTTGCCCACGCCCATGTCATCTGCCAGACAGCCGCCAAAAGAGAAGCGGCGCAGGAATTCCATCCAGCCCAGTCCCTCGCGCTGGTAATCGCGCAGACGCCCCACAAAACCTCTCGGCTGCGGGGCGGCTTTGACTCCCTGAAACAGGCCGAGCTCCTCTCGGATGCGGGCAAAGGTCTCATCACAACTGGCCTCAGGCTGCGCGGCCAGCAAGGCATCCAGCAGACCTGCCTGGCTGCGGCGGAAGCGGATGTGGCCCTCCTGCGGCGTTCCCAGGCCCGCCAGCAGGCCGATTCGGTTGAGCCATTCCTCGGGCAGCACCCCGTAAGTGCCGTCGTCCAACCGCACCATGTTTTCGCCCTGGCGCAAGGCCTCCAGAAGCTCCGGCAATTGCGCCGTGGTTTCGCCGTACTCCACATTGCCGTGCAGTTCGAACCAGTCGAGGCCGCTTGACACCTCGATCTTAAAAGCTCCGGGACGGCGGAAGGTCCTCCCCTCGGCCTCAATCTGCCAGCCTGATTCCACCAATACCCGCACCAGGTGGGGGATTTTCTTGGGGGCTATATACCAGCGTGGCTCCGGCTCCCAATAATCGCCGCTCGTATGCCTGGCGCCCAATTCACCCAGCAATCGCACCGCGGAGCTTTCCGCTTCAAGATTGCGTTGAACAGACCTGCGGCCCTCCGCCTGGTAGAACCCCCGAGCCGGGTCATGATCGCGAACCTGGCGCCCCTCATAGTCAAAGGAAAGGTCCGCTCGCAGCTTTTCCATAGCCCGCCCGGGTGATCGCTGGGGGCGGATTCTGAGGCATACCCGCGGCTGGATTGACACGGTCTCAATGCGCAGTTCTTCCGGAATTTCCAGAGAAGGCAATGACGGGAGACTGAACAACGCCGTCAGCAAAGCATCCAGCTCTTTTTCAGGTGCGTGGATGGGCCCGGTTTTCTGGAGGTGAAACAGGAGATCAAAGGGGGTGTCCTCCGCCATCAGGGCAACACGATCGCGGGCAAACACCAAGCCACCCGGCAAGATCAAAGGGGCGTCGGTCAACTCAAGCTGTTCGTCCTCACGCCGCAATCGGCCCACAAGCTCCCATCCACCGTTGGTCCGTCGGCGCAAAGCGGTACCAAATCGCCAAGGATCGCCATCATCCCAAGCCACAGGAGGCAAAATACCTGATTCTGGCCGAAGGCGCAGGCAGCACCGCCCGGCGGCCGCGGCCAATTCCAATACCTTTCTTGCCAGCAAAAATGGAACGTGAAAGGCCTCGGGAATACGATCGGCTGTCCCCCCAAAGCTCCAGCCGTATTGGTGGGCAACGCCGGCCAGCAGGGAAAGAATCTCGCGATCTTCCGCCAGGGGCAATTGGTCAATCTGGTTGCGCTGAAGAGGATTATAGGTCAACTGCTTCCAACTGCCATCGGCTTTGGCGTCCCGCACCAAAGGGACAAGAACCACCTCCCGAGCCTGGGAGCTGCGCGCGGCGTCAACAATATAGATAATCTGCCGGGTCGCAGGCCACTTGAGGCGGTATGTGGATTTTGCCGTCTGCGTTTGGGAGATCCCATCAATCTGCGTTCGCCAGGCTGGAGGTGGGGGAGGCGAGGGCTGCAAGACCGGTTTCCTGCCCTCCTTCCGGCCGGAGTCCTCGGCCTCAAATTCAATGTCATCGAAATCCAGAAACAGATTGGGGTCCGATGCCGGAACAGAGAGGTGCCCCCGGGCGTCGGCTGCAAGGATTGTCGCCCACAAATGCTTGCACGCCTCGCCCTTTTCAAAATAGGGGCAGGAACAACTGGCAAAGAGGGTATCTTCCTCCCAAGTAAATCGGACCAGGTAATTGTCCGATCCTCGTACGGTTGCTTCCAGGGCCGTGTCGCCGCCACGATCGATATCCACGCGCCCCGCGGCGAAATAGTACGAGCCGCGCTCGCGAATCTTTTTGCTGAATTCGCCCGCCAGCTGCGTTGCCAGCTTGGCGTGGACGGGACCCTTGGGGAGGCGGCTGAAGGTCATGGGGATTCAATACATCGAAAATTCGATCTACGATTGAGAGGAAATCAAACCCCCACTTTACCAGAATTCCACCATTCTTGTCCTCATCGCCGCCACGGGAGCCGTGGCACTTCCAAATGACATCACTACCGTGGGTTCCGCGGAGAGCGGTAACGGCCGGCCGCCCTCATGCGTGGCACATACCGCTCACGGCATAAAGTCCGTGCCTGCTCCAGCTTGGCACCATTCCAACAGCCGCTTTGACCCATTCGGGCCTGTCTTTCAGCTGCTTAATTGCATTGCTTGATTTCCGCGTAATTGTTTGGTAACTTCAATTTGTGGGTATGGCAGGGGTATTCCCCTAACACGAACCCCAGGAGGAGCTTAAATGCCGATCGAAATTACATCGAAGGCCGTGTCCAAGGTTAAGGAAATTATGTCCCAGCAGGAACCTGCCCCGCTCGGTTTGCGCGTTGGCGTGGCCGGAGGTGGCTGCTCTGGATTCTCTTACCAGATGAACTTTGAAAGTGCGAGCAATCCCATCGACAAAGTGTACGAATTTGATGGACTCAAAGTCTTTGTCGACCAGGCTTCCCTGATGTACCTCAACGGGACCAAGATTGACTACGTCGAGACCTTGGAAGGCGCCGGGTTCAAATTTGAGAACCCCAATGTGAAGACGACCTGCGGTTGCGGCAGTTCCTTCAGCGTTTAAGCCCCTACCAAACCAGTTTTGCAGACCCCCGGTGCGCTCAAAAGGCGCCTGGGGGTTTTTGCGTTAAGGGGGCGCGGTGCTCCCCCAGGAAGGGCTTCGGCTCGCACAAAAAACTGGCGCGGCTCCACGAAAGGAAGCCGCGCCAGTGCCCAAAATAAATCACTCTCATCCATCACGAAGGCCGCAAGCTGCCTCAGTTCGGCAATTGATGGACTTGCTTTGCCTCAAGAACCCACGTTGGCGCAATCCATGAACCACCCGAGTTCGTCGTGCCACTCGTTTGTTCATAGAACAGCAGGCCGCGCGTATTGAGAGTCGGCGCCGGGGTCAAACCCGTCAGACCGCTGACGCCGGTGAAACTGGTGTCCCCATAGGTCAACACCGTGATGGGCTGTGCCCCAAACAATGCCCCGCAGGGAGTCATGGTGAAGGCGCCCGTGACACCGTCAGATCCCGCCGCTTGTAGCGTATTGAAATTCCCCAACACGGTGCGCGGTCTCAGGAACACATGGTTTGCCGCCAAGGTGGGGGAGGAACCGGAACCCAACGTGCCGAACACCGCGACTTTTTCCGCCACACCCAAAGTCGACGGGCCGAAGGTGAATGACTGCTTGTTCCAGTGCTGCCAGTTAATGTGGTAGTGCGTTGAATTTGACAGGCTGACGTTAAGCCCGGAGTGGAGAGGAATCGACCCGTTGAGATTGGGAATCTCATCATCCACAAGCAGGGTGAAGGACGTTGCATTGCCGGAGCCATCGCGCGTGATGTTGATTACTTTCCCCAGGAAGGCTGATTTTTGTCCGGAGGGGGACGCCTGCTCTTCCGAGTCTACGGTCTGCGCGATAATCTGCCCACTGGTGTTGACAATCGCATCAACCTCCACAAAGCCGCCGGATTGGAGGTCCGCGAAGCTGGTCACCCCATCCCCTTCGAACACCGTGTTGCTATCGGAGAGAACGGTGAACGTCTGCCCCGTGCCGTCCGCAACGGTAAGCGTAAAGCTGCCCGTAAATCCGCTGGGAAGGCTGCTGGTGCTGGTGGCCTGCACGATTCCGTAAAGTGAGTCGGCTTCACCAATGGTCGTGCCGGAAGTGGTGGTGGCGCCGATAGTGAATTGCGGGTCAACTGTTCCGGTAACCTGGCCGTTGCCATCCACCTGGACTGATTTCCGCAGGCTGAAGTCCATCATCAGGCCGCTTGTGGCGGAGCTTGCAACCACCAGGGCCGGACTGATGTTGACGGTGAAGGTTGAGGTGGTCAGGGTTGTGGCAATGGGCAGGGGGCTGGGCGGGCTGGTGGCCGTGTTGATGGCCGTAAGTTGCGGATTGGCAAGGGTCATTTGCAACTGGCTGTAGGTTCCTGGTGTGACGCTGGCGGTGCTCAGAATGTTGGTAAAATCCACCAGGCGGGCAAAATCGACCGTGGCAGGTGAGGTGGAGCTGATCAACGCGACGGGCTGGCCGCCGCCTTGGGGAACGAGACTTGCCGACGTGATTGTCGCCACAAACGATTCCACATCGCAAACCGGCGCGTCAGTCCCGAAGGCAACCACCGAGCCTGACGCAGGGGGTGTATAGGGGGGCGCGCTCGATACGCTGTTGGATCCGCACCCCACCAATATCGTTCCGGCCAACACCACGAACGCAAGGCGAGAGAACATCAGACTTTTGCTGCTCATACTACCCTCCTAAAGAGTTATATTTGTGTCCATCGCCGCAATTGTCAGACGTTGCCGGATTGGGGCACTTTTCAACTGTGCCCTCTGTGCAATCGCTCCGCCATTTTCATCTGCCCGTTTTCATTGTGAATTCAAATGGTTATTCACGTTTGTCCGCAAAGATCTAATCTTGTGCCTGGTAATATCTACATGCTGTAGTGCAGTACTTCCTGCCCGCCAGTCTTTGACCGGGAGCCAATCTCTGCAAGTCCGGTTGAATTCTTCCGCTATTCGACGCGCAAATCCAAACCCGGGCGGCTTGCAGAATGCGTTGGCCTACCGATTTGAACCCGACACCAGAATGAAAGTTGCGGCTGGCAGGGAAGTGAAGGGAGGTTTCACACGAATTTAACATTGGGCGTAAACTGCGCACCCGGGTGGTGGCAATTGCGCCTTGTGGGACGATGCTCCGGGCAATGGAACTGCCCTGCGGGTTTTAAACAAGTCTTGCCAAAGGTTCGCTATAATTGAATTGCGAAGGCCAAACCGTTGTCCGGACTCTTGTGTGACTCCAGCTCAACTCGTCCGCTGGTGAAGATGATCAAGGGCATCATGGCCTTGCCAAAAGAAATCAAGGATAACCCGTGAAAATCGCCCTGGCTCAAATTGACACCACCATCGGAGACTTTGCCGGCAACGTCAACCTTATTCTCAAATACGCCAAGAGCGCTTATGACCGTGGCGCAGATCTGGTGGTGTTTCCCGAACTTGCACTCTGTGGTTACCCTCCGCGGGACCTCGTTGAAAAGGCCGGGTTCGTTGAGCGCTCGCAGAGTGAGTTGCTGCGCCTGGCTCGCAGCCTTCCCCCGATTCCAGCACTGGTGGGTTATGTGCGGCGGTCGCACGCAAGCCAGGGCAAACCGGTGGCCAACGCCGCCGCCTGGCTTGAAGGCGGCAAAGTGGTGGAAGACTATGCCAAGATCCTGCTGCCTTTTTACGATGTGTTTGACGAATCGCGATACTTTGAGCCCGGTTCCACCGTCTGCATCCATGAATTTCAGGGCTTCCGCGTGGGGATTACCATTTGCGAGGACATTTGGAACGACAAGCACTTCTGGACCACCCGGCTTTACTCCCGCGACCCTGTGGAGGAGTGCGTGGCGGCGGGCGCCAACCTGCTGCTGAACATCGCTTCATCACCCTACAATACGGAAAAGATCCAGTTGCGCCATGACATGCTGAAGACCATTGCCGTTACCCAGAAAATCCCCGTGGCTTACGTGAATCACGTTGGGGGAAACGATCAGTTGCTCTTTGATGGCTCCAGCATGGCCTTCAACGCCCGCGGCGAGCTTAGTGCCCGCGCCAACGCCTTTGCCCAGGACCTGGTGATTTTTGACACTGCGGGCGGCGAACCGGAGATTCGCCCTGTGCCGGATTCAGAAGCGGCAGAGATCTACCAGGGGCTCTGCATGGGAATTCGGGACTATGTGCAGAAGTGCGGATTTAAAAAGGTGCTGGTGGGGTTGAGCGGCGGAATCGATTCCTCCCTGGTAGCGACCCTTGCCGCGGATGCTTTGGGCCCGCAGAACGTGCTGGGCGTGGGCATGCCGGGTCCCTATTCCTCACCCGGCAGCATTCGCGACGCCGAGGCGCTGGCAAAGAACCTGGGCATTGAATTCCGCGTCATCCCCATTACACCGGTGTTTGAAAGCTACCTGGAGACGCTTGCCCCGGCGCTTGGCGCCACCGCGCGTGATGTGACCGAAGAGAACATCCAGGCGCGTATTCGCGGCAATATCCTGATGGCGCTTTCCAACAAGTTCGGGTCTCTATTGCTGACCACGGGCAACAAGTCAGAATTGGCCGTGGGTTACTGTACGCTCTATGGAGACATGGCGGGCGGCCTGGCGGTGATCGCCGATGTTCCCAAGACCACTGTCTATAGCCTCGCGCGTTACATCAATCGTTCGGAAGAGCGCATCCCGCAGTCCAGCATTGAGAAGCCTCCCTCCGCTGAGCTCCGCCCCAACCAGACCGACCAGGATTCACTGCCGCCCTACGAAGTTTTGGATGCCATCCTGAAGGCCTACATCGAAGATAACGAGGGGGCGGATGATATTGCCGCAAACTTGCTGCACGTTGATCCAAACGTTGTGCGGCGCACCGTTCGAATGGTGAACGCCGCCGAATATAAACGCCAGCAGGCGCCACCGACGCTGAAAGTTACTGCCAAGGCCTTTGGAATGGGACGGCGCTTTCCCATCGCGCAGAAGTTTTACGAATAGGAAAGCGGAACGAGCCCGCGCCGACCTCCCGGCCAACCGAAATTTCCGCTAAAGCAAACCTCCTCCCATGCCGATGCAGGGAAAAGGACGATTGGCATAGCCGGGATCTTGCATCCACGGCTGGCCGGGGCGGGAGAGGCGTCGCCTCCCGCAAAATTGCTCGCTTCGTCCCCAGGGAGGAGCACTTGGAGACAACCGAAACACCATCATATTACGTTTACAGGATCGACGCGTCAGACGTGCTTTCCTTCGTCAGCCCGGAATGGGTGCATTTTGCCCAGTCCAACGAGGCTCCGGAGCTTACCGAGGCCAATGTGGTGGGAAAACCCATCTGGGACTTTATTACTGGAGAAGTGGCTCGAACTCTTTATGGAAGCCTGTTCAGCAATCTGCGTTCGCGGCGCGGCGAAATGGCCATTCCCTTCCGCTGCGATGCCCCCTCGGCGGTCAGGCACATGACCCTGACACTTCGATCAATGAACGGGCGCGCCATAGAATGTGAGGGAAGGCTGGATCGTATCGAACCGCGGGAGCCGGTCGCCATCCTGTCCCGCGGCGTGGCACGATCCCAAGATTCGATTCCCATTTGTAGTCTGTGCCGCCGCATGGCTATTTTTGAGGAATGGTTGGAAGTGCGCGCGGCAATCGTGCGGAAGCGGTTGTTCAACGCCATGTCGCTGCCACGGTTGGAGGAGACTGTCTGCCCTGAGTGCAAGTGCGTGGGAGGCTAAATACCGTCGCCGTCTGTTCCCTTCGAAAATAGCACATGAAAACCTGCGTTATAGTATGCTGGCAAGCATTGGACGCTTAAGGATGAGCCCCGCGAATGGCCGGGCAGTCCCAGGGCACAACCATGACGAATGAAGCCCAGCATCGCTATCTCTACCGGATCGACGGCAACGATCGAATCATTTTTGTCAGCCCGGAATGGCTGCGCTTTGCCCAGGAAAATGATGCCCCGGAACTCACCGGTGACGAGGTGCTGGGAAGACCAATCTGGCAGTTCATTGCCGGCAGGGATTCGCGCGAATTCTATGAGACTGTATTCCGGAATCTGCGTCTGCGGGGGGCGGAAATCACCATTCCATTCCGATGTGATTCCCCGTCTGTGGTCCGTCAAATGGACCTGACGATGCGATTGCGGCCGGAAGACTCCATTGAATGCGAAGGTGTTCTGCTTCAAGCCAAACCGCGTGAGCCCATTACCATTCTGCTCCGCTGGGTGGTCCGAACCGAGGAGAGCATTCCTATTTGCACCTTCTGCCGCCGTCTGTCCATCTACGGGCAGTGGTTGGAGTTGCATGAGGCGGTATCCTTCGGAAACATTACCAACACCGCTCCGGTGCCTCGCCTGCAAGAGACCGTCTGCCCCCAGTGCAATTGCATTACAGAGTGATTACGAGCCAGTCCCCTCCACATAGGCAACGGGCGAAATGTCCAAAGTCGACGCGACGACATGCTGGCAATTACCTGGGGCGAATTTGTCCCCATTCTGAGAGAATTGTGAGCCTGGAGCCAGGCTTATTGCTGCGAACTCCTTTTCAAGAGGCAAAATGCCCGATTTCGCAGCCACGGCAACCATTTCTGTGCCCGCCTTTCCCGCCACGGCCTAAAGGAGCCTTGTTCGGAATGCCGTCCGCCGCGTCTGTGCTAATATCATCAATGGGTTTATGGTTGCTGCGGAGGGAATCGATCCTCCCGGGTTTACAGGATTCAGCCACGTTGACATCTCTCCGCCAATTCCAGAGGTCTGCGGTAAATGGCCTCTTGCTTGCAATCTGCGCCTTCGGCGTTGCCCTCCAGCCTGCCGCGGCATCATCCGTGAAACTTCCCAACACGGAAATCCATGAAGTGAAGCTCGATAACGGTCTGCGTGCCCTGATTGTTGAGTCGCATGACGCTCCGGTAATCGATGTCCAGGTCTGGTACCACGTCGGGTCAAAGAACGAAGTTCCCGGCCGGACCGGATTTGCCCACTTCTTTGAGCATCTGATGTTCGACGGCACCAAGAACATGGCCTCCAACGAGTTCTCAGACTACATCATTCGGTCCGGTGGGACGGACAACGCCTACACCACTGAAGACACCACGGTTTTCTGGGAGACAGTACCCAGCAACATGCTTCCCGTGGTACTTTGGCTGGAAGCGGACCGCATGCGCAATCTGGAGATCACCGACAAGGCCTTTAATAACGAGCGCCAGGTGGTGGAGGAGGAGCGCCGCCTGCGCTTTGACAATCCTCCCTACGGCACGGTGGTTGAGACCCTTTACGACAACGCCTACACGGTTCACCCCTACCGGCATATGACCATTGGCAGCATGGAAGATCTGAACCATGCCGGCATCGCGGACATTCAGGACTTTTATGACACCTACTATGAGCCCGGCAATGCCACCATCATGATTGTGGGGGATGTGGACTGGCACCAGGCCGCCATTGATGTCCAAAAGTACCTGGGACCGGTCACGGCGGGCAAAGTTCGCGAGGCCGTGGCGATTCCCCAAGAGCCGCCCCAACAGGCGGAGCGCGTGGTGAAGATGAATCTGGATGTAGCACTCCCGGCCTTTGTGGAAGGCTTTCACATGCCCGCCGATGGCACTCCGGACGCCTACCCATTGCGGCTGGCTTCAAAGATCCTGTCAGACGGCGAGAGCTCCAGAATTTATACCCGCCTGATCTACGACAAGCAGATTGCGGCGCAGGCCGAGAGCAGCGGAAATTTCACCGAGGACCCCAACCTCTTCTTTGTTTTTGCGGTTATGAACGGCGGCCACCCTCCTGCCGAAGGGGAAACCCAGGTGGAAGCCGAACTGACCCGCCTGAAAACTGAACTGGTTTCCGCCGCTGACCTGGAAAAGGCCAAGAATCAGATACTTCGGGACTTCATCCTCAGCCGGCAAACAGCTCAGTCCCGGGCCGACGAACTGGGATACGCGGCCGTCGTACTCAAGGACCCGGAACTGGTTAATACGGAGCTCCAACGCTTCCTGAACGTCACGACGGAGGACATCCAGCGCGTTGCCCGCAAATACTTTGTGCCGGAGAACGAGACGCTGGTTGAGGTCTATACCAAGAAGGATTCGGTGGAGAAGGCCAGCATTCAGGGGCAGTAGTGAACTTTGCAATGGCAATTGGGCGGGCCAGCAAACCAAACGGCAAGGCGGGAGAAGAGCAAACCAAAAGGCAAACTGCAAATGTCAAAAGGCAAAAGTAGCGCGCACTCTGAACGTTGGGTTCCGAGCCCCGAGTCCCGGGAACCGAGTCCCGTTTCAAGCCTCGAAACTCGAATCCTGCTCCTTTTCGCCCTGCTGTTGCTTTCCGTTGTGCCCCCCGTGGCTGCCCGTGACTATCCTCCGGATGTTCCCCCTCCCAAGCCAATTGTGATTCCCAATCCTGCCATCCAGACTCTTCCCAATGGCCTGCAAGTGGTTGTGGTAGAGCGACATACGCTGCCTCTCATCACCCTGCGCCTGGTCGTAAAGTCGGGCGCCGAATGTGACCCGCCCAACCTGCCGGGCACCGCAACGCTGGTGAATGGGCTGCTGAGCGAAGGCACAGCGACCCGAACCTCCCGCCAAATTGCTGAAGCCATTGATTCTGTTGGCGGGGTGGTGGAAAACGACGTTGACTGGGATGGCTCCTACCTCAGCCTCAGTGTCCTGTCGGACCGGGCCGATCTGGCCTTTGACCTGGTCAGCGATATGGTGGAGCACCCGGCCTTTCAAGCCGCTGAAGTCGAGCGCCAACGGAAACAAGTCCTTTCCGGTCTGCAAGTTTCCCTGGATGACCCCGCCTACGTTGCGGACACAGCTTTCCAGAATCTGGTTTTTGCCGGCACGCCCTATGGCCACCCCGAAGACGGCACGGAGGCCGCGGCAGAGCGCATCACTGCACAGGATATCCGAGCCTTCCATCGGCTTTACTACCAACCCGCAAATACCATCCTCGCCGTGGTTGGAGACATTACTGCTGCTGACGCAATGACTCTGGCCGGCAAGTATTTCTCCGGCTGGCAAAACGGCAGCAAGCTCCCGGCCACGACCAGTGCCTCCCCATCTGTCTCCGAAGGTCGCAGGGTGGTTGCCATTGACAAGACGGACGCCGTCCAAACGGAGATCCGCATCGGCGCGCTTGGTGTTCCCCATGACAGCCCTGACTACCTGCCCCTGACGATCGCGAATGAAATTCTGGGTGGGCCCTCGGAGAACCGGCTGTTCAAGGCCCTGCGCACGCGGCAGGGATTGACCTATGGCGCTTCCAGCGACCTTGTAACACGGCGGCATTTGGGGGCCTGGGTTGCCAAGACCTTCACCCGCACCCCGGAAACCGTCAAGAGCGCCCACATTGCCATGGAACAAGTGCAATCTCTTCAGGAACATGGCATCAATCGCTCGGAGCTGGACACGGCCCAGAGCTATCTGATTGGCCACCTTGCCTTGGAGTTTGAAACCTCAGACAACGTTGCCGGCAAGGTCCTGGACCTGATTGAAGATGGCCTGCCGCTCGATTATTGGACCAATTATCCACAGAAGATTCGTGACATTACGCCTGAAGCTGTAGATGCCGCTGCCAAACAGTACCTTGATACCGACCACGATGTGGTGGTTTTCGTTGGCAACATCGCAGACTTCAAGAAAGACTTTAAGAAATTTGGCGATGCCCGCGTTATCCCACTGAAAGACCTCGACTTCGGATCGCCCGGCATGGTAAAAGGGGCAGGGAATTAGGGTTGGGCGAGGTATGTGGTAGGCGGTAGGTGGCAAGGGTGCCGCTCCGACATCCGCAACTGGATAAGGCAAGGGCCGATGGGCGTATTCCTTTAGAATATATTTTTTACCCTTAACCCTTTAGCCTTCACCCTTTTTCCTCTACCTCTGGTCTTCGCCGAGAAGGATCGATGAAGAAAGCCCTCCAGGTTGTCCTCGCTCTTACCGCTCTTGCCGCCCTGGCTGAAGGCCTGATCCTGATTCGGATTCACATTGACCCCTGGCGCCTGGCCGCATTGCTGGAGAGCATTTCACTGATGCTCGGCGGGTTCGTCGGCATGAGCCAGCCAGCATTCATCAAGCAATTGCGCCAATGGGCAGCGGGGTCAGCCGTCGCGGCGGGTGGGTTGCCATTCCTGCTGCTGGCGCCTTACCTGATTTTTGGGCTCGGAACGCGGACATTTTCCCTGGCTGCCCTGGGGAAATTAATAGCCTACATTTTGGTGCCGACGGCACTGCTGCTGCCGGATCGCCTGCGCCATCGCGAGATCCTGAACTGGCGGGATGTGCTGGCCATGGTGGCACTGGCTGTCCCGGTTTCTGCGGGCTGGCTGCAAGGAATCTGGACCTGGCCGCAGGACATTTACATCTTTCGCCCCATCTTCTGCGTACTTCTGGGCGGATACACCTTCATGGTCCTGCGCAACCTCGAAGGCGTGGGGTTCCGCCTGCTGTGGAGGAAAAGGGATATTACGGCCGGCATCCTGAACCTGCTGGCTTACACCTTGCTGGCGATTCCGCTTGGCCTGATCTTGAATTTTATTCATCCCCATGCGATGGCGCCACTAACCAAGGGGGCGGTTGAGGCGCAGGGGCCGGTCCTGAATTTCCTGTTCCTCTTTATCGGGATCTACCTTACCGTAGCCATTCCTGAGGAGTTCTTATTCCGGGGAATCCTGCAGAACATCCTCTCCCGAACCATCAAGAAAGGGCCACGGGGCGTCTATGGTCTGTTGATTGCCTCGGTGGTGTTTGGAGCGGCGCACCTGCACCATCCGCCCAGGCCCAACTGGCGGTATGCCATTCTGGCCACGCTGGCAGGCATTTTTTACGGCAATGTCTACAAGACCCGGCAGCGGCTTTGCGCCTCTGCACTGACGCACGCGCTGGTTGACACCATCTGGCACTTCTGGTTTTGAAACATTGAATCCCGCTGGACGCCATACACAAGCCGAAGTAGAATGCCCGCTGAGGAGTACGTCTCTATGAAGCGAAATTTGATTTGCATCGGCATCTGTTTGATTGTCATCCTGGGAGCCACCACGGGAGTTGCGCGAGAGCGGAAAACCGTCCTGAGCGGCACCTGGGACTGCGTAGCTCACGGCGGTCCGCAAGGGGATATGGCGTTCACACTTTACCTGCAACAATCCAAGGAGAACGTGGATGGCAGCATCGCATCGCCATTAGGTGGGACGCAGATCAGTTCCGGCGCGATGCGCAAGAACGAACTGGAACTCCATTTCGACATGCCACAGGGCAACTACACCCTCATGGGGCGGCTGGAAAAAGGCAAGCTCACCGGCGCCTGGTCGCTGGAGACTGACAAAGGCTCGTGGGAAGGAAAGAAGCACGACGCGGACGCGAGGTAGGCCAAATTCCATAAGCTTGACAGTAGCCCTCAAGAGGCTAAAAGGAGCTTATGCGAGCCTTCCCTTTTAGTTAACATAATATATCTTATCAGACCCAACCGATAAGCAGCAAATCCTTCCCAAGCATCCTCCAGAGCCCTCCCAGCCCAGTTAGCCCACCGCCCTCCTGCGCCCACCCCCCTCTTCAAGCTTGCGCAACTATCGTGCCCTGGTTGGTTCAAGCATTGCGGAAGTGGCGGCTCAGCTCCGAGGCATAATGCTTTCCCAGCAGGTGTGCGTGGCGGTCAGTCCAATCGCTCAGCCGCGTCCAGCCTATGGCTGTCTCCTTCGATACCAGCAAGCCGGCCATCAGACCTTCCACTTCATCCCGGGTCAGGACCACGTCGCGAACCGCCCAGCCAACGAATCGCGACAGAAAGAGCGCCACGGGCGGCGCCACGTGGAGCCTCCTCGCACGACTGCCGACCTTGCTCGCGATCAGGCTCACAAGGTCCTCAAACGTATAGACTTCCGGCCCCACGGCGTCCATCACGGTGTTTCGCGACTCCTTGCTGGCGGCCACAGCCATCTCTGCCACGTCCACGACATAGACGGGCTGAAGCTGGTACCGGCCCGACCCGGGAATGGCAAACACGGGAAAATGACGCAGCAGCCAGGCGATGTTGTTGAGGAGGACGTCTTCCACTCCGAAAATGACCGTCGGGCGCAGGATGGCGTAGCTAAGTCCTGAATTAGCAATAATTTGCTCAATTTCCGCCTTCCCCCGAAAATAGCCTAGAGTTGAATCAGGCGCGGGATTGGTGATGCTGAGGTGCACGATTCTCCGCAACCCTGCCTCACGGGCGGCTGAGACGAGGACGCGCGTATTTTCCACCGCCTTTTCATAAGTGGATTTTCCACGCGGAAAGCGAATCCAGTAAGTGTTGTAGAGCGTTGAAGCCCCCCGCATACTCTCCGCCAATTCCACGGGGCGCTCAAACTGCAGCGGGCTCACCTCAATCGCGCTGTTCACCCCCACTCCACGCTCCGGGTGGCCGGTTAGAGTCCTGACCCTCCTGCCCATGGCTAACAACCTCCGGGTTATATACTTACCCGTGTACCCAAAAGCCCCGGTGACAATGTCGAGTTCCTGGTTTTTCATCTTGATCCTCGAAGTAAACCCAAGCCTATAATGTCGGAATGTTCTGGATAGACTGAAATCATTGGCCCAAAAAAAAGGCCCGCTACTCGGGCGCTGAACGTCCCAAATTGAGCAGGCTTCGCACCTTCCCCTGCGCTGAGAGCAATCCTCGCACAGTTCCCGTAGGCAGGGCCGCAACCTGAGCGTAGAGCGAGGTCAGCATCTCCACAAACTCCAGCATGGCCTTCAACCGGTCACGCATTTCCCCCTGTGAAGGCCCCTTCCCTTCCAATTCTCCCACGCACTCCTGCAACAAGGTGACCGTTGGGTCGATCTCACGGCGTTTGCGCTCATCCATAATGACGCGAGCCATCTCCCAAACGTCTTTGCCCGCCTGGTAATGCTCCCGGCGGTCGCCCAGCAGGTGGATGGCTTTGACGATGCCCCAGCTTTCCAGCTCGCGCAGGCTGGTACTGACGTTTGACCGGGCAATGGAGAGCGTGCTCGCGATCTCCTCCGCGTTCAGAGGCTTGGGCGAAAGGTAGAGAAGCGCATGAATCTGCGCAACGGTTCGGTTCACGCCCCAGCGCGTGCCCATTTCCCCCCAGTGGAGGATGAATTTCTCGGTAACCGGATCGAGGTTTGGCATGGTGAACCCCAAGAATTTCTTTCTATACAGAAATTACTGAATAGCGCGCCGAATGTCAAGCCCGTTTTTAGTCCTTGCCGCCTAGGGTGGCTTTGAAGCTTTCTTGGCTAGGCCTGGCGCTCGTCTTTCGGCCGGAAGACCTGGGTGAGAATGACGCCAGTGGAGACCAAAGCAATCCCCACCAACATCAGGCCGTTCAGAAACTCGTGAAGGAAAAAGTGGGCAAATAGAGTGGCAACCAGCGGTTGAAGCGACGAGAAGGCATACACGCGCGCCACGGCCATCAAGCGCAGTGCTGTGAACATGCAGTAGATCGCAAGCACACCGGATAAGACACCACTGATCAGCAGCTCTTCCAGGCCACTCCAACCCGCCTTGTGCAGAAGCAGTCCGGGAGCGAAAAGCAGCAAGCCACCGAGTCCCACGACGACGCTGGTTAAGAATTGCAGGAAGATCGCGGTGGATTGGTGTGCGCCGCGAAGCTGCCCGTCCCGCCAAAGGACCCCCGAGACCCCGTAGGTCAACGCCGTGGCGAAAGCCAGGGGAATGGCCAGGTACCAATGGGGTGAAATCGGCTGGCCACGCAACTGCCCCAGCGAAAGGCCTACGAGCCCGGCAAAGATAAAGCCGACTCCCAGCAGGGCATGGCGATGAATCCGCTCGTGGAGAAAGAACCAGGCAATGAAAGTTCCCCAGATCACGTAGGTTTCGACGGCCGGAATGGTGATGATTACCCCACCCAGGCGGATGGCGAAGTAATAAAGAAAAAGTCCCAGAGTGGAGATTATGCCTGCGCCCACAAAGGCCATAATAGCGCGCCCACCGATGTAGCGGGATGACCCTGGCCGCATCTGGCCAAAAGTCTTGTTGCGCCAAACCAGAATAATGCCCATCAGCAGGCTGGGCAGCCCGCGAAGCACGGGGCCCACCAGCGGATCGACGGATTGCACCCCCAGCCGGTCAAAGATGCTGGCCGAGGCGTAGCCCAGCACGGTGCCAAGCGCCCAAGGCTCGCCGCGACGGCGCTCTCCGGGAGCAGGATTGACTTCGTTTGGGGATGAGGTATTTTCCATGCTCGCAATTTCAAAAACACCGATTCAACGAATAAATAACAATTATATCTGCTGGAGGACGCGTTTGGGCAAGCTTTATCGCAGGCGGGCTGGGTGGCTGCGCCTGAGTTGGCATGGTCCACTGTAACATTGGCGAGTGCGTATGGGCAGGATGTCGGCGCCAAAGTGGGCGGGATACAATCTGGCCCCCTTGAGACCGTAGCCGCCACTTTGCCAGCTTGAGCAATCCGCTGTAAGGTGATAAATTTAGACTGGAAGCAAAACCTTCGGGGCAGGGTGAGGATTTGCGGCGGGATTTAGCGCCAGCATTTCCAATTCCCGATCGGCGGTATAGCCCGCGAGGGGGGCCAAAGGCAGTGACGAGTGACGAGTGACAAGTGACGAGTCTTAGGGCTCTTGCTTGTCAATCATCACTCGTCACACATCACTGCTTTTTGCCCCCCAGGATCCGGTGAAACTCCGGGGCCGACGGTACAGTCCGGATGAAAGAAGGTTAGGCCGGTCTACGTTTACCGGACATTGCTGCCCTCGTGATGAGCGGGGGTGGCCGTCCACTATTACGTCTGCCTGCGCCAACCATCCCTCCTCCTGCCCCCACCATGAGGCTATTTCTTTGGGACCCACAATCGGACGAAGTTCTGTTTTCTGCGCAGGGCGCGCGTTTGCAATGCTGTTCGCGTTGATCGTTATTTCTCTGGCTCCATGCCGCCTTCAGGCGCAGAGCTGGAACAGTCTTCTGGAAGGATTGATAACCGATCCCAGTGGCGCAGTGATTCCGCAGGCTGATCTAACCTTAAAAAACACCGCTTCGGGACAGGTTCGGCACACCCTCACGAACGCGCAGGGTTTCTACACCTTTCCGCTGATACCCGTGGGCGCTTACGATTTGACCGTTGTCGCGCCCGGATTTGCCCTCCGCACAGTGCGCGGGATCTCGCTGCAGGTAGGGCGCTCCGACCGGATTGACCTCACGCTGCAACTCGGTCGAGGGCAGTCTTCCGTGCAGGTGGATGACCGTCCGCCACTGGTGCAGGCTGCCTCACCAGCGATCGGCGACGAGATTTCAAATCAACGGGTCAATTCCCTGCCCTTGAATGGACGCCAGTTTTCGCAACTCGCCTTGCTGGCCGCCGGAGCGGTTCCACCCTATCCCAATGGCGCCACCCAACAATTCAACACTCCCGCGCTGGGATTGGGTTTTTCCGTGGACGGCCAACGCTCCGAGCGCAACAACTTCTCGCTGGATGGTATTACTCTGATCGAACCCTTTGCGAACAGCCTCACCGCCAGCCCCTCCACTGACGCCATCCGCGAATTCCGCGTGGTGGAGAGTTCGTACGCGGCGGACCAGGGAATTGTCTCCGGCGCCCAGGTGAATATCGTGAGCCGGTCCGGCTCCAATGTTTTTGCGGGCACGGCTTATGAATTTCTCCGCAATAGCGCGCTTGACGCCAAAAACTTCTTCGATGATCCTACGCTCCCCATTCCACCTTTCCGGCAGAATCAATTTGGGGCAAGCTTCGGTGGTCCCATTCGCCGCGACCGTACGTTCTTTTTTGCCCAGTATGAAGGATTCCGGATTCGCCAGAGACTCACCAACACCACTTTGCTGCCTACGGCATCTGAGCGCGAAGGCGACTTTAGCGGAATCAATCCTGCCACTGGCCAGCCTTTTCCTGCGATCATCAATCCTTCCACGGGTCAGCCATTCTCCGGCAACCAGGTCGCTCCAGCGGACATGAACGCTCTCTCCGTCGCGCTTCTGAACCGCGTCCCGCTGCCGAATCAGCCGAATGCAGCGCTGGGCTCTGATAACAGCATTGATACGGGCATGCACAGCTTGACGGCCAATCAGTTCACTGCTCGTATTGACCACCAGGTGAACTCCAAAGAGCAACTCTTTGGGCGCGTGCTGGTGTCACGCGATACGCAAACCATACCTTTCGTGCCAGACAGCTTCGCCAACAATCCCTCCGCGCCGCCGGGATTTGGCGATGACGTGCGGGACTCAGGCGTCAACCTTGCGCTTGGCTTCACGTCCATTTTCCGGCCGACGCTGATCAATGATTTCCGGTTCGGTTATTCCTTTTACGATGGCACCAAGCAGGGGCAGAACATTCACAGCGGCTTCTTGCAGTCGCTCGACCTCACCCGCGCCGCGGGCACAACCAACGATGGTATTCCCGCCATCGATATTCCCGGCTATGCCGATCTGGGTGACAGCGACATCTTCCAGCCCGAGGACCGCAAAAACCACACCTTCCAATTCACCGATAGCCTGGTGTGGGTGAAAGGGCGGCACACCTTGCAGGTGGGCGGCGACCTGCGCCGGCTGCGACTTTCCTACCTGGTGGAAGATTTTGGCCAGGGCATCTTTCAATTTGATGATGGGGCAAGTTCGGTTTCAGGCACGGCATATACGGATTTCCTGCTGGGCAGGCCGTTCCTTTCCTACGCCCAGGCGGGCAATTCCGGCGGCAACGACCGCTTGAATTATGCGGGGCTCTACTTCACCGATGAGTTTCATTTCACCCCGCGCTTGAGCCTCACCTACGGACTGCGCGAGGAGTTCTATTCGCCCGCCGTGAATGTTGATGGGCGAGCGTCGATTCTGGATCCCACTGACGCCTCGCGGTTTATTGTGCTCAATAACCACGGCCAGGCCGCCTCACTTACATCAAGTCCCTTCATCCAGCAGCTTACTTCTCTCTACGGTTTGCAATTCGAAACCTCGCAACAGGCCGGCTTGCCGAATTCGCTGATTAAGCCCGATTGGAATAACTGGGCGCCGCGCCTGGGGTTTGGCTATGACCTGACGGGCGACGGAAAGAATGTGCTGCGCGGAGGAGTTGGCGTTTTCAATTCGCTCATGGAACTTGACTACACGGCGGAAACGCGCCTGAGCGCGCCGCTTACCGAGTTCCTTCTGGGCCTTGATTTATGCCGCTTTTATGGTCCCGGCGCCTGCGGGCAATCTTATGCGCCACAAATTCTCACCTATCAACTTGGCTTCGCGCTCGGCAACCAGGAACCCACAGCCATCTCCTCACCGCCGGACATCCGCAATGGGTACGTTTATGAGTGGAGTTTATCTTACGAGCATGCTATTACCCATCATACTGTTCTTTCCTTGAGTTATACGGGATCCGATGGGCACAAACTTCCCCGCCGCGGATTGCAAAACCAGGGCGTGCCGAATCTTCCCGGCGAGCGTCTGGGATATCACCCGCAGCCCGGGTCCAACCAGTACATCCGCGATACCGATGTGAACTCCAACTACAACGGGCTGGTGGCACGGCTGGAGCGCCGCTTTTCCGGGGGACTCTCGTTTGTTGCGGCATACACTTACGCCAAATCCCTGGACACGGCGTCTGGACTGGACGGCACGGACCAACCGCAGGATAATTACAACATGCGTGCCGAATATGGCCTTTCCGACTTCGACATGCGGCAGCGAGTCTCGCTTTCAGGGGTGTGGCAATTGCCCTTCGGGGCCAAAAACAGATGGGCGCAAATAGGCGTTGCAAGCCGCCTATTCGGCGGATGGCAAGTTGCCAACATCATTGCGCTGCAAAGCGGACAACCGCTGACCACGGTGCTCGCGACCGCCCTGAGCGGGACGCAATCGAACGGGACCGACCGGCCGGACCTGGTTGCCGATCCCAATCTGCCCACTGGCCAACGCGGCCCGAGCCACTGGTTCAATACCAGTGCCTTTGCCGCCCCACCGATTTACACGGACGCGCAAGGGTCCTACAGCATTCCTGGCAACGAAGGCCGCAATGTTGTCACGGGCCCCGGCCTGGGAAGCTGGGACGCGACGCTGGAGCGGCGCTTCCGCCTGCGCGAGAATTTGAACCTGGATTTTCGCACCGACTTCTTCAACCTCACCAACCACCCGAATTTCAATCGTCCCGGCTTAATTGTTGGAACCACACAGTTTGGAGAGATCTCCTCCGCCGATAATTCGCGGCAGATCCAGTTCTCCCTGCGATTAAATTGGTGAAGATTTGCTCCCGCACGAAATTGAGTAACCTTTTGCTTCAATCCTGCGTCAAATGCTTTGAAGGGCAAGCATTAGCATAGGAGGCTAGCAACTGTATGAAAGTGAAAGGGAGAAGTTTGTTCGTCGGGTCTTTGGCCACGATTCTATTGTCCACGTGTGTTGGATTCGCGGCCGGAGGTTCACATAAATCATCCGAACGTCGGACAGAGGTAACGTTCCCAACCACCACGAAGCTCAACAACGGTAGTACGCTGGCGGCGGGAACCTATCAAATGGCAGTCCCGGATAATTCCCAGACGCCTGCCGTGACTTTCTCACAAGACGGCAAGGTTGTGGCCACGATCGAGGCCAAAGTTGTAACGGGAGAGAAAAAGAACGACGCGACTGAAATCGACAGCATCAATCAAGGCGACGCGCAGACGTTGACCTCCATTCATCCCGCGGGATGGAACGAAGAAATCGTCTTTGGTTCGGATGCGCAGGACATGTCCCACTAAAACCATGAAGCGGCAAAGGCTTCAGCTGGGGGCGGCCGAAAGGCCGCTCTCATTTTCCCACTGAGCGCCAATGATCCCCGGCATTCGTCAGGAATGGCCGGCAGGAGGATGCAGCACATGGATCAAGAAAAACGTCCGTTGGCTTGCAAGGCATGCGATGGTTTGGGATTTCGAATCGAAGCGCGCGGTGGATCTTTTGCCACCTGCACCCGCTGCAACGGAACAGGTGAGGATGAGCCGGCGCGAACCACAATCCCTAATCGTCAAGCGTTGAGAGATCGCCGGTTGGCAATCCGAGTTCCCACGCTTTCAATACCCTGCGCATGATTTTTCCGCTTCGCGTCTTGGGAAGCTTTTCGCGGAATTCAATCTCGCGCGGCGCGGCGTGCGCGGCCAATTTTTGCTTCACGTATTTTTGGATCTCTTCCTTCAGTTCATCGCTGGGGGTGTATCCATCGCGCAGTGAAATAAACGCCTTGATGATGTGACCGCGCATCAAATCGGGCTTGCCAATTACGCCCGCTTCGGCAACGGCGGGGTGCTCCACCAGGCAGCTCTCAACCTCAAAGGGTCCCACATTTTCGCCCGCCGTAATGATCAGGTCGTCCACGCGCCCCTGGAACCAGAAATAACCATCGGGATCTTTATAGGCGCTGTCACCCGTGACGTACCAGCCCGGGATGCGGAAGTAGGACTCGTAACGCTCCGGCTGTTTCCAGATGGTCTTCATCATGCCCGGCCAGCCGGGCTTCACCACCAGATTGCCGAGAGTGTTGGGCGGCACTTCCTTGCCCTCGTCGTCAACAATGGTGGCATACACGCCGGGAACGGGCCTTCCCATTGACCCGGGGCGGATGGTCATGGAGGGATAATTCGAAACCAGGATATGTCCTGTTTCGGTCATCCACCAGTTGTCATGGATGCGGCGGCCATAGGTCCGCCATCCCCACCAAACGACTTCCGGATTCAGGGGCTCACCCACGCTCAGGACATGGCGAAGGCTGGATAGATCAAACCGTTGCACAACCTCATCGCCCGCCGCCATCAGCATGCGAAATGCGGTTGGCGCGCTATACCAGATGTTGACGCCAAAACGCTGGATGGTTTCGTACCAATCGGCGGCATTGAAGCGCCCACCACGAATCAGGTTGGTGGCGCCATTGAGCCATGGCGAGAAGATCCCGTAAGCGGTTCCCGTGACCCAGCCAGGATCTGCGGTGCACCAGAAGATGTCATCCTCGCGAAAATCGTGTACCCAGCGGCCGGTCATCAGGTGGCCCAGCATGGCTTTCTGGATATGCAGAACCCCCTTGGGCTTGCCCGTGGAACCTGAGGTATAGTGCATGATCAGCGGATCATCCAGCGTCAGCCATTCAATCTCTGTCTTATCATCAGCCTTGTCCATCAAGGCTTCGTAACTCTTCTGTCCCTCACCCACCTCATTTGCCGTGGCCCCAACCAGAATGATGTGCTTCAAAGAAGGCAGGTCGTATTGCGGCACGCGTTCCACCAGCGCCGGCGAAGTCACCAGGGCCACGGCTTCCGCGTTGGCCATGCGGTCGCGCACGGCGTCTTCCATAAAAGCTTCAAACAGCGGGCTGGGAATGGCCCCGATTTTCAGGATGCCGAGAATCGCAATGTAAAGCTCCGGACGTCGGCCCAGGAACACAAACACGCGGTCGCCTTTCACCACGCCCAGTTTGCGCAGGACGTTGGCGAAGCGGTTCGATTGCTGCGAGAGGTCTTCAAAGGTAAATCGCTCGGTGCGATCCTTGTCCGTATAGATCAACGCCAGCTTGTTTCTGCGGCCGCGGGTCAGGTGGCGGTCAATGGCTTCATGCGCCATATTCACCTTGCCTGTTTTTGCCCAATCAAATTCGCCGTGGACATCCTCCCAACGGAAGGACGCATAGAGCGCGTCATAATCCTGCAAGTGGTGGGGCTGCGCGTCGGCCACGGGCTTCAGAATATTGTTTCCATCGGTTGGCGTATTCGTGGACATAAGGGAACCTCAAATTAAAGTAAGTGATGAGTGAAAAGTGACGAGCCGGAAGGCACCTGCTCGTTACTTTTCACTCGCCACTGCATTTCCGTACGCTTCATCCAGCAATTCGATGACATGCAGAACCCTGCGCTGGTTGTTGGAGCGCTGCACTCCGGCTCGCAATTGCAACAGGCAACCCGGATTGGCGGTCAAAACCAGTTCCGCCTTCGTTTCGTCTATTCGACGCATCTTGCTTTCGAGCAACCGGTCCGACATTTCGTTGTGAATGACGTTGTAAACGCCGGCGCTGCCGCAGCACACTTCTGCTTCTTTTAATTCGATCAATTCCAATCCAGGGATAGCAGCCAGCAATTTGCGAGGTGCGGTTCGGATGCGCTGGGCGTGCCCGAGATGGCACGGGTCCTGATAAGTGGCGCGGAATTTCATGGGCTTCAGTTCCCTGTTGAATTCAATGCCCGCCAGGAATTCCGTGACATCGCGCAACTTTGCCACAAAGGCCTTGGCCGGCTCATGAAACTCTTTTTCCTCTTCCTCAAACAGAAGCGGATACTCCTTCAGGACGGAGCCACAACCGGCGGCGTTGGAAATGAAAGCATCAAATCCACCAGCCATGAAGACTTCGATATTGCGTTTGGCCAAATCGCGCGCAATACCACGAATGCCGGCGTGAACATGCAGCGCACCGCAGCATCCCTGCTCACGTGGAACCACCACCTCGCAGCCGTTCTTGGTAAGGACCCGGATCGTGGCATCATTCAACCGAGCAAAAGAGAGATTGGCAATGCATCCAGCGAAAAGCGCCACTCGGTAACGGCGCTTGCCTTCTGCCGGAAAAGTCTTGCCCAGCCGCCCATAAAAGAAGGGATCTTCCATGCGGGGGGCAAGTCGCGCCACCTGATCGAGTCGTCCGGGAAGCAGCTTTAGGATCCGTGAACCCAAAACAAGCTTTTCTAGTCCGGAGCGCTGATACAACCGCAGAAGCTTGCCCACAAATTGCAAGCGCCCGGGATGCGGCAGGATTTCGTAATAGAAGAGCTTGCGCATCAGGGTGGTCAGGGGCGGGCGATGATAATGCGCTTCAATCTGGCTGCGCGCCACTTCCACCAGCTTTCCGTACTCGACTCCGGACGGGCAGGCGGTTTCACAGGCGCGACAATCCAAGCAGAGATCGATGTGCTCAACAAAGCTCTTCCCCATCGGCAAACGGCCATTTTCCACCTGGATCATCTGGTAGATGCGGCCACGGGGCGAATCCATTTCCAAGCCCAGTTCGCGATAGGTGGGACAAGCATTCAGGCACAGGCCGCAGTGCACGCAGCGCGAATAGTCCGCCCAACGCGGTGCTTCACCGGGCCCGTATCCAGATACTTTCGCCGCAGTGCCAGCTTCGTTCGCTTTCCCGGATTTCACAGCTTTTAAAGGATCGATCAATCCCGCCTCTTAATTCTAAATCCCGTCCACAAAACGCCCCGGAGACAACACCGCCTGAGGGTCCCACACCGCCTTCATTTTGCGCATGACGTCAAGGTCGTCGCCCTTTGCGCCCCAAACGTCCACCTGGCCTTTCAAGTCCGCCTGACAGTGCTCAATGATAAGCGAGCCCCCAAGGCCTGCCGCGGCCTGGCGCAGACGGAGGGCCCACGCCCCAATACTGGTGCCCAAAGTTTCCTGCAGCGCGCACAAGTGGACAATTCCCACGCCCACCTGGGCGAAACTTGCCAACGCAATTTTCTCGGACTCAGCCTCTTGCTGAGCGCGGCTCAGGAATTCCTCCGTGGCCACAAGCGGCAGCGCTACCTTTAGAACGGTGACGTCACGATATTTGGGCTGAAGCCAATGCGCCAGATTTGACATGCGCTCCCACGCGACTTCGGCATCTTCCCGACGCGCCAAAGTGGCCCCGACTGCGGAAGCAAGTTGGCGAAGTTCCAGCATGCAGCGCTCGATGACGCGATGCGACCCGCCCAGTTCAATCCATAATTCCGCATCCGGGCGATCAGGAGCCTTGGTTGAATCATCCAACAGAGCCGTGGCCGTTGCGTCAAGCAGCACCAAGCGCATGGGATCAAGAGGTGAACGCAGAATGCTGCGGCGTAGCTCCCGCGCGATGCCCAGTGTCCCAGCCCGCATCATGAAGGTGGCACGCTCAGGCGGCTTGGGAAAAAGCTTCAGGCTGGCCTCAACAATTACGCCCAATGTTCCCAGGGAACCGGTCAGCAGTTTTCCCAGATCGTAGCCCGCCACGTTCTTGACCACCCGGCCGCCGGTCTTTGCAATCTTCCCGTCTGTTGTGGCGATCTTCAACCCGATCACCATGTCGCGAGGACCGCCAAAACCCTGGCGCAAAGGTCCTGCCGCATTGGCCGCAATAATTCCACCAATGCTTGACTCGGCCCCGCCGCGCGGATCGAGAGGCAGCCACAAATTACTCTGGCCCACAAGATTTTGAAACTCACCCAGGGTGATTCCCGCCTCGACACTGATGGTCAAGTCAGCCGGTTCATAATGGATAACGCGCTTCAAATCGCGCAGCGAGAGCGCGATGTCGTACTGGCGGGGGACGCTTCCCAGCGAGAGTTTTGTGCCATGGCCTTGCGGGATCACCGCCAGTTGATGCTCACTGGCGTAATGGAGCACCGCTGCCACTTGTTCCGCCGCTGCAGGAAACACGGCGACTTGCGGGGCCTTGCCATCCACCGCCAAAGGCGCGCAAACCGCCGCCTCTGAGTGCACCCGGGACTCACCCAACAGCGCCGCCAAATCCGCCCGCACGGAATCCACCGCCACTGTCACGCCGTGCCTCCTCCCATTAATCCTCCTCGCAGTTCACCGCACATTTTCCCTGTTGGAAGCAGCTTCCCCGGGTTCAGCCGTCCTTGAGGATTGAACAGGTTCTTGATTCGGCCCATTAACTCCAGGTCGACCTCGGAAAAAATGAGCGGCATCAGGTCGCTCTTCTCCAGGCCCACACCATGCTCACCGGTGATCGATCCACCCATCTCGACGCAGCGAGTGATAATGTCTTTTGCCGCTTTGATGACGCGCCCGATCTGGTCGCGATTACGCTCGTCATACATGATGAGAGGGTGAAGGTTGCCGTCTCCCGCGTGGAAGATGTTGCCAATGTGCAGGTCGTATTTTTTTTCCAAGCTGCCAATGAAATCGAGCATTTCCGGCAGGCGCGTACGGGGGATGACGCCATCCTGAACATAGAAGTTGGGAGTAATGCGGCCGATGGCGCCGAATGCGCCTTTTCTGCCCTTCCACAACAGGTCGCGCTCTTCCGCTGATTTCGCCCTGCGGACATCACGGGCAAGATTTTCCCGGCACACCGCTTCAATTTCATCCGCGTGTTCTTCCACGGCTTCTTTCAAGCCTTCAACTTCGATCAGCAGCACCGCGGCGCAATCCCTTGGATAGCCCGCATGCACGGCATCCTCCACGGCACGCAGGCAGAAGCCATCCATCATCTCAAGCGCGGCCGGAGTAATTCCCTTTGCCGTGATGGCCGCCACCGTGCGCGTGGCGCCCACCACCTCATTGTAAATGGCCAGCAGCGTCTTCACCGCCTCGGGCTTGCGAGACAATCGAACCGTGGCTTCCGTGACGATACCCAGCGTGCCTTCCGAACCCACGAAGACGCCGGAGAGATCGTACCCGGGCCGGGCCCAATGGCTGGCGCCGGTATGGATCACCTCACCATCGGGCAGAACCAATTCCAACCCCAGAACGTGGTTGACGGTAACCCCGTAAGCCAGGGTGTGAGGGCCGCCGGAGTTTTCCGCCACATTGCCGCCAATGGTGCATGCCTTCTGGCTGGAGGGGTCGGGGGCGTAATAATAGCCGTCATCGGCAACAGCCAGGGAAAGGTCTAGGTTCACCACTCCAGGTTGAACTCGCGCGCGCTGGTTTTCCAAATCGATCTCAAGGATCTGCTTCATGCGCGAAAAACCAAGCAGAATGCCGCCTTCGGTTGCCACTGAACCGCCGCTCAAGCCCGTGCCCGCTCCGCGCGCCACCATTGGAAGACCGTGTCGTAACGCCAGTTTGGCAATCTGAACCACGTGCTCTGTCTTACGTGGAAAGACCACTGCGTCCGGCTGCCGCATGGAGGAGAGAGCGTCGTACTCGTAGAGCATCAGATCTTCGTCGCGCCACAATACGCCGTCCTCGCCTACAATCCGGGCGAGTTCTTTGGCTAGAGCATTGGATTTCATACTTTTACCCGAGGGGACTGGTCAACCGCGCGGAGAAGAAAGACATGTCGCCTAACATTCCGAAAACGTGGCCCACTTCGCCCCCAAAACCCTCCCGCGAAGTATATCTCCGCCTCCTGCAAACGGTCAACGCAGACGCACAGACTACAGGATAAATCCTTGCGTCAATATCGCATTCACGAAAATTGTCTGCCTTTCAAAATAATTGGGAACTTCTTGGGTGAGTCGTTCGTATAGCTGAGAGAACGGGGAAACAGCAGGCGCGAGAAAAGAACTCAGACTAAGTGATGTGCAGCTTACCATTCTCGGCATTCAGCGTCCAAAAGGGAGAAAGAAGAAAGGCGAGGCGCCGCTGGACCTGGAATGTCGGGGAGCTTTGCTGAATTGAAGGAAAAGCAACAAGAAGCAAATCGGGGTTAAATGGACTGGCGTTGCGTACGGTTTGGCGGCCTGAGCAACGACGGTCCCGCAGGAAATACGTGAAGCTTTAGGGCTTCCCGTCTTTCATTTAACCCCGCCTGATTCTAGGGGCGCTTCGCTCTCAATTGCAAGCGAAACGTCAATTTAAACAGGCGGGCGTTCCATTCTGCTTCGGTTCGATGATCGCCAGGATCAACCACCAAGGGCAACCACCAACTTTGAGGAGGATGGAAATGAATTTCAAAACACGTTTAGGTGTAACCGTTGTTGCAATGGCACTGCTCGTCGCGGCCAGCGCCGCAGCCAAATCCAAAGACGCGAAGGATCTGCTCCTTCATTACGATGCCACGGTTGCCGGATCTCACCTTGTCAGCGGCAGCTACAGCGTCACTTGGGAAACTCACAGCCCCGCAGCCACCGTCTCGTTTTTGCAAAAGGGCAAAGTTGTGGCGACGGCGGAAGGAAAAGTAGTGGACCGTGGAACCAAGTACCCCTCCAACGAAGTTGTCTTTTCCGCCAGCGCCGATGGCGGGCGCCAGGTGCAGGAGATTCGCTTTCGTGGCTCGAGCGAAGTCATTGTGTTCGTTGAGTAGCAGTGCTGCCCTCCAGCCGGAGGGAGATAATCCATCCGGCTGGCCCGGCGGCTGCGGCCGCAGCCGCCGGGCCTGCGATGGCGGGTTGGGCCTTCGACTGCGATTGCTCACCGTGTGGAAAATGGCATTTTGAACGGACTGTTGCAACGCACCTGGTCTGTTAGTAATCAGATAAGTCGCTAAATACTAAGGTGTTGAGTGTAGAAACAAATTGCCTTGACTTCGCTGCCAAAGTGCAGGAAAATTACCGTCGGGGCAAACCTTTACATTTCTCAGGAGAAAACAGATGAAATTGGGAAGAACTTTGTGTACTACTCTCGTCGCCATGGCGCTTTTCGTCGCAGTAGTTGGCGCCGCGTCAAAATCGAAAGATTCCAAGAATATCCTTCTTCACTATGATGCCACCGTTGCTGGATCGCACCTCGCCAGCGGCCAGTATGACGTCCAGTGGGAAGCAAGCAGCCCGGCGGCAAAGGTCTCCTTCTCGCAGGGAAGCAAAGTTGTTGCGACCGTCGAGGGCAAAGTTGTGGATCGCGGAAACAAGGCCCAAGCCAACCAGGTTGTTTACGGTGAAACCGGCAACGGTGGTCACTCCATCCAGGAGATTCGCTTCCGCGGCTTGACCGAAGTTATCGATTTTGAATAGTGTTTGCCCCCGGCTTGGAAAAAGATTCCATGCCCCATCCGGGGCGCTGGCCTGCCCGCTCCGGATGGCAACGTTAGGTATTTGCTCCGCAAGGACAAACTTTTCCCGTGAGTCGCCACGCTTTTGCAGGGTAAAATAACCTTGCATGGTTCCAATTCCCCTAACCGATCATATTCACCGGCGCACCTTTTGGGCCTTTACCCTGCTCCTGATCGTGACGAATGTCTGGGCTTTTATCATTGAGCTTTCTCTTGGCCCGCACCTGAACCGCTTCATTCTTTTGAATGGCCTGATTCCTGCCCGCTATTCCCCCGCACATCTTCTGACTCTGCCGCTGCGCCTCACCGTGGCGCCGATCTTCATCTCCATGTTCCTTCACGGCGGATGGCTGCACCTGCTGGGGAATATGCTGTTTCTCTTTGTCTTCGGCCGCAGCATCGAAGACCGCTTCGGCCACCTCAATTTTCTGCTGCTCTATCTGACTTCCGGCGTTGCGGCGGCGGTGCTGCAGATCATCGTCAGTCCCGGCTCCCACGTTCCCACCATCGGAGCCAGCGGCGCCATTGCCGGCGTCCTGGGAGCGTATTTTATCTGCTACCCCGGCGCCCGCATCACCACGCTTATTCCTCTCTTAATCTTCTTCTGGACAGTCCAACTCCCCGCCCTGCTCCTTCTTGGCTATTGGTTCCTTATTCAGTTTCTGTCTGGATTTCAGATGCTATCGATTCAAACCGCCACGGCTGGCGGCGTCGCCTGGTGGGCCCATATTGGCGGGTTCACTTGCGGTGTATTGTTGGCGCTCGTCCTGCCCGTGCAACACCGGGGCACCTACATCGAAAAGGTGTCTTAAACGCAAAACTGCAGAAATCATGCGTCCGTGGCAGCCGCAGGCACACTCTCTTCGCCGCGCTCGCGTTCGGTAAGATAAACACCCGCCAGAATCAGAGCCCCACCCACCAGCACCTTTGGCGTCAGGCGTTCAGCCAACACCCAGATGCCCAGCGCACTGGCAATGACCGGTTGCAGATAGTTGAAGGCGGCAACGCGCGAAGCCGCCAGCTCCGTCATGACGTAGGCAAACAGCGAGTAGGAAATGACGGACCCGAACACCACCAGGAACGCCAGCCCTTCCCATGCCGAACTGTCAATCGATGCCCAGTTGGTCATCGCCACCGCGCGGGAACAAAAAGGGAGCATCATAATGCCGCCCAACCCGAAGGCAAGCGTGTTCAAGGTAAGCGGATCAAATTTGTTTGCCACTTCCTTCATCAGGATCGTATAAACGGCAAAAACCGTGATGCTCGCGAGCATCAGGAGGTCGCCCAACCAATGGCCGCCCCTTCCCTGCCCGGCCTTGTCCAAGGTCAGAATGCCAACCCCGGAAAAGGCCACCAACATCCCCAGGAGTTTTGACGCCGTGAGCGATTCGAGGCCAATCAAGACGGCAATCACCAGCACCAACACCGGGCCGAGCGCCACAATCAGCCCCGTGTGCGCCACGCTGGTGCGCGCCATTCCCCCAATAAACGTAAGCTGGTTCAGCGCAATGCCTGTGGCCCCAATGGCCAGCAGAAATCCCCAATCGCGGCGCGACAATCGCAGGCAGCGAAAGCGCCCGGTGGCAAGAAAGGCGATGGTGAAGATGATTGCTGAACCCAGCACGCGCAGTTGCGCCAGCGCCAGCGAGTCGAACCGGCGCAGGGCCTCTTTGCCGGCAATGATGTTGCTCGCCCAGCAGATGGTGACGAAGAGCATCAGCAGGTGCATCAGGCCGTGGTTCTTATGTCCGGCCGGATGCGTGGCGGCCATCGGCCCGGGGCTACTCAAACCGCTCCTTCCGCACCGTCAACTGCTCAATCCGCTGAAGATTGGGCGCAAACCCTGAACCCACCGCATTGGGGACGCGAATTGTTCCCTGCGCGCTCACCGTAACTTCCGGTTCAATGATGTCTTCCGCCCAATAGCGTTTACTGGCGGAAACATCACCCGGCAGGGTGAAGCCCGGGAGCGAGGACATGGCGATGTTGTGGGCGCGGCCGATGCCGGATTCCAGCATGCCGCCGCACCAGACGGGAACATTGCGCGCACGGCAAAGGTCATGCACCTGTTTGGCAGCGGTAAAGCCGCCCACGCGCCCCAGCTTGATGTTGATGATCTTGCCCGCGCCGATTTGCAGGGCCTTGCGCGCGTCATCAACGCTGTGAATCGATTCATCCAGGCAGATGGGCGTGGAGATTTCGCGCTGCAGTTTGGCGTGGTCCACTAGATCGTCCCAGCCCAGCGGCTGCTCAATCATCATCAGGTAGAAACGGTCAAACTCCTTCAGGTGGGCAATGTCATCCAGCGAATAGGCGCTGTTGGCGTCAGCCATCAGCATGATGCGCGGAAAGCGGGTGCGAATGGCCTCCAACGCGTTCAGGTCCCATCCCGGTTTGACTTTGACCTTAATGCGCTGGTAGCCCGCCGCCACTTCGCGTTCAATCTTATCCAACAGCTCGGCAATTGAATTTTGAATTCCGATGGAGACGCCGCAGGGAATCTCATCGAGCGTTCCGCCGATCAACTTGGAGAGCGGCAGATTCTGCTGCTGCGCGGCGATATCCCAAAGCGCGTTTTCCAGTGCCGCCTTGGCCATGTTGTGCCCGCGAATCGGGTGGAAGCGCGCCGCAACGTCTCCCGGAGCAGCCCATTCCTTGCCGATCGTCCAGGGAATCAGGAAATCGCGCAGGATGTGCCAGGCGGTTTCCGGCGTCTCTTCGCTGTAAACGGGCGCTTCGCCCGCGGTCACTTCCCCCCACCCGGTAACGCCGTCCGCGTCAACGCGCACGAGAACGATACGACGCATCGTGGTGCGCCCAAAGCTGGTCTCAAAAAAATGCACCAGCGGCATCTGGATTTCGTGAAGTTCGATATGGTTGATGTGCATGTGATTGGTGGCCCGAACGAAAAGCTAACAGCTGTCAGCCTTTAACTCACGTTCCCTTCCTGGGCCTTAATTTGCCCCCATACCGCTTCCATCTCATCCAGCGAGCATTCTTTCAGGAATTTTCCCTGCTTCAGCAGTTCCTGTTCCATTGCCTGAAAGCGCTTCTGAAATTTCTGATTGGCGCGGCGCAGGCAGGTCTCTGCATCGAATTTGAGGAAGCGGGAGAGATTTGCCACAGCAAACAGCAGATCGCCCACCTCTTCTTCCACGCGTGCCGCTGGACTGGGCGGCTCGGCCGCCAATTCCTGCCGCAACTCGTGGATCTCCTCTTCGATCTTCTCCAGAAGGTCGCCCACCTTGGCCCACTCAAAGCCCACATCGGCCGCGCGCGTGCCCAATTCATGCGCCACCATCGTCGAGGGCAGCGAGCCGAGGATTCCATCCATCACGGAAGTTTTGGCGCGCTTGCCGGCTTCGGCCCGTTCCTTCTCCTTCACCACCATCCAGCTTTGCAGCGCTTCGCCCGCGTTCCCTGCCTGCACCTCGCCGAACACGTGCGGGTGCCTCCGAATCAGCTTGGCATGAACGTGATCCACCACGTCTTCCACGGTGAAGCGCCCTTCCTCCTCCGCCATGCGGGAATAGAAGACCACAAGGAAAAGCAGGTCACCCAGTTCATCTTCCAGCCCGCTGAAATCGCGGGCATTGACGGCATCGACCACCTCGTAGGCCTCTTCCAGCAGCAAGGCCTTCAGGGTATCGTAATCCTGGGCGCGGTCCCAGGGGCATCCTTCCGGACCGCGCAGGTGGACCGTCAGCTCAATCAGTTTTCGAAGATTTTCTCCAGCCAGCGTGTTTCTCGATTCTCCAGCTCATGGTGAGCGGCGGCAGATTGGGCCAATCAGTAATCTATCAAGGGGCACCGGCTGTTCGCAAGTGCGCGCCTGCGTGCCCGAAGAGGGTAGTGGCTAATTCCTGAAATTCGCTTCGACAAATTCGCCAAATGCCGCATTGGTGGGAATATTCCGCGACGGGATCATCAGATACAGCCCCTCATGCGGAAGTTTGCGGAGAGCCTCCGCCAGGTATTCAAACCCCGTGCCCACATGAATGATCAGGCGGGTCTTTTCCAAAATCTCCCGCAACATTGGCACCAGATCCCGCAAGGTCGGCCCAATCGTCTCCAGAGTCATTTCCAATCCGGCGAGGCCGGCGATGCTCATCACTTCGCGGTAGTGCTCGCAGCCCGTGGAATGGAGATGGAAAAACACGTTCGCCCCCAGACGCTGCACGATTGCCGCGTTCAAAGGCATGAAGATGTCGCGATAGACCTCGGGCGAACACATGCCCAGGGCGTCCTCCTGCAACACGATGGTTTCACCCGGAGCCCAATACCCATAGATCTGGCCGTACCCGCCAAGCTTTGGCTGCACATTCGAAAAATGAAGATCGATCATCCTGATCAACACTTGATTCACCCAGCGCGCAGCTCTTTCGACAGCTTGCGGGTTGTCATGCAAATCCAGAAAGAACTCCGTCATTCCCCGCATGGCAGCCAGCGCGTCTGATGGCCCGCGCAGGATGGAAGGACTAATCCAGCAATCCGGCGGAGGCTCAGCCGTCAGCCTTCGCGTTTCGCGGCACATGCAATCGAGCCAGTCGTTCGAGGTTGGGTTGGGAAGACGGTCCAGATCTTCAAGGGACTCAAGAAAATGCCCGGGGGCCAGGGATCCTTCCGAATAACGCACCGGGCAACCACAAGCCGCTTCCAACCAGGGAATTCCACGCCAGGCGGCCGAAAAGGCGATGTAGTCATCACAGTTCACGGCTTGATGACCAAAACTGTACTCATATTCGCTGGCCACCAATTCCCCGCTCACGTCTTCGGGAATCACCGTGGCGCGCGTGAACGGCTGGCGCAGAAAATTGATGGGAAGGTAGAGGACTTCGTCATAGACACCCACCGGAGGTCGGCAACTTTCTTTCCGATCCCAGAAACTTTCCTGGAAACGCTGAATACTTTCCGCAAGCTGGGCATGGGATTTCATGTTTCAATGACGTCCTGACCAATGGCTCGGTACTTGAAACGGTCCTACCCGCGCGATACAGCTATCAATTCGCAATTCCACTCAGATTACAGCGGAGGATTCTACCACCGGCGGGCTGCTTGGGCGGAACAGTCTGCTCATGGCGTCCTTCTGGAGGCCATTCCCAATCTTGCAATCAGCGTTGGCTGGGTGTACGCTACCGGCGCTCACGTCACGAAAACTGGAATTGCAGCTTTTTGGCTTGACCACAATTACAAAGGGATGAACTTCCATGACTGATTCGACCCAGCCTGAGTATGGTTTTCGCACCGCCAAAGGCGAATGGCGGCCGCCCTACCCCGTCAGTTACGCCCCACTGTTCAGTTGGCCCCCGCGCCCGTTGGATACGCTCAAGTGGCTTTTCCGCTGGGGTGGCTACCTGTGGCCCTGGAATGTCGTCTACTTTGTGCTTGCCACCGCCACTTGGCTCTGGCTTCAGCCGCCCCTGGCAGATTGCGTGAAATTTCGGGCCGGCTGGATCGGCCTGATCTTCCTGCGGAATTTCGTTCTGCTCTGGGTGGTCACGGGCGGATGGCACCTGCTGCTTTACACCTTCAAGGCACAGGGCATGGAGCGCAAATATGACCCGCACTGGTTGCGCGTGAACGACCGCAATTTCCTGTTCCGCAATCAGCTTTACGACAACATCTTCTGGACCTGCGTGAGCGGGTGCACGTTCTGGACGGCGTACGAGGTGGTCTACTTCTGGGCCGCGGCCAACCATCATGTCCCCTATGTGAGCTGGACCCAACACCCCATCTACTGTGCCTTTTTGATGCTCTTAATCCCAATCTGGCGCGAGTTCCATTTCTACTGGGTCCACCGGGCCATTCACTGGAAGCCGTTGTACAATTACGTCCACTACCTGCACCATAAGAACGTTCATCCCGGCCCGTGGTCAGGGCTTTCGATGCATCCAGTCGAGCACCTGCTCTACTTCACCTGTGTGCTAATTCATTTTGTGGTGCCCTCACATCCCATTCACTTTATTCTCGACGCCCAGCATGCGGCGCTGACTCCGGCCTATGGCCACCTGGGTTTTGAGGGACCGCTGCTCAACGGGAAATTGCCCGGCGGTTCCTACTTCCACTATCTCCATCACCGCTACTTTGAATGCAACTATGGGGAATCCACCGTGCCGTTTGACCGTCTCTTTGGAACCCTGCGCGATGGGCTGTCGGATGTCGTCCGTCCAAAGTGACCGCTGGTCGCGGCTTCACAACTTTCCCCAGAACGCAAAGGTTACGGCGCCAACCATAAACGCGAAGGAGACGGCATAATTCCACTTGATGCTTTCGCCCAGATACCACCAGGCAAAGACCACGAAAACACAAAGCGTGATGACTTCCTGGATGACCTTCAACTGAAACGCGGTGAACTCGCCGTAGCCGATGCGATTCGCCGGAACCTGAAAGCAGTACTCTGCGAAAGCAATCAGCCAACTCACCACGATCGCGGCAATAAGCGGCGCCTTGCGATACTTCAAATGGCCATACCAGGCGATGGTCATGAAAATGTTGGAACACGTCAATAGGAGGATGGTCTTCATAGGATCCAATTTTATCACGACGCTCTTTTCGGCCGCGGTTGAGGCTGTGCCCCGGCGCCGGCCTCGCGAAGCAGGCGCCAAGTGCCTTCCCCGCCGAGTCTTGTTGCTTTCCGGGATTATTGCTAAACTGATTTCTTCAGGGTTAAGGTCATTTTCGGCAGATTAACAAGGGTTGGTGGTCCCAGCCCACGAGGAATTTCATGGCAGATGAGAAGAACGAATCCTCAGGATTCAAGGTAGTTGACCGTCGCGCTTTCAACACCGAAGGTTCGCGGCGGGATGAAGAAACGCCCAAGGTAATCAAGGCGGAGCCCCCCGCCCCAGCGGCGATTGCGCGTCCGCAGATTATTGAGCCTGAGGCGCTTGAGCCCTCCGAACCGGATGAACCTTCGGGCTTTGAAACCCTCGTCTCCTATCTCAGCACCACCACCATGTTTCAGCTCGGGTTGCTGGCCGGACCCGGTGGCGAGCGCATTCCGCCTGACATGCCCAACGCCAATCGCACCATTGACCTTCTCCAGGTCCTTCAGGATAAGACCCAGGGAAACCTGACCCCCAATGAAGCCCGCCTTCTTGATGATGTTCTCTACGAACTGCGCATGACGTTCGTGGAATTGCAAAAGCGGCAGGCGCGCAAAGGGTGAGAACCCTTACGTTTCTCGGCACAGGGACTTCCACAGGTGTGCCCATCATCCCCTGCCGGTGCGACGTCTGCACTTCCATCGATCCCCACGACAAACGCCTTCGCCCGTCCATTCTGCTGGAGTACGACGGCCGCGCCGTGGTGGTTGACACCACGCCCGACTTTCGAACCCAGGCCTTGCGCGAGCACATGACCCGCCTGGATGCCGTTGTCTACACCCATGGCCACGCGGACCACATCATGGGGCTTGATGATACACGCGTCTTCTATTTCCGCCAGCAGGTGCCCATTCCGATCTATGCCGACCCCCGCTGCATGGACACCCTGCGCGCCACCTTCGCCTACATCTTTGACGGCAATTATCCCTTCGGCGGGGTAGGAAAGCTTGATCCGCACATCATCGAAGGTCCTTTTGATCTATGGGGTTTGACCTTTACCCCGGTCCCGGTATTGCACGGCCTGCTGCCAATTTTCGGATTTCGCCTCCGTGACGTTGCCTACATCACCGACGTCAGCGCGATTCCTGAATCGACATTTGCCCTGTTGGAGGGGCTTGATACGCTAATTATTGATGGCCTCCGCCCCAAGCCACACCCCACGCATCTGTCCGTGGAACAAGCATTGGCAGTGGTGGAGCGGGTGAAGCCGCGGCGCGCTTACTTTACGCACATCGCCCACGACCTTGGCCACGAGGCAACCAACGCCGCGCTGCCACGGCACGTGCAATTGGCTTATGATGGATTGAAGCTGGAGTTTTAGCGGGCAAGCCCGCGAAAGTCGAAACTAGAAAATCGAAGCTCGAAAATAGCGGCGAGGCTCGATTTTCCAGTTTCGATTTTCCAATTTCAAGTTTCGTTTTGCTTATGCGCGTTATCAGCGATCTTCAGGAACTCGGCCATCCCCTGGCGCCCTGCGTGGTCACCATCGGCAACTTCGACGGCGTCCACCTGGCCCACCAGACGCTGCTGCGGCGCGTCGTGGAAGTGGCTCGGACGCAGGAATTAAGCTCCACGGCCATTACCTTTGAACCGCACCCCATCAAGATTCTCTCCCCTGACCATGCACCCAAGCTGCTCACTCCTCTCAGCCGCAAGATTGAGCTGATTGAGAAGACGGGAATCGATCTGCTGGTGGTCCTGCCCTTCACTCGCGAACTCGCCCGCCAATCGCCCCTGGAATTTGTGCGCCAGGTCCTGGTGAACCCGCTCCATGCGTCCTCCGTGCATGTGGGGCCCAACTTTCGCTTCGGTTACAGGCAGTCCGGCGACACGGAGATCCTGGAAGAGCTGGGGCGGCAGGAGGGCTTCCGCGTGGAGACCGTCCCCATGCTGCGCGTCCGGGGCGACCGCGTCTCCAGCACCCGAATTCGCGAACTCCTGACCGAGGGACACGTCCACAGGGCCAATCGTCTTTTGGGTCGGCCGTTTGCATCCCGTGGACCAATCGTGGCCGGCATGGGCGTGGGCCGCAAGCATACCGTTCCCACACTCAATCTGGCTCCCATTGAAGAGCAGTTGCCCAAGGTGGGAGTCTACGTGACGCATACGGTGTTGGGCGGCGTCAGTCACAATTCCGTCACCAACGTTGGCTACAAACCCACTTTTGGCGATCACCGACTGACCGTGGAGACATTTTTACTCGAATTTTCCGGCCAGATTGACGACACGGAGATGAAGATTGAGTTCCTCTACCGCCTGCGGGATGAGATGAAGTTTCAAAATCCTGCCATCCTCAAAGTGCAGATCCAGGAGGACGCCCGCCGCGCCCTAAAATTCTTCCGGCTGCTCAAGGAAATTCCCCAACGGAACCGGCAATCGGGGGATGCGGTGATTGGGTGATTGGTGTATCGGGGCGGCGGCTCATCGAGTCTGGGGATAATCATTTACCAATTCCGGCCATTCAGCGTAAACTGAAAGACAGTAAGATTCACACGAAATGAGCGACTTTTCGGTCATTTTGTCATCATTTGAAGGTAAATGGCATGGGAACGACGCAAACGCAGCCAACCCGTTCGTCCGACCGAGTCGCGATTGGCATGCACATCCGTATTTTTGGCGCCGATGTGCAAGGACGGACATTCGGCGAGCAGGCTCGCACGCTGGAAGTGAGCCGCAACGGCGCGTTGATCCTCACCCGGCGCCACCTGGCTCCCCAGCAGGAAATCCTGGTTCGCCTCGACTTCACCGGCAAGGAATCGAATGCGCTGATTGTTGGGCAGGTGCGCACCGACCCGGACGGATTTGTCTACGGCATCAAACTTCTCGACCCCAGCATCAACCTTTGGGACATCACGTTTGCCGCCCCCAGCGAAGGCGACCGCGCCGTCATGCGAACGCTGCTGGAATGCGCCAAGTGCCGCCTGCGCGAGGTGGTCTATCTTGAGGAGTATGAGACGGAAGTCTACCTGGCCCATCGCTCCATCTATCACCACTGCAAACGTTGTTTGGAATCAACCATTTGGAATGAGGCCGCGTACCGGCCGAGACCAGTGGAAATAGAGGCTCCTGCGCCTGTCGCCGTTCTGCCTCCGCCGCCCCCTCCCGCCCCCATGGCCAGAATTGAGCGCAAGTTCAAGCGCATCCGCTGCAAGCTTCAAGGCTGTATCCGCAGCAAAAATGACCACGTGGAAGAGGTTCTGGAGGTGAACGACGTTTCCCGCGGCGGCGTCTGCTTCATTACCAGCAAGCAGCTCATGCCGGGAACCAGGTTTGAAATCGCTGTTCCCTACTCCCCCGGCATGGCCAATATCTTTGTGCCCGCGGAAATTGTTCGCGCCAAAGCCATTCCGGGAAAACATGTTTATGAGTGCGGCGCCGCCTACCTGAAACATTAATAATCCAAGCTGAAACCGGCCTTACACCCAAAGATCACAACCGGACAGATCATTACCCAAGTGCTTGGGAATCAAAACAATATGGAACCAACAAAACGCCGATTCAAGCAAAGTGGGAATATATCAAGGCCAACGCGCCCGCCAGCGAAGCAGTAATCATGAGGATGCCGGCCGAGTAGCAGGCTATGGCCATGAGGCGCAGGCGGGGAGACACCTTGAGCTCATGGTGGTTGGATATCAAAAACGTGGGGACGTGTTCATCCTTGCAAAGCACCAGGCTTCCGTTGGGAATTCCCGGGCCGTAACAATGGTCGCAGGTGCCAAAGACGCTGGTCTCCTGCCCGGCTGGCAAACAGTACTCAGTAAGGCGATAAATGCCGCTCAGAGGAGCAGCGTTCCCCTCCGTCACGCCATGCTGGGCGAGATATTGGCGCAGGTGCTCCTCCGTGGGTGGGGCCGAGAGGGCCAGCGATGGCTCCACATAACTCTGCGAGACTCCGGGAGTGTTGATGTCAATTTCCACCGAATAAGCTTTGGGCAGATCAAATTCCGCCCCGCCGGAACTTACCAAAATCTTTCCACCCCCATCGTGGATCTGAAACTCATTTTCTTTGGTGTCGTCAAAAATATCCCGGAATTTTCCCGCTGCCGCCGAATCCCAGCGCGAAATAGTGGTGCGATAATAGCAGCAAGGCAGTTGCGTCAACGGACTGACCAGCGAAGCACCCAGGACAGTCTTGCCGCGCACGTGAACGAAACCTCGGGGCATACCGTTGATACAAACCAGCGGCGGATCTTTAAGAAACTGATGCTTCTGCTGGATTTCCACCCCCAATGTACAGACATAAAGGCCGAGAAGGAAAAACAGTACCGACCCAATGCCAAGAATGTGGGATATCAGCGGAGGGAGGGGATGCATCATAACCCGGGCGGCGGACTCCTGCGCTTGTGAGTTTATAACCCGTTAAGTCTGCAAACCATAAGCCCTCTTCCATGGGTTGTCAAGATATTACCGACATCTTATCGCAATCGGCCAGGAGCAAGGCACTGTGTCACGGTCACGCCATGGTCATCCCGGCCGGGACAGGTGCGTATTCGCCCGAAAAAGAGTCCAGCGCCATTCCGCTTGCCCGCGCAATTTGAACAATTCCGCCATCAAGGTGCCCCGCGGACCGGCCCGTCAGAGTGGAGGCGTTTCTGACCGCACATCCAGGAAGGTTGAAACCAACCCCCAGACATACGTTACCAGGAGGGCAGCAAAGCAGACTTTGGCCAGCAAAAGGTATCGATCGACCAATTGGATCACGGACCAGCCATACTCATCGGTGAGCCGGGTGGGGTCTGAGAGGTTCACGCCCTCGATCTCGCCAAACGGAATGTTCTCCCACGGCCCTGACCAGAGGTGGTAGACGTACATGAAGCTCAATGCTCCGACCACCAGCAACGCCCAACGCACGCCATCCCTTTTGTAGAGTAGGGTTTGGCGCGAAACGTAAAACGTCAACATCAGGAAAGTGGCCAGCACCAGGGCGCCGCCGTCCCCGCCGAAGACGATCAATGATCCCTGAGTAAAGGCCGGCAAGCTGAGGATTTTCAGTTGCAGCGTCAGTCCCGCGGCGGCGGCAAGGACCCATCTCCAGCGCTGCGCCTTGAGCGCCAGATATCCCCCGAAGACAAGGCCGCCCATCAGCGCCAGAATGACCCACCACGAGCGGTATTCGCCTGTCATGGTGACCCCGAACGAGGGCACGGCCCACCGGCCCGTCAGCCAGGCCGTCGCGGCGTGCCCGCACTCGTGGATCTCCATTGTGAGCAGGCCTGACAGGAAGGCGAAGGGCGTGCCCCCAATCACCCGCCCCAACAGGAGCGCGAGCGGCAACGCCAGCGCCCGGTACTTCAACTCCTTGCGGGCATCATAGGGGTCCGGCGGAGGGGCAATCGGTGGTGGCGGCGGAATAGGAAGCCCCGGCACGGGCAAACCCGCCCCTTTCGCCTCCAGTGCCGCCTGGTAGCGCGCAAAGACAATTCCGCACTTCAGACACTCGGTGGTCTGCAATTCATGATCGAATTGGCATTTTGGGCAGCGCATCGGGAATGGTGCCGCGTCATCCGCTCTGCCGGAGTGAAACCCCACATAACGACACCCCCGGCAGGCAGACGATTATATACAAAGGTGAAAGGAAGTTGGCAGGAAACAGCGAAGCGGGACAGACACCTCATTTCCTGATTTCCTGGCGCTTCTCGAAAATCGTCCAGCGCGAACGTTGAACCGGCTCTGCCCTACGCAGGTGACCGGGCGCGAAGTGACACTTTGGGAAATAGGAAAATAGGTGTCTGTCCCGCGCCCCCCCGTGTCGTAGACCATTGCGCGCATCAGGGCGTTGGTGGTCAGCAGATTTCCATTGTTATCGTACGAGTAGTTGCTGGTGGTGATGCGATTGTTGGAAGGGCTGACGGTGAGCCCCAAAGGCGTGCAAGGCGAGTGAAGGCTCCCATTATCGACGCAGGTCATGTTGCCGTAGGCGTCGTCGGTGTACTGGAAACTGTGCCCCGTGGCCGTTGCCGTACTCAGCCGGTTCACGCCGTCATAGGTGTAGGCCCACGTGCCGTTGATATTGTCGATGACATTCATCACGTTGCCGTTGCCCGTACGATTAACTCCTCAATCGCAGGGCTACGCTCGCCCTGCGCCAGCCTGCCGCTTAGCGGCGACCTACAGTGGGTTCCAAGGGCCGGAAGGCTATCTCCCCGACTTGGCCGTTTGAGCCAACCTCCAGGCGTGCACGCAAGGCAACGCCGCCGCACATACCGGCAGCGGGAGAGGACAACACGATCCATTCGACTGCATAGTGGCTGCCATCGCGGCTTGCTGTTTGCTGGAACGAAGCGTTTTCGTAGAGAGGTTTCGCGTGCTTCCACCACGCTTCGAAGTCCTTTTCGTTCGCGTCGAACGGAACCGTCTGACACTGCCACTCTGCGGCCTGTTTCAGATTCAGTAGACCGGGGATTCGGGTCATCGAACGATGCTCTGGATTGATTGTGCGGTAGAAGTCGGCAAGAGCTTCCGCCTGATCCGGACTGGATATCATCACCCCCAACGCGGCCATCAGCTGATTAAACTCCGCCTTTGAGTCGCGGAAGCCCGCTATCCGATAGGTGCTTCCGTCAGCAGGAGTAACCGCCACAAGGTACATTGGATCGGCGTCTGTGACCAAGTGATGCACTACAGTACGTCCCTTGATCTCATCTCCTGCCGGACTGACTTGGTAGATAAACATCATCCCGGTCAGTCCTCCCGCTGTTACTGCTAGGGATCGCTCAAGCCCCTCGTCTCTCTGAACGCTCAAGAATTGCCCAGGCCGAAGATAGTCAAGGTGTGACCGAACGATGCTCTGCGCGTTCGCGCGAGCGGCTTGGTCGGTTACTTGTGCGTTTGCCAGCGGTGAAAGCATTGAAAACAAAGCCATCCCGAAGATTATTGAGAACCGTTTTCGGATAGTCATTGGTTCTTCTTCTTTCGATCTTTCTTGATTTGATTTACCGCCTTTTTGATTTCGGGACCATATTTATCCTTCGCCGCATTCGCGCGCCGTTCTTGTGGTCTGCAATTGTGGCAAGGGTTAGCGCGCTCGTCCCCTGCGTCCTTGTTGTACTTCGCTGGATTAGCCTTTGCCTCCCCAGCATGGACAGTTTCGTGAACCATCACGCCCGGTACATCCCCAGCACTGGTGCGAGGAAAATGGTTCCTGACACCATTTTCGTCCCTATTGTGTCTCAGCCACGGGGTCCACTCCAGAACGTCCCCGTATTTCCCGTACGTCCGCCACGGATGCAGTGCCGTCCGCTCCAACATGGAGGGTTTTTGACCATATCCTGGCGTGGGCATAGAGACAATAGTTCACGAGGAAGCCGCCATTAGCCGGAACAGCTTTCGGACCGGTGACTGTCTCCTTCGCGGCGGCTGACACACTTCGCCACCAGGAGGAACGGGGTCAGGTACCGTTGTTTTGTCCCTTTTTCGGACGCCCGGGGTTGCGCATGGTGTTTTTCCAG